>Ga0189279_100153_pt1 | contig 23369 bp, 16 predicted proteins | sample N26B6minimetaG_FD_130324 | JGI IMG/M metagenome (GOLD analysis project Ga0189279, IMG submission 130324) | Marine microbial communities from the Costa Rica Dome - N26 B6 mini metaG | ecosystem: Environmental > Aquatic > Marine > Oceanic > Photic zone | place: Costa Rica: the Eastern Pacific... | reverse complement strand
TGCACATAGCGGATCACCTCGCCGCGGCGGGTTTCGCAGAAGTCGATATCGAAGTCGGGCATCGACACGCGTTCGGGATTGAGGAAGCGTTCGAACAGCAGGCCGAGCTTCAGCGGGTCGAGATCGGTGATGGTCAGCGCCCAGGCAACGACGCTTCCCGCACCCGAGCCGCGGCCCGGACCAACCGGAATATCGTGCGTTTTTGCCCATTTGATGAAATCGGCGACGATCAGGAAATAGCCCGGAAACCCCATCTGGGTGATAACGTCGATCTCGAAATCGAGGCGCTCGACATAGGCCAGCCGTTCTTCGGCGGTAAGCCCCTCATAAAGCGCAAGCCGCGTTTCGAGACCGGCGTGGGCATCCGCCTTGAGCTGCGCGGCTTCGCCCTCGCGATCCCCCGCAAGGCTTGGCAGGATCGGCTTGCGCTTCGGCGCCATGAAGGCGCAACGCTGCGCGACGACCAGCGTGTTGCGGATCGCTTCCGGCAAATCCGAAAAGGCGTCCTCCATTGCCTCCGCCGGCTTCAGCCAGGCCTCGGGATTGGAGACGCGCCGGTCCTCGCTTTCGACATAGGCCGACTGCGCGATGCACAGCATCGCATCGTGCGCCGGGTGGAACTGCGGCTCGACGAAGTTTGCCGGATTGGTCGCGACGAGCGGCAACGCTCGCGCATAGGCCATGTCGACCAACGCAGCTTCCGCGGCCTTTTCGACCGGATCGCCGCGCCGCGACAATTCGATATACAGGCGCCCGCCGAACAACGCCTCGAGTTGCTCGACATAATCATCGGCAGCCGCTTTCTGCTCGTCGGCCAGCAGCCGCGCCAGCGCCCCTTCGCCGCCGCCGGTCAGGCAGATCAGCCCATCGGTCTTTCCCGCGAGCGCAGGCAATGCGACATGAGGCTCCTGTTCGATCGGCCGGTCGAGATGGGCAGCCGACACGAGGGCACAAAGATTGTCATAGCCGACATCGTCTTGGGCATAGAGCGCGATCCAGTCGATCAGCGGGGCGCCGCTGGCAAGCCGCTGTCCGGGGCGAGCCACGCTGAGAAAGGCGCCGACGATCGGCTGAACCCCCGCGGCCTTGCATGCGTCGCCAAAAGCCATGACGCCATACAGCCCGTTGCGATCGGCGACTGCAACCGCAGGAAAGCCTCGCTCGCGCGCCGCTTTCGCAATGGCTTTGGGGTCGATCGCCCCTTCGAGCATCGTGTAGCTGGAAAAGACGCGCAGGGGGACAAAAGGGCTATAGGCCATGGCGGGACGCTAGGCATATGTGACGATTCGGGGAAGGCCCGATTGCGCTCCGTCGCCTCCGCAAAGGCGGGGGGCGGGTCAGAGCAAGGCTTCAATCTCTTGCCTCAGCGCCTCGGGTTTGGTCGTCGGCGCGTGCCGCGACACGACCTTGCCGTCGCGATCGACAAGGAATTTGGTGAAATTCCATTTGATCGCGCTGCCGAGCAGGCCGGTCTTTTCCTTTTTCAGATGCTTGAAAATCGGATCGGCATCGTCGCCGTTGACGTCGATCTTTGCCATCAGGGGAAAGCTGACATCATAGGTCAGCGAACAGAAATTCCTGATTTCCTCTGCATCGCCGGGCTCTTGAGCCCCGAACTGGTTGCAGGGAAAGGCCAGGATTTCGAGGCCGCGGTCCTTATAGTCCCGGTACAGCTCTTCGAGCCCCTCATATTGCGGGGTGAACCCGCATTTCGAAGCGGTGTTGACGATGAGCAGGACCTTGCCCCTGTAGTCGGCCAGCGATTGCGCGCCGCCGCCGGGCAGTTTTGCCGAAAGATCGTAAAGTTCCATCATTCCCTCCCCCGTCAGGTTTGAAGCCGGACCGACAGGAGCCTGCCTACGGCTCGATATGCCCCTCGTGCAAGCGCCATACGCGATCCATTTTGGATGCGAGCCGCTCGTTATGCGTCGCGACCAGAGCGGCGGAGCCATGATCGCGGACCAGCTTCACGAACTGGTCGAATACGCGGTCGGCCGTCGTCTCGTCGAGGTTGCCGGTGGGCTCGTCCGCGAGGACGAGGAGCGGACGATTGGCCAGCGCGCGTGCAACGGCGACACGCTGCTGCTCGCCACCCGACAGCTTGCTTGGTTTGTGGTGAAGCCGCTCGGCGAGGCCCAGCCGTCCCAGCAAATCGGCCGCGCGCTCTTCAGCTTCCAGCTGCGGCGTTCCGCGGATGAGCTGCGGCAGAACGACGTTTTCGATCGCGTTGAAATCGGGAAGGAGGTGATGGAACTGATAGACGAAACCGATCTTTTCGCGCCGCGTTTTCGTCCTGTCGCCCTGGCCCAGCCGCGTGACGTCCTCGCCATCGATGCGGATCGTTCCTTCGAAGCCCCCTTCGAGAAGCCCGACGGCCTGAAGCATCGTGGACTTGCCCGATCCCGACGGGCCGAGCAGCGCGACGATCTCGCCACGCCTCAGCACCGCGTCGATGCCGCGCAGCACGTCGATCATAACGCCGGCCTGGACAAAGCTGCGCTTGAGCCCCGCAAGTTCGAGCGTCGCGTCAGTCATAGCGCAGCACCTGCACAGGGTCGGTATTCGCTGCCTTGAATGCCGGGTAGAGCGTCGCGAGGAAGCTGAACACGACCGCCATGACCGCGATACCGACGATTTCTACCGGATCGGGCTTCGACGGCAATTCGGTGAGGAAGCGTATCGACGGATCCCATAAGGGCTGCCCGGTAATGAACTCGGCCCCGCGCAGCACTCCCTGACGGAAATAGAGCAAGGAAAAGCCGATGATCATGCCCACGATCGTGCCCGAGATACCGATCGACAGCCCGATCGCCATGAAGATGCGCAAAACCGAATCCCTGGGCGCGCCCATCGTGCGCAGGATCGCCATGTCGCGCGTCTTGGCGCGAACCAGCATGATGAGCGACGACACGATGTTGAATGCCGCCACCAGCACGATCAGGGAGAGAATCACGAACATCGCGACACGTTCGACCGACAAGGCTTCGAAAAGACTGCTGTTCATCGATCGCCAGTCGGATATGACCGCCTGCGCCGCGACCTTCTGACGCAGGGGCTCCAATATCTCGCCGACCTTGTCGGGGTCCGTCGTCTGCACCTCGATCATGCCGATCTGGTCGCCCGACAGGAGCAGCAATTGCGCATCCTGCATCGGCATGACGACATAGGCCTTGTCGAAATCATACACGCCGATTTCGAAGACGGCCGACACGCGATAGGCGATTTCGCGATAGGTCGTTCCGAACGGCGTCGAGCGGCCGGACGGGTTGATGATACTGATCGTCGAACCGACCTGCGCGCCGAGGTTGCGCGCGAGCTCGCTGCCGATCGCGACATTGCCCGCCCCGGGGGACAGCGTATCGAGCCTGCCCTGAAGAACCTTTGCGTTGAGCGACGGGTTCTTGAGGATGTCGGATACCAGCATCCCACGTACGAGAACGCCTTCGACCCGCCCGTTCGACGTCGCGAGCAGCGGTTGCTCTATGATCGGGGTGGCCGAGGTCACGCCAGGGGTGGCCCGCGCCTCCTTCAGCACATCCTGCCAATTGTCGAGCCTGCCGCCGAAGCCCTGGACAACCGCATGGCCGTTGATCCCGACGATCTTGTCGAAAAGGTCGGAGCGCACGCCGTTCATCACGCTCATCACGATCACGAGCGCCGCAACACCCAGCGTAACGGCAATGAAACTGAAAGCGGCGGCCACGAAGATAAATCCCTCGCCGCGCTGCGGAAGCAGATAACGTTTGAAGATGGCGCGTTCGTAGGGACGCAATATCATGGGATCGATCGGTCCTTCAGAACGCATGCGCAGTCACACATAGGCGGCTGCTTTAGGGACGCGAGCCGAACCTGGCAATGGTCGCGGACGCTCTCAAGCTGCGAGTGATTCGCAAAATATGTTGCCGATCGGACACAGGGCGGCGCAAAAGCATCACTTACCCCGTCCCGAGGCGTGACAAAGCCCCGCCGGCACCCTAGCCCTTGGTCTCTGGTTCAACGCGGCCCAAAGGCCCGGCTCCAGGGAGTGCAGGCCATTCGCCTGGCCTGCATATAGGGGGATGGCGACGTTCGTCACAGGCGCCCGGGTCTCGAAAGAGGCCCGGGCGTTGTGATTCGCGAGGCATGGTGTCGCGGAGCCAGGATCGTGACCCTAGCTAGTTCTGGCCGGTCGTCGCGGTTGTCACAACCGGCTTTGGCGCGATCGCCTCGGCTGCAACGACGCGCTTGGTGTCTCCGGCAGCCGCGATTGTCTTTTCCAATGCCGCGACCTGCGGACAGGTCCCCTTGCAGACGCGCTGCGCATCGGCGAGCTTTTCGCGAGCAACGGCAATCGCCCCCTTGTCGGCGAGTGCTTCACCCTGCCCCGCCAGCGCGGTCACGTCGTTCGGTTCCAGGAGCAGCGCCTCTCGATAAAGACCGACCGCCTTCCCGGGCAGGCCTTGCGCACGCGCGACCTGTGCGAGCGCGATGATCGCCGAACGGTTCCGCGGATCGGCCGCGAGCGCCGATTCATAATAGTCCACTGCGGCGTCGAGGTCGCCCTGATGCTGGGCGGCCTCGCCCTGCTGTTGCAGCGCGACCGATGTCGGCAATATGTCGTTGTCGGCGCGTTGCGCGTCCGAAGCGGTTGGCAGACTGGCGAGGATCAGGCCGGCGGAGAGAGCCAGAAAGCTGACGCGCATTGCATTCTCCCATTTCTTCATGCCCGAAGATGCTAACATGGCGCCGTCAGCCTTGCGAGGAAAAAGCCGTCGCAGCCATCGCGGCCCGGAGTCAGCAGGAATCCTCCGCCCGCCGCGCGCCCAACCCCCTCGGGAAGAACGCCGCTATCGGCCGTCCAGCCGGGATGCCTGCCAAGAAAATCAGCCACCTGAACCCGCCCCTCGCGTTCGATGATCGAACAAACAGCATAGAGGAGCTTGCCCCCCGGGGCCACCAAAGCCGCGCCGATATCGGCGAGCCGCGCCTGATCGGCGATGTGGCGTTCGAGCCGCGCCGGGGTCAACCGCCAGCGCAGTTCCGGGCTGCGCCGCCACGTGCCGCTGCCCGAACAGGGGGCATCGACGAATACGTGAGTCGCCTTCCCCCGCCAGTCGGCGAGCATCTCGGTCTCTTGTCCGGGGTTGAGCAGCCGCGTCTCGATCCGCGTTGCGCCCGCACGAGCCGCGCGCGGCGGCAACTGCTGAAGCCGTGCACGGCTGGCGTCGCAGGCAAGGATTTTTGCCGCATCTCCGGTAAGCGATGCGATCGCAAGCGTCTTGCCGCCGCCGCCGGCGCAAAGGTCGACAACGGCCGAGTCGGGACCGGCGCCCAGCGCGGCCGACGCATATTGGCTGGCCGCGTCCTGAACCTCGAACGCGCCCTCCGAATAGGCCGGACTCTGCGTTGCGGCGGTTTCGGGCGGCAGGCGCCAACCATCGGGAGCCCCCGCGATCGGCTGCCCTTCGGGGAAGAGGGCGGCGAGCGCATCGCGTTGCGACACGAGGCGGTTGGCGCGAAGGTCGAGGGGCGCGCGCGCAAGCATCGCGGGCGCTTCGCTTTCGTCGATCGAGGGATCGAACAGATCGATCAGCGCCGGAGACGCAAGCCCGGTTTCCGCTCGATCCTCCTGGGCATCCGCGATGGCAGGTCCGTAAGGGGATCCATCGAAGCACGCGGCCAGGTCGGGATCGCGATCGGCGAGGGCGAGCATCGCCGCGCGTCCGGTCGGCGGCGCCGTACGGACAGCACGGATCGCATCATATACGTGCGCCCGGATCGCGCGGCGATCTTTCGATCCGGCATAGCGCCGGGCGCGCATTGCCTCCGCGAATATGGCGTCCGCGGGCGGACCGCCCTCTCGCGCGGCGGCTGCAATAACGTCGAGGATCTCGATCGCGGTCTGAACCCGCGCGGCAGGGGTCATGGTATCGACCTTTCTCCCGCGTCATCGCGAGGGACGTTGCGAAACAAAGGCGCGCTATACCTGATGGCTGGTCAACCGACCGGATAATTGGGCGCCTCGCGCGTGATCGCGACGTCATGGACATGGCTTTCACGCAGGCCGGCGCCGGTAATCTGGACGAAGGTCGCGCGTTCGCGCAGATCCTTGAGCGTGCGGCTGCCGGTATATCCCATCGCCGCCTTTACGCCGCCGACCAGCTGGTGAATTACATCCTTGGCCGGCCCCTTGAACGGGACCTGTCCCTCGATACCTTCGGGCACCAGCTTCATCTGGTCCTTGATATCCTGTTGGAAATAGCGGTCGGCCGATCCCCGCGCCATTGCCCCGACGCTGCCCATCCCGCGATAGCTCTTGTAGGTCCGCCCCTGGTACAGGAAGGTTTCGCCCGGCGCCTCCGCGGTGCCCGCCAACAGCGAGCCGACCATCACGCTCGACGCGCCTGCCGCGAGCGCCTTGGCGATATCGCCCGAGGTGCGCAGACCGCCGTCGCCGACAATCGGCACGCCCAGTTTTTCGGCGGTCTCGACGCTGTCGAGGATCGCGGTCAGTTGCGGCACACCGACGCCCGCGACGACGCGCGTCGTGCAGATCGATCCCGGACCGATTCCGACCTTGACGCCATCGGCGCCCGCATCGACGAGCGCGCGGGTTGCCTCGCCGGTCGCGACATTGCCCGCCAGCACCTGAACGCGGTTCGACAGCTTCTTGATCTTTTCGACCGTCGCGCCGACCATCTTGCTGTGACCGTGCGCGGTATCGACGACGATCAGGTCGCATTCGGCGTCGAGCAATGCCTCGGCGCGCTCGACGCCGCTGTCGCCGGTGTTGGTGGCCGCAGCGACGCGCAGCCGGCCGCTCGCATCCTTGGTGGCGTCCGGATAGGTCACGGCCTTTTCCATATCCTTTACCGTGATCAGGCCCACGCAATGATAGGCGTCGTCGACGACGAGCAGCTTTTCGATACGGCGCTGGTGGAGCAACCGCCGCGCCTCGTCCTGGCCGACGCCCGGCCGGACCGTCGCGAGATTTTCGGCGGTCATCAATTCCCGCACCGGCTGCTTCGGATTTTCCGCGAAGCGCACGTCACGATGGGTCAGGATGCCGACAAGCTTCCCGCCCGCCTCCACAACAGGAATGCCAGAAATATTATGCTGCGCCATCAAGGCTGTCGCATCGGACAGCGAAGCATCGGGCGCGATGGTGATCGGATTGACGATCATGCCGCTCTCGAACCGCTTGACCTGCCGCACCGCCGCCGCCTGCTCCTCGATCGTCAGGTTGCGGTGGAGAACGCCGATGCCCCCGATCTGGGCCATCAGGATCGCCATATCGGCTTCGGTGACGGTATCCATCGCCGAAGACAGGATCGGGATATTGAGGCTGATCTCACTCGTCAGCCTTGTCGCAAGATTGGCGTCCGACGGCAGAATATCCGACGGCCCCGGCACCAGCAGCACATCGTCGAAGGTGAGGCCGGTCTTGATCTGCATGAGGTGCCACTTTCTGCTGCGGTGCGGCTTCCGCCCCGGCAGCGAGGGGGCAGCGCGCGCGATTCGTTTGGTGGCGGCCCATGTAACCAGTCGCGACGCGACGCGCCAGTGGGCGCCCAAGGAATATTTCCGCACCGGACAGGAGGGATGGCGCGCGCCGGATGTAACCGGTTGCATCGGATGCGGGCGCCCGTTAGACCTGACACCTCATAGCATATAAGGGGAAGAGGACCAACCGCATGGAATTGCCGAACCAGACGCGCGCCGTGCCCGGCGGCCGGTCGACCGCCCTTGCCGCCTTCGCGGCCGTGACGGTCCTGTTCTTCGCCTGGGGCTTCATAACCTCGCTGATCGATCCGCTGGTCGCCGCGGTCAAGGGCATCTTCGCGCTGAGCGACGCGGAAGCACAACTCTCGGCCTCGGCCTTCTTCATTGCCTATGGCTTGATGTCCTTTCCGGCGGCCGCGCTTATCGCGCGCGTCCATTCGGTCCCGTCGATCCTGATCGCGCTCGCGACGATGGTCGGCGGCTGCCTCGTGATGCTGGCGGCGGCCAACCTCGCGGTCTATCCGCTGGTGCTGCTCGGGCTGTTCATGCTGGCGAGCGGGATCACCGTGCTCCAGGTCGCGGCCAACCCCCTCGCCGCGGCGCTCGGCGACCCGAAACGCAGCCATTTGCGCCTGACCCTGAGCCAGACGTTCAACAGCTTCGGGACTTTCCTCGGCCCGCTGATCGGCGCCCATCTGTTCCTCCAGGGGGTTGAGGTAAAGGAGGGCGTTGTCGTGACCGATGCGGTGCGCAACCAAGCACTTGCAGGGATCGATTCGGCCTATTTCTGGATATGCGGGCTGATTGCGGCGCTATTCCTTTTCTTCTGGGTCAGCCGGCGGATCGTCGACGCCGCGGTGCCGCCGCCACCGCTGGGAACCGCGCGTGCCAACATCTTCGAGTTGATGGGCGAGGCGTTCGCGTCGCGTTGGGCCAGGCTCGGCGCACTTGCCATATTCCTCTATGTCGGCGCCGAAGTGGCCATCGGGACCCAGATGGCGCTCTTTCTGAACAGCGACGCGATTTGGGGACAATCCGACGCACCGCTGGGGGTGCCCCTGCTCGGTTTCGCCATGGGTAGCGACGGCGTTCCCGGGGTTTCGCTTCAGGAAGCCGGCAAGGCTGTCGCCTTCTATTGGGGTGGTGCGATGGTGGGCCGGGCCATAGGCTCTGTACTGCTCGCGCGGGTATCGGCCACGAAGCTGCTTGCCACCTTCACGGCCATCGCTTGCGCACTTTGCCTCTATGTCGTCGCCGTTGGGGGCATAAGCGCAGGATTTGTCGCGCTGGCGATCGGGCTTTTCAATTCGATCATGTTCCCGGTGATCTTCACCCTGACGCTCGAACGCGCCGGCGCGCGTGCCGAGGCGACGTCGGGCCTGCTGTGCACGGCAATCGTCGGCGGGGCGGCCATTCCGGTGCTGGTCGGCGCGCTCTCCGACGCCCTCGGCTATGGAGCGGCGTTGATCCTGCCGGCACTCTGTTATGCGGTGCTTTGCGTCTTCGCGCTGGCAGCGGCGCGCACACCGCCGGTGCAGGCGGCGGCTTCGGCGACGGTCCATTGATCGACCGATCGCTTCCGACGCTGCTCGCCCTGGGCAGCGCGCTATCGGCCGTGCCCGTCGCGGCGCGCGACGATGTGACGCATCGCGTCTGCTCCCCCGACGAACGCCTGTGTTTCGAACTGACGACGGTCGGCGAAATCCCCACCTACAGCGTCACGCGCGACGGCAAAGCGGTCATAGCCCCATCGAAGCTGGGCTTCATGCTCCGCGGCGCCGGCAAGTTCGAGCATAGCACCGCCTTGGGCGACGCGAGCTATCGCGATGCCGACAGTCGCTGGGAACAACCGTGGGGCGAGAACCGGTTCGTTCGCGATCATTATCGCGAAATGCGGGTACCGATCGTCGAACTGATCGGCGGGAAGCGTCGCATCGACCTGATCGCGCGCGCGTTCGACAACGGCATCGGCTTCCGGTTCGCCTTTCCCGACCAGCAGTCCCTGCGCGATGTGCAAATCGACGAGGAGCTGACCGAGTTCGTCATCGCGCCGGAAGCCGAGGCATGGTGGATTCCGGCGGGAGAATGGAACCGCTATGAATATCTGTATCATCGCACCCCGGCGAACGAGGTGGGTACGGCGCATTCGCCGCTGACCTTTCGAACCAAGGATGGATTGCATATCGCGATCCACGAGGCCTCGCTCGTCGACTATGCGGGCTTCTGGCTCCAGCGGCTTGACGGGCAACGCTTTCGTACCCGTCTGGCCCCGTCGTCGCAGGGCGCGAAAGTTCATCGTACAGCGCCGTTCGAAACGCCCTGGCGCACGATCCTGATCGCCCGGGATGCACCGGGCCTTTACGCGGCCTCCGACATCATCCTCAATCTGAACGAGCCCAACAGGCTCGGCGATGTCAGCTGGGTCAAACCCCTCAAATATGTCGGCATCTGGTGGGCGATGCACCTCGACAAGGCCAGTTGGCACAGCGGGCCGAAGCATGGTGCGACCACGGCGAACATGATCGAATATATCGACTTCGCGTCGAAGCACGGCTTCGATGCCGTGCTGGCCGAAGGGTGGAACATCGGCTGGGACGGGAACTGGATCGGAGATCATGGCCAGAATTTCGAGTTCGCCAAAGCCTATCCCGATTTCGACATGGATCGCATCGCCGCCTATGCGAAAGCGAAGGGCGTCGCCATCATGGGACACCATGAAACCGCGGGCAACGCCGGGCGCTATGCCCGGCAGATGGAGGCGGCATTCGACTATTACCGGCGATACGGCGTACCGGCGGTGAAGACCGGCTATGTCGCCGACGCCGGCGGGGTCCTGCATCGGGGGGCCGACGGCGCCAATATCTGGGACTGGCACGATGGCCAGTATATGGTCCGCCACTATCTTTCCGTGGTCGAGGCGGCGGCGAAGCGACACATCGCGATCAATACCCACGAACCGATCAAGGATACCGGGCTGCGGCGGACCTATCCCAACTGGGTGAGCCGCGAGGGCGCGCGGGGGATGGAGTATGCCGCGTGGGGCGATCCGCCGAATCCGCCGGACCATGAAGCGAATCTGGTGTTCACGCGCATGCTGTCCGGACCGATGGACTATACGCCCGGCATCGTCAGCCTGACCGGCAAGGGCGGGCGTCGCATCCCGTCGACCCTTGCGAAGCAGCTCGCAAATTATGTCGTGATCTACAGCCCCGTACAAATGGCAGCCGACCTGCCCGATAATTATGCCGCCCACCCGCGCGCGTTGGCCTTCATCGAAGCGGTCCCGGTCGACTGGGAGGCCACCCGCATGCTGGGCGGCGCAGTCGGCGACTATGCCGTCTTCGCACGCCAGCGGCGCGGCGGCGAGGACTGGTATATCGGCGGCGTCACCGATGAGCAGCCGCGCGAGTTCACCGTGGATTTCGGATTCCTGCCAAAGGGCAAGCATTTTCGCGCGAAGATATGGCGCGACGGGGCGGGCGGCGGCATCGGAGGCAATCCGTTCGCCATGACAGTCGAGGAACGGGACGTGACGGCGGACAGCCGGTGGCCCGTCCGGATGGAAGCCGGGGGTGGCTTTGCCATGACCCTCATCCCGGCCCGCTGATTGTGGCAGGCCTTTCGATCGAGCGCGCGGTAAAGCGCTTTGGCGCGGTAGGCGTCCTCAACGACATTTCGGTCGACATCGCCGACGGGGAATTCGCGGTGATCGTCGGACCGTCGGGGTGCGGAAAATCGACCCTGCTACGTTCGGTCGCGGGCCTGGAAGATTTGACCAGCGGCCGTATCCGGATCGGATCGCGCGACGTCACCGACATGCAGCCGTCGCAGCGCGGCATCGCAATGGTGTTTCAAAGCTATGCGCTTTATCCGCATCTGTCGGTGTTCGACAATATGGCGTTCGGATTGCGCATCGCGAAAACCGACAATGCCGAAATCGATCGCAGCGTCCGGCAGGCTGCCGAAATCCTGAATATCGAAAGCCTGCTCGATCGCAAGCCGGCGGCCCTGTCGGGCGGGCAGCGGCAGCGCGTTGCGATCGGTCGCGCAATCGTCCGTCAGCCGCAAATCTTCCTGTTCGACGAACCCCTGTCGAACCTGGATGCCGACCTGCGCGTGCGGATGCGATATGAATTTGCTCAATTGCACCGCACGTTGGGCACGACCACTCTTTATGTCACGCACGACCAGGCCGAGGCGATGACACTGGCCGATCGCATCATCGTGCTGCGCGACGGACGGGTCGAACAGGTCGGTTCGCCGCGCGAGCTTTACGAGCGGCCCGCGAACGTCTTCGTCGCGCAATTCCTGGGCACCCCGCGCATGAATATCCTGCCCGCGACGGTGGCGGACGCCGCGACCGCGATACTCGCCGACGGGCGATCGGTCGCCATTCCGGCTGCCGCACCGCTCGCCCCGGGCACACCCGTTTCGATCGGCATTCGCCCGGAAGACGTCGTCGTCGGGGACGAGGCGGCGGCCCTCCACCTGTCCGTCGCGTTCGTCGAGCGGCTGGGCGGTCTGGCTACCGTGCATCTTCGCGGCCCCGACGGCCAGAGCATCGCGTGCCAGCTGCGCGACGACGGGACGCTGCGCGAGGCCGACGCGGTCCCCGTGACCTTTCGGACCGAGCGCATCCACCTGTTCGATGCGGGCGAAAACCGCATTGCGGAGGGGGCATCCGAATGAACTTGCCATCGGCCTGTGTAACCGGTTACTTTGGATATCTTCCATGCCCGGCAAGCCGAAAGAACGGAGTCGCAAAAGCGGCCGAGCGTCGTTGGGGAAAGAGGGGGAAGCGGATATGGCAACATTGAGGGACGTCGCCCGCGAGGCGGGCGTATCGGTGGCCACAGCATCGCGCGCGATCAACGGCCACAGCAATGTCACCGCCCCGACGCGTGCCGCGGTGCTCGCCGCGGTCAAGAAGCTGAACTTCGTTCCGCACAGCGGCGCCCGCAGCCTGACCCGCCGGAAAAGCGATACGGTGGGCGTGATCCTGCCCGATCTGTTCGGCGAATTCTTTTCCGAGATCATTCGCGGCATCGACCTCGTCGCGCATGAATCGGGGATGCACCTGCTGCTCGGCAACATGCACGGCAGCGCGCACGAAACCGCAGCCGCAATCGCCGCGATGCGCGGGCGGGTCGACGGACTGCTGGTCATGCCGCCCGAACTCAAACCCGAAACGCTTGCAGCGCACCTCGATCCGGTACTGCCTACGGTCTTGCTGAATTATGACGCGGCGGCACTCGACCTGCCCTATGTCGCGGTCGACAATTATCGCGGCGCCTGGCTGATGACCGAAGCGCTGATCGAGCGCGGCGCGCGGCGCATTGTCCATATCGCGGGGCCGAAGCATAATCGCGACGCCCGCGACCGCCAGCGCGGCTTCGTCGATGCGATGGCGAAGATCGCGGGCGAGCGCAGCCCGGTGATCCTGCCCGGCGACTTTTCGGAGGAAGCCGGGGTCGAAGCGGCGCGCCTGCTTCTTCAGGGGCAACTGCCCGCCGATGCCGTCTTCGCCGCGAACGACCTGATGGCAGTCGGTTGCATCATGCAGCTCGTCGCGGCGGGCAAGTCGGTGCCGGGCGACCTGATGGTCGCCGGATTCGACGATATCCCGCTTGCGCGGCATGTCAGCCCGGCGCTGACGACGATGCAGGTAAAGATCGACCAGCTCGGATCGACGGGCATGATGATGTTGCTGCGGCTGCTTCGCGGCGAAACGCTGGGCGCGGCGAGCGCGACGATCCTGACCCCGACGCTGATCGAGCGCGGCACCACCGGAGTGCCGCTCGCGGTGCGCGAGGCCATCGCGCGATGACACCCGCGGCACGGCCAGCGGCGTGGAACTGACCCGGCGCCAGATTGCCGGGGGCCTCGCCTCGCTACCCTTTCTTCCCGCTCTTGCGGGATGCGGGCAGCATGGCGGGAAAGAGCTTACCATATGGGCGATGGGCAATGAAGCCGCCGCCCTGCCGACCCTGATCGGCGAGATGGAGCGCGTCCCGGATGCGCCCCGCATAACGGTGCAGCCGCTCCCCTGGTCTGCGGCGCATCAGAAGCTGCTCACCGGATTTGCCGGCGGATCGCTTCCCGCGATCGGCCAGGTCGGCAACAGCTGGATCGCGGAAATGGCCGCGATCGGCGCCATCGCCCCGGTTCCCCGGGCGGTTCACAATCTCCTGGCCGATCAATTCGACGCGGTGGTCGAAACGAACCGTATTGGCGGAAGGGTCTGGGCCGTTCCCTGGTATGTCGACACGCGCCTTCAATATTATCGCACCGACATTTTCGCGCGCGCCGGCCATGCCGCGCCGCCGCTGCAATGGTCGGCGTGGAAGCGGGCGCTGCATGATGTGAAGCGTGTCGCGGGCGACGGCAATTATGCTCTGTTTCTTCCGCTCAACGAATTCGAGCAGCTCTTGACCATCGCCTTGTCCGCGGGCGCGCGGCTGCTGCGAGACGAGGACGGCCGCGGCGCGTTTTCGGAGACCGAGTTTCTGGAAGCCCTGGCATTCTACAAGTCGCTGTTCGACGAAGGCCTCGCTCCCCCCGTATCGGCGACCCAGGTCGCCAATATCTGGAACGAGTTCGCGCGTGGCTGGTTCGCGACCTTCACCTCCGGTCCCTGGACGATCGGCGATCTGAAATCGCGGCTTCCCGCCGCCGCGCAAGACAGCTGGGCGACCGCGCCCAATCCGGGACCGCGCGGTATCGGTTCGGCGGCCCCCGGGGGATCGAGCCTCGTGGTTTTTGCGGACCACCGCGCCAATCCCCACGCCTGGGATTTCATCGCGCGCCTGCTCGCCCCACAGGCGCAAATGCGCTTTCACGACCTGACCGGCGACCTGCCCGCCCGCCGATCGGCCTGGCGACGCGCCGGCCTTGCCGCCGACCCGATCGTCGCGCCATTTGCAACCCAGCTCGAGCATGCGCGCGCCCTGCCCAAGGTCCCCGAATGGGAACGGATCGTCAGCGAAATGCAGATCGTCGCCGAACGCATGGTTCGCGGGCAGTTCACGGTCGAACAGGCGGCACGGGAAATCGACGTGCGCGCCGACCGCCTGCTCGAAAAGCGCCGCTGGATGCTGGACAAGGGGCGCGCGCTGTGAGCGCGAAGCGCAGGGCTGACGAGGTGCGCGCCGGCTGGGCGATGTCCGCGCCCGCGCTGGCGGCGATCCTGCTCTTCTTCGTGGCTCCCGCGCTTGCGTCGCTGTTCCTCAGTTTCACCGATTTCGACATTTACGCGCTCGCCGACATTTCGAACCTGCGCTTCGTGGGCTTTGAAAATTATGCGCGCCTGATCGAAAATCCGCTGTTCTGGAAAGCCATGAGCAACAGCGTTCTGTTCGTCGCGATCGGAACTCCGCTCGTCGTCGCGCTGTCGCTCTGCGCGGCCATGCTCGTCCATTCGCGCTGGCTTTCGTGGCGTCCCCTCTGGCGGGTTGCGCTGTTCGCACCCTATGTGACCACATTGGTCGCAACCGCCGTCGTCTGGCGCTATTTGCTCAACACGCGCTATGGCCTTGTAAATTACCTGCTGTCACTGTTCGGTGCCGGCCCGATCGACTGGCTCGGCAGTCCGACAGCATCGCTGCCCGCGATCCTGATCTTCGTCGCGTGGAAGACGTTCGGCTATAACATGATCATCTTTCTTGCCGCGCTCCAGACGGTCCCGCGCGAGCTGGAAGAGGCGGCGCGGATCGACGGGGCGGGACGGCTCGCCCGGCTGCGCCATGTTACCCTGCCGGCGATTGCGCCGACCGTCCTGCTCGTGTCGGTGCTTACCGTCGCCGCAATGTTCCAGCTTTTCACCGAACCCTATGTCATGACCGAAGGGGGCCCGGCGCAGTCGACCGTGACCGTCCTTTATTTCATGTATGAAGAGGGGTTCAAATGGTGGAACCTGGGCTCGGGCGCCGCGGTGGCCGTGCTGCTCTTCCTGTGCATCCTCGGCGTGACGCTGGTCCAGCTTCGCCTCGCAAGGCGCGGAGGCGCGATATGACGCGCCGTCTCGTCGTAACCGCCCTGGCAGGGCTCGTCGCGCTGGTCACCATCGCTCCCTTGCTGTGGATGCTGTCGGTCAGCTTCATGGCGCCCGGGGAGGCGGCCCGCTTCCCGCCGCCGCTGTTGCCCGCCCATGCGAGTCTGGAAAACTACCGGCAATTGTTCGGAAGTTATGGCGTCGGACGATTCCTCGCCAACAGCCTGTTGGTCTCGACCCTCGCGACGCTGCTCGCGCTGCTGTTCACCGTGCCGGCGGGCTATGCCTTCGCCAAGCTGCGCTTTCGCGGTCGCGACGCGGTGTTTCGCCTGCTGGTCGCCGCGCTCGTCGTGCCGGGCCAAATCGGCATGCTGCCGCTGTTTCTCGAGTTGAAGGCGATGGGGCTCGTGAACAGCTATGCCGGCGCCCTCGTGCCCTGGCTTGCCGGCATTTTCGGAATTTTCCTGGTCCGGCAATATTGCCTGTCGATCCCCGACGAGATGCTGGAGGCGGCCCGCATCGACGGCGCTAGCGAAGCCGCCATCCTGCACCGGATCATATGGCCGCTGTTGACCCCGGTGGTGGTCACGCTGGCGCTGTTCGTCTTTCTGTCGAGCTGGAACGATTTCATGTGGCCATTGATCGTCTTTGCCGACCAGGACCTTTACACCCTTCCCGTCGCGCTCGCCGCGCTCAGTCGCGAGCATGTGCAGGATAACGAACTGATGATGGCGGGCGCGGTGGTGACCACCCTGCCCGTTCTCATCCTCTTTCTGGCGCTTCAGCGCTTCTACCTGAGCGGCCTCCTTGCCGGGAGCGTCAAGGGATGAGCCGCTTTCCCTCCCCAAACGATAAGGACGACGAATGACAAGCACCGCTTTCCCGGACGATTTCCTGTGGGGCGCCGCGACAGCCGCCTATCAGATCGAAGGCTCTCCGCTCGCCGACGGTGCGGGCGCGAGCATCTGGCAACGCTTCTGTCACGACCCGCGCCTGATGGCGGCGAAGGGCGACACCGGCGATGTCGCCTGCGATCACTACAATCGCATGGAGAGCGACGTTGCCCTGATGAAGGCGATCGGGCTCAAGGCCTATCGCTTCAGCGTCAACTGGGGGCGGATCCTGCCCGACGGGGTCGGCCGCGTGAACGAAGCGGGGCTCGACTTCTACAAGCGGCTCGTCGACGAGTTGCTGAACCACGATATCGAGCCGCTGCTGACGCTCCATCACTGGGATCTGCCGGTTGCGCTCGACGACCGGGGCGGCTGGCTCAACCGCGACAGCGCCGACTGGTTCGCCGATTATGCCGGCGTGATGTACCGCGCGCTCGACGGCCGCGTGCGGAAGTGGGTCACGCTGAACGAGCCGTGGGTCATCACCGACGGCGGCTATCTGCACGGTGCGCTCGCCCCCGGGCATCGCAACCTGTTCGAAACCCCGATCGCGAGCCACAATCTGATGCGCGCGCATGGCGCGGCGGTCGCCGCCTATCGTTCGGAAGGCGCGCATGAAATCGGGCTGGTGGTCAATATCGAACCCAAATATCCCGCCAGCGACAGCGCCGCCGACATCGCCGCGACCGAACGCGCGCATGCCTATATGAACCGCCAGTATCTCGATCCGGCGCTCAAGGGGCGCTATCCCGCCGAGATGGCCGAGATATTCGGCGAAGCATGGCGCGAATGGCCCGAAGAGGATCTGGCGACGATCCGCCAGCCGCTCGATTTCGTCGGCATCAACTATTACACGCGCAACGTCGTGAAGGACGACCCGAACCAATGGCCCGTCGGCGCCTCTCCGGTGCGGCAGAATGCGACGCACACGATGACCGACTGGGAGGTCTATCCGCCTGCGCTGACCGACATGCTACTGTGGTTCAAGGACAGTTATGGCGACATCCCGGTCTATATCACCGAAAATGGCGCCGCCTTCTATGACCCCCCGCAGGCCGGCCCCGACGGGATCGACGATCCGCTGCGTTGCGATTATCTGCGCACCCATATTTCGGCGATCGGCGACGCCATCAAGAAGGGCGTCGATGTGCGCGGCTATATGGTGTGGTCGCTGCTCGACAATCTCGAATGGTCGCTCGGCTATTCGAAGCGTTTCGGCATCGTCCACGTCGACTATGAAACGCAGATCCGCACGCCCAAGCGCAGCGCCCGCTTCTACAGCAACATCATCGCCGCCAACGGCGGGAATCTGGCATGAAACGCTGGGTGATCCTGTGCCTTGCCGCGCTCCTCTCCCTGCCCGCCGCGGCAAAGGGCAAGGCCGACCGCGTAAGCGCGATGACGTACAACATCCGCCTCGACCTGGCATCCGACGGCGAGGATGCCTGGCCGCACCGGCGCAAGGCGCTGACCAGCCTCGTCGCCTATTATGGCCCCGATTTCGTCGGGATGCAGGAGGTATTGCTGCACCAGAAGCGCGACGTCGAGGCCGACCTGCCGGGTTATAAGTTCGTTGGCGTGGCGCGCGACGATGGCAGGCAGGCGGGCGAATATTCGATGCTCGGCTACCGGACCGACCGGTTCACACCGCTCGGTTCGGGCACATTCTGGCTGTCGCCGACCCCCGACGTGCCCAGCAAGGGGTGGGACGCCGCCCTGCCCCGGATCGCGACGTGGGCGCGCCTCCGCGATGGGACGGGGCAGGTGTTTCTCGTCGTGAACACGCATTTCGACCATATCGGAGAGATCGCGCGCATAGAAAGCGCGAAGCTGATCCGTCGCTGGGTCGGTACGCATCGTCGGCCCGGCGACGCGGTCATATTGATGGGCGATTTCAACAGCGCGACAGGCAGCGCGCCCTACCAGGCCATGCTGGCTCCGATCGCCGGCCTCATCGCGCTCCACGACACACAGGATCTCAGCCGCACGCCCCATTTCGGTCCCCAGGGCACCTTTACGGCCTTCCGGATCGACGCCCTGCCCGACAGCCCCATCGACCATATCTTCGTGACCGATGGCGTCGCCGTGCTGCGCCATGCGACGATTACCCAGCAGACCGGCGGCCGCCTGCCGTCCGACCATTATCCCGTGCTGACCGACCTGTGCGTCGGTGCGGCCTGCTGATGGCCGGTCCGGGCTCGCGCTAGGGTCGGCGCGCAAGCGCAGCCGCGACGCGCGCTTTCATCAGCGCGCCTCGCCGCCGGCCTGCGCCTCGTCGAGCCAACCGCCCTCGAACCCGATCCGCCTGAGCCCCCGAACGATATGCGGGTTCTTTCGCATGATTTGCCATATTAATCCGCTCCGATGATTTTCCATCATCGCAAGGATCGGCCCCTGGTCGATGCCTAAATAATCGTTCGCGACCCAACCCTGGCGGGGATCGACCGCACCCGACCGCGATTGCGCCTGGGGAAAGGTGAAACTGGGATTGATCGCATCCTTGAAACCATAGCGGGTGTAAAGCCGCGCCCCATATTTCGCCCGCATCGCCATCAGCGCCGGTATTGCGACCTCGGGGGCGAAGGCGACCGAGCCGCCGGGTGCGGTCGGCACGACCGTACCGTCGTCGACGATGCGAACGCTGCTCACACCGCGGGCCATATAGCCGTTGAAGCTGCGCAGGCGGCCGTTGACGCTGTATTCATCCTTTGAATAGCCCGGCCCGTCGGAGGCGGTCCATCCCCAGATGTCGGCACTGTAATCGGTCCAGCGGTTCGGATTGTCGGCGCCATAGGCACGCTGCGACAGCGTGGCGCGGCGGCTGTTCTCGAAATAGTCGATGCCCTTCTGGCGCATGAAGTCGTCGCGAATGCCGCGAAAGTCGACCCAGACATGGCTGTACTGGTGTCCGAAGAGCGGTTCGAACTGCAGGAACTGCTGGCCGTAGAAGCTACCCCAGTCCTTGTCGAGATGCGCCGCCCAGCCCTTGTCCCATGCCTCTTTGCTCAACGCGTGGGTCGGCGACCCGAGCGCCAGGATATAGACGAGCATCCCTTCGTTATAGCCCACCCAGTCGTGCGTGCCGAAATCGCCGCCGTTGCCGCGCTCGGGGTACCATCCCATCGCAATCGCCTTGGGCCCGCCGCCGTTCTCCGACGGGATGTCGCTGTTTTCGCGCTGGACGAAGCTCCAGTCGACGCGGGCGTAGATCTTCTCTGCCAGGTCGCGGATCTCCGCCTCCACCGGCGTATCGCGGTCGTAATAGCTTTGCGCGAACAGCACGCCGCCCAGAAAAAGCGACGTATCGACGGTCGACAATTCGGTCTTGCCGTGCCGCGTCCCGTCCTCGTTGTTCAGGAAGTGATAGAAAAACCCCTTGTAGCCGGTGACGCCGCCGACCGCCGCGCCTTGAGGCGCGTTCCAATAGAAGTCCAGGCAATCGCGCGTCCGTTTCGCCGCCTCGTCGCGCGCGACATAACCGCGCTCGGCGCCAATTCCAAAGGCGGTCAGCGCAAATCCGGTCGATGCGATCGACGAAAAGGGATTGCTCGGCCAACGATCGGGCGCGAGGCAATGGGTGCGGTCGGTCGTGTCCCAGAAATAATCGAAGGTCCGCTTCGTAAGCTCTTCGGAAAATTGCGCCTGGGTCAGGTCGGGAAGCACCTGTGCCGGGGGCGTGACGCCCGTGGGCGGTCCGCTGGTCGCGGTGCAGGCCGCCAGCGCGAAAAGAGGCAAGGCGAGCGACCCGAGCCGGAAAGACATTCGATACTCCACATATAGAAAAGCGGGCGGCCGGTCACGGGAGGGGGGTGTGACCGGACGCCCGCAATTTCAGCCGGTCAGAATTGGAAGCCGGCCGAAACCTTTACCGTGCGCGGCGGATTGCCGCCAACCCCGATACCGCTGATGCTCAAATAGTCGGGGCTCGCAGGATCGTTGTTGTAGTCGACATAATTGCGATCGTTGAACAGGTTGATGATGTCGACGCGCAAGCGGAGCCGCGATTCCTCGCTCAGGAACTTGAACGGGATATATTTCGTAATCGCGATGTCCATCTGTCGGAACCCCCACAGATCGCCGTTGCCATCGGCTTCGTTGGAGATCACGTCGCGCGACGGGTTGGCGCCCGCGGTATTGATGAATCGCTTCAGATACGGCGGCGACATGATCTGGAACTTGCCCGACAGCGTAACTCCGATCGGCAGATCGACCGAGCCGGTGGCGACGAAGCGATGCTTGCGCACGCCGCTGGACCGCACCACGGGATAGTCGTCGAGCGACGGATAATCGAGGCTGAAGGTCTCGCCGAACTGACGGTTCTCTTCGGCTTCGGTGTAGGTGTAGGTCGCGCTCAGGCTCCACGGCGAAGCCACCGAGTAGCTTTTGGTGAGCTTGAGATACGCCGAATCCGCGCTCGTTTCGAGACCATTGGTGCCGATGATGATCGATCCGAAGCCCGGGGGTGCGAAGCCGAACGGCGAGTCGGGTGCCGCGGGTGCCGGCGGGAAGAAGCTGCCGTCGGGGCGACGATTGCCGAGCAGGTAAGCAAAGCCGTCGTGGCTTTCGATATGGCTGTATCCGACCTCTGCCTCGAACAGCGACGTCAGGCGACCACGGAGCCCGAGGCTGAATTGATCCGAGTAGGGGACCTTCAGATTGTTGTCGATGAAGCGCAGTTCGCGCCCGCCGCCGGCGCCCGCTCCGGCGAGCAATTGCTGGCGCCCTTCGGGAGTCAGATATACCGGATCCCACGGCACGCAGGTCGGGCTTGGAGCGCAGGTGTTGTTCGGATCGCCGGTGATGAAATTGAAGGTCCGGGTGGTGTAGGACCCAACGCTGATTTCCTGCTGCAGGAAGTCGAACTGGTTGCGGTCATAGGAACGGCCATAGCCGCCGAACACAACGAAGCGCGCTGCATCATCGATCTCGTAGCTGAAGCCAACCCGCGGCTGCCATGCTCCCTTGAACGCTTTGCGCTCGGTACCCGTCGAGATGAAATCGTTGATGTCATAGTCGGCGTTGACCAGATTCGGATAGTTCGCCGGCGACACCGCGTCGATCGCGTCCTGCGGGTGGACAAAGTTCAAATAGGCCGGCGTGCGCTCGTAATCCCAGCGCACGCCCAGGTTGAGCGTCAGCCTGTCGGTGACTTCCCAGTCATCCTGCAGATAGATGCCAAACTGCCAATTCTTGGAATTGACGATCGGGCTTCCGTTGCCCGTCTGCGCGCCGAACTGGAGGCGATAGGGAACGGTGTCGTTGAAGCCATCCGCATCGGGATAGGCAACGTTATAGGTATAGACCGGATTGAAGTTGTTGAGCTGAAGCGTGTTGAGTTCGACCCACTTGGTCTTCACACCGAACTTGAAAGTATGGCCTTCGAGCCCGGTGTAGGTGAAGTCGTTCTGGATTCCCCAGCCCTTCTGACCCTTTTCCTGATAGTTCGAGCCGCCGCCTATGCGCAGGATGTTGTCACGAACGACCACGCCAGGTTGCGGATTGGTCGGAGACGGACCGGCATAGGCGAACAGCGAGGCATCGCTGAATTCCACCGGGGTCGGAGCCCATTTGACGTCTTCATAGGTCAGCTTGAGATCGTTGATCCACGTATCGGCCGTATGCTCCCAGCGCAGCGTGCTGCGCAGTTCCTTGACATCCTGCGCGCTGATCGTGCTGCGAGCATTGATGCCGTTGCTCAGGAATTCGCCGCTTTCCTTGCGGTATTTCCCCGAGATTTCGAAAAGGTCGCTGTTGGTCGGCGAAAAGTCGATCTTGCCGAAAAAGAGGTCTTCGTTGAACGTCGAGTTCGTAGGCCCGAAGACACCCTGATATTCCGACGGAAAATAGGAGACGGGAAGGCTGAGCCCCGGCGTGATCTCGCGCGGCTGTTCCTGGCGCTTGCCTTCGTAGGTCACGAAGAAGTGCATCATGTCCTGAATGATCGGACCGCCGAGCGCGCCGCCGAATTGGAAGTCCTTGGTCTTCACCTTGCCTGGATTCGTGCCGAACTTTTCGAGCGGCGTCGCCGCGCGCATGCTCTGATCGGTGTAATCGATGAAGGCTTCGCCGTGGAATTCGTTGGTACCCGACCGCGTGACCGCGGTGATCGCCACCGAACTGACCTGATCGAACTCGGCCTTGTAGTTGGACGAAATGACGCGATACTCGCCGATAGCAAGCTGCGGGAACGGGTTGCCTTGTGTCGAATCCTGGCCGGTGATGCCGTTCTTGAGGACGTAATCCTTCTGCCCGACGCCATCGATGAAAATGTTGATCGATCGGCTGTCCTGAGCACCGCCCTGAAGGCGCGACTGGCCATTGCTGCCGGTCACGAATTGCACGCCCGGCGCGAGATCGGCAAAGGCAAGGAAATTGCGGTTGTTCTGCGGCAAGGTTTCGATCTGGCGCTGGGTGATGTTCGACCCGACTTCGCCGCCTTCCATCGTGCGGATACGGCTGCCGGTAACGATGATCGCGTCATCACCCGCATCGGCGATGTCCGGTTGCGAAAAATCGAAATCGAGCACCGCATTCTGCGACACGTTGAGCGTGAATTCATCCGTGCTGCGGACACCATTCGGGGTCGTCAATTCGAGGCGATAGGTTCCGACCGGCAGCGACGCGAAATTGTAGCTTCCGTTCGCGGCAACGGTCACGCTGCGCTGAAATCCTGTGTTGACGTTGATCGCCGTGACCTGACTGACGCCGCCCTCGGCCTTGACCGTGCCGCGCAGCGACGCGTTCGAAACCTGCGCGTGCGCCGGAACCGCAACGCCGATCGCAAGCGCGCCCGCGGCGCTGCTCCACGCGAGCGCCGCGGCGAATGCGCGGGTCCGCGAACGGCGCGAAATATTGGATTGATTAAGCTGAACTGACGTCACGGCATCCTCCCTTTTTATTGCCCCGGCGGTCCCGATCTCGTTCGCTGTGCCTGCCGGTCTTGCCACCGGCATGACGACGAGTCGCGGGACGACCTGTTGTCGTTTTTTGAGTTTGTAACCGGT
>Ga0189279_100149_pt1 | contig 24284 bp, 22 predicted proteins | sample N26B6minimetaG_FD_130324 | JGI IMG/M metagenome (GOLD analysis project Ga0189279, IMG submission 130324) | Marine microbial communities from the Costa Rica Dome - N26 B6 mini metaG | ecosystem: Environmental > Aquatic > Marine > Oceanic > Photic zone | place: Costa Rica: the Eastern Pacific... | reverse complement strand
TTGCTGATTGAGCGTCGGCATCTTGAAGGAGCGCCCCCATGAAACGCCGAGACTGAGCTCCGGCGCCGGCGCGTAAACAAAACCGAGCTTTGGCGTGACGATGCTGCCCGAGTCGGAGTAATCCTCCCAGCGGAGTGCGGCGGTGATCGACGCGCGATGCGTGAGTGCCAGGTTCTGCGCAGGTCCGGCGAGCGGCACGAAGAGTTCGCCGTAAGCGAAGCGGTTTTCGCGCGTGGGTGCGAAGTTGCGCCCTGCGACCAGTGCCACGATGCGGTTGCTTCGCCAGCCGCCGCCAGCCGCGAGCCGCACGTCACCCCCGGGAAGGGTGAACAGCGGACCTTCGATGCCCGCTTCGACACTGACGCTCCGATTGTTGAAGATGCGGATCGATCGAGCTTCGACGTCGTTGGTGAAGTTCTGGGTGATGCCATAGGTCTTGTCCGTGCCGTAAAAGCCGGTGAGCCGAGCAGTCCACGCACCGCCGATATCGGCTTCCAGCGTCGGCGCCACGCCGAATGTCTCGAACTCATTGTCGACAACGAGACCCCGGGTCGTAATCGGCCGGTCGGCGAGCAGCCCGCGCACCGATTGCATGTCGCCGCGCTTGTAGATGAGGTCGGCTTTGAGCCGAAGGCCGGGCGTTAATTCTTGGCGCCCGCTCAATAGCAGGCTGTGCCGCTTCAGGCTGGGATAGAGGGTCGAGGCGGGGTTGCTCGTTGCGGTGTAGCTTCGGTCGCGCGCGAGAATCGCGCTATTGTCGAAATAGTCGTAGGTCGCCATGAACCCGCCGCCTGACCATTTGGCACCGCCGAGCAGATTATATTGCTGCTGGAAATTGCCTCCGTCGGTGGAGCCGCCGAGCCGAGCGCTCGTGGTGACGCCCTGATAGTCCTTGCGGAGGAGGATGTTGACGACGCCCGCGACAGCGTCGGCGCCATAAATGGCCGAAGCACCGTCGGCGACGATCTCGATCCGTTCGACCGCAGCGGCAGGTATCGCGCTGATATCGATCACGCTTTGCGTACCGCTGTAAGCGAACCGGTTGCCATTGAGCAGCGTCAATGTGGCGCTGGGCCCAATGCCCCTCAGGTTGAAGGTCGATGCCCCGTTGACGTTGACGTTCTGGTTCTGCGTGCCCTGGCCCGAACCGATGCCGGGGTTCTGGCCCCCGCCGAAATTCTGCGGGATGCTGCGCGCAACCTCGCCGAGATCGGCTTGGCTGCCGTTGCGAATATCTTCGCTCGTCACCCTGATCACCGGGGCTGCGGACGGAGCGCCGGAGATGCGGCTGCCGGTCACGACGATGTCTTCTTGCGCCGGACTGCTCTCGGACTGGGCTCGCCCCAAAATGATGACCGAACCACGCTCGAAGCGCGGGGTCAGCCCGGTTCCGCGCAGCAGGGTCTCGATCGCTTCGCGCGGGGTGATGTCGCCCTTGAGCGGCCCGGTCCTCCGGCCCGCGAGATCGGCACTCGACGCATAAAGTTCGATCCCGGCTTGCTCGGCCACTTTTCGCAAAGCATCGCCGAGATCCTGCGTCGGCAGGTCGAAGCTCTGGCGATCCTGCAACTGAGCCGCAGCCGCGACAGGATGCAGACAGGCTATACCGACCATCAGCGACAGGCAAAAACGAGACTTTCCGGACATCATCATACTCCCCCTGGGTTGTGACCGGATGCTTGGGCACACGGCCTTTGGGGGAGCGATGACGCCAGTTGGGCGACCGCCTTAGTGGAGCAGTGAATTAATTATCGTTGGCGAAGGTGGGTGCCGTCGGCACGCTTGGTGATCTCCAGATCGAACAATAGGGCGAGCCGCTCAGCCACTGTCTCGGGCTGGCTGATCCTGAACCGGCCCGACGCCTCGATCCCCGCGGTTCTGGCGTCGTCGATGATGATCGGCTTCGCGGCGTAGCGATTGGCTTCGGCAATGAGCTGATCGAGCCGCACCGAGCGATAGTTCGCCCAGCCCGACGGCCATTCGCGGCTGTCTTGCTGTGTCGGCGATGCGGCCGGTGGCTGCTCCTTGCCGTGCGGGCCGTAGGTCACGGACCGTCCCGATGGCAGGACTTGGGCGTGCCGGGCGCCGGTTTCCGGGGCGCCGCCGAAGCGAATATCGGCCTCGCCGCGCAGCATCGTTACGCTGAGCGCGCCATTCTCCTCGAAACCGATATCGAATGCAGCATCCTCGGCCGTGACGATGCCATCGCCGACCTCGACGCGCAGTGGCTGTACATTCTTGTTCACCGAAAGCCGGACGCGCCCTTTGGCGAGTCGCAGATGGCGCGTCGCTTGCGCAAATGAGACTTCGAGCCGGCTATCGGTGTCGAGCACTGCGGTTGAACCATCGGCAAAGCGGAAGCTGCGGATCTCCCCGCGGCGGGTGACCAGCGGCTCGGCCGCGCGCGCCGTGAGCGCACCGTCTCCGAGCGGGCCGGAAAGCGGAGCGCCTCCGGCGCCGAAAGCCAGAAACACCACGACCGCGGCGGCGATCACGGCTCCGGCCGATAGCCAGCGTCGCGCGGCCCGACGTCGGCCGCTGCGCTGTTCGGTTTGCGCAGTGCCGTGACGCGACGAGGATTTCAGGATCGCCGAGGCGGCGAGCTTCTTCGTGATCCGTTCATAGGCCGCCTTGTGGTCTGGCGAGGCCGAAAGCCAGGCGTCGAATTCTCGGCGGTGGGCCTCGGGGTTCTCGCCGCGCATCTTCACGAGCCAGGCGTGCGCTACCGTGTCGACCGGATAATCGTCAGATCCCGCACTCATTGGCCGCCGTCCACCACCTTCGCGATAAAGCCAAGCGCCCTCATCATATGATATTCCACCGTCGCGATGCTGATGCCGAGGCATTCATGTATCTCACGATAACTGAGTTCGTCGACCCGGTGCATCAGAAACACCCGGCGTGTCTTTGGCGGCATGGCGTCGACCGCCTCTTCATAGAGCCGGAGAAGGTCGTCGGCTTCCATATTCCATTCCTGCTGCGGCGGGCTGGCGGCATCGCTTTCCTCCTGAAAGGAAAAGAAAAGCGCGGGGTTGCGCCGCTGCCTCCGGGCGCGGTCGATCAGCAGATTCTGCGCTATGCGGCGAAGGAAGCCGCCGGGATTGGCGAGGCTGTGGCGCTGCTCGCTGCCCGCCGCGCGCGCGAAAACTTCCTGTACGAGATCCGGCGCTTCTTCAGGCCCTGCCTTTCGGCGAAGAAAATGAAAGAGCCAATGTCCATGCGCCCGAAAGGCGTCATCGAGATCGCAAGCCTCCGCCGGTGCCATGACGGGCCGGTCGTCGGGATGCACGTGACAGGCCGACGATACCGAAAAGGGGTGGCGCTGCTGCGACAATTTCTTGGAGGAAAAGGAAGACAAGGGACACAGCCGACCGGCACGAGACAGCAGTCCGGCGCTTGCCGGGCTGTCGATCTCCCAACGCTGTGCCGCCGTTGGGCCGCGCGAGGGCGACCTGGTCCGGATCGGCCGCCTGTCCGGCAAGGACGGGCGTTCATAATGGCTGGCGATATTATCGCGCGGGCGTTGCCAGATCGATCCCGCACCCCGAATCATGTCAGCATGGCCGCGCAAAGACAAGGATTATGAGTAGAATCAGGTGCTGGGCGCCGGGTCTTGCACTACGGTGCGCCTCCAAGAAGCCGCGCATAGCTCGCCGCTTCGCCGGCACGGCGTTCGTGATAGCGGAGCAGAAGGTTGCGTGCGTCTTGCGGCGCACCGCTCGTTAGCGAAGCGGCGAGCGCATCGAATTCGGCGGCTGTCTCGCCGACAAGCTGTTTGTCGAGGTGCCGCGCCAGATGGAGACGATCGCCGAGCGCAGTGATGCTCGCGATCAGTTCGCCATTACCGGACCGCGCGGCCATTTCGATGAACAGCCCGGCGGTTCGGTCGGGATAGTCGCCACCCGCCCGATCCGGAGTCCCGCGCCCGCGCGGGGTCGTCGCGAGCGCCGCGAGCAGCAGGATGAGGTGGAGTTCGAGCATGTCGCGATATTCGGTCTCGGACAGGCGGTGCGCGTGAAATCCGTCGCCATGGGTGAAATCGACCATGCGCTCGCCAGCCAGACGGTAGAGGCAGTCGCGCACCGGCGTCACGCTGACGCCGAGCTGATCGGCGATCTTTGCCGATTCCAGCCGGCTGCCGGGCGCCCAGCCGCCTGCCATCAGCCGGCGCTTGATCGCCTCATAGGTCGGCTCGACGACATGGGCGGGGCTCATACGCGGTTCCGCTCGGCAGCTGCGAAGTCTGCCAGCATCTCCATCTGGTCGGAACGCAGCCCATCGACGGCGCCGATATGCTCCGGGATTTCGCCTCCGAGCAGGAGCGAGGGACATTGGCCTTCATAATTGCCGAGATTGGGGCGATGCTGGCGGTAGCCTGCGAGCGCGGCGAGTTCGGGCGGGAAGGTGCGTGCGACCTCGGGCGGATAGGCAAGCCATAGATTCTCATAGGGCTTGAGCCAGCCGAGGCTGTAGCCGATCACGACGCCGCGCCGCACCTGGTCGGTGATATTGGCGCCGGCGCCATGCGCGGTCGAACCCAGAAAGCAGATCGCGGCGCCCGGGTCGCACGCAGCGATGATCGGCTCGCCGGGGTCGATCTTCGCCATGCCCTCCGCGCCATGGCTGTGCGGATATATGTGCGTTGCGCCATTGTCCGCGGTGAAGGGGGTGAGCGGCCAGATGATGTTGACGAGACATTCGTGAGCGCCCTTTTCTCCCGCCCACATGTCATGATCGCGGTGTGGAAACTGCCGGATTTCGCCCGGATGGATTTCGATCGCCTGCGCGACATTGAGCTGGATGCTCTCGCAGGCATCACCGAGAATGGCTTCAACCGCCGCGAGGATTGTCGGCTCGAGCGCCAGCGCCTGCGCCCAGGCCGAACGCCTCATCAGCGCCCCGAATCTTTTGGTGCGATGACCATAGAAGTCGCCGCGCCCGAACGGTGTCGCGGCGAAGACCGGATCGAGATCGGCTTCGAGCGCCGCAATCGCATCCGTCGGCATCAGGTCGGGAACGATGCAATATCCTGTCTCGCGCAGCTCCCGGGCAAGGTCGTCGGACGTAAGACCGGTCATGCTTTCGCCTCCCCATCGTCGTCAGCGAGGCGGAGCGAGAGCGGCGCATAGACGCCGCCGCGCTTGAGGTCGTCCAGCACATGCGCGTCGATATGGATGTGCAAGGCCATCAACCGTCCGCCCGGATCTGCGGCCTGCGGCCCGAGCGCCTCGCATCGCCAGCCGAACGCCCGGACCTGATCGAACCAGCATAAGTCGGCGACGCCGGTATAATCGGTGATGCCTTCGCGCAGGGCATGCTCTGCAAGGGCGGTTACCAACTGGTCGCGCGCGGCGCGGCGCGATGCTGCGTCCTGGTCCCGGTCGAGGCAGAAACGGCTGACCTCGCAGACGGTTGGACCGCGCGGTACGTCGCCCGCGCACAGATGCGCATAATATTTGCCGAGGAGATGCGCACTCTCAGTCGGTAGCAGCCGCGCCGATGCGCGGTGACGGCCATCGGGGTCCAGAAGAATGAGATAGCGTGCCGCCGGCGTGTCGAACTCGTCGAGTTCATACTGCCCGGCGAGCACCGGCAGGTCCCATTTGAGCAGGTCGATGAAGACGCTCTTGCGCGCGGCGAACATGGCGCGCAAAGCCGCGTTCCCGGGCGCAGCAGGCGCCCGCGGGGTCGTGTCGATCATGATTATTCCTCGGCTGTTTGGTGCCGGGAATCAGATCATTTTCCGTGGACTGCGCGTATCCCCAGATATGAGGATGATCTGCGCGATTCCTGAAGCTCTTGATAGCTGAGCCTGTCGCTCGTCGTCACGCGGGCGTCATCCGGACGATCAGCCTTGCGGCGTTCCGGCCCGAAGCGTCTGCAGCAGCGGACAGGCGGGATCGTCGCCGGCCTCGCAAGCCCGTACCGAAGCGGCGAGGACACGCTCCATCCGCTTGAGATCGGCGATCTTCGCGCGCACATCCACAAGGTGCGACGCCGCGACATCGCGCACCTCGGCACAGGCAGCCTGGCCTCCAGTCGCGAGCTGGAGCAGCGCCCGCACCTCGTCGAGGGTGAAACCGAGTTCGCGGGCCCGGCGCACGAAGCCGAGGCGCCCCACATCCTCCTCGCCATAACTGCGGTAGCGACCGCGCCGGAGAGGAATGTCGAGGACGCCGATCCGCTCATAATAGCGGATCGTTTCGATGTTGCAGCCTGTGCGGCGCGAGAGTTCGCCGATCTGCATCGCGCCGGTTGCGGCCATCGCAAAATACCTCTTGAGTCTGTAGCTGCTACAGATGCTACGGCGTTCCTTCACCCCGCACAAGGAGCCGACCCAAATGCAAAATCGACCCAATGGCATCGATGCCGGCGCGTTGACCTTAGCGGGTATCGCCGCGGCTTTCGGTGTCGCATCCTGTTGCGCGCTGCCCTTCCTTCTCGCCTCCGCGGGTATCGGAGCCGCATGGCTCGGAGGCATCGCCATGGTGGCCATGCCTTATCGCACGCCGCTTCTCCTGATCGGGGCGGCATGCCTCATTTTCGGCGCCTTCCTGCTGGTCCGCCAGCAGCGGGCGGTCGCGCGCTGTGGCTCCGGCGGTGCCTGCACGCCCCGCTGGGTGCGGATCCTGACGCTTGCCGGCCTCCTGCTTGGCGCGGCTCTGCTGTGGGCGGGCTACCATTATGTCTGATGCCGGCCTTGAACTTCGCTCGACGATCACCTGTCCGCTGTGCGGCCATCGCGAGGCGGAAACGATGCCGACCGACGCTTGTCAGTTCTTCTATGACTGCAAAGGCTGCGGCGCGGTGCTGAGGCCCGAGCCCGGCGATTGCTGTGTGTTCTGCTCCTACGGAACCACGCCCTGCCCGCCGATCCAGATCGGGGGCAAGGGCGCTTGCTGCGACTGAGCGGCACGCCCTTGCCTCGGCTGTCATGCCGGGCCTGCCTGCCTCCATGCTGAATATCCGGACAAGTCGTCGTTGAAGCGATCAGCGCGCGTGCCACCAGTCATAGACGTCCCCGAAGCCGATGAGGCCATCGAAGAGTGCGCAGAGGGTCAGCATTTGGCCGCAATGCACATCATAGCGGTCGCGCGCCGTCTTGAGATGCTGGACGACCGTCACTTCGCCGATCCCGAGAATGACCGCTACTTCGGCCGCGGTCTTGCCGCGTGCTGTCCATAATACGCATTCGCGCTGCCGTTCGCTCAGCGTCGCCCGGCTTTTCAGCGGCACGGCGCCGACGAGTTGGCGTGCCGACACGATTGCGAGCGCACCGATGATTTCGGCAATGCGGAGCATATCGTCCTGGAGCTCGCTTTGCGGGCGCAGGACGAAAGAGCAGGCGCCGCTGGCCTCGCCGGGGAGGTGGCGCGGGACCGTATAGCCGTCGGCGAGACCATATTCGCGGCCGACATGGAGCATTTGCCGGTCACCGCGGGTCAGCGGGATATAGCTTTCGATCTCGTCCCAGCGGAAGCCGGTCATCGACCGTTCGCCGGCGCGGCGCACCGGATCGGCACCGCCGAGATCGAAGCCGACATAGACCTTGGCCCAGGCATCGGGGTAATTGTGAACTAGCAGGGATGCCGGCTCGGCATTGCCGCGCCGATCATAGGCGAGCGCGAAATGGTCGAAACCGAGGCGCCTCGATGCGCGCGCCAAGGCTTCGAAGAGCCCGTCCTCATTCGTCGCCGTGGAAATTTCGAGGGCGAGTTCCTCCATCAAACGAAAATGCTTCACTGTGACCGTCCGGTCGCAGGCACGTTCCCAACCCGTCGATCCCGCGAGCCGCTCCCTGGGTCGACGGCCCCGGTTCCTCTCCGGCACGGACGACAGATGGGACATTGTGCGACTGGTCCCGGCCCTCGGCGGGGCGGGCTTTTGCCCTAGCCCCCTGCTGCGCGATGGCGATCGCCTCCCGGTCCTAATCGATTGGCCGGAAAGGAGAAAGGCGCGGGCCTCGGAAAATTGGCCCCAGATCTGCATCTATATTCCGGTCGCCGGGCGCTGCCGCGCGGCGCCCGGAAAGAGAGCGAGAGGAAGGCACGGGGTCTTGCGAGCGGATCGAAGGAGGTGGGAGTGGCCCGCCTCCCGTCCGCTGCGGAGACCTTGCATGACATATCATTCCTTCTTCCCGCACGGGGCGTTCGCGCGGCCCGGCGTCCGCCCGACCGGCGTGTCCGCCCCAACCCTGGCGCGGAGGGCGGCGGCATGAAACTCCTGACCCCCGATCTCACGGCGCGCCTGCGCGCCAACGACGCGTCCCGTCGTGCCGCCGTCGCGCGTGGCGGGCGCGAGCCCGATCCGCCGCCCGTCGTGCGCTTCTTCAACCCGGTCGGCTCGGCGACCTGGCTCGCGACCGAGATGGACGAGGACGGCATATTGTTCGGCCTTGCCGATCTCGGCTTCGGATGCCCCGAGCTCGGCAGTTTCGCGCTGGCCGACCTCGAAGCGGTCCGGTTGCCCTACGGCCTCGGCATCGAGCGCGACCTTGGTTTCACGCCGCATCATCCGCTCTCGGTCTATGCGGCGGCGGCTCGCAGCGCCGGCTCGATCCTGCTCGGCGAGCGGGGCTTGCGCGAAGCGGCGGCGCGGATGAGCGGGCGCGGCTCCCGGATTGCCGGGTGCGGATAGGTCCGCCTGCGGCGGCCCCAAAAAGGAAGAGGAGGGCCGGTTTTTCGTGACGGGCTTGGAAGCCGGGAGAGTGTCTCGCGGCGGCCCGTCATGGAGAATGGCCATGGCCAGAACTGCCGCCAAAATCACCCTCAGCCCGTCGCGGGACATCCCGCTCGACCGGCTGGTCCTGTCGCAGTCCAATGTCCGGCGTGTAAAAGCCGGCGTGTCGATCGATGCGCTGGCCGACGATATCGACCGGCGCGGGCTGCTCCAGAGCCTCAACGTCCGGCCACTGCTGGGCGCCGATGGCCAGGAAACCGGCCGGTACGAGATACCGGCCGGCGGGCGCCGTCACCGCGCGCTCGAACTGCTGGTGAAGCGCAAAAGGCTCGCAAAGGATGCGCCGATCCCCTGCGTCGTGCGCGCCGCCGACAATGACATCCTCGCCGAGGAGGACAGTCTCGCCGAAAACAGCTTTCGCGAGCAGCTTCATCCGCTCGACGAGTTTCGCGCGATGCTGGTGATGGTCGAGAAGGACACCGGGATCGAGGAAATCGCCGCGCACTTCCAGACCACGCCGGCTGCGGTGCGCCAGCGGCTCAGGCTCGCGGCTGTCTCGCCGAAGCTCCACACCCTCTACGCCGATGATGCGATGACGCTCGACCAGCTGATGGCGTTCACGGTGTCTGACGACCATGCGCGTCAGGAAGAGCTGTGGGATCAGCTCGAACACAGCTTCAACAAATCGGCGGCCTATATTCGCCAGAAACTGACCGAGAATAGCGTGCGCGCCGCCGACAAACGGACGTGCTTCGTTGGTCTGGGCGCCTATGTCGAAGCCGGTGGCGGTGTCGTGCGTGACCTGTTCGAGGCCGATGGCGGCGGCTGGCTCACCGATCCGGCGCTTCTCGACCGGATGGTCGACGAGAAGCTGAAGGCGGAAGGCGAGCGCGTCCTTGCCGAAGGCTGGAAATGGGTGACGACCTCGATCGACCTGCCGTGGGACGCCACGCGCGGCCTCCGCGAAATCGACCGCGAGGTGACCCCGATGAGCGAGGATGAACTGGCGCGCGTCGCCGCGCTCGAGGCCGAAGCCGAGGAGCTCGACACTGAATGGGCCGATGCGCCGGAGGTTCCGGCCGAGGTTCACGCGCGGCTCGATGGGCTCGAGACCGAGCTCGGCGCGCTCGCGGACCGGCCGGAGCTGTTCGACCCGGCTGAGATGGCGATCGCCGGCGCTTTCGTCTCGATCGACCGCGATGGTTCGGTGCGGGTCGAGCGCGGATTCGTGAAGCCCAAGGACGAGCCCGAGACGGAAGCGTCCGAAGACGAAGCACATACGGCTGCGGGCGGCGCTGCCCGATCCGCCGGTCCGGACGCGGGGGGCAAAGCCGCGGTGCCGGCCGACGCTGGCGAGGACGAGGAGGCGGAGATACTGCGGCCTCTTCCCGATCGGCTCGTGTCGGATCTGACGGCGTGGCGCACGCTCGCGCTTCAGGACGCCTTCGCGCAGGATCCGGCGACCGCCTTCGCTTCGGTTCTCCATGCCCTCGTCCTCGGCTGCTTCTATTCGAGCAGCAGGGAAAGCTGCGTTCAGGTCTCGCCGAACCGGGTCTATTTCACGAACGCGCCGACCAATTTGCGCGACTGCGGCCCGGCGCAGGCGATCGATGCGCGCGCGGCCGAATGGAAAGAGCGGCTCCCGCAGTCGGACAAGGAGGTGTGGGACTATCTGCTGACGCTCGATGGCGAGGAGCAGACGAAGCTGTTCGCGCATTGCGCGTCGCTCTGCGTCAACGCGCAGGCCGAGATCTTGCCCAAATATGACAATGGCCGAATCTCGGCGCATGGCGTCGAGCGCCGGATTGCGCACAGCCATGTGCTGGCGCGGGCGGTGGGGCTCGATGTGTTCGGCGCGGGCTGGCGTCCGACGGCCGACGGCTATTTCCGCAGCGTGACCAAGCCGCGGATCCTCGCCGACGTCGCCGAAGCGCGGGGCGAGAATTTTGCCCAGATGATCGACCATCTCAAAAAGGCCGACATGGCCTGCGAAGCCGAACGGCTACTCGAAGACAGCGACTGGCTCCCGGCGCCGCTGCGTACTCCTGACCTCGAGCCCGTTCCGGTTCCGGATGCGGCGAATGATGACGCCGGGGGCGCACTTCCGCCGGGTCTCGCCGACGCGCTCAATGACGATGTCGCGGGCGGCGATGTCGTCGCGGCCGAATAGCCGCCGCGGGCCAGGACGGCCCATCCCGATCCCAAATTTGAAAGCCCGGCCGCGTGCCGGGCTTTCCTTCTTCTGGAGAATTGAAATGTCCAATCTTGCCAATGAACTGGCGCCGGTGACGATGCCGGGCGCAGACCATGGAGGGCGTCATGGCTGACCGCGTCCCTGTTTCGATCACGATCGGCGGCAATGCCGACCATTCGACTTTCGCCGAGCTTGCTGACCTGATCGCCATGGAGGGCTTGTCGACCGAATGGGATGGTCCGTCCTTCGAACCCGGCCATCGGACTATCGGCGAGGCCGTGTCGCTCTATGCGCATGAGGTTGCCTGGGGCCGGGTCGAGGCCCTCGAAAGCTTCTGTGCCGAGAAGGGGCTGCCATTTGTCCGCTGGTCGGGGAGCTATCCCGGCGAATGGAGCGCCGAACGGATCATCTTCCGCGGCGCGGGCACGATCGATTCCTACATGGTCGATGAATCCGACCGCGTCATGATCGACCGTTATCTGGTGAACGAGCGCGGCAGCATCGAGGCGGTCCTCGCTTATTTCGATGCCGCGGCCTTCGTCGTACCGCCGCTGGTGGTCGAGGGCGATCCGCTACTGGGGGACGCTGCAACGGCGGAGGAGGTCCGTCATGGCTGATTATTTCTCCCAGACGGTCATCCAGCCCGATATCCCGGTCGCGGCCATGACCACGCTCGAGCGCAGGATCCTCAGCGAAGTCTTCGAGTATGAGTATATGGGCGACGACGTCTATTTCTTCGCTAGCACGGGGCCGAACGACTTTCTGTTCCTGTCGGTCGATGAAGCGAAGGCGCTGGTTGGGGAATGCAAGGGCGTCCCGAGCTGCACTGCCGAACTGATCGAAAAGGAGCTCGGCGAACGCGAGGCGGGGACGACCGAACTCGAGATCGACATGTCGATGTTCGGCTATGAGGCCATCCTCCAGGACATCGTCCGGCGATCGGAGACACTCGATCATTTTCAGGTGATGATGGCCTGGACCTGTTCGAAGATGCGCCCCGATGGCTTCGGCGGCATGGCCATCTTCATCACCGCCAACGAAATCGACACGATGTCGACGACGGGTTTCCTCGAGGAAGCGCTTGGTCGGCTTCAGGGCGACCATCCTCCGGGCTGATCGATCCAGTGCTGACAAACCGACTGAAAAGCCCGGCCCCTGTGCCGGGCTTTTCCTTTTTGGGAGGTAGGTCCTTGTTTGGGAGGCAGGCATGTCCGCCTCCTTTTTTCCCACCTCTTCGACCTGTTCAAAGGAGGCAAGGCGATGCCTGAGATCATCGAAACCACCGTTTACGGCCTCGAAGAGCTTTCCGAGGCGGCAAAGGATCGGGCCCGCGCTTGTTATCGCGAGGGCGGCTTCGATTATGACTGGTACGATGCGGTTTTCGACGATTTCGAGCGCATCTGCCAACTTGTCGGCGTCGAACTGGCGACGCAGCGGGTCCGCCTGTTCGGCGGCGGCACGCGCGCGCAAAGCTGTATCTGGTTTTCGGGCTTTGCGAGCCAGGGCGACGGCGCCTGCTTCGAGGGTGTTTATAGTTACGCCAAGGCCGCGCTGAAGAATATCCGCGGCTATGCGCCGAAAGACACCGAGCTTCATCGCATCGCGGGCGCGTTGCAGGCGATCCAGCGCCGCAACTTCTATCAGCTATCGTCGGTCGCCGTGCACCGCGGCCGCTATCATCACGAATATAGCATGGCGATCACCGTCGAGCGCGATGGCCCGGTGATGCAAGAGATGACCGCGGATGCCGAGGATGAAATTGGCGAAGCGCTGCGCGATCTGGCGCGCTGGCTCTACCGGCAGCTCGAGCGCGAGTTCGACTATCTGAACTCCGATGAAGCCGTCGACGAGGCGATCCTGGCCAATGGCTATGGCTTCACCGAAGGCGGGGAGCGCTTTGGCTGAGAGGGAGAGGCGGGCCGGAAGGGGATAGCCCCAGGGACCAGGAGAGAGCGCCTGGCGGCTGCCCTTCAACGCCTCTCCAGGACATTCCGCCATGCGAACCATTTTGCCCGACGCCGAAGCCGGCGCCGCCCCCATTTCCTCATCTCTTTCCTCACCTGCAGCCACCCCGGCGGCGCGGCTCTTCGATGCGGCCCAGCGCCTGCTTCCGCTGCTTGAGGACGGAACGCCCTTCGACACCGGGCAGATCCGGATCGCGATGACGTCGGCCTACGGCCAGAAGGATGCCGAGGGCGCATGGGACTGGAAGATGGCCTATGACGCGTGCGAGGCGGCGCAGGTCCTGCTGCTGCGCCGCTATGGGCGCGCGCTGGCCGCGCGCAGCCGCTCGCCGCAGCGCCAGCTCGCGATGTGGCAGCGCATCGCGGCGCGTGTCCCGACCCAGACCCGGCGCTCCGAGGAAGGACAGTCCTTCCAGCAATTCTCGACCCCGCTGCCGCTCGCCTTTGTCGCCGCCTTCGCTGCCGCGATCCGGCCCGGCGATTGCGTGCTCGAGCCCTCGGCGGGGACGGGCATGCTCGCCGTGCATGCGGGTCTTGCGGGCGCGACGCTCGCGCTCAACGAATTCGCCGAACTGCGCGCGGGCCTGCTCGAGCTGCTTTTCGCGCCGACACCCGTCAGCCGTCACGATGCCGCGGCGATCGACGACCGGCTCGATCCGGCGGTTGTGCCCGATGTCGTTTTGATCAATCCGCCATTCTCCTCGCTCGTGAATGTCGACCGCAAGATGAAGGGCGCGGCGCTTCGCCATATCGCCTCGGCGCTGGCGCGTCTGAAAGACGGCGGCCGTCTCGTCGCGATCCTCGGCGCCGGCTGCTCACCCGAGGCGCCGGCATGGCGCGACGCCTTCATCCGCTTGCAGGAAAGCGGCACGCTTCGTTTCTCGGCGGCGATCACCGGCCAGGTCTTTTCGCGGCATGGCACGACGATCCCTACCCGCCTCATCGTGATCGACAAGGTTCCCGCGCCGGATCCGACAAAACTGCCCCGCAGTCGCGGCGATGCCCCCGACCTCGCGACATTGCTCCAATGGGTCGAGGAGGACCTGCCGCCGCGCCCGGCACCGCCCGCTTTGCCCGCTGCAACGGTGGCGGCCGTGCCGGCCCGGGCGGTCGCGAATGTCGATCGCGCATGTGCCCCGACATCGGCAAATGCTGCGCTGCCCGCCGATCCCGGCGTCGAGCTTGGCTATGAAATATTGGACTGGATGCCGCCCGAGGGCCAACTCGGCGACACCATCTACGAGCCCTATGCGCTCCAATCGCTCTCCATTCCCGGCGCTAGGCCGCATCCCACGGCGCTGGTCCAGTCGGCTTCGATGGCATCGGTTGCGCCGCCCAAGCCTGTCTATCGGCCGCATCTGCCGGCGCATCTCGTCAGCGAAGGCGTGTTGTCCGACGCCCAGCTTGAATCGATCATCTACGCGGGCGAAGCCCATGCCGGGCATCTCTCGGGCGCGTGGACGGTCGATGCCACATGGGAGGTGGTCGGCGCCGCATCCGATGACGCGGAAGGCGCGGTGCAATTCCGGCGCGGTTGGTTCCTCGGCGACGGCACCGGCGCGGGCAAGGGCCGGCAGGTCGCGGGCATCATTCTCGACAATATGCTGAAAGGCCGGCGCCGCGCGCTCTGGATCTCGAAGTCGGACAAGCTGCTCGAAGACGCGCAGCGCGACTGGTCGGCGCTGGGGCAGGAAAAGCTGCTCGTTACCCCACTGTCGCGCTTCCGCCAGGGGGCACCGGTCAAGCTTGGCGAGGCCATTCTCTTCACCACCTATGCGACATTGCGCTCGCAGGGACGAGAGGGGAAGGCGAGCCGGATCGAGCAGATCGTCGAATGGCTCGGCCGCGACTTCGATGGCGTCATCATCTTCGACGAGGCCCATGCGATGGCCAACGCCGCGGGCGGCAAGGGGACACGCGGTGATCAGAAGCCTTCGCAGCAGGGCCTTGCCGGGCTCCGTCTCCAGCATGCGCTTCCCGAGGCGCGCATCGTCTATGTCTCGGCGACCGGCGCCACGACTGTTCAGAATCTCGCTTATGCGCAGCGGCTGGGTCTCTGGGGCGGCAGCGATTTCCCCTTCGCATCGCGTGCCGATTTCGTCGCGGCGATCGAGGACGGCGGGGTTGCGGCGATGGAAGTGCTCGCGCGCGACTTGAAGGCGCTCGGTCTTTACGCATCGCGTTCGCTGTCCTTCGACGGTGTCGAATATGAGCTGCTCGAACATGCGCTGACGGGCGAGCAACGGCGCATCTATGACAGCTATGCCGGCGCCTTCCAGGTCATCCATAACAATCTCGATGCCGCGATGGAGGCGGCGGGGGTGACCAGCGCCGAACATGGCACATTGAATGCCCAGGCCAAGTCGGCAGCGCGATCGGCGTTCGAAAGCACCAAGCAGCGCTTTTTCAACCATCTGGTCACCGCGATGCAGACGCCGAGTACGATCGCGAGTATCGCGCGCGATCTCGAGGCGGGCCATGCGGCAGTGGTACAGATCGTCTCGACCGGCGAAGCGCTGCAGGAAAGGCGGCTGGCCGAGATCCCGGCGGACGAGTGGAACGACGTGTCGGTCGACATCACGCCGCGCGAATATGTGCTCGACTATCTCGCGTCGAGTTTCCCGGTCCAGCTTTTCGAGCCCTGCACCGACGGCGACGGCAATCTCTCCTCACGCCCGGCCTATGACGGCGATGGCAATGTGATTGTCAGCCGCGAAGCCTGCCGGCGCCGCGACGCGATGATCGAGAAGCTGGCGTCGCTGCCGCCGGTCCCGGGCGCGCTCGACCAGATCGTCCAGCATTTCGGGACCGATATGGTGGCCGAGGTGACGGGGCGCTCGCGGCGGATTGTGCCGCGGGTCGGCGAGGACGGCGACGCCCGCTTCGCAGTCGAAAGCCGTGCGGGCAGCGCCAATATCGGCGAGACCCATGCCTTCATGGACGATGAGAAGCGAATTCTCGTCTTTTCGGAGGCCGGCGGCACCGGGCGCTCCTATCATGCCGACCTTGGCGCGAAGAACCAGCGCCGCCGCATCCATTATCTGCTCGAGGCGGGCTGGAAGGCCGATGCCGCGATCCAGGGCTTCGGGCGCACGAACCGCACGAACCAGAAGCAGCCGCCGATGTTCCGCCCGGTGTCGACCGACGTGAAGGCGCAAAAGCGCTTCATCTCGACGATCGCGCGGCGGCTCGACACGATGGGCGCGATCACGCGGGGGCAGCGGCAGACCGGCGGCCAGAATATGTTCAGCGCGCACGACAATCTGGAATCCTTTTATGCCCGCGACGCGCTCCGGCAGCTCTACATGCTGATTGTGCGCGGCAAGGTGGAGGGCTGCTCGCTGCTGAGCTTCGAGGCCGCAACCGGGCTGTCGCTGCTCGATGCTGATGGCGGGATTCGCGACGAACTGCCGCCGATCACAACCTTCCTCAACCGCATGCTCGCGCTCACCATCGACCTTCAGAATATCCTGTTCGAAGCGTTCGAGGGGCTGCTCGTCGCGCGGATCGAGGCGGCGGTCGCGGCGGGCAGCTATGAGGTTGGCCTCGAGACGCTGCGCGCCGAGAGCTTCGTCGTCACCGATCGCCGGACGATCTACACCCATCCCGGCACCGGCGCCGAGACCCAGCTTCTGACGATCGACCGGAGGGACCGCGTCGTCCCGCTCTCGCTCGGCAAGGCGCTCGATCTCGCTCGGGCTGACGAAGCGGCGTTGCTGGTGAACGGGCGTTCGGGCCGGGCAGCGGTCAAGCTGCGCGCGCGCAGCCTCATCGACGATGAGGGTGCAGTGCATCGCCGCTTCCGCCTGATCCGCCCGATGGAGACAATGCTGATCCTCGCCGAGCAATTCGGGGCGAGCCACTGGACTATCGTCGATGCCGAGGCGTTCACCGCGGCGTGGGAAGCCGAACTGGGAGAGCTTCCCGAATATGAAACCGGAACGCTCCATATGGTCTCCGGGCTCCTGTTGCCGATCTGGCGCAGCCTGCCGAACGAGTCGACGCGGGTCTACCGCCTGCAGACCGATGCGGGCGAGCGCCTGATAGGTCGCCGCGTGTCGCCGGCATGGGCCGCGCGGATCGTCGATGACGGGCCGCCGAAGCTGTCGGCCGAAACTGTCTGGTCGATGCTGCTCGCGGGCGAAGCCGTCGTGCATCTTTCCGAGGGCCAGCGCGTCGCGCGCGTCCGCGCGATGAATGATTGGCGGATCGAGCTCACCGGTTTCAATGATCTGGGTGTCGAACGGCTGAAGGCATTTGGGTTGATTTCGGAGATCGTCTCGTGGAAATTGAAGCTCTACGTGCCGGCAGGGGCTGCTGGCGCCGATGTGTTCGCGCGGCTCGTCGATCGGTTTCCGATTGAGCGGGTCTCGGGTCGCAAGGCCGCCTGAAGGAGCCCCGCATGGAAAGTCCAGCCCGTGAGATCGCGCGCCGCCTCGCTGAAAACGCCGAGGCGGTGTGCCGCCATTATCTCTCGAACGGTCGCCGCGAAGGCCATTACTGGATGGTCGGCGATGTGCATAATGCGCCCGGACGGAGCCTTTACGTTCGGCTCGGCGGCAGCGACGGCAAACCGCGGGCCGGGAAATGGACCGATGCGGCGAACGGTGATCATGGCGACCTCCTCGACATCATTGCCGCCAACTGCGCCCATGCGAGCCTGGGCGAGACGCTCGCCGAAGCCCGGCGCTTCTTGAGCCTGCCTCGTGCCGCGACAGTGCCGCAGGGTCCGCGGCCGCGCCGGGCGCGCCCGGGAAGCCGAGAGGCGGCCGTGCGTCTTTGGGCCGCGTCGAAGCCGATCGCGGGAACCCCGGTGCGAAGCTATCTCGCCGATCGCGAGCTTCGGCAGGCCGGCGACATGCCTGCGCTGCGCTTCCATCCGCATTGCTATTATCGCCGGTCCGACGAAGATGATGTTCCGGTCAAGACGGCCTGGCCCGCGATGATCGCCGCGGTGACCGATCTCGACGGCTCGCTCACGGGTGTCCATCGCACATGGCTCGACCCCGCCCGCCTGGCCAAGGCGCCCGTCGCCTATCCGCGCCGCGCGATGGGGCATCTGCTCGGGGCCGGTGTCCGCTTCGGACTGGCCGGCGAGGTCATGGCCTTCGGTGAGGGCATCGAAACCACACTGTCCCTGCGCGAAATCGCCCCCGCGCTCCCCCTCGTGGCGGGCCTGTCGGCTGCGCATCTCGCGGCGCTCGAATTTCCCGATCCGCTTCGCCGCCTCTATGTCGCGCGCGACAGGGACGCGGCCGGCCTCGCGGCATATGGCGCGATCGCCGAGCGGTCGGTCTCGCTTGGCATTGATGTCCGGCCCCTCGACTCGCGGTTTGACGATTTCAACAGCGACCTCGTCCGCATGGGCCGAAGGGATATGACAGCCTGGGTTCGGACCCAGATGCAGCCGCTCGATGCGCTGCGCTTTCTCGGGCCGTGAGCAGGCGCATCGTCGGCGAATACGAAAGCGCGATCAGCGCGCGCCGGGCAACTGGGCGGCCGCTTCGCCTTTCAGGGTGCTTTCGACAAGGCCTGCCAGAAAGTCGGCGAAGGGCGCGATATTCTGTTCGCTGCTCGCTGCTTCCAGCGCGGCCATATAATCCTTGCGCCGTTCGACCGGGATGACCGTCCACGGATAGCCGCCGGCTGCGAGCATCAGGTTCATGAGGAAGCGGCCGGTTCGACCATTCCCGTCCATATAGGGATGGATATAGACGAAGATGAAATGGCCGAGGACGACGCGGACCGAGGCTTCGGTCTCCTCGCTGAGCAGTTCGAAAAAGACCGGCATCGCGTCGCGCACCGCGTCGGGGCTGAGCGGCACATGGAGCGCCCCGCTCAGATAGACCTGCCCGCTGCGATAGCCTGCGAGATCCTTCGCCTCGACGAAACCGAGCTCGACATTGGGGCTGAACATCTCGCCATACCAGTCGCCATGGTCGGCGTCGGCGACCTCGCCGGGATTGGCGCCGCCGAGCACCTTGCGGACGCTTGCCAGGACCGCCTGATAGGCGAGCCAATAGCCGCGCGCGGCGAGGCCGTTCTTCAGTTCGCGGTCGGCGGCATCAAGGTCGGGATTCCAGGCGCCGGTGCGCACCCGCTCGATCAGGTCAGGGCTCACGCGATACCCCTCGATCGACAGCGAATGATAGGCGTCGGTCACATAGACGTCCTGAACGCGCTGGAGATAGGCTTCGATATCGGCGGGGAGCCCGGGCGCTTTGGGAAAGCGCTCGATGATCGGGCCTCGCATCGCCTCCCACATCAGGCGGATGCGCCCGGCATAAGGGGACCGTTCGCGCAGCGGCATGGCGTTGGCGAGCTTTTCCGTGAAAGGATCGACTTCGCGGACCCGATAGCCCGCGCGGTCCATGGTCTTGAGAATGTCGTCGGCGATCCGCCCGCGCCCGATGTTGCGGAAAGCGCCCGCGAGTCGGCCGGCAACGACGCTCTGGCCCTTCTCGAGCAGCCGCTCGAGCAGTTCCGACGCATCGCGGATCGTCGCCAGCGCTGCGCGCGCGTCGATCCTGTTCGCGTCGAAATAGCCCGGGCTCGCCGCGATCAGCGCGGCGGGGATCGAGAAGAGCCGAAGCCCGTCCTGCACGACGAGGTCGCTCGCCTCTGGGAGGGCGGCGCGCGTATCGAAGAGCGAGGTGCCGAGCAGCAGGCCCGTTGCCTTGTTTCCGGCCTTCCCGGCGCGAACGAGCAGTTGATGCGGCACGGTGCGGTTGCCGGTCTGGAGCGCAAGCGACAGCTCGGGGGTGAGCGACCAGTCATCGCCGAAGCGCTCGGCAAGATATTGAGCGCAGAAGCTCCAATAGGCGGTGAACCAGATGCCGCTCTCGCCCTGCGCGCTTTCGGGCGGGCTGGCGATGTACCAGCCTTTCATCACGCTGCGCAGAAAACCGTGCTTGAGGAGCAGTTCGCGCTGGGGGCGATCGAAATCCTCACTGCGGATGGCGATTTTACCCTTCTCCTGCAACTGGTGCAGCGTTTCGAGCGCATCGGCGAGCTTTTCTTGCGGGGTGGCCATGGTGCCTCTGGGGTTAAGTTTAGGTTATTCTGCTGGAGGGTTTTTAGGTTATCGTGTTGTACGATTTTTAGGTTATCGCGCAAGACAAATTTTAGGTTATTCTGCTAAATCATATTTAGGCTATCATGTTGGGCGATCTCTAGGTGATTAGGCTAGATAATTGACATAAATAGCTTATCCATAGATTGGGTTCCGCGGGTCGCCGCCAGATACCTTGCCGCAGACCAGACCAAAAACCGAAGAGACCGGCTCCATTGCGGTGAGTTTGAGGGGCTGGTCCCGCCACATGCAACGCCGCTCTCCGCTCTTGGAGGCGCTCGTTCTTTCCGTCCGCCGGCCTGCTATGATCAAGCCGCAAGGGCTCCGCTACGCGCGTGCCGCGCGCTCCTCCGATGATCGCGGTCGGACATGAATGCGATAATCCGCGAGGAGGTAAGCAGTTTTGGAACCTCTCGGGCGATCGGCTCCACCGTGCATCGGTCAGACGCTGCCGGGGCAGCTCGGCACGATCGAGGATGGCCGCTTTCAATCCGGATGCCGGTTTCTCCATGTCCGAAATATATAGCGGTATTTCGGACATCTTCGACCACAGCTCATCGCCTCGCCGAGGATCTGGTCGAGCCTGCCCGGAGCTGCGCCTTCGAATAGCGCGGCGCCGACCCCATATTTCGTGACCAACGCTGCGCCGGGAACAAGCGGCTCGTCATGCCACGGTGAAAAACAGGGCGATCGCGCCCCTTTTCGCGGGCGGCCGCGCCTCCGGCCTTCGCTGGAGGGCGACTGCGGCAACGGGCGCGGGCCTCGCAATGGCTTGGCGTGCGGCTATTTTCCGCCGGGGCTGCGCCCCTTTGCATCGCGAACCAAAATAGCCTTCGCCCGCCATCCTTCGCTGGCGCTTCGGCCGCCCGGGCTCTGCCCATGCGGTGCGGACCCGCACCCGCCGCCGCGGAGGCGTCGCCGCGAAGGCCGCGAGAGGCGCGGCCGCCAGATGCGAGAGATGACATGACCGACCTGTCCGACCTTCCCGAACGCGGCGAGCCGCACGAACCCGGCGCCAGCGCTTATCTTCTCCAGGAAATGCAGCTTTACGGTCATCGGCCCTATGACGACGAGCCCGACGGCAGGCCGCTTCCCGACGACCGTCTCGCCGGCGGCGCTGTCGCCGACATCTTCGACGCGATGGCCGGCTGCCTCGTCGATACGCGCATCGAGCCCGATCTCGAAGACCTGCTCTGGAACATCGTCAATATCTTCCACCGTGCCGGCGAGCGGATCGAACGCGACCTCGATCGCAACGAGCAGGCCCAGCGCGAGCAGCAGCGCGAGCAGGACGGCAGTGAAATCCGCTCGGTCGAACTCGAGCGCAAGATCGCCGAAGGCATCACGCTGATCGAGCGCCGCGACACCATGGAGTTCTTCCGCGAATGCGCCGCCGAGCAGTTCCGCCTTCATGTCCGCAAAGCCTGGATGCCGCGCACCGGATCGCGCGCGCAGCATAAGACGCTGACTGCGTCGATGATCGACAGCCGCGATTTCCTCGACAAGCGGCTCCGCGAAAAGGCCGCGGCGCTGATCCCCGAAGGCACGCGCGTCGCCTTCAGCGGCGGTCCCGCCTGCAATGATCATCAGCATATCTGGGCCGCGCTCGATCGTATCCATGCCCGCCACCCCGACATGGTGCTGATGCATGGCGCAACGCCCACCGGGGCCGAGCGCGCCGCCGCCTGCTGGGCGGATACCCGCCGCGTGCCGCAGGTCGCTTTCCGGCCCGACTGGAACCGCCACAAGAAGGCCGCGCCGTTCAAGCGCAACGACCGGATGATCGACGCGATGCCCGCCGGGCTGGTCGTCTTCTCGGGCACCGGCATCCAGGACAATCTCGTCGACAAGGCGCGCGCCTTCGGCATCCCCGTCTGGGATTTTCGCGTGCCGCCCGAAACTTGACGGCAAATTTGGCTGCAACATAGCTTGCCATCGGGCGAGCGGACTTACAGGGTGAGAATAGTCATGCGAACCGATCTCGATCATCTACCGGCCAACAAGCAGCGCGAGCTCGAACGCGTGAAGGCGATCATCTTCGAAGAGTTCGAGGATGCGATCGCGCTGGCGACGATGGGCTGGAAGAAGAAGGGCCGGATCGAAAAGCTGATCCTCTACGGCAGCTATGCCCGCGGCGGCTGGGTCGACGAGCCGCATACCGCCAAGGGCTATCGGTCGGATTTCGATCTGCTCATCATCGTCAACGACAAGCGCCTGACCGAACGCGTCGATTTCTGGCTGAAGCTCGAGGACCGGCTCATTCGCGAGCTGGCGATCGACAAGACGCTGCACACGCCGGTCAATTTCATCGTCCATACCCTGCAGGAGGTGAACGACGGCCTCGCGCATGGGCGCTATTTCTTCATGGACGTCGCGAAAGACGGCATCGCGCTCTATGCATATGACGACAAGGAATTGCACAAGCCCAAGCCGAAGACGCCCGAGCAGGCGCTCGCGATGGCGAAGGAATATTTCGACGAGTGGTTTCCGCTCGCCATGCAGCGGTTCGAGTTATCGGCAGTAGGTCGAGAGAAAGGCTTCCTGAAGCCAGCAGCGTTTGATCTCCATCAAAGCTCCGAATTCCTCTATCACTGCGTTCTGCTGGTTTGCACCTTCTACACGCCACACGTTCACAACCTCGGCTTCTTGCGGACACAGGCCGAGCGTATCGACATGCGGCTCGTAAATGCGTGGCCGCGTGAGACGCGCACCGATCGCGCCCGCTTCGAAAAGCTGAAAGAAGCCTATGTGAAGGCGCGCTACTCGAAGCATTACCGCATCACCGAGGATGAGCTTCTGTGGCTCGCCGGCTGCGTCGAGGAATTGGGGCGCGCAGTCCATGCGATCTGCTCCGAGCGCGTCGCGGAGCTTGAGGAACGGAGCCGCCCGGCGTGATCGCCAGGGGCTAGTCGGCTGCCCCTTCGGCTTTCCGTAGCGCGTCGGCAATCATCGCGGCGAGCGATTCCTCGGCCTGGATGCGGGCGACATGGTCTTTCGACTCCAGGTCGCGGCGAACCCATTGCGGAGCTCGTTCGACGGCGCGCAGGACGATGCTGGTCAGTTCATCGATCATGCGGGCGCTATATCGGAACGTGTCGGACTAGCAATCGCCAACGGTTAGGTGCGGCGATCGTGTTGGCTTAATCCTTGCCCAGGAATCGCTTGAAGCGCTCGCGGCCTTCGACCGTCTGCACCGCGACGTCGGCGTTCGTGCATTCGTCGCCGCGCGTCGAGCCGGCCCGGCAGTCGGCGACCACCTTTCGCGCCTCGTCGAGATTCGCCTCGAAATATTGGGTGCTGCGCGGCTCGCTTTGGCCGCAGGCGGACAGGATCAACCCGAGTGACAGGATAGCGGAATGTCGCAAATTCATTCTCCAGCCAGAAAATGGGAAGGAGAATATACCCGCCAAGACCTTGGGCGAAAGGCGAACTGGAACCAGATCTGGTTCTATTTCCCCAGGTCGATCAGTCTCTTGGTCCGCCCTTCCTATGCCGCCTGCGCTTCATAGCCGGCTTCGCGGATCGCAGCGATGAGCGACGCGCTGTCTGCGCCGGTTTCGACGCTGACCCGCCTTTCGGGAATGTCGGTTTCGACCTCGGCCGCGGTATCGATGCCCTGGATCGCTTTGGTGATCGAGCGCGCGCAGCCGCCGCATGTCATCCCGGGGATATTGAAACGGATCGTCATAGTGCCTCCAAACTTCGATTGAAGCTCGAAGATGGGGCTTGCCATCGTGACAAGGTCAATGCCCCCGAAGTGCATTTTCTTCCCCTTGACCTTCCCATCGTTGGAAGCCCCACATTCCGGTCGAACGAGCAGATCCGGAGAAAAATATGATGTCCGATGTTATCGAGTTGAGGCGGAAAAGCGATGCTCCCACCACGGGGCCGGAGCGTCTGAGCGTCGCCGTCGCCGGCATGACCTGCGCCTCCTGCGTCGGCCACGTCGAAAAGGCGATCGGCAAGCTGCCGGGCGTAACCGGGGTCGCCGTCAATCTGGCGACCAACCGCGCCGACGTGACATTCGCTGGAGCGTCCGATCCCGGCGCTGTCGTGCAAGCGGTCGAGCGCGCCGGCTACGAGGTGCCCGAGGCCGATGTGGAAATCGGCGTCGCGGGCATGACCTGCGCGTCGTGCGTCGGGCATGTCGAAAAGGCGCTGTCCAAGGTGCCGGGCGTCAGTAGCGCCACCGTCAATCTGGCGACCGAAAAGGCCAGCATTCGTTATCGCGCCAGCTTCGCGTCGCTGGAAGATCTGGAGGCGGCGATCCGTGGCGCCGGTTATGAACCGCGCCGGATTGAGAGCGACAGCGCATCGCCCGATCAGGAAGCTTCGGCGCGCGAGCAGGAATTGGGCAGCCTGCGCCGTTCGCTGT
>Ga0189279_100147_pt1 | contig 24525 bp, 27 predicted proteins | sample N26B6minimetaG_FD_130324 | JGI IMG/M metagenome (GOLD analysis project Ga0189279, IMG submission 130324) | Marine microbial communities from the Costa Rica Dome - N26 B6 mini metaG | ecosystem: Environmental > Aquatic > Marine > Oceanic > Photic zone | place: Costa Rica: the Eastern Pacific... | reverse complement strand
TCTTTACTACCAGTGATAAATGGGAAATGCCGGCAGGCGCTTTCGGTACAGAAGGATGTGGGGCTGTATAACAGCCTCACCTTTCTTCCTCATCCTTTTTGTACCATTTCCGCCTTTCCTCCATGCCTTTTTCCTGGTCTCTTCTGATATACCAGACAACAGCGCCGAGAAAAGCAAATAGACCAATTGCCCTAATTAGAACGTCCAGTATTTTTTCGATCACTTCCCTTCCCTTACATCACTGCACCGAGACCAGTATAAACAGCTCCTTTACGTGACCAAAATTGCGCGATCTCCAAGGCGTGATCAAATGGTAATTGCAAATGCAATCAACCAGACACGCAGAGGAGAACGACATGGAAAACCCCAAATTTGAAGCAGCTATACAACGCATCGAGAAGCTGTTTCTGGATGATGTGCCTACGGCTCTATCTTTCTCAGCGGGCAAAGATTCGAGTTTTTTGATGGACATCACCCTGCACGCAGCTCTACGAGCCAAGGCAAAAGGTCATTCTCCTCGTATCTTGGTGACAAACAGCGATACCGGTGTAGAGAATCCTGAAATCAGCATGCATGTGATGAAGGATTCACAGCGACTGCTCCAGTTCGCCGCCAAGCATGATCTGGATTTGGATTTTCAGGTTGCGAGACCCAACCTCAATGATGAGTGGGCCGTGAGCATCATCAGTGGCCGTTGTATGCCATCTTTTCCTACTACTAACTCTGACTGCACCGTTGACCTCAAAATCAAGCCTATGAGCCGCTTACGCAAGAAGGTGCTCGGTGAGGTTGCAGAACATACCGGTAAAGAAGTCGTTACCCTGGTTGGTACCCGATATTCAGAGTCAGCAGCTCGTGGCCAGAAAATGGCGAAGCGAGATGAAACGCACCACTCTCCACAAAGAAACAAGGATGGTGATCTGGTGTTCGCTGCCATTGCCGATTTTGAGACTGAAGAAGTCTGGGAATGGGTCGGCTATGTTCGCTCAGGACTCATAGAGTCTTACTCAGACTTTGAGGATTTAACCCGCCTGTATGCCGATGCCGGCAATACTTCTTGTGCTGTCGTGTCAGATGTGATCACAGAGAGCATGAAGTCAGCTCGTGGCGGTTGCGGCGCTAGAACAGGATGCGTCACGTGTTTAAAAATTGGGAAACGAGATCAGTCACTTGAAAACATGATTGAATCGGACGTTGAGAAGTATGGCTACATGGCCCATGCCAATCGTCTCAGAACCTTCATGCATAACACCCAGTGGGATTATTCTCGCCGTAACTGGGTCAGTCGCACCCTGACCGATGACGGCTGCCTGAAAATCCGTCCTGACACCTACTCTCCTGAAATGTGTCTTGAGCTGCTTCGCTATGCCCTGACCATTGATGTAGAGGAACAGGAAGCAGCCTACGCGGCAGGACTTTCATCACCACGCTTCCAGCTGATTACGCTGCAAGGCTTGGTAGCCATTGATGCCCTCTGGTCACTCCAGGGCATGCACAAGCCTTTTCAGGCCATCGTTGAGTACATGGAAATCTTTGAACAGGGCAAACGCTATCCAGTACCGGATGTAGAGTATGTGAAACGTACCCCTATGCCCAAGACTAAACACTTCAAGGTCGAAGATGATGCTCAGTCACAGGGCGTCTTTGACGGACTGCGACTTTTTGAGATGGAGTTCTTCGAACCTGGCAATTGCATGAGTACGCGCACTCTCAACAACGGTAAAACAGTAATGGATGTTGAAACAGAATCCAGCTTTGAGGTCGATCTGGAAGGTGCTGTTCTGGCCATCGAGCTTGAGTATGACCGAATGATGGAAATAAGGAATAACACTATCCTATCTCGTGGCGTGACTCGTGGATACAAGTGGTGGGCCAGTATGGGTACGCTGAGCCTGTCTCCCCAGCAAGTTAACCTGCACGACAAAATTTTGAGAAGAACCGTGGCCAAAGAGAAACTGGGGCTTGTTGGCCCGGGCGTAGATATCGATGACTTACTGGCCCGTTCTTTCTACCCAGAGAAAGAGCAATCAAAGGTGGTCGAGGTGGTCAATGTCATCCCGATGCAAATGGATCTTTTTGAGGCAGCATAAGTGTGCTTCAGATCTAGCTGAACTGGAAACAAGGGGTTATTGATTGCATACTGAAGCTCAAGTATTAGCCACACCGTCATGAAAGGATTCTCAATGAAAAGCTTGTTTATCAGCCTCCCCGCGGTAGCCAGTATGTTGTTTACCGGTATTGTTCATGCAGCGTGCAGCTCTGGTACCAAGCCGTTGAGCGCATCCTCTCTACTGGAGCAGTCTTACCCTGCTTATTATCAAGCGAGAGAGTATTGGGATTCAGGCGAGCCTCTTAAGATTGAGACCAGGAGCGAACTGGCAGAATACAAAGCCAAGGTAGATCGTCTCGAACGTAGTTTCACCCGATACCAGAAAGACTTGGTGGATTGCTTATCCCCTGATGCCAATGCGCTGCTGATTGACCGCATTGCTCATATGGAACTGAAAGATGGCAAACCGGTTTACTCTGGTCGGCACTCACCAGAACAGTTCGAGAAATTCATTACATGGAAACAGTCTGGTGCAGCAGCCACACCAGTCGAGAATATTGAAAGCGGCAAGGAGTATGTGTCCAAAGCGCTGAAACTCGTTAGTGAAATCAAAGCGGCTTATCCTCAGATTGATGCCAATATTGCTAAAAGGCAGGAGAGACTCAAGCAAGAGCGTATTGCTGTTGAAAAGGAAAATAAACAGCTTGAAGAGAAGCTGGCCAAGGAAAAAGAAGCAACAAATGAGCTCCAGAGAGAGCTGGAAAAAAAGCGTCAGCTGGAGGCTAGTCTGCGTGCTGAGCAAGAAAAAAAAGCAGCGATTCAGAGACAGCTTGCCCAGCCTGGCTCACCGCCTAAGACATCCGGAGGCTCATCTTCAGGATCTGTATCTCAATACATCAAGAAACCTGCCGGTAGCCGATCGTCCAACTCTGGGCTTAACAATACCCGTGAGGGCGATGGTTACATTAAAAAGCACCGGGTTATTTGTTTCTCCCAGTCTGCCCATGACCGTCAGGTAGAAATGCTGGTAGATGGCATCAAAGAGTTTGCTCCTGGATGCTACTCGACACCAGAGAATCAAAACGCTTGGATGCGTGATTACAGCTGGGGGGAATGCGAGGTTCAGCGTGTCAGCGATAATAAGCGGATATGGACCGATTGTGGTGACTTTGTTTACTGGTAGTGTTGTCTACCGCGCCCTTCAGGCTTGTTGGATACGATTTTAAGAACAAGGCATACTTGTCCCTAAAATCGCATCATCGAGAAACATACTGATCCAAGGCTAGCTGACTGGAAGTTGTATATGTCCAAAAAAGACGATAACCACATGAAGCAGATTATGCAGTCTAAGTGGCTTAGCTCATCTTCTTCAGATGCCTTGAATAAGTACAAAACCAAGATCACTAAGCTCGCAAACTCTCTGAGAAGAGATGTGCTGGATCATGATGTTCGAGCACTCTTTACCAATGACGAAATCAAATCAATCGAACAAGCGGTAATGGCACTCACCGGTTTCAAAAAAACCGTGGCAGCGGCGCAGGAACACAAACTTAATAAAGAAAAGCATCATCAGCAGCTGCAGCAGAAGCTTTTTACTATGGCCAAGTCGAGAGTCATAGAGAAATACTCCTACGCACCAGATGAAATCACTAATAAAGTCTGCTTTATATTAGCTGAAGCTGATGCATGCAGGGTTGGCGGCTATCTCGAAACGATAGATGAGATAGATTGGCGAACTCGCGAAGATTCCCCCGTATCACCCAAGACGTTCCCATACTGGGTAGACACCAAATATCACGATGCCCTCAACAACATGGCTAACCTGATACTCGGCTACCTGGATGAGGAGTTAAAGGAAGAGCGTGTCGAGCGCTATTTCAAAAAGCTGGACCAGTCAATGAAGCTTATTGGAGAAAAAGAACAAAAACGGCTGGATGATGTGGCATGGTTCTATGCAAAGCACAGCTCTGATGAGTTATCTGAAGATGATAGGAAGTCTCTGGGACTTTGAGCAGATAGTTCATATTTCCCTAGGTAGATGTATCTGCCCTGCTCATCTTGGCTAAAAGTTCACGATAGAAGTTTAAACGCCTGGCATTAATGGTATTGGGCGATGAAGATATAGCTAGGGGGTCTTCCTCATGCTTTTCTGATGACAGTGCTTTAATCTTCCCTTCCAATTGCTTCTCAATGAGACCTTTCCGCTCTCGGTGGATCAGCGCATCTACAGTGTCTTCCAATAAGCGTATTTTTTCACTTGAGAACTCAGCCTCTGTTTTCCATATCATGTTTTCAGATATAAAGTGGATAAACATCAAACCAAAAAACAGCGCATATGGGCTGGAAAATGCTTGTGATGCTCGATAGCCATCAAACCCAAAGAGCTCGGACATCCAGGATGTGATGTAAAGCGTTCCGTGATAGAAAATCACAAGTAGCGTGATGACGGCGATAATCACCAGAACCAGGTGCCATCTACTGCGAAGTTGAGAATAGGGAAGTTTGTATAGGAGGCTACTATTTCCCTTGTAGAGAAGATAAATTACGAGGGCAAGTGATGTAAGCGATATCAGTGATATCGCGCCTAGGAGCATGAAGATGTAATCCTCCATTGGAGATACCTCCTGTCAGGATTGTTTTCCCAGTCTCTAATAATACTCCCAGATTAGAAGCATCACAGCCGTTGTGTACTTAGTGAGCTTCAAACCCATTTTTAGTCAGGCAACCACCCACTGTTACGATTCGAGCATCTGGATGTTTCCGGAAGAAGTGTTCAAAGTCCTTCTTGGTCGGAGTGGTTTCAATGAGCGCCTTCAAATCGGCCACCATCTCACTGGCCGAGATAGATTTAGCTACATTTCTCTCACTACTCTGCTCTCTCAGGTGCTGCCGCAGTCCAATTAGGTCATCTTTAGTGATGCCAAATTGATCCCGGCCGCCGCAGTTCATGCCGGCGCCTTCACGATCGTACTGACTCATTTGTTTTCCTTTTCACTTGAGTAATGAGCAAGCATACCGAACAGTGGCTTTATGATCGATTCTCTGCCCATAAAAAAGCCCCAACCCGAAGGTTGAGGCTTTACAGATGATTCGTACTACCTAAGCAGCCCTTTTGTTTTGCTTTTGTTCTTTGGTGACTGCCGGAATATACATCACTTCACATTGAGGATATTCATCGTGACGAACGTGGGTGCCTGCAAGCTCATACATGGTTTTATAGCCATGCTTTCTCAAGTGCCCTGCTAGATGTTCAATGGCTGCCACTCCATCATGTTTGAGGCCCCCAATGAAGACATCGAACATTGTTTTTGCCATGTCATCATCAAGTTGGTCGAAAAAGTTAGAAGTAAGTTGGACTGGTACTGGTCCCAGCATAAACAGCGAACTTGTAGAGCCGATAGACTTCATCAACACCTTAATTGCTTCAGCACCAATTTCGTTACCTCTGAACTCTTCTGTAAGCATGACCAGCTTGATGTCCACTACCTGGTGGATCTGTTTCATTCCGAGCGTCCTGCAAATCTGTTGGTATTTATCTGGATCAAGCAAAAGCTCGATTGTTCTTAGCAAATACTCCGGAAACCCCAGTTCGTCGCATAGACACTCGATATCAAGTGGGCTTCCATCCAGTACTTCGTCCAGGGTGTCCAAATTGCATATTTCAAATGAAATGTTCCCAGCGTGCTCCGGTTCGTGGTTGTTGAGGGGAAAGCCATTCTCATCATCAATACCTATCAGAATAGATGCTTCTTGTGGGATGAATGCATCACCTATACTCAGGTAATTGAGGTCAGCGCCGACAATGGCACTACCTCCAGATTGAACGTGGACATTGATAGAACGGTTTAATTTGGACATGTGAAGCGTCTCCTTTGTTGGCTTATTTCAACGCTAACACCGAAGTCAGATCGCGCAACCCTATGTGGAACGGTCACGTTTTAGATAATAAAAAAGCCCCAACCCGTAGGTTGAGGCTTTGATATCTCCCAGTGGGAAATAACGCTTGATGTGAGTGTTACTGGGTATGATGTTGGTTACGAGATCTTTCCCGTTTGTTATCGTGGTGGATAGCAAACGCGCCAAGCGCAATACATGCCAGGATAAAGATCACTCCAGCAACGAGTGCTTCAGGTCTTATCAATTCGATGTAATGCATCATGACTTCCTCCAGTCTCGAATAATAACTCCAACTACCACGGCTAACAGGCCAAATGCTGTAGCCATTATACCATGTACAAACGTCACATCATCAGCCAGCAAGATGGCACCAGCCATGCCCAAAGAGGCGATGTTGGTACCGGCTTTGATAATTGCTTCGCCTACATCTTTCTTCAATAGCGTTCTCCTTGATGTGAGAAGAGAGAACGCCCCCATGAAGGAAGAATTTCTCCCTTCAGGGTGAGTAAAAGCTGAGTCCAGTGGATTCAGCGACTAATTGTGACGAAAACCGACAGTGCCGGCTTTCCTTTGAGTGCAACTTATAGTGGCTGCAACACTTCTCTCACTTGATTAACAAGTGAAAAAAACTGATTATCAGCCAGCAGCGGCCGACTTATTTTTAACATATTCAACGTGCTTGTTATCGGTTTCCATGCATTGAGGAAGCCTTAACAGTTCAGTCTTTCCTATCAGATCTATTAACTCTCTCTCGTTTAGCTTGTTGGGTGCTTCATTTTGAATAATGTCTCTCAGTTTATCGAGATGAATGACGTTATCTGATATAGGGGCCTTGAAGCGTCCTTCTCTGCCAAATATAACGAGTGAATGCATAATTTCCATTGGGATTCCTATGCATTCTTTCAAAGCGAGCAGATGTGAGTGGTTCTGTCGGAGAGGGTTTTTGAACTCACGGATATCGAAACCACGGCTCTGAGTCCAATATTCATCCTCTGCATTACCGGTGATAATTCCTCTAAACGCTTTCACCTCAATAACAAAGACTCCACGCCTAGATACCAATACGACATCAATTTGGCTGCTACCTCCATTCTCTAAAGGCAGAGTAAGGTTTTGCATTATGTGGTGATGCTCGTCTTTGACGATATCCGTCAATGCGTCAACGACTATTCGTTCAGCAATTTCAGAGAATGGAAGATTAGTTCTAGATGCGTAAATTGGTGGCCAATCAACAACACCGTCATTGTCACCATGATGTCTTTGCAGTTCACGATCATCATCAATGAATCTGAATTCAATGGTCGAAAGATTCTTACGGCCGTTGTAATAGAGCTTTTTTAGTGACTCTATGGGGTCTATCTTTATTCCAATAATTCTCAGAAATCCCCAGATCAGAATTACAAAGAATGTAATGCTGTAGAGCAATTCCATTTCTACAGAATTTACTAACTACGCGTTGAACTCTTCTCGCGCAGGATTCTTTCGTATATTTCTTCACGATGAACACTGACATCACGAGGGGCATCTACACCGATTCTCACCTGGTTTCCTTTTATACCAAGGACATTCACTATTACGTCATCTCCAATCACCAGTGATTCACCTACGCGACGCGAGAGGATAAGCATTCCGTTCTTGTTTTCAGCCACAATTAACTCCTTTCGTGGATTGATTTAGTAAGTTTGTTCTAGCCATTGGTCGAAAGATGAATATTCCGACTTGTGAATGGATTCAGCCGGGATTATTTCTATCTCTCTTTTCTGTCCCTCTGGTGAGATTGCATGTCTCGCCAGTTTCAGTCCTTCTTCGACATCGGGCATGACTGCCAGCAGCTCGTTGCCAGAGATAACCATCACCGGTCCGGAGTACTGTTCATCGTAGTAGGCCATCACTCGATGACCACCAATATCCATGTCGATTTCATTGAGCTCACGAGGAAGAGTATTGAATTCTGCGTATTGTCTTTTCATTGTTATTACCTCTTCCTTAAGCTACTTCAATAACGCCTGCCAGCTTGTACAGTCGAGGATGGAGGACATACTCGCTGTAGTTGTGCATGGCGTGTCTGATGATAACTTTTTTATCAATCAGTTCTTTGATGTATGACTCAGTTCTATCAACCGAAAAGGCATTGAGGTCTGAAAGCATTGGCAGAGAGATAGTGGCGATACCACTCAGGGGATTTGCCCGTGATGAAAGTTGATTCAGAACAGCAATTGATTCCGTACTCAGGTCATCTGCTGATCCATTGATAATCATGCAATCTATTGCTTCACACCAATATGTGTTGGTACCCATTATTAACTCCTTGGATTTGGCGCTGATATTAACAGCGCTTATTTCTTTCTCAAGCTGGAACCGGACATTGCCCAGGCCCGGTTATTGATGCTTTCCGGTATAGGCGCTCGTGATTGATTCACGACTATGGCCAAGCTGTTCAGATACCAACAGGTTCGCGATTCGCGCTTGAACCTTGTCGAAGTCATCCGGCTTACCAGATTCCTTAACTGCTGCAGGATGTCCAGCATGCTGCTGGTATAGGTTGTGAGCGTATCCATGACGAAGGCCGTGTGGTGTGAGTCCGTTTTTTCGGTTGATTCCATTACGGTTCACAATTTTGTAGTAGTGATTTCTCCATGCACTCAGCCCTGTCCGTCTTGGAATGAGTGAGTCATCCCGTTCACGAACAAAGTCACACAGCTCCTCCAAGAATTCCCTCTGCTTCTGGGTTGTCACGGCTACAAGTCTGGGGCGTCCACCTTTACTACCGCTTCTTACGTGGATCATCTTCCCGTCTGCGTCATAGTCTCTGTGAGGTTTAAAGCACCAGGTCTCTTTTGCTCTCAATCCGAACAGGTGAGATAGCATCAGCTGCTTACCGACACGCTCATCATCCATTGTGACTTTAGTGATGATCTCAATCGGATCATGATTCTGGTCCCAGCTTTTATCTGTCTCTGCGACCAAACTACGTTTGAATTTATCTGGTTCTGCAAACATGTCTGCCGGCGTCATGTTCTCGATGACAGGTGATTTGTTAACCCACCCCAGAAATGTCCGGAGGATTGATACTTTCTGAATCACGGATGCCGGTTGCAGGTCTTCCTTTCCTTCCCAGTAACGGGTCAGGGCTTTTACATGCTTCTGACGAAACTTCGTTGGCAGCATGATTTTGAAGCCCAGTGAATGAAGCTCATTTGCCATCGAACGACATTCGTTGAATCGATGTGACTTAGTGGCCTCACTGACAGGCTTCCTTCTTTTTGCATGCCATTTATTGTTTCTGTAGAGCACTTGCTCGACGTTGTAGAGGAAGATGGTGCGTTTGGTCCAGGGTTTGCCGTGCTTGTTCAGCATCCCCCTCATCTCAGGAGACGCAAACACGTAGCCATCAACCTCTTCTGTCTTTTCTGGTACGAACTTATTGGTCATCTAAATCATCTCCTGGTGGTAAAAATTCTGTTTTGTTTTCTCTCTAATTCACTCCTGTTTCATCCATTTATGTAGTCAATCAATCGCCATACGAAAGGGAACTCTCATCAGTTGCAGCTCTTAACTGCGGCTTCATCTTTAACGTGAGTTAGCTCTTGTCATGTGAGTTTTTTTCAGACCCGACATGGTTCCAGTCATCCCTACAGAGCTTTGATGGAAGTTCTTCCCATCCCTCTGAAGTGTTTCTTTACGATGACTTGGCCACACCACCAAGACAGGTTGATGTGATCGGAAGGTTTGAAACGCACAAAAATACAGTCGTGATTGAATTTGTTCCCTATATAGTCCCCGCCAGCAGGACCCTCTATCACGCTATGACCGCCTTAATAAGCAGCTGCCCCGAAGCAGACTGTGCTTACGCTGGTTTATGGCCAATCTTTTTGTGGTCTCGTATGGATTTGCAGTCCGGCCTTGACCGTCTGCTCGTTGATTGAAGATGCGTATCCCCATGGAGATAGCTGTACTACATGGACACAGTGCCGCCCTAGCAGCTCGAAGGGGTGTCCCGGATGGATAGTTACAAGACGCAATAAAGCCTTCAAAGCGACTTAACGCTTTTTTATCTCTTTTTTGGTCTTTTCTTTGGAGTGGGCAACGTCCAGTGAACGTAGCCTAGAGAGAGCCGAATTGTTCTGCAGTCGGCTTGCTGCCCTCTAAGGGATGGACATCCCTTTAAGGTTGAGCCATTTTCCGATCATTTACCCCCTGTCTGTCAAGGATTTTGATCTCCGTTTTTTTCTGTAAGTCTGGAATGATTTTCTGTCTTCGACTGTATGTGCATGATATTTCGTTGTTTTCTCGTATCGTCGCTTACCTCAGTCTATTTCGGGGTTTTTTCTGATCGCACTTAGGCACGATTTCAGAAAAATTATTTGGGTAGTCGGTGGTTAGCGCCTTGAGGACTGCTGCAGGACTTCTGCAGGACACCTCGGGGTGTCAGAAGAGCATGATGAATACGTTGGTATAGCGAGAAATAGTGCCTTGGACTGCTGCAGGACTTCTGCAGGACACTTTTGGGGTTGAAATCGGGGTGCGCTAAGGTTAATGTATAAAACACGTCGTTTCAGACGCCCATCCGGCACTTCTTCCACGGAAGCGTGCATCAAAAATAGGCCTCCCTGGCCACCTTTCCAAGAACCTTAATCTACTCACGCGCCATAAATGGCTCTGTGCCCTTCTGCGCGTGTTTTTCTTATACCCGTGGAGAAAACACTATGCTTAATGAAACACCTGTAATTCGTGCTATTGATGTCGGCTACGGCAATACCAAGTACATTCGTTCAGTTGAGAACGGTCAAGCTGTAGCAGATCACTTTCCTTCTATTGTTCATCGCCCTGCAGGCGGGAAGCCCAGCTTTAATGAAAGCCCTGACATTTACGAAGTTATGGTAAATAAAACTACCTACGAAGTTGGCCCGGGAGTTGACGCTGCTCTTGAGGGTGGGCTGAGAATAATGCATGAAAACTACATCGAGACAGAAGACTATATGGCGCTGGTATATGGTGCACTGTCACAGATGAATGAAGATGTTATCGACCTTTTGGTGGTCGGACTCCCTGTAGATCTGATGGGGAGCAAACGTGAGACTCTCCAGAATCTTCTAACTGGTACCCACCGTGTATCTGGTCGGGAAATCGAAATCAAAAAGGTTAATGCGGTTGCTCAGCCTCTGGGGGGATTTCTTCACTATGCATCTCAGAACAAGCTTCTTGAAGAGTTAAACACCACCCGAAACCTATTAATCGATCCAGGTTTTTTCACAGTAGATTTTCTGGTGTCTACTGGCTTAAGAGAGATCCGCGGTAAGAGTGGAAGTCACCCTGCCGGCGTCAGTGCTTATCTCAAAGCTGTTGCCAAAGGATTAAGTAAAGATTTTGGTATTAACTACGACAACATTTCTCACATTGATGAGGGTATCCGCAAAGGCGTATTCCGGCTCTATGGTGAGCATGTTGATTTGAGCAAGTACCACGATATGGCTCTGGCGGAAATCGCACCTGCAGTGGATGCAATCTCTAACAAAGTTGGTGATGGCCGGACTATCGATCAGGTCATTCTGGTAGGTGGTGGCGCTAAGCTGTTTGAAAGCTCAATCAAGAGACTTTTGCCTAAACACAGAGTCCACTGTGATGAGTACTCAGTGGTTGCTAATGTACTTGGGTTTCAAAAAATTGGTGAAGCCTGGATGGCGCATAACAGCAAGGTGGCGTGATGGACGATACAATCAGAATGAATCAAAAGATATCTCGTTCTGATGATCAAGAGATTTTTGATTACCTGAACGGCTTCGGAGAGCGGAACAGAGCTGCTCAAGCAAGAAAGTTAATGCTACTAGGGCTGGTTCAATTAAATCGTCTATCATCCGGCGTGCAGGAGCCTATGGAAATACCAGCTCGAACCAGAGAACCAGTCAAAGATGATGAGCAGGAGTTGATAGTTAATTCAGGAGTCGGCGGCCTGTTCTAAAAGCACTACTCTGGATACCAAAAGCCCCAGCTAATTTGCCGGGGCTTTTTTGTGTCAGGAGGAGCAGAATGACGAATAATTTTGAACTCAGTTGATAATAACTCTTCGGTCGATAGTCTTACCTTTCCTCTCCATTTCCTTAACTACTTTGCCGGCATCTCTGAGCTCATTGAGAAGCACCGCAGGACTATCGGTATAAGCCTTGAATACTGACGGATACATGATGTGGATGAAATTATCCTCAATAAAGGCCTGGTCCTTAGTCAACTTGTCAGCAGCGATATCGTTGCGGATATGAATAACAAAGTTCTGGGCTGTCAGCTTTGCAGGCTCAGGTTCAGGCGATGATTCTGGTTCTGGTTGTGTTGTCGGAGAAGAGGCAACCTGTTCTTCACCATAGCCAGTATCACTTTTAACTTCAGGCTCTTTATTAGCAATGGGAGCAGCTTCTTCTGTAGGAGCAGACTTAATCTCGCCGGTTTCCTCATCCACTATTGCCTTGCTGCCACCCGAGCCTTCAAGTGTTTTTTGAATAGATTTTTCTGCAGCTTCAAAGCTGATGTCATCTTTCAAAGTTATGGAGGCTTTCATGATCAGAGCCTGAATAGGGTTATCTCTAATCTTGTTGGCGCCGGCCAATAAATCAAGCAGGTTGTCCATCAGTTCTGAATCGTCATACATCCACTCGATTGCACTGGCAGGAAGTATGTCTGTCATGTGCATGATTGAGCTTGTCTTAGATAGTGATCTTGATACCTGGTCGTTTTTCCTCATTCTGTAGTGATGATATTTGTTAAGTGGCTCGTACCAGCCATGCCACTCCCCTTTTGCTTTGTCACTGCGTGTGAAACCGATTACTTTCACGCCCAGGAGTTGGCCACCGAACTCGCGAAGTAATGCACCAGCAAACACACCATAAGTCCAACACTCTCCACGATGGCTGATTTCTTCAGGCTTACAGTTAAGAGGAAGTAAAGCACCCTGGCGAAGCTTCAGTGCTAAAGCTACTCGTTTGACTGCAATTTCAATTGCACCACCTTTCTTTGCAAAAGGGCCTGAGTGTCCAAACGGGCGAAGTTGAAGGATTTCTGCCATACGCTCAATCGCTGGCATGTAGTAGCGGTCGAAGAAGTCTCTTGAAGCACCGCTGTCATCTCTGATCTTTTTGATTATGCCTCTATATGGCGATAACAGATCTGATGCCGAGAGGAATGGGATCGCATCCTCTGGTATTGATTCAATGGGGGCTGGAGCTTCTTTTTTTCTAAGGCGTCCAAACATCTTCATCTCCGGTTTCTGATTACGGAGAAATGTAAGGGTTTTTTGGTTGGGTGTTTAGGGAGAACTGGATATTGGTGGGAGTCGGTTGTATGTGTGTAAACCACCATCCCAAATGGGATGGTGGCTCTTATCTACACAAATTGTAGTTTCATTTCCGAAAACTTCACTGTTGCTGGTTCAAATCGTGGTGGTTTGATGGCATTCCCTCTGTCATCTATTTCTTCGATTTTGTACCAGCTGTGCTGATTCTCATCTGAAAAATAAGATAAACGAGTTCTGCTACCGTCCCTGCCAAGACAAACGGTTGTGTCGTAATGATATGAACCCAAGTCGCCAGGTGGTGTATACAGGGCAGCTGGGATTGCTTTCTTGTTTCTGGATAAACCAGTCAATGAGAGTAATCCTCTGAAGATCCTGGACATCACTGTTTGGTGTGTCACTGGATCATACTTGCCCGACCGTTGAAGGCTGACTATTACTTTTTGGTCGTACATGAACACGACAAAAAGCACACAGAGTAGTGTTGGAATTAAATCGACCATTTTAATCTCTCCTCAAAGATGAAAATGAACTAGAAGAGAGATCGCACCCGCAGAAGGGATGATCTCCCTTCTAGGGTTGATGGAAACCACGCCTCCTTGGAAACGTGGCATTTGTTGCAGCACAAAACCTTAGTGATGTGCCCATGAGTACAGCTTATAGTGGCTGTAACACTTCTCGTGATTGCATTCGACAATCACAAAGATGCTTCAATAATATCGTGATGGAATGGCAGCTTCAAGAGCTAAACTTGCGTAGATTACTCAACAGGTTAGACTTAACATGGACACCACCGATCTATAGGCGACTTGGTGCAACATTGTTTGCTCCTTTTTTGTTGTCCCATACAGTCGGTGAGGACAACAAAAAAGGATTAAAAAATGTCAGAAGCACTTCAACTCACTCTATTTACGGCGTCGGTGACACTCGTATCTGTCGTGTTGTCACGATTCTTCATGAATGTAACTCATGGTCTAGAAGACGCTCACATCTTTACCAGACTGCGTAAAGTCACTTATGCGCTGCCTGTATTCGTATTGGCTGGAACAGTTGCTTTCATCTTTGCAATTGCTCAATTAGGTCAAGAAGCTGCCTTCACACCATTTGCATTAACAGTGTCGGTTCTCGCTTTTCAACTGATCATGGCGCTGTCCACTTTCCTGCCATCAAAAACAAGAGCTAAAGCGATGATGAGTTTTGAATTTCGCTCTCTGTCCGTACTGACAGGCCTTTTGATGATGGTCGTCACGGCTTTGGGTAAGCTTGTTCTTTCAGTACTACGCTTATCTGCACGTACCTCTCGCCGCACTCCAGAATTCGGTGAGCCCGGAAATCGCGGCCCACATGGCTATCACGGCTACTTGAGTTACGAAGAAAAAGCCAAGCGTGATTTCGGCCAACGCTTTTAAGTTCAACTCTCATTTAAGTGCTTCAGGGCCGTACCTTGTGGGTACGGCCTTTTTTTTAGCCTTTAGTAACGGCTCCTTCAGCTAGATTGCCTGCTTTATCGCCAGCTCGATTGGCGCCAGAGCCAATATTACCGCTTGCACTTGTCGCAGCACTGGCACCACGCTCACCACCCCACCCCAATATTGATAGGAAATAAAATGGCAGAGCCATGTAGAGCGAAAGGATGATCAAGTCCACAATCACCCCCAGCATGATCGATTGCCCTGTTAAAGCACCTAACCCGGTATGACCTGATGCTTCCCGGATGGCTGTTGCGAGTTTATTATCAAGCAAATCCACTACAGCCCAGATTGATGTCCAGAACTTGATAGCGAAAATTGTAATTGTCGCTGTCATGATGGTTGCCCACTCATATTTCCCTACCAATAAAATCCAAGGTAAGAGGAAATAGGTTCCCATGAGCATAGTTGCTTGAACATATGGTGCCATTTCTTTCACCATATAAAGAACTGGTTTCAAGAGCATTTGCGTTATTACGCCCCCGGTAGAGGCTCCCACCTCAGTAGCAACGTCAACTACACCCCCAAAGGCTCCTGAGAAAGAATCTTCAGCTAACAGGTCTTTAACAGCATTACTTCCCAGTTCAAGGCCCTCCATGACTGAACTCCCCTCATTTCTCATGAGCTGTCGTATAGCCTCAGTCTCCGCCTCGTCGGTAGAGGTGCCAGTAAGGAAGTTCTTGATTCCATCCATTGTGGTTTGTGGAACCTCATTGGATAGTCTTTCCCTCAGCCCTGATGTGGAATCATTCCACCATTCACTGCAGCTTGGATAACCTGACTCAGGTAATAGCTGCCCATCTGCATAGTGAGAGGCATCGCTCTCTCTACTTGTATCGAAAGGAAATTGCGAAACAGGGTTTTTCGCATAATGGTTTCTGTAATAATTATTATTGAAATATTGAGAGCCAATCCAGTCGATATCATCATTCGATAAATTCTCTGGGAATTGACGGCCGTTGTTAAAGAAGTCAGCCCGAGCAGGTTCGTAGCATTCTGTTACAAAGCGTTGTGTGTCTCTGCGAAGATGTGGATCTGTGATCCTAACCGTGGACATTTCATACTGAATTTGTCTCACATTAAGGTCACATGGCAGTGAAACTACAAAGGCATCATTGATACCACCAGAAACAGACATAACAAGGTAGAACCAGGGTGGAACCTTGGCTTGATTGTTATTTATTACGGTCTCTGAGAAAACTTCATCGAAGACTGTTCCTGATGAGCCGGCACTGAATGTCTGGCCTTGGCATGCTTTAGTGTGCGAAACGCTCCCATACTGTAACGTCATCATCGGTGTAACGGCTAATACCATCAGCACAATAATTCGTATCACATCTATTTCAAGCCTTCTTAGCGATGTGACTGAGGCTGATTTAGCGTCTTGAGACTCTATGGGATCAATGACGTTATCAATAATCACTGCGAGAATGGGAAGGTATGCCAGTCCAGTGCTGGCAATTATTCCCCATACGATGTCGTAGAGATGCCACCCGAAGGTGGTCATAAACATTTCAATGAAGCTACCAGTTGCCATGCCTTGTTACCCCAGAAGTCTTGCTGGAATCGCTTCGATAACTAGCAGATCGAAGACAACTAGGATTGCAGCTACACGCCATTGAAGGGATTTGGCATAAGCTATCTGCTTTTCACTCAACCCTTTGACCGGTGCATAAAGCTCTACAATCTTTTCCCAGAACGCGATAATCAGAACAAGCACTGTCCAGCGGAAAAGACGCATGACATTATTTAAATCCTGAGTAGCTTCAGCAAGGCTGGCAACCTCTTCATGAGTATTAGTAGCAGCCAATAGGATCATTCCTATGATGACCAATACCGCGAGACCAATTAAGGCCTTTAGCAAGTACTTACGAGCACGTCTGAAAACCATAATTAGTCTCTACTCCGAATAGCTTTATCACCGGAGATGATTTGCTGTTTGCTTGGTCCAGTCGGTGTGGCTAGGCCTTCAGCCTGGCGAGATTTAGATAACTGTTGAATAGTCTGGCTTGTAGATGAGGCTAGACGTTTGTTGATATCAACCTCATATAGCACTGTGTCAATTGACTGTGAGAGTGTGTCAATGTGTCGTTTTGTCTGGTCATATGCCAAGCCAGAAGCATGAACATTGGGCTCTTGCAATCCTGAGACCATCAGGCGCCTCAACATGAGAGCTTTTTCAACTGTCCTGGCAGTAGCAATTTCTTGCACCAGTCTTTGAGACATTATTTGGGAAGGGATTGGTGGAAGCTCACGAATAGAGCGAATTGTATCTCTTGTAACTACGATATTTGGTGCAGATACGGCAAGCAGGTTTTCACCTGTCAGCTCTTCGTTGCCCGAAATCAACGCATCAAACTTAGGCTGTATCGACTCAGCTTCTTTGTTAATTTCAAACGTTAGGCCACGTCCTGGCAGCGTTTCAGTTTCATGATTGCTGTATGTTCTGATACGTTCCTCACCCAAGACAGATTTGCCCCATGCGAGCATTTCTTCTGGTGTCTTCCAGAGATTACCAAGCCGGCTACCATTATCCGGAGCCTCAGCTTCCGAACGAGGATCTCTGTTGAATGCAGAGTTGTATCCTGCTTGAGCGATATCAGATGGGATCTTTATCGGGCGCTGACCTCTGCCGCCCGCTTTGGTGCCTCCTGTCCAATAGATACCATTTTCACCATTGGCTTTATCAACATTTTCTTGAGCTTCTACTGCATCAACACTGGAGCCGCGATACGTCCCATCACCCATCTGGCCTTTCCAATCTTGGGAGCGTGAGAGAACTACCCAATCTTCATAGGGGCTCACGCCATCAGCAAGGTTCTGTTTAACTTGCTCGCATGTTTTAGTGGCTAGAGTCACACGTTCTTTAGCACTGGCCATGCTGTTCATGAGCAATTCGTAAAGGCCGGGATTCGCTCTCTGAAGCATCAAGAGAGGCAGAGAGGCAATGGCACCGGTAGCGGCATCGACAACCTGTTGTTGTACTGCATCAGCCCCCTGCTTTACATCATTCAGGGTGTTGGCAATACCAAGCGTAGGATCGAATGAGCCACAGTTAAATCCTGCCCCCCAACTGGCGTCACCTCCCAGCACAATGCTATTTGTCTGGTAAGAAGGAGGTGCGGTCACTGCCCTTTCACCACCCAGGTCGTAATACCATGCGGCATCATTTTCAGGGATCTGCAAACCATATGCGCTGACGTTCATGGAGAACAATAGGCCAGCAGTAATAGTGGTTAATTTTAGTTTCACGGTGCTTCCCCCTTATGGATAGGACTTGAAGTTGATGTCGAATAGAAAATAGTCACCGGTCTTTTTGCAGCACTCATAAGGTCTCCAGAGCGTCCATGCATAACTGCCGGTACTGGCTTGTTTCCCGCCGTCCCATCCGGTCAGGGACGCGGTATCGTTCTCACCAAAAACAGAACATGTATTGGATTTTTCAGGTGTCAGCATTTGCCAACTACCTTCTTTGTCAGTGTTCTCTCGTAATGCGCCTGGAGGCCATATCTTTCCTCTATAGCTGGGCTTACCTGTCAATGGCTGGTAAACATGTGGCTGACCGGTACGAGTCACCAAATCACCCACACGTTGAGCTATAACAGCTGCGGCTTTCGCATCGGATGATTGGCTTATAAATCCACTGCGTGGATAAACTGAGCCCCAAGTATTTGCCGGGTAGTTCCCGATCTCTCTTCTACCTGGCACAAGTGCTTCGGGGTAGACCGATTCAGGTAGGCCTAACCGCCATGCAATTGCGTCGGTACCAGAAATGAAATACGGCTTAAATGGTGTGGCTTGTGAGGGGCAGCGATAGCCCATTGGGATTGATGCCAGAGGGTGCCCAATAGCATCACTCCCTTTGAATTTCATGGTCTCTAAGTCATCGCCTGTCGATGCTCGGTTAGCACCCGCAGGGATGTTGCCAGAGGCATTGAGAATTGCCCCAATAGCTGAAGATGAAACTTTGCCGGTAATGCTGTTGGCTTCTCTCCATGGATTGTTGGCCGCTCCGTTGTGAGCGCTCACCACAAGGTCAGGGTTATGGTGGCCTACCTTTGGTGTTGTTTTGACATCGCACCCATCACCCCCGCAATCCAACCAGAAGCAGATCCCGACAAGCTGGTAATCAATGCATGATGCGCTGGCAGCAGCAGAGATGATTTCAGCTGTTGAGATGGTCTCTGCATTGGCAATAGTGGCGCTAGACATCATTAAGGCCAACGAGAGTGCATAACGATGTTTCATCGGCCACCTCGTTTTCTGTAGATGGCTATTGCTTTGTTTACATCGGCTACACCGTAGATGATGGCCTGACCGCCATTGAAAACAACGGCAGGGACTTTCTCGATCTTGTAGCTCATGGCTTTCATCTGACCTTCATATGCGTCTCTGAAAGCAAACTTGAGCTTATTCCCACCCTCTTTAAATCTCTCATTGGCAATACTCCTTGCCGCTTTAGGATCAGAGGGCAGTCCCTTACTTAATTGCCTTTCCAGTCTCTCAGGAGCGCTGAGGTCGTACACAGACACAAAAGCCACTCGTTCTGCTAGACGGGTATTCAAAAGGCGTGTGTTTTCATCATAAAAGGCTTCGACCACCAGTTTCTCTGCATGGGCTGCAGGTGATATCAGGATGGCCAGTGCCAGGATCAGCGGCTTACGCATAGTCTTCTTCCTCGCTGTGTTTACGGCGTGCATCTTTAATTTTTTGTGCTACTACCTCTGCAGCCTCAACACGGTCGCATCCTGTTCTGTCCATGATTTCTTTACGCTGGGCCTTCTCGTGTTGCTCAGTCATCGCCAGTGATAATGCAATCGCAGGAGGGATGGCTCGGAATAACGGGTCGAGTGTGTCTGTGAGGATGACGCCTTCTGTATATTTCGCGGGTGCTTTACGAGCAGCAAGGAGTTTGGCTTCTTGTTCTGGGTTCAGGTCTTTGAAACGAGCAATCTGGGAAACCTCGTCTTTCGGCATGACAAGACAGATCCACCACTCAAGCATGGCCAACATACGGCGGCTATCGTCTGGGAAATCTTCCAGATTCTGAGTCGCGATCCAGAACCAGGCACCCAACTTACGCCACATCTTCACAATCTTGATGATGTAGGGAGCCAGAATGGCGTTTTTGGTGATGATATGGCCCTCGTCCGTAAGCATGATGGTAGGACGCCCATCGTGCTGTTCACGCTCTACAAGGGCATGCACATGGTTCATCAGGCCCATGTAAGCGACGGTGAGTTTATCTTCGTAACCTTCTCTGGCGAGTATCCCCATATCGAAAATGGTGATATCGACATCAGGCCACTCGGTACCCTCACGGTTGAAAAGCTTCCCATCGAGACCAGAGCAATACAGCTCCATTGCATCAGCCATAGCGTTAGCACGTGCAGTTCTCTCGGTATCCAGCTCTTCGGTTTGTCTCAGGGCTTCTACTACATCTTCTGTAAGGACCTGATGACGGTTATCTGCCCGAGCGTTGACTGCTGCTCGGTGGATAGCTTTACGAATTAGCAGTCTGTCAGGTCTGCGAAGGAGATCGTCTTCCTTTTTCTCACCACCGGTAATCATGACGCGGGCGGCCAGCTCCATCTCACCGAGATAATCACGGTCTTCATCTTCATCATCGAGGTTGAATTCTTTTTCATCCTCATCGATGTGCATGATGTCTTTTTCATCTACATCAAGCAGCTTCATAGCATTGGTGAATGGTGGGAGCGAAATATCTGAGCTGGGCATGACTGACATTTGATTCACAGTCAGTCCGTGTTTCGCCATGTACTCACCAAGCAGGCCGAATGAGTCACCTGCTTCAACAATAAAGATTCGTGGTCGATGAACAGCAGTCATTTTCATCACTGCATCGACCAGTGAAGCAGACTTACCCGCACCAGTTGGACCGATAATCAGTGCGTGAGCGTTCTTTTTACGGTCATCATTGTTTAGTGGGTCTACCAGTAGCGGTTCACCGCCACGGTTGAAGTACATCAAGCCCGGATGGTCTGTTCCTTTTGATCGACCATAAAGCGGCAGTAATGAAGCAATATGCCGAGAAAAGATGAGGCGTGAACGACGCTGTTTCTTCTGCTCCATCAGTGCATCAAACTTCATAGGCATGCTACGGATATACATATCCTGGCGCAGCAGATCCTGCTTTTCAGAGATTGGCTGAAGGTTGTTGCTAAGCAATAATGACTCTATCTGTGAGATAGCATCATCGAGCTTTTCTTTTTCCTCAGCCCGAGTCAGGAAGCTGATGTACACCGGATAAAGAGGATTGTTTTTGGCAATTTCTCTTTGTGCGATTTTGGCTTCTTGCTGTGCCAGTTCAGCTTCAGCATTGTCACCTACCGCAGAGCGCATTAGTTTTCCAAGATGATTAAGTACTTCATCACGCGGTTTGATCACAATCGTCATCGACATGATGGTGCCTTCCGGCATCCGGTCGAACATGGCGAATGTATGCTCACCCGATGTTCTCTCAGCAGTGAAAAGGCCATTTTTTGGCACGCGTCGTAAGGCTTGGACGCTGACTGCTGCATGTGGCATATCATCAAAAAACCACAGGCCGTTTTCGGCATCTGACCTTGGCCGGTTTAGCAGCAGCTGCTCACCCAGGTCATATCCAAATGCCAGATTGTCATCACCGGGATAAGGCGCAGCTTTCAACAAAGCTTCACAATCACCCTTGGTGATGTTCGGATGTGGATTTAACCAGCGGATCATCCACTCATAGAGTTCTTTGCCACCACCAATTTTGGCCTGAATACCAGCGCCGTTAAGCTGAGTGATTAAGCGTTTACGGATACGCTGCAGCTCGCGCACATCTTTGGTGTAGTTTGATCTGTAGTTAGTTGGGAAGTAGCGGTAAAGGCACATACGGACCTTTCTGCGTTTCCCTTGCCAAACACCCCCAGTAACGGTCTCATCATTAAATAAGCCTTTAGGTTGGCCTACCTGTAAGAGATGCTCATCCATGACGTTAATGAAGTGTTTTGTGTAATCCGTATTGCGAGCACGAGGATGGGCATACTCACGGATTTGATCAGTCAGAGTTCGAACACTTAATTCGTCTTGGACGAAGAACTGGAGCACCCATGGTGCGTTATGGTCTTCAGGAATTGTTTCACTGATTGTAGCTTGGAGTTTGTCTTGAACCTCTTCAATGAAAGCTTCTGGCTTGGCCTCTACACCCACTTGCTCAATTTCGAATAGTGCACCCACGCCCTTACCATCTTCGAGCAGAAAGATTTTGTTCTCTGCATCGAACTCACGCCATGGGAGCAGATTGGTAAATGATGGCTGTTGCTGATAATCCTTTTTGACTTCAGCATTCGTGAGAGGATCAACAAAGTTTGTTTTCTGAGTGTTGAATAGTGACTTCAGCATTACATCTCCCCTGGCAGTGCATATTGAGGACGTTCGTAGAGAGGAAACGCCGTTGAATAGCCCGGCACAGGCAGTTGTGATGATGTGGAAAGGTGGGGATACACGTACATCACCAGTGTTGGATTAGGTAGGCGTGGGAAGGTCGCTTGGATCTCGTTTTGAGCATCACGGGTATAACCATCCAAGTCATGATCACCGCTACGCATTACACGTTCTTTGATACCAACGTGATTAACACCCTGGCTACCACTGCCACCCTGCCCTTTCTGGATATGGTTTCTGTAGACCTCTTCCATGGTCGGGCCATCTTGAGGGAGTAGATCGTCTTTAGTCGGAGCCATACAACCGGCAAGGCCGCTAATCAAGGCCACGACTAACATTCTGGATGCTGTTTCTAGCATGTCTCAGTTTCCTGCCATTTGGTTTGTAGTTAATTGGAAGTTCAGTATCGATATGCAAAGAGACGTTTGAACCGGTATCGCGATAGATCACATCGAATGTCTGCTGTTGACGCTGCTCCAGCCATTTACTGATAGCAGAGGCGCCACCAGACAAGGTTTCATAACCTGCATTCTTCACAGCATCCCCTGTCACACTCTCTGTTGTGTCCCCCTGAGAATTCACTATTCGAGTTGTCTCAGCATCGGCAACCGCTTCAGCACCAGCTTCAACGCCTTGTGCGAAAATACGGCCAGCAAGGAATGACTTTGCATTAGAGATTCGTTTGCCAGTGACGCAAGGGATACCGCGATTATCAGAGATCCAGGCAAGACGGTTGTTACTGCCGCCAGAGCCATTTTTGTTCAGCTCTTCATCGCCTACGCTCAATGTTTGAATCGTGCCATCATCAAAAACATAGGTCACAGATGTCATCTCAGCTCGCACACATGAGAGCGTCCAATCGCCCGTAGCAGTGCCAGAAAAGATCATCTGACTGACTTCTGGAATTTCATGGCCATTGGTAGCCAGGTTATCTTCACCAACGATGACTTTTACTGGGTAGGGATCTTCCACAGTGCCATTAATGGGTATACGCCCAATAAGGGCTGTCATTACAGTTGAGCCAATAAGGGTTGAGTTTTTGGGAATGGTATAAATAGGCTCAAAGGCATCCTCATCACGCTGGGAACCTCCGGTGAGTGTCTGCCCAACACTATTATCAAGTGCGTCTGTGGATTGACCGAGAATATCTGAAGCGCTTGAACCAGTAACGCCAGAACCAAAGTCTGAACCCAGTACTTCACCGTCTTCGGTCACGGTAGGTGTATCAATTGGCTCTATCCAAACGTCGGACATAGGCTCTGGTTCAGGGATTTCAAAATCAAGGTCTAACTCATCGTCTGAAGGAGGCTGTGTTTTTTGTTGAAGCGTCAGCGCGTCGACGCGATCCATCAGCAAATCAAGCTGACTTTTTTGCTCTTCGTCAGGTTGGTTTGCCTGTTGGACCTGTTTCTCTAATTCCTGAGCCCGATTAGCCAGCTCATCATTCTCTTTTTGTACCTGTTCAAGTTTGGCCACCAGTGTTCTGAGTGTGTCTGCTGTCGTATCACCATCAGGCACGTTCGCTTCTGATGCTTGCTCCATTGGCGCTGATTCCTCATCTGAGTTTTTGGCAATCATCGCCAGAACCAGCACAAGCACCCCAATAGCAATGATTGGGATTAGTTTGTTTATTCTTTTATCTGCCATTTAAAAAGACTCCCAGAATGGGCGTTTGGAAATCAGGTAAAGCGCCGTGGTATCGGTCAGTTCACCGGTAGGTCCAAGCGTCGCGTGTTGGAAAGTGGCTGCAAGCCAGTTACCGCGTATGTCTCTTGGGTCCAGAATGACTTTGGTAGATTGCTTGTTTCTGAGCTTTACCGCAGTGACATACAGGCCGGCATTACTGAACGAGATAACCGGAGTCATCTCAACGATATGGCCCCGGATAAGGTGTAAGTCTGAGACTTGCTTCACATTGATACGAAACATGCCTTCAGGCACTTGAATTAGGCGCTCAGGAGCGTAGAGGTGCTTTGCCGCGGTGCGCGTTAGCTCTTCGTAGCCATAGGTTTTTAGTTGCGCATTTTGCTGCTGAACATTTTCATCAGCTGCTTCTTGTTCTGGACTTTTATAAAGCACAGATACAGCTTCGCCCGTGCCATGCTCTGCACTAGATGAGAGGTTTACGACCAGCATTTGCTGGTTTTGGGTGTCCTGAATCAGTACACGCTTTGCTGAGAATTCTTCACTCGCCGTCCAGTAAATCACGCCGTTATTGGAGAGGGTGTCCAAGCTGCCACGAATGGCGGCAGGGATTTTGACTCTGGCACTTTCGGTTGGAAGCACCAGCATCTTTTCAACGTTAGGCTGAAGAATGATCTCAATGGGTTTTTTATCCCACACCACACGTTCTTGTGCATGAGAGAGAGTGCTGATCAGCAAGGCGGTTAGAATAAAGG
>Ga0189279_100145_pt1 | contig 24898 bp, 26 predicted proteins | sample N26B6minimetaG_FD_130324 | JGI IMG/M metagenome (GOLD analysis project Ga0189279, IMG submission 130324) | Marine microbial communities from the Costa Rica Dome - N26 B6 mini metaG | ecosystem: Environmental > Aquatic > Marine > Oceanic > Photic zone | place: Costa Rica: the Eastern Pacific... | reverse complement strand
TGGTCGGGCGAATTATTGCCCAGGCTGGCGGCGATGCCGCCCTGCGCCGCGACGGTGTGGCTGCGCGTCGGGAAGACCTTTGTGATGCAGGCGGTCTTGAGCCCCGCCTCTGCGCTGCCCATCGTGGCGCGCAGACCCGAGCCGCCGGCGCCGACGACAACGGCGTCATAGGTGTGGTCGATGATCTTGTAAGCGTCGGTCATGCCGCGGATCCCCCGGCGAAAGCGATACGGGCGATGGCGAAGATACCGTAGGCGGCGGCGCCGATCGCATAGAAGTTGAGCAGGACGATGGCGAACAGGCGCGTCGCTTCGCCGTGGACATAATCCTCGATCATCACCTGAAGCCCGAGACGCAGGTGCCAGAAGACGCTGAGGATCATCAGGATCAGACCCAGCGCGACAGTGGGGTTCGACGCCCATTGCAGCACCGCGCCGTGGTCGCGAAGCGGCAGGCGCAGCAGCGACACGAAGAACCAGGTAACGAGCAGCAGGTTGCCGAGTGCGGTCAGGCGCTGCTGCAGCCAGTGGCCGGTGCCGTGATGCGACGAGCCGAGCCCGCGCACGCGGCCGAGACGCGTTCCATTACCCATTGATCGCCACCTTTGCGATATAAAGCCAGGTCGCGGCGGTCGCGAGGATCGCGGCGACGAAGACGAGCGTCGACCAGAGCCTGTTGGCCCGCAGTTCATAGCCGGCGCCGGTGTCGAGCACGAGGTGGCGCAGGCCCGAAAAGAGATGCTGGAAAAAGGCCCAGGTCAGTCCGACCAGGACGACCTTGCCCAGGATATTCGTTACCTGATGCACCGTCCCGGCGGCGGGATCGTGCCACACGCAGGCAAGAAAAGCGTCATAGGCATCGGGGCCGGCGGCGAGCGCACCGAGCCACCACAGGAACATCAGCGCGCCGACGATGGCGAGACCGTCCCCCGTGATGCGGTGAAAGATGGAAACCGCCATCGACGGTGCCCATTTATATACCCCGAGGTGTGGTGAGAGCGGCCGTGCGCTCGGTTCGTTGCCAGCCATATCAGTCCCGTATCTTATGACTCTATCCGGTCGATGGGGGCCGGTTAAGCCTTCCCGCGGCGATATGCAATTGCTTAGGGGCGAAAGCGGGGAAGATTTCGCGGGGGATGGAGCGATAATAGCCGTCGCCCCGCACAGGCAGGGGCCGCTGCCGGCTTACGCAGCCTCGCCGGAAACGCAGCCAGCGGCCCCCGCCTTCGCGGGGGCGACGTGTCTTTCAACGGGAGTTCCTCACCCCAAGCGGCCACACGGGCCTTTCGGCCCCGCCGGTCACTTCCGATCGCGGTTTGCGTAAAGCAGCGCCGCGAGCACCGCGGCAGAGCCGATGCCGATACCGGCCGCCGCAGCGGTCTTCCAGCCGAGCCGCCGCGGGGGGCCTTCGGCGGCTTCGGCCTCTTCGGCGGCCTGTTCCTGCTGCTTCCGCTCGCGCACAGCGCGCAGAACTTCGTTTTCTTCGTCCTCAGCCGCCGGCGGCGGCGCGAGGGGCTGGTCTTCGTCGCTTGGTCCTGGGGTCATTTTGAAACGCATGTCCTCCTGTCAGGCGAGTGCCTGCTCGACAGGCACATAATCGGTTCCGACGGCTTCGGCTACGGCTTCGAACGTAACCTTCCCATTCCAAACGTTCAGGCCGTGCGAAAGATGCACGTCACGGCGCATCGCTTCCTTCCAGCCGAGATCGGCGATGCGCAGCGCATGCGGCAGGGTGACGTTGTTGAGCGCATAAGTGCTGGTGCGCGCGACCGCGCCGGGCATGTTCGCGACCGCATAGTGGACGATGCCGTCGACGACATAGGTCGGGGCGTCGTGCGTCGTCGGGTGGCTCGTCTCGAAACAGCCGCCCTGATCGATCGCGACGTCGACGAGCACCGAGCCGGGGCGCATCGTCTTCAGCATCTCGCGCGTCACCAGCTTCGGCGCCTCGGCCCCCGGAATGAGCACCGCGCCGATGACGAGGTCGGCTTCCGCGACGCATTCGGCCAAGTTGGCGCGGTTGGAAAAGCGCGTCTTCGCCCGCGATTCGAAAAAAGTGCCGACGCGTTCGAGCACGTCGGGATCGCGGTCGAGGATCGTTACGTCGGCGCCGAGCCCCGCCGCCATCTGGGCCGCGTTGAAGCCGACGACGCCGCCGCCGATCACCGTCACCTTTCCGGGCGCGACACCCGGAACGCCGCCGAGCAGGATGCCGAGCCCGCCGTGCGCCTTTTCGAGCGCGGTCGCGCCGGCCTGGATCGACATGCGCCCCGCGACCTGGCTCATCGGTTTCAGCAGCGGCAGGCCGCCGTGCGGGCTGGTCACGGTTTCATAGGCTATGCACACCGCCCCCGATGCCATCAGGTCGCGCGTCTGGTCGGGATCGGGCGCCAGGTGAAGATAGGTGTAGAGGATCTGGCCTTCGCGAAGCATCGCGCGCTCGCCCGGCTGGGGCTCCTTCACCTTCACCACCATCTCGGCCTGCGCGAATATCTCTTCGGCGCTGCCGACGATCGTCGCGCCGGCGGCTTCATAGGCCCGGTCGTGGGCGACGATACCTTCGCCTGCCCCGGTTTCAACCAGGACGCGGTGGCCGTGGGCGACGAGTTCGTGCGCGCTCTCGGGGGTCAGGCCGACGCGATATTCGTGGTTCTTGATTTCCCTGGGGGTGCCGATGATCATGCTCGCTCTCCAAAAATGCCACACGGGGACCGCAATTTCCGGCTCCCGAAGCCTTTGGCGAACCATAACAGTATCGCGTCGCCGTGTGTTTGCATAATATCGCTTCGTACGGCATGAGGACGCACAAATCGTGCAACTTTGGACGCTGTGACGCAAAATGCTTGACCGTATCGATATCAAGTTGCTCGACCTGCTTCAGCGCGAAGGCCAGAAATCGTCGGTCGAGCTGGGCGAAGCGGTCGGCCTGTCGCCCTCCGCCTGTCACCGGCGGGTCCGCGCGCTCGAAGCATCGGGAGTCATCGCGGGCTATGGCGCGCGGCTCGACCGCGAACGCATCGGGCTCGAGCTCGACGTGTTCGTCGACATCAGCCTGACCTCGCAAAGCCAGGAGGCGCTCACCGCCTTTGAAAGCGCGGTGCTGCGCTTCGACGAAATCCTCGAATGCCAGCTTTTGTCGGGCGCCGCCGATTACCGGCTGCGCGTCGCGGCGCGCAATGTGGCCGATTTCGACCGGTTGCACCGCCATTGCCTGTCGCGGCTGCCCGGCGTCGCGGCGATGCACAGCGCCTTTGCGCTGCGCACGATCAAGGCGTTCGAGGGCTATCCCGTCCGCCTGCCCTGACAGCCCCGCGCCCGGCGCACAACGGGCGCGCAGTTAACGGCGAATTTACCGTTTTCGGACCATATCCCGTTTACCCATTTGACGGACGCAGGCTGGCGACAGACCGGCGCGCCCGGAGCACAGCCCAGGGGACAGGATCATGGTGAAGGAAAATCCGATTCATAAGCAGCAGATCGACCCGGTGCTGATGGCCGAACGCTTTCCCTATTACGACCTCGACGGGCAGCTCGCCGCGCAGGCCACAGAGATCCATGCGATGACGCAGGGGCATGAAGAGGAGATGGGGCGCGCCTATTGGAACGCCTTCAACGCCCTGCCCCATATCCGCAAGGTCGAGGGCGACCTGCTCGAATCCTATGTCCGCGGCAGCGCGAAGCACATGCTGGTCAAATATGCCGACGCCGCGGGGCAGGAAGCGGCGACGATCGCATGCCAGAACACGCACATGGCGTTGCGCGTCGGCGTCCCGCTCGCATCGGTGCTGTCGTGCATCGCCGAAAGCCAGCGGCTGACCATCCACTATGTCGTCGCGGCGTGCGCGGGCGATGCCGATCGCATCACGCGCCTGACCAGCGCGGTGAACCGGCTGGCGCTGCTCGAAATGGATATCATGCAAAGCTATGCCGAAAAGCTGGAGCGCGCCGCCGTCTCGCGCGAGCGGCACACGCTGGCTGGCGATTTCGACCGCTCGATCGCCTCGCTGGTCCAGGACACCGACGGGGTTCGCCAGCAGCTCGCGAGCCAGGCCGAGTCGGCCGATATCGCCGCCAAGGGGATGATCGCCAAGACGAGCGAAGTCGCCGCCGCGTCCGAGCAATCGGCGATCGCGATGCGCGAGGCCGCCTCGACTGCGGCGGGCCTGATCCGCGCGATCGAAGACGCCCGCAGCGAGGTCGAGGCGTCGGCGGGCGTCGCGACGCGGGCGTCCGAACAGGCCGGCGAAGCGGTCGCCATGACCGAGACGCTGTCGCGCCACGCCGAATCGATCGAATCGATCCTGGGCCTGATCCGCGAGATCGCCGGCCAGACCAACCTGCTGGCACTGAATGCCACGATCGAGGCGGCGCGCGCCGGCGAATCGGGTCGCGGCTTCGCGGTCGTCGCGCAGGAGGTGAAGAGCCTGGCGAACGAAACCGCGCGCGCCACCGACGACATCGCGGGCAAGATTACCGCGATCCAGCAGGCGACGAAGGGCACGGTCACCGCGAACCAGTCGATCCGCGACACGATCATCGAAGTGCAGCAGTCGGCGCAGCGCATCCGCGACGCGATGGACGCGCAGGCGCAGACGGTGACGTCGATCACCGCAGCGGTCGACGAGACCGCGCTCGCCGCCGATTCGATGTCGTCGACGATCGCCAGCATCCGCAACGATTCGGGCATGGTGGCGGGCGAAATCAGTGTGCTGAGCGAAAAATTCGCCAAGATGGGCGAGCGGCTCCAGTCGCTCGAACAGGCGGCGAGCGAGTTCAGCCGGCGGGTGGCGTGACGCTTTGATTATGGCGATGGTCCCGCTAAACGCGGGGCCATGACCACGCATATCCTGATCACCGGAGCGAGCCGCGGCATCGGCGCCGCCGCCGCCGATGCCCTTGCGCACCAGAATCACCGCATCGTCGCGCTGTCGAGCGCCGACGGCGATCTTGGCAGTCCCGACGAGCCAGCGCGGCTGTGGGCCGAGAGCCTGGACCGGCTCGACGGGCGCATCGACGTTCTGGTCAACAACGCCGGCGTCTTCGAACCCAATCCGATCGAGGCGGCGGGCGATGTCTGGCTCGCGAGCTGGAACCGCACGCTTCAGGTCAATCTGACGGCATCGGCGTCGCTGTGCCGCCTGGCCGTGCTGCATTGGCAGCAGTCGGGGCTTGGCGGGCGCATCGTCAATGTCGCCAGCCGCGCCGCCTATCGCGGCGACAGCCCCGCCCACTGGCATTATGCCGCCTCGAAGGCGGGGTTGGTCGCGATGACCAAGACGATCGCGCGGGCCTATGCCAGGGAGGATATCCTCGCCTTCGCGATCTGTCCGGGCTTCACCATGACGGGCATGGCCGACGATTATCTGGCGAGCCGCGGCGGCGACAAGCTGCTCGCCGACATCCCGCTGGGGCGTGTCGCGATGCCCGACGAGATCGCCGAGATGATCCGCTGGTGCGCGCTCGACGCACCGCCGTCGATGACCGGCGCGGTGCTCGATGCCAATGGCGCAAGCTATGTGCGCTGACCGATGAGCTGGATTGTCTCGCTTCCCTGCACGCGCGACGAAGCCGAGGCGTTGTCGGGGGAGATACCCGAGCTCGATGCGCTGCCCGACGCGCCGGTCGTCGTCACGCGCGAGATCGACGAGGATGCAGGACAGTGGCAACTCGACGCCTATGTCGACGACAAGCCCGGCGCCGCCCTGCTGACGCTGCTGCAATCGCTGGCTCCCAGCGCCGCAGGCACGGCGCCGCAGGTCGAGGAACTCCCCGAAGAGGATTGGGTGACGCTGAGCCAGCAAGGGCTGGAGCCGGTACACGCCGGACGCTTCTTCGTCCACACGAGCAGCTATGTCGATGCGGTGCCGGCGGGCGCGACGCCCTTCCTGATCGACGCGAGCCAGGCTTTCGGAACCGGCGGCCACGCCACGACGGCCGGGTGCCTTGCGATGCTCGACCGGCTGGCGGAGCGCGGCGAGCGGCCGCGCAACATCGCCGACATCGGGACCGGCACCGGCCTGCTGGCGTTCGCCGCATTGTCGTTATGGCCGCGCGCACGCGCGATCGCGTCGGACATCGACCCGGCGAGTATTTTCGTCACGCGCGAGAATGCCGCGATCAACGGCGTCGCGCTCGGCCGGTCGGGCGGTCAACTCGCGCTCGCGGTGGCCCCCGGAACCGACCATCCGGCGATCCGGCACCGCGCGCCCTATGACCTTGTCATCGCCAACATCCTGGCCGGACCGCTGATCACCCTGGCGCCGGATATCGCCGCGGCGACGGCGCCGGGCGGCCACGCGATCCTGGCCGGGCTGATCGCGCGGCAGATGGAGCCCGTGCTTGCCGCCTATCGGGCGCAGGGCTTTCGCCGCATCGCGCAGGGTGGCAGCACCGAATGGCCGTGCCTGCTGCTCGCCAAGCGGCGGCGCTATGGCTATCGGCGCAAGGAGCGGTCGTTTCACCGGGCGAACCCGGCCGACGCGACCTTCGGGAGCTGGTAGGCCTGCCGTCCCGATATCGGTTCAGGCGGTTTGCCGGCCCAGCGCATAGTCCTGTGTACCGCGCGTGATCACCGCGTCGCCGGGCAGGATATCGGCGATCGGGATCGCGGGCAGCGCGGCATTCGACGCATAGAGCGGCGCGAAGTCGGTGTTCACCGTCACGTCGAGCAATTGTTCGAGGCTGTCGATGACGAAATAATTCTGCTGGAAATCGTCGATCCGGTAATCGGTCCGCATCACCCGCGCGAGGTCGAAACCGATGCGGTTCGGGCTGTCCGAATCGAGGGCGAAAACGCTCTCCGCATAAGAGGAGACGATGCCCGCACCATAGATCCGAAGATCCCCGCCCTCGCGGATCAGGCCGAACTCGACCGTGTACCAGTAAAGCCGCGCGAGCTGTTTCAGCGCGTCATATTTCAGGCTGCGCAGCCCGCCCTCGCCATAGGCGACCATATAGTCGGCGAACACCGGGTCGGCGAGCATCGGGACATGGCCGAAGACGTCGTGGAAGACGTCGGGTTCCTGAAGATAGTCGAGCTGCTGCGGCGTGCGGATGAAATTGCCCGCGGGAAAGCGCCGGTTCGCGAGATGGTCGAAGAAGACATCGTCGGGGACGAGCCCCGGCACCGCGACGACTTGCCAGCCGGTCGCGTGGGTCAGCCTCGCGTTGAGGTCGCGATAGTCAGGAATCCCCGGCTTTTCGAGCTTGAGCACGTCGATTCCGCGCAGGAAGGCTTCTGCGGCGCGGCCCGGCAGCATGTCCGACTGGCGTGCGAACAGCCGGTCCCACATAGCATGTTCGTCGGCGGTGAACGCGTCCCAATCCTGTGGAATCGTCCAGTCGGGCGCGGCGCCCGGCGGCGGGGTTTCGTGAACGTGGGTAAACTGGCTCTCCATGACAATACTTCTATCACGAAACTGGTTTCAAGTGAAACTTTATTCTCCGATCTCCACGACCTGCGTCGCCAGCCGGTCGACTTCGGCGCGGTCGTGGCTGACGTACAGGATCGGCAGCCCCAGTTCGTCGCGGATCCGTTCGATCACCGCCATGATGTCGCCGCGCCGCGCCGCGTCGAGCGACGACAGCGGTTCGTCCATCAGCAATATCTCCGGCCCGCGCAGCAGCGCGCGGCCGATCGCGACGCGCTGCGCTTCGCCCCCCGACAGGCTGCGCGGCCAGCGGTCGAGCAGAGGCGCGATGCCGAGGAATGCCGCCGCTTCGTCGAGAGTCAGCCAGCGGTCCGACGGTGCGGCGAGGTCGTGGCCATAGAGAAGGTTGGCGCGCACGCGGCGGTGCGGAAACAGGCGCCCGTCCTGAAAGACATAGCCGATGCGCCGCGCCTCCGGCGGCAGGTCAACGCCCGCGCCGAACAGCGTCCGGTCGCCGATGCGGATATGGCCGCGGTCGGGACGCAGCAGCCCGGCAACCATGTTGAGCAGGCTGGTCTTCCCCGCCCCCGACGGACCGAACAGCGCGGTCAGGCCGGGGCCGGCGGTGAAAGCCGCGGTGACGACGCGCTCGCCGAGCCGCTTCGCGACGTCGATCTCAATCGCCATGCCGCGTCTTTCCGGCATGGGTGCGCCGTACCAGCCATTCGGACAGGACCAGCGCGCCGAGCGACAAGATCACCGAAAAGACCGCGAGGCGTGTCGCCATCGCCTCTGCCCCCGGCACCTGGAGCGCCGAATAGATGGCGAGCGGCAGGGTGCGGGTTTCGCCGGGAATGTTCGACACGAAGGTGATCGTCGCGCCGAATTCGCCGATCGACCGCGCGAAGCCGAGCACCAGCGCCGCGAGCACGCCGGGCAGCGCGAGCGGCAGGCTGACCGTCCGGAACGCATACCAGCGTCCCGCGCCGAGCGTGCGCGCCGCGCCCTCGTAACGCCGGTCGATCCCCTCGATCGACAGCCGCATCGCGCGGACCATCAGCGGCAGCGCCATGATCGCCGCCGCGAGCGCGGCGCCGGTCCAGCGAAACATCACGCTGACCCCGAACCAGCTTTCGAGCCAGCGCCCGGCCGGTCCGAGCGGGCCGAAGGCGATGAGCAGGAGCCAGCCGGTGACGACCGGCGGCAGCACGAGCGGCAGGTGGACGAGTCCGTCGACGAGCAGGCGCCCGGGAAAGCGATAGCGCGCCAGCACCCACGCAAGCGCGAAGGCGACGGGCAGCATCGCGAGCACCGCGGCCCCGCCGACCTTGAGCGAGAGCACGACGACCCCCCATTCCTCCGGCGACAGCATCAGGGCGCCGAAAAGCCGTAGCGCACAAAGATCGCGCGGCCTGCGCCCGACGCGAGGAAGGCCCGGAACCCTGCGGCGTCGGGATGGCGCGACCTCTTCAGCAGCGCGACCGGATAGCGGATAGGCGGGTGGCTCGACGCCGGAAAGACGCCGACGACACGCACCAGCTTCGACGCTTTCGCATCGGTCGCATAGACGATTCCGAGCGGCGCGGCGCCGCGTTCGACCAGTGCCATCGCGGCGCGGACATTTTCCGCCGGTGCGAGGTTCCCGGCGACGTCGGTCCAGACGCCCAGGGTCGTCAGCGCCGCCTTTGCATATTTGCCGGCGGGCACGGCATCGGTGTTCGCCACCGCGAGACGGCCGCCGCCGAGCGCGCGCGCAAGCGGAAATCCGCGCCGCGGCGCGAGACGCAGCGAGTCCCGCGCCGGTCCGATCAGCACCAGCCGGTTGCCGAGCAGGGTCGTGCGCGTGCCGTCCCTGATCCGCCCGGCGTTCTCCACCGCGTCCATCCACGGCTCGTCGGCCGAAAGGAACAAGTCCGCGGGCGCCCCGGCAAGGATTTGCCGCGCCAGCGCCGACGACCCGGCAAAGGACAGGACCGGCCGCGCATGGCCCTTTGCCGTCCACGCGTCGGCGGCGGCGTTGAGCGATTCCTGCAAGCTCGCCGCGGCGAGCACGAGCGGCCCGCGTTCGGCGGCACCGGCCGCCGGCGCGAGCAGAGCCGCGGCGAGGAGCAGGAGGAGCTGGCGGCAAAGACGGGAGATCATCGCGCGGGTATAACGACCTCACCCGTGCGGCGAAAGCGAAGCCTTGAGACGGATCCGGCCATAGCCCCGTTCGACGAGGCCGCGTGCGGACAAATCGCGCAGGGCGGCGCCCAGCGTCACGCGCGACACGCCGAGCAGGTCGGCAAGCTGTTGCTGCGTCGCGCGGACCTGCGCGGTGCCGCCGGCGTCGTCGGCCATCGCGCGAAGCAGGCGCACCAGCCGCTCGGCAACGGGCAGCCGGCGATCGGCGTCGATGACGTCGAGCGACACCGCAAGCTGGCGGCCCAGGCTGCGCAACAGCAGTTCGGCCCAGCCGACATCCTCCTGCATCAGCCGCCGCAGCAGCGGGCGGTCGATCGCGATCAGGCGAGCGGGACCGCTCGCCATCGCGTCGGCCTGTCGCGGGATGCCGGTGAAGAAAGCAAGCTCTCCGAACATATCGCCCGGTCCGACGATCGCGAAGGCGGTAAAGCCGCCATCCTCTGCGTAGCGACCCGCGAGCACATTGCCCTCGATCACCACCCAGAAGCTGTCGCCGGGGTCGCCCTGATGCTGGACGAACTGGCCGTCGGCAAAGGCGCGCACCGGCGCGAGCGCGGCGAGGCGGTCGCGCTCGGCGGCGGGAAGGCGGGTGCGCTCCGCCAGGGTCAATTGATAACTTCTTTGCATTCCTGGTCGCCGGTTTCTGACAGAAAGGAAAAAAAGGCAAGCGGCGGCGCCGCCAGCGGGAGACGGGATGTGCATTTGACTTCGGCGCAATCGGGCCTGATCGTTGCGGGCATCTATCTGGGCTTTTGCCTGGTCGAGATCCTGCGCACGCGATTCTTTGCCAAGCCCGAGCAATCGCGCCACGACGCGATCGTCGAGATCGTCAGCATGTTCACGCTGATGGCGGTGACCCAGCCGGCGATCCTGCTCGCGGTGGGCGCGCTTGGGCACAGGTTCTTCCCCGGCTATGAAGGCGCGCTGCTCGACACCCCCTGGTATGCCGCGCTGGCGCTGTTCCTCGTGTGCGAGGACATGGTCCAATATGGATGGCATCGCGCGTCGCACAGCACCCCGTGGCTCTACAACCTCCACCGCGCCCATCACAACGCGCGCTATATGAGCGTGCGGCTCGTCTATCGGAACAACATCATCTATTATGCGATGATGCCGAACATCTGGATCGCCGGGGCACTCGTCTATCTGGGGCTCGGCTGGTTCTATGCCTTTTACCTGGTGGTCAAGATGCTGGTCATCATCGGGGCGCACAGCGACGCCGCGTGGGATGCGCCGCTCTATCGCATCAAGGCGCTCGCGCCCGTGATGTGGGTGGTCGAGCGCACGATCAGCACGCCGGCGACGCACCACGCGCACCACGGCCGCCACGCGAGCGACCCCGCCGTGAACTACAAGGGCAATTACGGAAACCTGCTCTTCCTCTGGGACGTGCTGTTCGGCACTGCGAAGATCACGCGGCGCTTTCCCGAAAGCTATGGCGTCGAAGACCTGCCGCCCGCGACGCTGGGCCAGCAGCTTCTGTGGCCGATCTTTCCCGAGAACAAGGACGTCGACGCCGTGATCCCCGGCGCCGCACCGGTCGCGACCGCCCCGCAGCGGGTCGCGGCCGAACCAGCCTAAGCGCGCGCCGGCACCACCCCGAGCCAGCGCGCGGCGCGCGGCAGGCGCGGCAGGATCAGCCGGTCGGCGAGCCACAGCAGGACCAGCGACGCGGCGAGCAGCGGCAGCAGCGCCGCGAGGAGCAGGACGATCGCCGCGACGCCCTTCAGCTTCGCGGGGTCGCGCGGCGGCGGCGGCGCGCCGAGCGCCGCTTCGGGCTTTCGTCGGCGCCACATCAGGAAGCCCGAGACCGCGAGCGCGATCATGCCGAGCGCGGTGAACACGCCGACGAGCTGGCTGACAATGCCAAACAGCGCGCCCTCGTGCCACGCGATGCCGTAGCCGACGACGCGGTCGATGACATGCTTGTCGGCGAAGCCGCTGCGCGACACCTCCACCCCCGTTTGCGGATCATATCCGACCTTGCGGACCAGCGGCCGGTTCTGGGTCAGCGTCGTCAGGGTCCAACTGTCGCCGTTCGGCGGCCCGAACAGGTTCGGCGCGCCCGGCGGTTGGATGATCGCGGGCGCCGGCATATGTTCGGCCTTCGCGCGCAGCACGATGCGGTCGAGCGGCACGGCGAGGACCGCCGCGCGCTGCGGTATCGCGCCCGCCATCGCGCCGTGGTCGTGCGTCGCATGGTCGCCAAGCCCGCCCTTCCAGTCCCGCGGCCCCGACACCCAGCCCATTTCGGCGCGCACCGCGTTGAAACCCGTCGCCCATACATCGGTCCAGGGCAGCGCGGTCGTCAGCAGCACGAGCGAGAATCCCGACACCCAGAACCCGGTGACTGCGTGCAGGTCGCGCAAGGCGGTGCGTCCGCCGCGCGACAGCCGCGGCCATACGACTCCCGCAAGCCCGCGCCCGCGCGGCCACCACAGATAGAGGCCGGTGAGGATCATCACCGTCGCCCAGCTCGCCGCGAGTTCGACCAGGACGCCGCCGCCGACACCCATCAGCAGGCTGCCGTGGATTTTCTGCATCACCGCCGACAGCCGCGTCGCCGGGTCGATCGCTCCGAGCACCCGGCCCTGCGGCGACACCCCGACGTCGCGCATCGCGCCATCGGGAAGTCCGATGTGAACAACCGCCGCATCGCCCGGTGCTTCGGGGATGCGGTAGTAGTGAAAGCGCGCGCCCGGAAAGGCCGCGAGCGCCGCCGCCACCTGCGCATCGGCGTCGACCTGATGCGCCACCGGCAGGCCGCGCCACGCGCGCTCTTCCCAGCGGTCGGTCTGCGGCTTGAACAGGAAGGCCGCGCCGGTAACCGACAGCAACAGGACGAACGGGATCACGAACAGCCCGGCATAGAAATGCCAGCGCCAGATCGTGCGATAGAGCGGAATGGCGGCGGTGTCGGTCATCGCTTGCTCCTTGTCGCCCGGATCACGCGACGATCCGGCGAAGCTTTTTCAGCGCCGTCCTGTCATTCTCGTGATAGTCGATCGTCGTCACGAAGCGGCCGTCGCGATCCATCAGGAAGATCGCGGCGGTATGATCGATGGTATAGTCGCCGCCTTCGATCGGAACCTTGCGGACATAGACTCCATATTCCTGCTCGATCCGGGCGAGCTGGTCGGCGGTGCCCGTCGCGCCGACGACCGGCGTCCCGAACAGGCCGACATAGCTGCCGATGTCGGCGGGCGTGTCATGCCCGGGGTCGACCGACACGAACACGATATCGAACTTGTCGCCATCGGCGCCGAGCTGCTTGCGCAGTTTCGCCATGCGCGCAAGACTGGTCGGACAGACATCGGGGCAGCGCGTGAAGCCGAAGAAGATTGCAAAGGGTCGCCCTTTCAACCTCTGGTCGGTGAGCACGGAGCCGTCAGCGGCGGTCAGCGTGAACGGACCGCCGATCCCTGCCCCGGCCGATATCGAAGGCGCGTCCCTTGCGACCTTCGACGGAGAGACGACGGCCAGAATCACACCGCCTGCCGCCACGATGCCGACGAATATCCACAGGGCGAGGCGCACGCGCCTCAGCGGCCTTCCAGCCCCTTGCTCGTCAGTCATCGCCGCCCTCCTCCGCGCTCATTGCCGTGATCGGCAGGACCTTGAAGCGAACCGCGACCTCGCCCGCATGGGCAAAGCGCAGCGTGACGGGCACACTTGTACCAAGCGCCAGCGGGCGCTTCAGTCCGATGAACATGATGTGATAGCCGCCCGGCCTGAGCGCCACCGTGCGGCCCGCCGGAATGACGAGGCCGTCGGCCATCTGGCGCATCTTCATAATCCCGCCCTCGACCGTCATCCGGTGGATCTGGACTTCCGCCGCGACCGGCGAACTGGCGGATACCAGCCGGTCGTCGGCGGTGCCGCGGTTGGCGATGGTCAGGAAGCCGCCCCCGGCGCTTTGTCCGGGGGCGGTCTGACGCGACCAGGGCTGGCCGATATGAAGCGATTCCGCGGCGACGTCCTGCGCCAGCAACGGCGCCGCAGCTGCAAAGGCGATGGCCGCAACGGCGACCCTTGTGCCGATAAGCATGATCCGTCCCCCCTTCAAAAGCGCGCGCGGAGGCCGGCGGACACCGCGCGGCGCTCGACCGGATAATAGATGGCCGAGGCGTCGGTAACGTCGATCGCGGCGCTGATATCGCCGATCGCCTTCTTGCCCGTGATATTGCGCACGTCGAGGAAGGCATCGATCCCCTTCGTCACCCGCGCGCCGGCGGTGAAGCCGATCAGTGCATAGCCGGGCGTCCGCACCGCGTTGCGATAATCGGCATAGGGGCCCTTCGGCACCCATTCGACATTCGGGGCAATGTGCAACGCGTCGCTGCCGAGGCGCAGCTCGGCGCGGTAGACGTGGCGGGGCACGACCGGCAGGCGATTGTCGCCGAACTCGACGTCGCCCCGGAAGCGGAAGTTACTGTAGGTATAGACTTGTCGCAGCCGCAGCCAGTCGGTCGGCGCGATCTCGAGCGCCGCCTCGACACCCTCGTGCCGCGTCCTGCCGGCGTTGAAAGTCGATGCGGGAATGTCTGCGCTGACCGTATATTGCAGCAATTCGCCCTTTATGTCGGCGCGATACAGCGAAAGATCCCAGGTTATAAGGCCCGCGGTTCCGCGCGTTCCGACTTCGGCCGTCCAGGCGCGCTGCGCGTCGAGCGGGACGAAGGTCGAAACCTGCGCCAGCTCGATGAAGCCGGGAAACTCGACCGAACGGCTGTAATTGCCATAGAATTGCACGCCGGGCGCCGGCTCGAACAAAACGCCGACCTTGGGCGAAAAGGCGTCGAAGTCGGCACGGCCCCGGTTGTCCACCGTGCCGCCCGCGAAGCTGTTGAACAGCTCGTGCTGCTTGCGCATGCCGTCGGCATAAATGCCGCCCGCGATCAGCGAGAGCGTCTCGACCGGCTTCACGCGCACTTCGCCATAGAGCGTGGCGGTGCGGGCATCCTGTTCGGCCTGGAATGTCTTGGCACCGCGCTTGCCGACGAGGTTGACGAAGCGTTTCGAGGCGACGTCGCCGACCCGCAATTCGCCGCCGAGCGTCGCTTCGAGCGGCCCGCCTGCATAGTCGAAGCGGAAATAGCCGCCGCGATCGACGCTCTCCTGGTCGACGACCTGGAAGATCGGGTGATAGAGCGACTTGGCGTTCAGGAAGACCCCGACGTCGAGCTTTGCCGCGCCGAAATCGAAACTGGTGCGGTTCTGGAGCCGCAGCGAATCGATATCGCGCGCCTGGTCGAGCGCGACGCTGCCCGCATTGGCGCCGCGCGGAGTCGTCAACGCCTCGCCCCGGGTCAACGCGCCCGGCAATTCCTGATTGATATTATTATAGCTTGCATAGAAGCGCGTCGTGACGCGCTCAGTCAGTTTCATGCCGACATTGCCGTGAAAGCGCAGGCTGCGCCGCTGTGCATGGTCGCGATCGCCGTTCGACGTATCGGCGCTCACCGCGCCCCACGCATCGACCCGGTCGCTAGCCACGCCCGCCGACACCAAGCCACGGAAACTGTCGAAGCTGCCGGCATCGCCGCGCAGATAGATGCCCCGCGCGGTGCGCCCCGTCGGCGTGACGCCGTTGATCGCGCCGCCGAGCGTGCCCGACCCGAAGCGCAGCGCGTTGGCGCCGCGATAGACCTCGAGATGGTCGAAGAAGATCGGTTCGAGTTCCTGGAAATCGCCATTGTCGTCGGCGAGGTTGATCGGCACCCCGTCCTGGAGTAGCGTCAGCCCGCGCATGTGATACCCGCGCGAGAGGCCCGAACCGCGGATCGAGATCCGGACCTCCTGCCCGAAGCGCGGTTGCAGATAGACGCCGGGCGAAAAGGCGAGCGTGTCGCGCAGCGAGACGATCGATTTGTCGGCATAATCTTCATAGGAGATGACGTCGGTGCCGCCGGGGGTCTTGTTGGCGCGTTCTTGGGCGGCGTCGGTTTCGCCGGGCGCCGTGACAATGATCGTGCGGTCGGTATCGGTTTCGGCGGCGTGCGCGGCCGCGGGCATGGAGAGAGCGAGCGCCAGCAGGGGCGCCGCGCGGGTAACATGGCTTTTCATCTTGGATCCTTCGCATGGAATACAGGTGCGGCGCGGCGCGCGCGGGATTGCGCGGCCGGCCGGTCAGGCTGGATTCAGGCGAAGGCGGGGGGTCCGGTACTCGGCGGCAGCGGCGAGGCGGCGCCGGGCGCAAAACCGAACAGCGGCGTCGGCACAGGCGCCGGCGCAACGAGCGCGAGTGCCATAGGCAGCGCCGGCGTATCGGGCATGATCGGCGCGACGGCCAGCGCGCCCCACGGGCAATGCTGGTTTTTGGAAGCCTCGTGATCGCCGCTCTTTTCGAGCGGGATCGTCAAGGTCGCGCCGGGGTTCGACGGGTCCGAACAGACGCGGACGGTAATCGATCCGCCGCTGTCTGTTTCGATCATCCAGCCGGGCGCAACGAACGTGCGCGCGGCGAGCGCCAGCAGCACGGGAAGCAGCAGCAGGATGCCGGGACGGCGCAAGGCGGCGAGGATGCCCACGGACGCGCGCCTTATGGCGCAATCGCCCGTCTGACAAGCGGGCAAATCGTCCTATTCCGCCGACGCCTCGTCGGTCTTCTTGCCCGTTCGCGTCCAGGGATAGAGAAACTGGCCGACATAATGTTTCGGGACATCTTCGGGGATGCCGTAATTTTCGGGCCAGCGATCCTTCGGCAGGTGGAAAGTCCCGAACAGCTTGTCGAGGAAGGGAAAGTGGATCGCGAAATTGACGTCGAACGCCTCGCGCTCGAGCCCGTGATGCCAATGGTGGAAGCGCGGCGTCGCGAGCCAGTGGCCGAGCCGGTTGAAATCGCCGCCGACATTGGCGTGGAGCAGCGACGACCAGACATAGACGAAGCCGATATAGGCCTGCATCACCGACGGGCTGAACCCCAGCGTGAACAGCGGCAGCGAGGTGATCGAGCGCAGGAGGATGATCTCGACGAAGTGCATCCGCGACCCCGCGAGCCAGTCCATCGATTTCGCGCTGTGGTGGATCGCGTGGAATCCCCACAGGAAGGGGAAGCGGTGGAAGCTGCGGTGGAACCAATATTGCACGATGTCCGACGCGATAAGGACGATGACGAACTGCACCGCCCACGGCAGCGACGCGACTCCGGCGCGGAACGCCGCCCAGCTACTCGTATGGTCGTTGACGAACGCCTGCGGCGCGAGCGCGAGGAAGCCCAGTATCTGCACGAACATCGTGCTCACGAGATAGTAGAACAGATCCTCGCGCCATTCGGTGCGAAAGAGCCGCTGCGCGCGGCGGCGCGGAAAGGCGCGTTCGAGGGGCGCGAACATGAAGCCGGTGACCAGCAGGTTGACGACGAAGAAATCGAGCCCGAAGAAAATCCCCCAGTCGCGCGTCTCGGCGGGCTGGACGTTCGCCCCGCCCATCAGCGCGGCGGCGAGCCCGATCATCAGCGCGGTGGCGCCCAGCACCTTGCGCGGACGCAGCAGCAGGCTGAGCAGCGACAGGCCGTAGCTGACGAACAGGACAAGGTGCACCGCGCCGCGAAAGCCGGTCCAGCCCTTGACCACTTCCAGCTCGGGCGTTGCGAACCAGTCGGGAAAGCGCAGCGCGACGACCATGAAGAAACCGCTGATCGCGAACAGCAGCGCGAAAAAGCCCGACAGCCAGCCGCTCCCGAACCGGCGCACTTCGGTGTGCGATTCAAGGTCGCGCATCAGATTTTGCAGATAGTCACGCTTGGCCATTTTACCCGTCGCCCCCACCATCGTCATGCCGGACTTGATCCGGGGTGACGAACAAAGATGACATAATCCTTTATCCCGCCGCCTCGACGATCTTTGCCCACTCCGCTTCGTCGATCACACGGATCCCGAGCGCGCTCGCCTGCTTCAGCTTCGATCCCGCACCCGGTCCGGCAACCACAAGGTCGGTCTTTGCGCTCACCGATCCCGCGGCCTTGGCGCCCAGCCGTTCGGCCTGCGCCTTTGCCTCGTCGCGGCTCATCGTCTCGAGCTTGCCGGTGAAGACGACGGTCTGGCCCGACACCGCGCTCTCCTGCGTTTCGACGACATACAGCGGCGGCGATACTTCGCCGAGCAGATCGTCCCACAGCGCACGGTTGTGCGGTTCGTGGAAGAAATCGCTCAGCGCCTCGGCGACCGCGGGACCGATGCCGTCGGCGCGCACCTCGAGGATCGCCTTGATCGCGTCGAGCTTGCGGCTCGCATATTTGCCGTCGGATTCTCCCTCCTCGCGCGGATTGGCCTCGACCCACGTGCGCAATTCGGCCGCCTTGCCGGGAAGCCGCCGGATGTCGCCAAGTCCTTTGAGCAGGTCGCGCGCGGTCACCGCGCCGATATGGCGGATACCGAGCCCGAAGAGCAGCCGCGCGGCGTCGGGTTCGCGTTTCGCCTCGATCGCGGCGAGCAGATTGTCGACCGACTTCTCCTTCCAGCCCTCGCGCCCCAGCAGCGCCTCGCGGTGCGCCTTGAGGCGGAAAATGTCCGCCGGTCCCTTGTCGAGCCAGCCAAGTGTCAGAAATTCCTCGATACTCTTTTCGCCCAGTCCCTCGATGTCGAGCGCGCCGCGGCTGACGAAATGCCGCAGCCGTTCGAACTTCTGCGCCGCGCAGATAAGGCCGCCGGTGCAGCGCACGTCGACCTCGCCCTCCTCGGCCACCGCCTCGCTGCCGCACACCGGGCAATGGTCGGGGAAGACATAGGGCGCCCGCTTTTCATCGCGGGTCAGATTGTCGACCACCTGCGGGATCACGTCGCCCGCACGCTGGACGACGATGCGGTCGCCGGGCCGTACGCCGAGGCGTTCGATCTCGTCGCGATTGTGCAGCGTGACGTTCGACACGACGACCCCGCCGACGGTGACTGGGGTCAGTCGCCCGACCGGGGTCAGCTTCCCGGTGCGCCCGACCTGAATGTCGATGGCTTCGAGCGTCGTCTGTGCGCGTTCGGCGGGGAATTTATGCGCGATCGCCCAGCGCGGCGCCTTGGCGACGAAGCCGAGCCGTTGCTGCCAGTCGAGCCGGTCGACCTTATAGACGACGCCGTCGATGTCGTAAGGCATGTCGGCGCGCTCGGCCTCGATCGTGCGATAATGGTCGAGCACGCCGGCGGCGCCGTCGAACCGCTTCAGTAGCGGCGACACCGGCACGCCCCAGCCTTCGATGCGCTGCATCATCGCGAACTGCGTCGCCTCGGGCACGTCGCTGACCTCGCCCCAGCCGTGCGCGAGGAAGCGCAGCGGGCGCGCCGCGGTGACGCTCGCGTCCTTCTGGCGCAGCGAACCCGCCGCGGCGTTGCGCGGATTGGCGAACTGGCGCGCCTTTTCGGCGTCCTCGGCCTCGGCAAGGAGGCGCGCATTGAGCGCGGCGAAATCGGCCTTGGCCATATAGACCTCGCCGCGGATCTCGAAGACGTCGGGCACCTCGCCCTTCAGTCGCTCGGGAATATCGGCGATCGTCCGCACATTGGCGGTGACGTCCTCCCCGACCGTGCCGTCGCCGCGCGTGGCCGCCTGGACGAGCTCGCCCTTTTCATAGCGCAGCGAACAGGACAGGCCGTCGATCTTGTCCTCGGCGGTCAGCGCGACCGCCTCGTCCTCGCCGAGCGCCAGGAAACGGCGCACGCGCGCCACGAACTCGGCGACATCCTCGGCGGCGAACGCATTGTCGAGGCTCATCATCCGCACCGCGTGCGTAACCTTGGCGAGCGGCGACGCCTCGACCGCGGCGCCGACCAGCCGGTTCGGACTGTCGGCCCGGATCAGACGGGGGAAGGCCGCCTCGATCGCATTGTTGCGGCGGACGAGCGCGTCATAGTCGGCGTCCGAAATCTCCGGGCTGTCCTCGGCATGATAGAGTTTGTTGTGGTGCGCGATCTGCTTCGCGAGCCGCATCAGCTCGTTCGCGGCCTCGGCCTCGGTCAGCGATTCGATGTTGGTCATCTCTAAAGCCCCTCCCCTTCAGGGGAGGGGTTGGGGTGGGGCCATCGGTCAGGGCGACCGTCGAGTTCCGTCAACACATATTGCAGCACGCCATCCATGTTATTCAGCACATCCTCGTTGGTAACCCGCACTACTCCGATACCCTGACTTTGCAGGGTCTCATCTCTTGTAGCATCGGTTTCCAGCATGTGCGTATCCCCATCGACCTCGACCGCCAGCTTTTTCTGCGGACAATAGAAATCGGCAATAAAGGGGCCGAGAATCGCCTGCCGGCGAAACTTGTGTCCGCCCAGTCTGGCTCCCGAAAGATGGCGCCATAGCCGCTTCTCCGCCTCCGTGGGTTGCCGGCGCATCCTATGCGCATGGCTCAGCATGACATCGCTACGCTTGGTCCGCCCCATAGCCCCACCCCAACCCCTCCCCTGAAGGGGAGGGGCTTTCATTCTCCCCGCGCGATCACCAGCACATGCACCTGCCGCCGGATGCGAAAGCCGAGCGTTTCGTAGAGCGCGATCGCGCCCGCATTGTCGGCATAGCTGTGCAGGAAGGGCGTGTCGCCGCGCGCGACCATTGCGCGCATGACATGGCCGATCAACGCGCGGGCAAGGCCGCGCCCGCGGCATTCGGCCCAGGTTGCGACCCCGCTGACCTCGGCCGTGCCGGGCATCAGCATCCTTTGGCCCGCCATCGCGAGCAGTCGCCCCTCTTCGCGCACGCCGAAGAAGGGGCCATAGCGATGCGTCGCCGGCCCCCACGGACCCGGCTTCGCATGGTCGGCGAGCGCCCCCATTTCGGGCGCATCGGCGTCGGACAGCGGCACCATCGCAGGCTCGCCGGCGCGCGGCGCGGGCGGCGGTCCTTCGGCCACCATCTGCGCAAGCACCGCGCGCCGCACTTCGCGCGTGCCCGGCGGCAAGGGCCATGGCTCGCCCTCGACGATCCACAGTTCGCCGTCATGGGGAGCCAGCGCCGCGAGCGCCGCCTGCGCCGCGGCGCCCGTATCGGCGGCGGCGCCGAACGGCCCATAGCCGCGATCGATCCGCACCGCCCGGGCGTCGCCCGTCGCGAGATGCGCCTGCCGCCTGGTGAGCATTGACCAGACGGGGCGGTCGAGGGGGTGATCCATCACACCACCTCCAGCAACCGTTCCGCCTGCGCCCGCGCTTCCTCCGTCACCTCCGCCCCGGACAGCATCCGCGCGATTTCTTCGCGCCGTCCCGCGTCGTCGAGGGCGCGGACGCCGGTGCGGGTGACGGTGCCCTCGCTCGACTTGGCGATCAGGAAGTGCGCGCCGCCCTTGGCCGCGACCTGCGGGCTGTGCGTCACCGCCAGCAATTGCTTGCCCGCGCCGCCCGCCGTTCCCTTGGCGAGCCGCGCCAGCCGTTCGCCGATCGCGCTCGCGACGGCGCCGCCGACGCCGCGGTCGATTTCGTCGAAGATGATCGTGTCGGCGCCGCCTTCCTCGGCGAGCGCGACCTTCAATGCGAGGATGAAGCGCGACAATTCGCCGCCGCTCGCAATCTTGGCGAGCGGGGCGAAAGGCGCACCGGGGTTGGTCGAAATGAGAAATTCGACCCGGTCGATGCCGTCGGATCCCCAGCGTTCGGCGGGCAGCGGCTCGACGAGCGTCTGGAAGCGCGCGGCGTCGAGCTTGAGCGGCACAAGCTCGCCCGCGACCGCCGCGTCGAGCCGCGCCGCCGCCTTCGTGCGCTGGTTCGACAGCGCGGTCGCGGCGTGGGTATAGGCGGCCGCGGTGTCGCGCACCGCCGCCTCGAGTTTCGCGAGCCCCGCACCGCCGCCCTCGATCGCGTCGAGCCGCGCCGCGAGGTCGAGCGCCAGCTGCGGCAGGTCGTCGGGCTGCACGCCATGCTTGCGGGCGAGCGCGCGCAGTTCGAACAGGCGCGTTTCGGCGGCCTCGAGGCGGTCGGGATCATATTCCATCGCGCGCGCCGCCTCGTGCAGCTTCGCCTCGGCCTCGTCGGCGTCGATGATCGCGCGATCGAGGTTCGCGAGCGCCTCCGCGAGCAGCGGGTGATCGCCCGCGAGCCGATCGAGCCGCCGCGCCGCGCCGCGCAGCAGCGCCGGTCCCCCGTCGCTGCCGTCGAACGCTTCGAGAATCGTCGCAAGATCGCCGGCGATCCGCTCACCCTTCTGCATCGACGCGCGCGCCTCGGCGAGTTCGGTTTCCTCGCCGGGCTGGGGCGCGAGCGCCTGTAGTTCGGCCACGCAATGGTCGAGCCATTCGCGGTCACGCTCCGCCTCGTCGAGCGCCGCCCTCGCCGCGGCGAGCTTGTCCTCGGCGGCGCGCCACGCGCGATGCGCCGCGGCGACCGCGCCGGTGTCGGCGCGCGCATAGGCATCGAGCAGCGCGCGGTGTCCCGAAGGCGCGAGCAGGCCGCGATCATCGTGCTGACCGTGGATTTCGACCAGATACCCGCCGACCTCGCGCAGCAGCGCCGCCGAGCAGGGCTGGTCGCCCAGAAAGGCGCGGCTACCACCGTCGGCCTTGAGCGTGCGGCGGACGAGCAGGGGCTCCCCGGGTTCGAGTGCGATGTCGTTGTCGGCCAGCAGCACGGCGAGCGGCGTGCCCGGTGCCGGCGGTGCAAAACTCGCCGTGACCTGCGCGCGGTCGGCGCCCTGCCGCACCAGTCCGGTGTCGGCGCGCATGCCGAGCGCAAGCCCCAGCGAATCGAGCAGGATCGACTTGCCCGCCCCGGTTTCGCCGGTCAGCACGCCGAGCCCGCTGTCGAATTCGAGGTCGAGCCGCTCGATCAGCACGATATTGGCAATGGACAGCGCGGTCAGCATGTCCCGCCCTTACCGCAGAACAAAATGCGAATCTATCGCCCGTTGCCTCAGGCGGTCGGCGCGTGCTTTTCCATCAGTTCGAACGCGCGTTCGTACCATTTGCTGCCCGGATAGTTCGCGCCGAGAACCGCCGCCGACTTCTTCGCCTCCGACGGCACGCCGAGCGCGAGATAGCATTCGACGAGGCGATAGAGCGCCTCCGGCGCGTGGCTCGTCGTTTGATATTTGTCGACCACTTCGCGGAAGCGGATCGAGGCGGCGAGCCAGTTCGAGCTGCGCTCGTAGAACCGGCCGATCTCCATCTCCTTGCCCGCGAGATGGTCCTGCACCAGGTCCATCTTGAGCCGCGCATCGGCGGCATAGCGGCTGTCGGGATAGCGGCGGATCACTTCGCCGAGCGTGTTTCGCGCCTGCTCGGTGATCTTCTGGTCGCGGGTGACGTCGCTGATCTGCTCATAATAGCTGAGCGCGATCAGATAATAGGCATAGGGGGCATCCTTGTTGCCCGGATGGATCGCGAGGAAACGCTGCGCCGCGGCGATCGCCGGCGTATATTCGCGGTCCATATAATAGGAAAAGCTGCTCATCAGCTGCGCACGGCGCGCCCAGGGCGAATAGGGATGCTGGCGCTCGACCTCGTCGAACAGCGCGGCGGCGAGCTTGTACTGGCCGCGATCGAGGCGATCCTGCGCCGCACGGTACAATGTGCTGACATCGCGCGCGATGTACCGCGTGTCTTTCTTGACCCCGCCGCCCCCGGCACAGGCCGCCAGCAGGGGCGTCATCACAAGGGCTGCGGCGAGCAGGCGCACGGCGGCGCGCGGATTAGTCCGGTGAGTCATGCGGGCGGTATAGCCACAGCGCGGATGAACGCAAAATAAATGATGGGGCGTTTCGGCGCTTTGCCTCCCTATTGCGCCGGGGAGACGGGCGCGGCCGGCCTGACGACGCAGCCCTGCGGCGGATTGGCGGGCGCGGGCACGCGCCGCGCGGTCTTGATCGTCACCATCGGGTCGAGGATCTGGCCCCGCATCGGACCGTCGCCGGCGGTCGGCGACACCGGTGCGGCATAGATTTGCTCGGCGACGTCGCGGCCCCCGACGATCTCCCCGAACACCGCGAACCCCGCGCCGTCGCCGCCCTGGGCATCGGCATCGAACCCCTTGATATCGGACAGCAGCAGAAAGAAATCGGTCGTCGCGTCACCGGGGTTGAGCCGCGCCATCGACAGCGCGCCGTCGCAATTGGTCAGCCCGGTCTGCGTCGTCGGCTCGTGCGCGATCGGCGGAAAGTTGCGCGCGGCATTGCCGCGGTTCCCAGCCTGGATCAGCCGGCTCGCCGGGCCCCATGTCCGTGTCGAGCGATAGAATTTGAACCCGTCCATCCGCTTCGTGTCGACATAACGCAGGAAATTCCTTGCCGTGACCGGCGCGCGCCCGTCCTCGATCCGCACCGTGATGGTCCCGAGATCGGTGTCGAGCGCGACATAGGGCCGCGTATCGGGCGCGGCGGCGACGGCGTCGGGCGCATGATCGGTGGCGGCGGGCGGCGCGTCGGGCTGGACCGCGGGTTGCACCGCGAGGGCGAGGAGCGGAAGGATCATCGTCAACATGGGACAGCGACATAATCAAATCGGGCGGGCGTGGCGAGTCCCGGCGCCTGCGTCCGGTTGTGACCGGTTGGGGCCCCTCGCCCCAACGATAGCTGAAATATCCGCTCCTCACCCAAAGCCCCCGACCGCACGCAAAGAAAAAGGGGCCTGCTTTCGCAGACCCCCTTCTTTTCCGATGCCAAAGGCGATCAGTCCTTCAGGAAGTCTGGCACATGGCCCTGGTCCTCGGGACCATTGTCGCTGCGCTCGCGGCGCGGGCCGCGGTCGCGGTCGCCGCCTTCTCGGCGCGGACCGCGGTCGCGGCCGCCACGGCCACGGTCGCCGCCGTCGCGGCGCGGACCACGATCACCGCGATCGCCGCGCGGTTCGCGGGGCGGACGGGTGTCTTCGAGTTCCTCGCCGGTTTCCTGGTCGACGACGCGCATCGACAGGCGGACCTTGCCGCGCGGATCGATCTCGAGCACCTTGACCTTGACCTCCTGCCCTTCGGACAGGACGTCGGCGACCTTTTCGACGCGCTCGTTCCTGATTTCGCTGACGTGGACCAGCCCGTCCTTGCCGCCCATGAAATTCACGAACGCACCGAAGTCGACGAGATTGACGACCTTGCCGTTATAGATCTTGCCGACCTCGGGCTCTTCGACGATGCCGAGGATCCACGCCTTCGCAGCCTCGATCTGCGCCGGGTCCGACGAAGCGATCTTGATGATGCCTTCGTCGTCGATGTCGACCTTGGCGCCGGTGGTGGCGACGATCTCGCGGATCACCTTGCCGCCGGTACCGATGACGTCGCGGATCTTCGACTTGTCGATATTGATCGTCTCGATGCGTGGTGCGTGCGCCGACAATTCGCTGCGGGCCTCGCCCAGCGCCTTGTTCATCTCACCCAGGATGTGGGCGCGGCCCTCCTTGGCCTGCGCCAGTGCCTTTTCGAAGATTTCCTTGGTGATGCCGGCGAT
>Ga0189279_100140_pt1 | contig 26424 bp, 19 predicted proteins | sample N26B6minimetaG_FD_130324 | JGI IMG/M metagenome (GOLD analysis project Ga0189279, IMG submission 130324) | Marine microbial communities from the Costa Rica Dome - N26 B6 mini metaG | ecosystem: Environmental > Aquatic > Marine > Oceanic > Photic zone | place: Costa Rica: the Eastern Pacific... | reverse complement strand
TGTCGCGCAGGATGCCGGCATTGTTGATCAATATGTCGATGCCGCCCCATGCTGCGGTCACATCATCGACCAACGCCGCGACCTCAGCGGTGTCGGTGACCGAAGCGGGCGCCGCGATCGCCTGCCCGCCCGATGCGACGATCTCGGCCGTCACGGCTTCGGCGGCGGCTGCGTCTCGATCGTTGACAACGACGCGCGCGCCATGGCCGGCCAGCATCAGCGCGTGGGCGCGGCCCAGCCCGCCGCCCGCCCCGGTCACGATTGCCACCCGGTCCTGCAAGTCCTTCTTCATCGCCGCTCTCTCGCTTTCACATCATAACTCACTTGTGAGTGAATTTATTGATGCGCGCCACGAGCCCTCATCGAATCGCGACGCGCCGGCCTTTCAGCCCCTATCCTGCTTTCGCTGCTCGCAAATTTCGCGGAAACCCGCCGCCATGAAGCGCGCCATCCGGTGCTTTACCGCTTCATAATCGTCCGACAGGCACAGGCCGTGCGACAATTTGTCGATACGCCCGGTCCGCGCGAGCGTGAGCATCAGCGCGCCGGTCACGAAGTGATAGCCCCAGAAAATATCTTCCTCGGCCGCGTCGGGCAGCGCCTTTTTCAATATGTCGATCAGCCGCAGGACCACGGGATCGAAATATTTGTCCATGAATTCCGCGCCTTCGGGGCTGTTCGACGCCTGCGCGCCAAAGGCCCCGTAATTCTTCCACCCCTCGCCGCCCTGAATATAGAGGTCGAGGTCGGTGTCGAGAAAGGCGTGCAGCGCACCTTCGACCGTTGGCTGGCCGGCAGCGGCGCGCTCATAATCGTCGAGCGCCTGCATCCGCCGATCGATCGTAACGACGGCGCGGCGCGCGAAAACGGCATCGAACAGCGTCTGCTTGTCGTCGAAATAATAGTTCAGCAGCGTGTGGTGGACGCCGACCTGCTTTGCGACATCCTTCAGCGTGACGCCGTGAAAGCCATGCTTCGAAAACAGAAGCTCGGCGACGTCGAGAATCTGCTCCATCATCTCGGCGCGCTGCTCCGCCTTCGATGGCCGCTTTGCCGCAGTCTTTGCCTTCGGCGCCAAATTCACTTCCTTCCGGGGCTTCGTTCAATCGGGTGCGACGCCGTGGGCCTACACCTGTCCATATTCCGCCCGCAATTGCATTTTGTCGATCTTGCCCGTCGGCGCGAGCGGCATCGCGGCCAGACGCACGACGGCATCGGGAACCCACCAGGATGCGACGCGGCCATCGAGCGAACCCAGCAGATCGGCATCGCTGATCGCATCGTCGCAGGTTTCGACGAGCAGGATCGGCCGCTCGCCCCATTTGGGATCGCTGCGTCCGATCACCGCGGCGAGCGACACTTGCGGCAGCCCTGCGACGATCGCCTCGATCTCGGCGGGATTGATCCACTCGCCGCCCGATTTGATAAGATCCTTGGCGCGCCCGGTAATGGTCAGATTGCCCCCGGCGTCGATCCGCGCGAGGTCGCCCGTGTCGAACCAGCCGTCGGCATCGGTCGCCGGCTCGCTCTGCCCGAAATAGCGTTCGACGACCGAACCGCCGCGCACGCGCAAATGCCCCTCGGCACCGCGCTGCTCGGCGAGCGCCCGCCCGTCGCCGTCGGTGAGCAGCAGGTCGATGCCCATCGCGGGGCGCCCCGACAGATCCGGCCGCCGCTCCGGGTCGCCCGGAAGCGCCGCCGTCCCCAGCGGCGACAGCTCCGTCATGCCCCAGCTCGTCTGCACCTCGACACCCAGCCGCCGCTCGATCCGGTCCATCAGCGCCGGCGGCATCGACGACCCGCCGACTAGGATACGCTCGAGCGTCGGCACCTCGCCGCCCTCGGCCTCCAGATGCTCGACCAGCCCCAGCCACACCGTCGGCACGCCGACCGCCGCGGTAACGCCTTCGGCCCGGATCAGCCGGGCAAGATGCGCGCCGTCGCTGTGCCGTCCGGGCAGCACCAGCTTGGCGCCGACAGCGGGTGCGGTGAAGGGAATTCCCCACGCATTGGCATGGAACATCGGCACCACGGGCATCACCGCATCGCGCGCGGTGATACCCAGAACGTCGGCCTGAAGCTGGCGCATCGTGTGAAGATAGCAACCACGATGCGTATAGGTGACGCCCTTGGGCGCGCCCGTGCTGCCCGATGTAAAGCACAGCCCCGACGGGGTATTCTCGTCGAAATCGCCCCACGGCACATCGGCGGCCGCGCCGACGATATGCGGTTCGAGCGCATCCTCCCCTTCGGCCTCGTCGAGCAAAAGGATGCGCGGCGGCGCGCCGAGGCCGCGCGTCGCATCGCGCGCCAGACCCAGAAGGTCGGCGCTCGCCAGCAGCACCGACGCTTCCGACTGGCGCAGCATCGACCCGAGCTGCGCCGGGGTCAGGCGCGGGTTGAGCGTGTGACAGATCGCGCCCATCCCCATGATGCCGTACCACGCCTCGACATGGCCCTGCGTATTCCAGGCCAGCGTCGCGACGCGCGCGCCCTTCGCGATCCCGAGCGCCGCCAGCGCCGACGAAACGCGCAGCGCACGGTCGCGAAGCGCCGCATAGGCGATGCGCCGGACGCCGCCGTCCAGTCCCGCCGACACCACTTCGGCGCCGGGATGCCATTTCGCGGCATGGGAGAGGAATTTGTCGAGCGTCAGGGCATAGGACTGCATCGAACCGTCGATCATTGGCACCCCTCGGCCTTCGGAGGCAGCGGCGGCGCGATGATGCCGACGTTCCAGTTCCACGCTATGTCGCCCGCCGCGCGGCGGCGGCAGACCACCGCCTCGTGCAGCGCCGCGGTGCCGGGGAAGAGATTATGGCCAGCGCGCGGTGTGTCCGCGAAATGCAGAAAGCCGCGGTCGTCGGCATAGTCGGGCCAGTCCGGCCAACCCTTGGCCTGGGGCTTGCCCGTCGCGGCGAAGCTCGCCCAATAATCGCCCATCGCTTCGCTGAGCTTGCGCTCGGTCAGCGTGTCGGGAATTTTTGGCCATAGCGGCGGGGTGCGCGACGCGGTGCCGAATACATAGGGCAGTTCGGACGCGTGAAAGGCGTGGAGATTCCACTCCTGGGTCGCGGGATAGCCATGATCGAAGAGATAGAAATAGGCCCCCTTCCCCGCCGCCGCCTGGTCGGAAACCAGCCGCTCGGCGGTCCAGCCGTACATCGCATCGCGCGTCGCCGCGAGCATGCTTTCGTCGATGGTCTTGGCCGGATAGCGCGCGAGGAACATGTCGGCGAACTCGCCATAGCCAGCACGAACCGCGGCCTCGTAAGCGGCCGCATCGGCCGGCGGCTTCGGCAAGAGAAAGCGCAGCGACCGGATTTCGCCGCTGTTGAAACCCGCCATTATCGGCACCGGCGCCTGTTCACCGCGATCGAAGCTGTCGACGAGCTGTCGCGGCACCGTCTTGCCGTCGATCGCCGGAAAGGGGAAATAGCCCGTCGTCGGCACCTTGTCGGCGATCGTCTCGGCCGGCAGCGCACGCAGCGCCGCAAGGTCGGTCGCGCCGAGCTTGGCGGCCAGATCACTCCCCTGCTCTTCGGCCGGAACCATGCCGTTGATCCGATCGCGCAGTGCGGGCGCCGACACCATATAGGCGCTCTGTGCCACCGCCTTGGCGAACAGGCCGCGCGCAGCAGGTGCCGTCATCAGATACATGACGCTCAACGCGCCGGCCGATTCGCCCGCGACGGTGACATTCGCCGCATTGCCCCCGAAAGCACCGATATTGCGTTTCACCCATTGCAGCGCCGCAATCTGGTCGAGCAGGCCGTAATTACCCGACACATGATCGGGCGCCTCGGCGCTGAGCGCCGGGTGCGCGAAATAGCCGAACATGCCGAGCCGATAGTTGATCGTCACCACGACGATCCCGCGCCGCGCCAGCGCGCTGCCGTCATAAATCGGTTCGGCGCCCGATCCCGACATCAGAGATCCGCCGTGTATCCATACGAAAACCGGCGCATTTTTCGCATTTTCGGGCGCCCAGACATTGAGCGACAGACAATCCTCGCTCATCGCGGGCAAGTTCCCCGCATAGATATTCCCGGCGCGCGGCTTGGGCTGCATGCACGCGGCACCGAACTGACTCGCGTCACGCACCCCGTCCCAGTCCGCCAGTGCCGCCGGGGGACGCCAGCGGCGCTCCCCGACGGGGGCCTGGGCATAGGGAATGCCGCGGAATATGCGGACGTCGCGCTCCACAACGCCGCGCACGCTGCCCGCGGGGGCCGCGACCACCGGATCGGCGTTCGCCGCCGCCGCGATCGGGGCCGGGAGAAGAAGCGAAAGCGCAAGCGCGCAGATTCGCGGGCTGGGCATGATGTCTCTCCTTCGCGGGCCGATCAGAAGCGATAGTCTGCGCGAACGCCGACGGTGCGCGGGCGCATCCGGGCGTAGCGACCGTCGAGGAAGGCTTCGGGATGGACGTAGGTGATCGAACTGTCGTTGAAGAGATTTTCGACATAGGCGGTCAGCCCGAGCGCGCCGAGCTTGACCCCCGCGTAAAGGTTCACGTTAGTCCAGGCCTCGGTATAATCGAACGTCGGGCTGACCACATCGGGCTTGCCCGGCACGTTCGGGAACTGGTTGGGGAATGACCCCGCATGCGACACATTCACGGCGCCGAAGCCGCTGTTGCTGCCAGCCATCTGGAAATCATAACGCAGCGTCGCCGAGCCCTGGAAATGGGGCGAAGCCAGCCGGGTACCGACTTCGGCGCCCGAAATCGCCGCCTCGACCGCCGTCAGCTTGGTGACCTTTGCTTCGTTGAACGATCCGTTGACTGCGAGGCTGAGGCCCTGGATGGGCCGCGCCATGATCTCGAACTCCAGACCATAGCTTTCGGCGCCGCCGATGTTGGTCGCGAACTGGATCGAATCCGACACCCGGTTCGCCTGGACCTGGATATTCTTCCAGTCGATATAATAGGCGGCGATATTGGCGGTCAGGTCGCCGCCCAGCCACCGGCCCTTCAGCCCGGCCTCATAGTTGGTCACGCTGTCCGAACGGGCGCCGCTGGGAATGACGATATCATTGGGGTCGATCGTGCTCACCAGCCCGGCGCGCGCATTGACCACCGGGGTGCGGAAGCCGGTCGACACCGTGACATAGGTCGTCAGATCCTCGCTCGGCTTCCACGACGCGCTCGCCTTCCACGACAGGCGGTCGTCCGAAACCTTCAGCCCCTCGGCATAGGGGATCGAGGTGATCGCAAGCGGCGGCACATAAAAGCCGCACGCCGCGGGGAAGGACAAGCAATAGGCGATGGTCAGGTAATTGCTGTTGTAGCCGCCGCCGCGGGTGAAGCTCTGCACCTGCGTATTGCCGTAGCGCAGCCCGCCGGTGATCCAGAATTTGTCGCTGAACTTGTAGGTCAGCTCGCCGAAGCCCGCGACCTCGCTCTGGTCGGTATAGCTGTTGAAGCGCTGATAATATTCGTCGGGCAGCCCGACGATATTCTTCGCCGCCAGATATTCGGGGCTCGACCGGTAGGCGAAATCGACGCTTCGGCGCTTGTCATAATAGAAGAAGCCCCCAACCCACTGGAACGGCCCGTCGCCGCGCGAGACGAGCCGCGTTTCCTGAACGAACAGATCGTCATAGCCATAGGCGTCGAGCGCGAAGGGGAATGCCTGCGCATAGGTGCCGGCCAGGTCGACATAGAAGGACGCATCATAGGTCGACAGCGTCGTCGAACTGATCAGCTCCGCGAAATCAAACTCGTAATTGACCGTGAGATTATAGTTGGTGAGTTTGCCCTGGAACAGGTCGGGCCGGTCCGAATTGCGCACGAACTTGCCAAGCGTCGGGTTGATCAGGCCCGAATCGGCGGGCTTGCTGTTCTCATAGGAAATGAGCAGCTTGACCTTCATCCGGTCGCTCGGACGCATCAGCAGGATGGCGCGGCCGCCATAGGCTTCGAGGCTGTTCGAATCCTTGATCCCGGTGCCGATATTGTCGACCCAGCCGTCTTCGTTGCGATAATAGCCGGTGATGCGAAGACCCATTTCGTCCTGCATGATCGGCACGTTGACCATCGCATTATAGCGCTGGCGCAGCGAACTCGATCCCGTCAGCCCCAGATCGACGCTCGCCGATGCGCCAAACGCATTGAGGTCGGGGCTCTTGGTGATGATCCGCATCGCACCCGCCAGCGAGTTCGATCCGAACAGCGTCCCCTGCGGCCCGCGCAGAAACTCGACGCGCTCGACGTCGTAGAGATTGGGATCGAGGATGGTCGAATTGCCGTTCGCCGAGATCGGCAGTTCGTCGACATAGATGGCAACCGCACTCTGCAGCCCCGCCGAATAGCCGTTGGTGTTGATGCCGCGGGCGGTGAAATTGTTGAAATTCTGCGTCGGACGGTTGACGACGATGCCGGGCGTGTTCTGCGCGATACCTTCATAACCGACGATCCCCAGATCATCGAGCTCGCGCTGGCCGAACGCCGTGACGCTGAGCGGCACGTCTTGCAGACGTGCGCTACGGCGCGTCGCGGTGACGATGATATCTTCGCTGGGCCGCGTGCCGTCCCGTGCCGCCTCGTCGGTGGGCGGCGGCGCGTCGGACGACTGGGCCTGGGCCTGGGCAGCAACGGGTAGCGCGAACAGAGCGACCGCCGAAGCGGACACGAGCAACGGTGCCTTCATGAATCCTCTCCCTCCTGGACGGCCTTATCGAAGCCGTCTCTGCCGCGGATTTATGACCTCGGTCATGTGTGATGTCAACACTCACTCACGCGTGCGTGAATAAACAGATTGCGGCGTTGATGGGGCGGATGGGGCGGGAAGCCCCACTCAAATGCCGCCGCGCATCAGAGCAGGACAATCGGCTGACAGCTTTCGGGAGTTGACCGAGCCATGCTCTAACGTCTGTGTTCGGGCGCATTCCGAACCCCGCTGTTCTGCTGCTCAATCACTTGTCGGCCACGGTCCCTCATCCGCAATCTCGGTTCGCCTATGGCGTAACCGCCAAAAGGATCGACAAGAATCGGATAAAATGGCATAGAGGTTCTGCGGACTGAATCATGGATTCAGGCGCACGGCGAGCACCGCGTGGGATCCGAATTACGCGGCAAGTATTTAAAAAAACAGATCAAATACATGCGGTTAGGTTTTGAAACCTCCCGCTCCGCCATTTCGCGTCAGTCGCCGGCGGGCAGCACCGCCATCGAAATCGCCGACGGATAGCGGCGCGTATAGAAGACCGAATGGGTCTGTGCCTGATAGTCCGCGGGCTGCGCCTTCAGGATGTTCGGCACGAACGTCTGGGGATTGCGGTTGATCAGCGGGAACCAGCTGCTCTGGACCTGCACCGCGATGCGGTGCCCCTTGCGAAAGACGTGCGATGCCGAATGAAGGTCGATCCTGTATTCGAGGACCCGTCCGGGCGCGATAGCGCTCGGCCGTTCATAGCTTTCGCGAAAGCGGCCGCGGAACACGTCGTTCGCGATCATCCGCTGGCGACCGCGCAGCGCCTGGGGCGTGCCGGCGTCGGACGGATAGACGTCGATCAGCTTGACCACCCAGTCGGCGTCGGAGCCCGTGGTGCTCGCAAACAGGCGCGCGGCGATATTGCCCGCGACGGTGACGTCTTCGTTCAGCGGCTCGGTTTGCCAGAACAGCACGTCGTCGCGCTCGGCAAACGGGGACTGGTCGTCGGCGATCCACGTCGACCAGGTCGACCCCGGTGCCAGGAACGGCTTGAGCACGGCGCGATCGCGATAGGGCACGGGGTCGGCGGGGTCCGACACGAAGCGGCTCACCCCCTCATCGGTCGCCGGAGGCTCGAACGACAGCGTCCCGTTACCGTGAAAATACAGGTTGCGCGCCTCGCTGTCCGCCGCCGGCCAGCGCGACAGCCGCTGCCACCTGTTGGTCCCGGACTGGAAAACCAGTGCCTCGGGTTGGTCGAGCGTCCCTTCGCCCTTCAACCAATAGCGGAACCAGGGAAGCTCGACCGCGGTGCGGAACCATGCCCCGGTCGCACTGCCAAGCTCGAAGGGGCCATAGCTGCTGCCCTCGCCGCGCCAGCCGCCGTGGTTCCACGGCCCGACCACCAGATAGTTCAGCCCCCGCGCATCGCCCTTTTCCTGGTTGGCATAGATGGTCATCGGGCCATAGAAATCCTCCTGGTCCCACCAGCCTGCGACGATCAGGTTGGGCACCGCAACCTTCGCGGGCATCATCTGCGACGTGCGGCTGGCGCGCCAGAAATCGTCGTAATTCGGATGCGAAACGAAATTCTGCCAACTCGGCATCGTCCGGCCCAGTTCGCGCCGGTCCATCGTCGCCAACTCGCCCTGCTTCAGGTACCAGTCATAGGCGTCGTCGGTCCCGAAATCGAAGATCGTCATCGTACGCCCGTCGGTTTCGAGCGCCGACACCCACGACCAGGCATAGTCCAGCCGGAAGGCGCCATTGTGCAGGAAATCGTCGCCGATGAACATGTCCTCGGGCGATGCCTGCGAGGTCACGGCCTTGAGCGCGGGATGTGGCTCGGCGGTCGCCACCGCAGCGGTCCAGCCCCCATAGGACACGCCGAAAACCCCGACCTTGCCATTGTTGGCGGGCAATTGCTTCACCAGCCAGTCGATCGAATCATAGGTATCCGTCGCCTCGTCGATCCCGTCGGGCGCGCTTTTGAGCGGGCGCAGGTTGACGAATTCGCCCTCCGAACCAAAGCGGCCGCGAATGTCCTGAAAAACGAAGATGAACTTGTCGGCCGCCAGCTCGGCATAGGCGCCGCCTTCGGACAGGCCGGTCTCGATGCGCTCCCTGGTGAAACCATAGGGCGACCGGGTCATCAGGATCGGCAGGGGTTCGGTCACCCCCTTCGGACGCCAGACCTGAGCGTGGAGCCGGACCCCGTCGCGCACGGGGATCATGACATCCTCGGCCTCATAGCCCGATTTTGCCGCCGGCGCCGCAACGGCAGGCTGGGCGATCGCCGCGGGCTGCAGCGGCGCAGGGCCGGCGATCGCCAGCAGCAGGGCCGACGCGGCCAGGCGGAAACGGCTCCAGGCTTCGGGCATCAGACTTTCCCCTCCGAATCGAACGGCATAAACATGAACGAGCAGCGCGGGATTTCCAGCGCAAATTTTCCATTTGGGATATTATTTTCCGATTGGAGGCTCAGATCGCAAGCTTAGACGGTGGCATCGGCCGCGCGGATCGGGCACAAGAATCGCCTTGGCGCAACGCAGGGGGCTGGCTGGCCGATGGGGAAGCGACAGTGCGGGAACGGAACCGGCAACGGCTCCGCGGCCAAGCCCTGATCGATGGTGCTGCCCGATCAGACGGAATCCGAAACGCTGGCCGCCGCGATCGCGGGTGATCGCGACGCATTCGAGCGCCTGCTCCGCCGCCATTACGACCGGATTCACGGCCTTGCCTGGCAGATGACGGGCTCGCGTGCCGACGCCGACGATATCGTGCAGGACGTCTGTTGCCTGCTCGCCGACAAGCTGGCCGGCTTTCGCGGCGACGCCAAATTCACGACATGGCTGTTCCGCATAACGGTCAACGCGTGCCGCGACCTGCGGCGCCGGCGACGATCCTTTGCGGGGTTCGCCGGCCGCCTGACCGTGATGGCGGGGCTCGCGCGCGTGCCGGACGGCCGCGACCTTTACGATGCGGTATGGATCGAAAGCGCGATATCCCGGCTGAAGCCCGACCTGCGCGACACGGCGATCCTCGTCGCGGGACAGCAGTTGACTCATGCAGAGGCCGCCGAAATCCTGGGCGTCGCAGAGGCGACGATATCGTGGCGGATGCACGAAATCCGGCGCCTGCTGGCGGGCGCGCAAGGCGGAAAACGCTAACGATCGATTTTTCTCCCAAGGAAATCCGGAGATGGGGCGTCCCAGTCACATGCGGGCAATATCGCGCCGCACGCCTCAGGGAGATCCTTTATGCCCCGTCCCTATCTTGCCCCGGCCGCCGGACTGACGATCCTGCTGGTCGCCGCCTGTTCGAACAATGCCAGCCCCGACACGGCGTCGCCGTCGGCCGAGATTGCGGTGACCGCATCGAAGACCGCCAGCGCGGAACGCCAGCGGCTCGACGTCGCGGCCGAAGCGCAGGCCTATCCGGCTCCGGCCGCCCCGCCGCCGCCCGCCCTGATGGCGCGCGCCGCGCCCGGCCGGATGATGCCCTATCCCGGCGACCGGTCCCCGCCTTATTATCAGGACGTCGGCCGCGACAAATTTACCGCGACCGACCAAAACAGCTTCAAGGTCGCGCAGCAGGACCCGGTATCGACCTTCTCGATCGACGTCGACACCGCGTCCTATTCCTTCGTACGCGCCTCGCTCGACCGGAACGTCCTGCCGCAGCCGGCGGCGGTGCGGACCGAAGAAATGGTCAACTATTTCCCCTACGACTATGCCGGGCCGACCGACGCGAGCCAGCCCTTCCGCTCGAATGTCGCGGTCTTCCCGAGCCCCTGGAAAGAAGGTCGCAAGCTCGTGCGGATCGGAATCAAGGGCTATGCGATCGAAAAGGCCGAACGCCCGCGCGCCAACCTCGTCTTCCTGATCGACACGTCGGGATCGATGAACGCCCCGAACAAGCTCCCGCTGGTTAAACAGTCGCTCGCGATGCTTCTCGACCAGCTCGGCGCCGACGACCGGGTGGCGATCGTCACCTATGCCGGCAGCGCGGGCACCGCGCTCGAGCCGACCCCGGCGAGTCAGAAGGGCAAGATCCTCGCCGTGCTCGACCGGCTCGGCGCGGGCGGCAGCACCGCGGGCGCCGAAGGCATAAGGCAGGCCTATGCGCTTGCGGAAAGCAATCTCGATCCCCAGGGCGTCAATCGGGTGATCCTGGCCACCGACGGCGATTTCAACGTCGGCATCACCAATCAGGAGGAGCTCAAGGGCTATATCGAGCGCGAGCGGGGCAAGGGCGTGTTCCTCTCGGTGCTGGGCTTTGGCATGGGCAATTATAACGACGCGCTGATGCAGGCGCTCGCCCAGAACGGCAATGGCGCCGCCGCCTATATCGACACCGTCGGCGAAGCCCGCAAGACGCTGGTTCAAGAGGCGACCTCGACGCTGTTCCCGATCGCCAAGGACGTGAAGATCCAGGTCGAATTCAACCCCGCGACCGTCGCCGAATATCGCCTGATCGGATATGAGACGCGCCTGCTGAATCGCGACGATTTCGACAATGACAAGGTCGACGCCGGCGAGGTCGGGTCGGGACAGACGGTAACCGCGCTTTACGAGATCGTTCCCGTCGGCGGACCGCGCACGATGGGCGACCTGCGTTATGGCAAGCCCGTACCCGCGCCGCGCGCGGCCGCGGCGAATGGCGAATATGGCTTTGTGAAGATCCGCTACAAACTGCCGAAATCGGATCGCAGCACGCTGATCTCGACACCGATCGACCGGCGGGTCGAGGTCGCACGTTTCGCCGATGCGCCGCGCGACGCACGGTTCGCGGCGGGGGTTGCGGCCTTCGCCGAACTGCTTCGTGGCGGCCGCTACAACGGGGCGATGACCTATGACGATGTGCTGGCGATCGTTTCGGCGGCGCGCGGCGACGACGACTATGGCTATCGCAGCGAACTCGTCCAGCTCGTCCGTGCTGCCAGGACCGCGGGGTCGATGGCACGCCTCGACCGCTAGGATCGAGCCATCGGCGAGGCGGCGGCGCAGCACGGATCGCGCCGCCGCCTCCCAGCATCGACGCGCGCCCGAAACGGGCTATAAGATGATCGTCATGGCTGCCTCCCTTCCCCACCCCGCCGGCACGTTCGCCGACCGTCGGTCGCCGGCGTCGATCGGAGCGGCAGGACGATGAGCGCGGACGGGGACATCGGGCGGCTGCTTCCCGACCCGCCACCCCCGGCGCCCGCGCGCCGCGAAGCGGCGATCGCAAAGGCAGCGCGCCGGTTCGGCGGCGAGGCGAGCGATCCCCGCAAACCCGCGCGCGCGGCCAGGCCGCAGCGGGGCGTATGGGATAAGATCCGCCGCCCGCAGGTTCAGGCCATCGCCGCGTTCGCGCTGGTCGCCGCGATCAGCCTGCCGCTTGCGCGCATCGCGCTCGACCGGCCCTCGACGCTCGTGGAATCCCCGCGCGAGAAACCCGAACGGCGCGCGGCCGAACCGCGGATGGCTCGGCTCGAGATGACGGCACCCGCAACGCGTGCCGTCGCGCCGCCGCCGTCCGATATCGCCGCGCCCGCGCCTGCCGAGCGGGCCAAGGCGCCGCCCGCCGCTGCCCCGGCCGACGCGGATACCGCCAGCAACCGCGAAGCCTCCGCCGATGCCGCCCCCGCCAAATCCGCGCCCGCCAAGCCCGCGCCGCCGGCGGATCGGGCCGCCGCCGAGCCGGTCGAGATTGCGGTCACCGCGCAGGCCCGACGCGCCGCCGCGCGCGCGCCATCGCCGCCCGCCGCCTTCGCGCCGGCGCCAGCCGCGCCGCCACCGCCGCCGCTGGCCGAGAACAACATCGTCGTCACCGGTGCCGCGCGGGCTCGGGGAGACCAGGCCGCGCGCGGCGGTTGGAACGCCTGCACGATCGACGACCCGGCGCACGACCCGGCCCGCTGCGCCGGGCTGCTCAAGGGCGGGTCGGCGGCGCAGCGGCGCGCCGCGCGAACCCATCTGGACGAAGGGCTGGCCGCTGCATGGCAAGGCGACCTCGACGCCGCCACCCTCGCCTTCGACCGGGCGATCGACGCACTTCCCGACCAGTCGCTCGCCTATCTCAACCGCGGGCTCGTCTACGCGCGCCGCGACGATCTCGACCGCGCGATGGCCGACCTCGACCGGGCCGTCCGCCACGCGCCCGCCAGCGCGAGCGGCTATTATCACCGCGCCCGGCTCTGGCGCCGGATGGGCAAGCCCGATCGCGCCGCCGCCGACGAAGCGCGCGCGGTCGACCTCGACCCTCGCTACAAATCGGTGGTGCGCTAGGACGGCGCGCGGTCGTAGACCAGGCGGAATCCGACGTTGCTCGTCCCCAGTCCCGGATCGCGCCCCTGTCGTGCCGCCGGGCGATAGCGCTGGCAATAGTTGGGTGCGCAAAGATAGCTGCCGCCCTTCACCGTGCGCGACGGCATCCCGGGATTATAGGGGTCATAGGCATGGTTCCGGTCCGGCCCTGTCGGGTTGTCGCGGTCGGCGGGATCGTGGCCGGGGCGGTAAAAGTCCGAAACCACTTCCCACACATTGCCAACCATGTCGTACAACCCGTTGGCATTGGGCTTGTAACAGCCGACAGGCGCCACGCCCTTGAAACCGTCTGTCGCCGCGTTGAAATTCGGGAACGCACCTTGCCAGCTGTTCGCTTCGGCCGGCTGGACATTGGCCGATCGCTTGCCCGCGCTCGCCGCATATTCCCATTCAGCCTCGGTCGGCAGCTGGCCGCCCCGCCATTTCGCATAAGCCGCCATATCGTCCCACGCCAGATGGACGACGGGCTCGTCGGCAACCTCGGCGGGTCCGGTCGGGCCATAGGGCTTCTTCCAGTTTGCCCCCGGGACATATTTCCACCAGTCGTTGTAATTGTTCGACGGGAAATCGGGCGGCGTGAACACCGCCGATCCGGGTTTCAGCATATCGGCGGGGATCTGGTCCGCAGGCACCTGGAACTGCTTGGGATCGACGGGCTTTTCGGCCACGGTGACATAGTTGGTCGCCTTCACAAAAGCGGCGAACTGGCGGTTGGTAACCTCGTGCGGGTCGATCCAGAAACCGGCTACGCGCGTTTCGCGGACCGGTCCTTCCTCGGCATAGACATCATCCTCGCCCATTGCGAACGTGCCCCCGGCCAGCTTGACGGGGGTATCGGCGAGCTTGGGGCAACTGCGCGATTGCGCCGCCACCTCCCGCGCCGCGTCGTCGCTTTTGTCGCCGCACGCGCCGAGCAGGGCCAGCCCCATCACGCTCGCGGCGCTCGTCCAGATCAGCTTCGTCACGCCCACTCTTCTCCCCTCACCCACGTGCAGGCTCCGACATCTGCGCGACGCTCCGCGCATAGCCGCGAAATCCCAGCGTCAGGACGATCGCCGCGACCGGCAGCGCGAATCCCATCACGACCGCCATCGAATAGCGCAGCATCGCATCGTCGCCAAAGACATGATCGGTCAGCAACGCCATCAGCATCGGGCCAAAGCCGAGCCCGGTCAGGTTGACGACGAAGAAATAGAGCGCCGTCATCCGCGCTCGATACTCGTTCGGCGTAATCAGCTGAAGGGCGACGGTCCCGACCCCGTGCATCGTCAGGAACGGAAAGGCGAGCGCCAGCGCCGCAAAGGCGAAGTTCGCGCCGGGCATCAGCGTCATCGCCAGGAATGGCGGCCCGCCAAGCAGGATCGACAGGCGCATGACGCGCAGGTGCGCGTCGCCGACGCCGCGCGCGAACCAGCGGTCGCTGAGCGCCCCGCCCATCAGCAGGCCTGCTGCGCCGCCGGTCGCCATGATAATGCCGAACCACAGCCCGGCCTCGGTAACCGGCAGGCCGAAGCTGCGGGCAAAGAAGGTGGGTATCCACGCCATCGCACCGTACATGACGATGCCGATCAGCGACATGCCCGCGAACAGCGCACTAAAGGCGGCGCGATGGGCCCGCAGATGCGCGATCAGTCCTGGCGCGGGCGCGCCAGAGGCCGCGGCCGCCGCACGCCCCCGGCGCAGCGGTTCGCGCACGGTGAACAGCAACAGACAGAGCAGCAGCCCCGGCGCCCCGACCCACAGGAAGATCAGCCGCCACGCCTCCATCGCGCCAAAAAACGGAATGACGACATCGGGCGCCGACAGCACCGCCTGGACGACGAAAGCACCTAGGATCAGGGCGATCCCCGACCCAAGCGGCACTCCGATCGAATAGACCGCCATCGCGCGCGCCAGCCGGTCCCTCGGAAAATAATCGCTCAGCATCGAAAAGGCCGCGGGCGACAGCGTCGCCTCGCCCACCCCGACCCCCATCCGCGCCAGAAAGAGCGCGCCATAGCTGCCGGCAAAGCCGCATCCCGCCGTCATCACGCTCCACAGGCCGACCCCTGCGACGATCAGGTTGCGCCGGCTGTACCGGTCGGCGATCCACGCGAGCGGCAGGCCGAGAAGCGTGTAGAAGAGCGCGAAGGCAAGCCCGATAAGCAGGCTGACCTCGGTATCGGAAATATCGAGCGCGGCCCGAATCGGCGCGACCAGCAGCGTCAAGATCATCCGGTCGACGAACGAAAGCGTATAGGCGAGCAGCAGGACGCCGACGACGTACCAGCTATAGGCCGGACGTGGCCACGGGGGATCTTCCCGCCCGATCGAACCGGTTTCGGCCCCGCGCGCTCGCTGCATCGTCCCTCTCCATCCCGTCGCTCGCCCCCCTCTTGCACCGGGAAGACAACGAGCATATACAAAGCGAAATATACTTAGTTACCTAAGTAATCATGGGCCGCATAATGACGGTCCGGAAAAATAAAACAAGCGGATGGGAGAAGATCATGTCGAGGAATATCGAGCATAGCCGCGCCCTGCTGCTCGCCGGGGCCGTCTTTTTCGCGGTTCCGGCCGCGGCACAGGACGACGCCCGCGACGACAGCGGCGACATCATCGTGACCGCGCAGCGTACCGAACAGCGCCTGCAGGACGTCCCCGTTTCGGTCACCGCCTTCGGGTCCGAACAGCTTCGCGACAACAATATCGAGACGGTTCAGGACATCGCCGTGCGGACGCCGGGGCTCGCGGTCAGCGCGGTCGACCCGATCAACACCAATTTCGCGATGCGCGGCATCGGCAGCGCGCCGGGAATCAGCCAGAATGCCGGCGGCGACCCGTCGGTCGTCGTCTTCGTCGACGGGATCTACGCCGGACGCGGCGGCACGCCCGACCTCGACGCGCTCGATCTCGAACGCGTCGAAGTTCTGCGCGGCCCTCAGGGCACGCTGTTCGGCAAGAATGCGATCGGCGGCCTCGTCCAGTTCATCAGCCGCAAGCCCGACGACGAAGAGAGTTTCCATTTCGAAGGGACCTACGGCAACTACAACCGCTTCGGGGTGACCGCGCGCGGCAACATGCCGCTCAGCGACACCGTCTATCTGTCGGCCGGCCTGTCGCACAAACAGCGCGACGGCTTCGAATATAATGAAACGACGGGCAACGACGTCAACGACCTGAACCTGACGACGGGGCGGATCGCGCTGCGCTTCGTGCCGACCGACACGCTCGACATCATCCTGCGCGCCGACGTCTCGCACCAGGATCAAAAGGGCAATCCGCGCCACAATAACTGCGATGCCAGCTTCGACGGCGGCATCCATTGCGTCGGCATCAATCCCGACCCGCGCGTCGTGAACGCCTATATCGACGGCGAGGTGAAGCGAACGATCCAGACCTATTCGGCAGAGGCCAACCTCGACCTGCCGTTCGGGACGCTGACGTCGCTCACCGCGCTGCGCAAGGTGAAATTCAACTTCGTCACGCCCTTCTTCAGCAATCCGGTCAACCCGCCGGCGCAGATCGAATCGACGAGCTTCGGCGAAGAGAACAACAGCCAGTTCAGCCAGGAACTGCGCCTCGCCTTCGACGCCTGGGGCGGACGGTTGAAGGGTCAGACCGGCCTCTATTTCCTGAAAGAGAATAACGACCGCATCGAAGGACAGATCCAGGACTTCCCGACCCCGGCAAGCTCGGGCACCGGCATCTACCCGCAATCGGTCAACGCGCGCAGCTTCGCCATCTTCGGCCAGGTCGATTATGAGATCGTGCCGTCGCTCACCGCGACGCTCGGCGCGCGCATGACGTGGGAGCGCAAGAGCGGGCGCTTCGCCGGCTACAAGGCCGACGACGGCCCGGGCCTGCCGCCGCCGCTCGGCTCGCTCGCCGGCTACGACGTGACCGGCAAAAAGAGCTGGAAAGCCTTCACCCCGCGCTTCGCCCTCAACTGGAAGGCGACCGACGACGTGCTGCTCTACGCATCCGTCGCGCGCGGATACAAGAGCGGCGGCTTCCAGGGAATTTCGGGCACCGCGGCGGGGGCGTCCACCCCCTATGATCCCGAATTCGCATGGGGCTATGAAATCGGGGCCAAAACCGACTGGTTCGACCGCAAGCTGCGCCTCAATATCGCCGCGTTCCGCACCGATTATTCGGACCTTCAGATTTCGCAGCTCGTCCCGCTGTGCTGCGTCGTCGTCAGCAATGCCGCCAAGGCGCGGATCAAGGGCCTCGAAATCGAAACCGTCCTGCGCCCGGCCCAATGGCTGCAACTCGACGGCAGCTATGCGTATCTCGACACGCAGTTCACCGAATATGCGATCCCCGGCCAGGATTATACCGGCAACCAACTGCCGCGTTCGCCGAAGAACAAATTCAACGTCGGCGGCCAGATAGAGGCGCCGTTGGGCGATATGTCGGCCAAGCTGCGCGTCGACTACAGCTGGGTCGGCGACGCCTATTTCGAAGCGTCGAACATCCCGCAGCAGCTTTGGCCCGCGCATGAGAATCTCGACGCCCGCCTGTCGCTCGGGGGGCCCGGCGATGCTTGGGAAATATCGCTCTGGGGCAAGAATCTGACCGACGAGCTGGTGCCGACCTATGTCACCTACTTCGGCCCCTATCGCCAGATTCTCACGCCCTACGCCCCGCCTCGCACCTATGGCGCGACGGTCGCGTTCAACTTCTGACGGCGCCGCGGCGGGCCATTACCCGCCGCCCGCTTCCCAAAGGAACGATCATGCAGGAACCCGCCTTTCGCTATCTTTGTTCGTATCGCGCGGCCTTCACCGAGCCGCAACAGATGATCGGCAAGGCGCATTTCGGCCGCCGCATGATCGCCGCGCTCACCGGCGGAGAGGTCGAGGGCGAGCGCCTGCGCGGACGCGTGATGCCCAGCGGCGGCGACTGGGCAACGATCGACGACAACGACACGCTGCGCCTCGATGCGCGGATCACACTGGAAACGCATGACGGCGCGCTGATATACGTATCCTATCGCGGCGTCCTCAGGCCCTTGTCGGTCGCGCACAAACATGCCCGCAAGGGCGGACCGCAGACCGATGCCGAGCGCGCCGAAATCTATTTCCGTACCGCCCCGATATTCGAAACGGGCGACGAACGCTACGCCTGGCTCAACGACATCGTGGCCGTCGGAATGGGCGCGACGATCGGCGGCGCGGTGCGCTACGACGTCTTCGAGCTTACCTAGGGTCCACCTCCGCTTGGGCGAGATTGCCGATCACACGCAGCATCAGGCGGCGCAGGACCTCGACCTCCTCCTCTGAAAAGTCGCGCGTCGCGAGCGCCTGCACCTCGCGCGTCACGGGCAGCAGGACGCGCGCAAGCCGCCGGGCGTGCGGCGTCAGATAGACGAGCGTTTCGCGGCGATCGCGGCGGTTGACGCGACGATGGACCAGCCCCGCGCCCTCAAGGCCGCGCAGCGCCACCGCCGTCGTCGCATCGCGCATCGCGAGCCGGCAGCTCAGCTCGTGCTGGCTGATTCCATCCTCGCGCCAAAGCTGGCGCAGGAAGGTCCAGTGTCCGGCAGAGACGCCGTGCACGATAGTTTCGGCTTCGCGCAACGCCGAAAAGGATCGAAAGATCAGCCGGGCAAGATAGCCGAGACTGTCCGCGAAATCCCAATATTGGGTCCACTCGCACGGCTCCGTCTTCGCCAGCATCGCCGTCGCTCCCTAACGCCGCGCAACCTCCGCGACCGACCGCACCAGTTCGGTCATCAGCCGGTCCAGAACGGGGTCGGCAAGGCGGCCCTGGCTGTCGAACGCCCGGTGCGCGTGCGGTACGCTGAGTTGTTCGGGCACGACGAAAGCCTGCACCGTGGTCAGGATATGGCGCAGCTGCGACAGGCCGCGCAGACCGCCGAACGGGCTCGACGACGCCGACACGAGGCCAAAGGCCTTGCGCCGAAAGGCGCGATAGGCTTGCGGTGGCTCCTCCCCGCTCGGGCACGACAGCCAGTCGATCGCGTTCTTGAGCATCGCGGTAACCGACCCGTTGTGCTCGGGGCTCGCCAGGATCACCCCGGCATGGCCGCTGAAGGCGTGCTTCAGGGCTATCGCCTCGGGCACCTCGTCGACCGCCCGGGCGTCGGCGCCGAACAGCGGCAGCCGATAGTCGGACAGCGACAGGCGGGTCGTTCGCATGCCCAGGCCGCGCGCGGCGTCGGCGGCGCAGCCGATCAGCTGTTCGTTCAGCGAGCCGGGACGGATTCCCCCGGCCAGCAACAGCAGGTCCGCCGGCGCCGCCGCCATCGTCAAAAGTCCAGCGAGAGCTGCACCGTCACCGTCCGCGGCGCCCCGACCATCGCCATGTGACTGTTGCCGCCAAAGACCGGGGTGTTGAATCCCTGCGTCGTCGTCAGCTTGTTGGTCAGGTTGCGCCCGACAAGCGCGAGTTCCCAGCGGCCGTCCTCGCGCCCGACCGCGAGCCGCGCATCGAGCTTGGTGAAGGCGCCTTGCGAATTGAGCGGGTTCATGTCGGGCTGGAAGAACGAGCGCGACTGATGGTTCGCCGACAGTCGCGCGAGCGCATAGAGGCGATCCGATACCGGATATTTGCCCTCGACGAAGCCGCTCGCGGTCCATTCGGGCGCACGCACCAGGCGGACGCCGGCCAGGTTGTTCGTTTGCGGCGTGCAGGTCGCGGGCGCGTCATACAGGCAGGCGCCACCGGGATAATCCTTGTAATGGGCATCGAGATAGCCAAGGCTGCCCCCGACCCGCCAGTACTCGCCGAGCCCGATGTCGGTGTCGACCTCGATCCCCTGCGCGATCGCCGACGCGGCATTGCCGGTGACGAAGGCGGTGCCGTTGTATTCGGACACTTGCAAGTTGCTGAAGTTGGTGCGGAACAGCGCGATGTTGAAATTGCCCTTGCCGTCCAGGAAGCGGAATTTTCCGCCGATTTCCCAGGACCGCGCCCGCTCGGAATCATATTGGAAGGTCGCGATGCCGTTCTGGATGTTATAGAGCAGCAACGCGTCGTTCGACACGAAGCCGCCGCCCTTGGTCCCGGTCGCGTAACTCAGGTAGACATAAGCGTCGCGACTGAATTCGTAGCGCGCGCGCAGCGAATAGTCCCACAGGCTTTCCTTGCGCGTTTCGTCGAGATCATAGGGCATATAGGTCGGCGGAAAGACGCCGTCGTTGAACGAGCGCGCACGCCCGTCGCGCTTTTCGTGCGAATAGCGCAGGCTGCCGCTCAGCATCACCTGCGGGCCGACCGGCACCTCGACCGACACGAAGGGCGACAGCGAGCGGCCCGCCTGGTCGAACTGGCGCGTCGACAGGCCGTTGAGCGGGGCGGGGCTGCCCGCGCTCGCCGCGTTGAACAGCGACGCCTGCTGGATATGCAGATCGGTGTCGATATAGGTCAGCCCGGCGATGAACGATCCGTCGTCGCCGATCGGGCGCTGGGCGCGTACTTCCTGGAACAGCGAGTTCGAACGTTCGGTAATGTCGGATTCGAGGAAGGTCAGCGGTCCGTCATAATCCGAATTCACCCCGCCATCGAGTTCCTGGTACGCGGTGACCGAGGTGAAGGTCCAGTCGCCGGCGTCGAGCGTCATCGTCAACTGCGCCATCGTCGTTTCGGTATCGTCATATTCGGGGTTCACCGTCCGCGCCGCGCGCCGGAAGCTCGGATATTCGGGAACCTCCTCCCCCGAATTGCGAACCGCATCGCACAGCGCGCAGCCCGCATCGCCGATATAGTTGAACACCGTCGTCCCGCCGTCGATCCGGTTCGACGAATGCTCGACCTTGAGCAAGGCGTCGAAGCCGTCGGTCGGCTCCCACAGGATCTGGCCCCGTACCGCTTCGTAATGCGCGCCGTTCTGGCCTTTCCCGGTGATCGTGTTGGTCATCGTATCGCCGATCGCACCGGCGCGCCCGGTCAGCCGCACGCTGACCGTGTCGGAAACCGGCCCCGATATCGCACCCTCCAGGTTCCAGCCGCCATGTTCGACCTCGCCGGAGGCGCGGAGGAATCCTTCGAAGTCGCGCGTCGGCCGCCGCGTGACGACGCTGATCGCGCCGGCGTTGGTATTCTTTCCGAACAGCGCGCCCTGCGGCCCGCGCACCACCTCGACCCGTTCGATGTCGAGCAGCGGGTTCTGGAACGCGCGCGAGCGGCTCAGATAGACGCCGTCGATGAACAGCCCGACAGATTGCTCGAACGACAGGTTGCCGGTCCCGGCGCCAAGCCCGCGCATCGTGATCGCGAAATTGCCGTTGGTCCGGTCGATCTGAAGGTTGGGCACGCTGTCCTGCACGTCGTCGAACAGCAGGATGCCCTGCTTTTCGATCTGGTCGCCGCCGACGACCGCGACGGAGATCGGGACTTCCTGAAGCGTCTGTTCGCGGCGCGTCGCGGTGACGATGATCGCCTGCGGATCGTCGTCGCGCGCCGCCGCGCCCTCCGCATCCGCCTGTTGCGCAAGCGCAGGCGTCCCCAGGGCGAGCGCGAGCGCGCTCCCCCAAAACAATCTCGCAATGGTCATATCCCTCTCCCCAAGTGGACGGATCAGGTCAGCTTCAATGTCCTGTATTGCGAAGCCGGACCCGGATATTCGGCGCCGTCATCCGCGCCGATTTCGGCTGCAACGAGCGCGTTGGTCTGGGAATTCAGGCGCTCGATCAGCATCTTGTGCGCGTCCGGCCGCCAGGCGAGATTGTCGATCTCGTCGGGGTCGGTCGCGGTGTCGTAAAGTTCGAGGTCGTTATAGGCGACCAGGTCGTCCCAGCGCCGCGGCACATGATGCTGCGCCGGCGCGAAATAGCGCGCGAACTTGTAGCGCCCATCGTGGACGCCGCGATGCAGGCGGCGCAGCATCAGGTCGTTCTCCGCCAGCGGTTTCGCCTCGGTCACGCCCGGCGCCACGTCGGGCGCATTCCACCCATAGCGTACCGCATAGTTGAACAATATCCCGGCCGCATCGCGACCGGTGCGCGCCGTTGGCGACGCGACCGCCGCCGACAGATCATGCCCGGCGAGCGCCGGATGCCGCTCGCGCCGCTCGGCCTCCGACACCCCCGCCATCGCCAGGATCGTCGGCGCGAGATCGACCGAACTGCCGAGCGCCCGCGTCGACCGCCCGCCCGGCAGGTCGGGATGGACGACGATCAGCGGCACGCCGACATCCTCCTTGTAGATCGTGCCGCCCTTCTGCCGCATCCCGTGGGCGCCGGCGCGCTCGCCGTGGTCGGAGGTGAAGAGAATGATGGTATTGTCGAGTTCGCCCGACGCCGCGAGCGCGTCGAGCACCGTCTTCATGTGCCGGTCGGCGTCGCGAATGCAGTTCAGATAATAGTTGAGGTTGCGGCTCCACACCGCTTCGTCGCCGTGCGGCATCTTGCCGTAAAAGGCATATTCGCTCGCATTGATCGCGGCGTGGGCGCGCGGCTTGCGCGACAGGTCGTCGGCATGGAAGCTGCGCGGCAACGCAAAGCCCCAATCGCGGTCGTAGACCGGGTCGCCGGGGGCGGGCAGCAGCGGCGCGACCAGGTTGGGACGCATCCGCGTCTCCTCCCCCTCGCCGGTCGCGTCAAAGAACATGATATCGTGCGGATTGACGAAATTGACCGCCATGAACCACGGCGCATCCTCATCGTCGGCGGCATAGGCGCGAAGCTGGCCGACCGCTTCGGCGGCGGTCACGCCATCGTTGATGAACCCTTCCCACGTCAGGCCGACCCGCTCGCCGTCGAAATTATACTGGCCAAAGCCGAACGGCTCGAGCACGTCGACCGTATTGGGGAATATCCCGCCCGCGACACCGCGGAAATTCAGTCCCTTGTTGATGTTGGAAAGGTGCCATTTGCCCTTGTAGGTGGTGCGGTACCCCGCCTGCCGCAGCATCGTGCCGATTGTCGGAATGTCGGGACTGAGCTCGGGATAGGGCGGCGAATTGGGGTTGGCATAGACGCCGGTATGCTGGGTGTGCAGCCCTGTATAGATGCTCGATCGCGACGGCCCGCACGGCGTCGTGTTCACATGGAAACGGTCGAACGATATCCCGCGTTCGCGCAGCCAGTCGTGCGCCGGAAGGGGCAAGGACGCGGGAATGTCGGCGGGCGCGCGTTCCTGGTCGTTGACGATCAGCAGGATATTCGGCCGCGCGCGGCGCTTGCGGGGCTTTGCCGGTGTCGACGCCGCGGCATCGGCGCGCGCGCCGTGCGCCGCGACGATCGCCGCCGAGCCTCCGGCGAGCAACGTCCGCCGATCCATCTCCATTCTCTCCCGCATCTTCGCACCTCCCAATACCGGTTCGATGCCTTTTCTTAGTATTCTAAGATAATGCCTGCATCTATTTTTTGTCAAGCATCTTGCGCATTATTTTCGGCCGGTCAGAAGACCGGCGTGTTGGGCGACAGCCCGATCAGCGAGCGGCCGAGCAATTCGGTCGCGGCGTCGAAGTCGTAGACGACGTGGCTCGCCATCACGTTGATGTCCCGCATCGCGCGCTGTAGCGGGCTCGATAGCATGTGCGCGCTCGATCCCGCGCCGTCGACGAGCAGGCGCACCGCGTCGCGGCACAAATCCATGGCGAGCGCGACCTGCGCGCGCATCGCGATACGGTCCTCGTTGCTCACCAGGCCCGATCCCGCCGCTTCGGTCAGCGCGACGTTGCGGCGCCCGACTTCGCGCAGGATCATCTCGGCGGTCTGCGTCTTCGCGGCCGCCTCGCCGAGCCGCATGTGTGCGGAGGCCTTTTCGACCTGCTTGACCGTCGTGCCCAGCATGGTGCGCACGCCAATGCGCTCGCGAAAATTCTCGACCGCCGACCGCGCGACGCCGACCGCCGCGATCGCCGCGGTGATCGCCAGGAACGGCGTCATCGGCATGCGGTAGATCGGATTGTGCGCGTGGATCGTCGCGCCCGGCGCACAGCCCATCCGCATCTCGCCCATGTCCATCACGCGATGTTCGGGAACGAAGATGTCCTCGCACCGGATGTCGTTGCTGCCGGTACCGGCCATCCCGTCGACATGCCATGTATCGAGCACCTCGACCTCGTCCGCCGGCAGCGTGAGGAACAGCTGCCGCGGCGGATTTTCACCGGGGACCATGCCGGTGATCATCACCCAGTCGGCGTGCATGATTCCGGTGCCCCATTTCCAGCGGCCGGTTAGGCGATAGCCGCCGTCCACCGGCTGTGCGACGCCGGGGGGATTAGTCGCACCCGGCGCGATGATATAGGGGAAATCGCCGCCGAAGGTTTCGTCCTGCAGCTTTTCGGGGAACTGCGCGAGCATCCAGTTATGTTCGACGCAAAAGGCGGTGACCCAGCCGGTCGAGGCACAGCCCTCGGCGATCGGGAGCATCGCATCGATAAAGCTGTCGATATCGAACTCGAGCCCGCCATAGCGTTTGGGCACGAAGTGATAAAAAACTCCCGTCTTGCGGATCGCGCTCCATACGGCGTCGACGGGCCGGCGCAGTTCCTCGCACTCGGCGGCATGCGCGGCGACCAGCGGCTTCAGCGCCGTGGTCCGCCGGACCAGCTCCTCCGGCGTCAGCGCCGCCAGCTCTTCGCGCGAAAGCCAGTCGTCGCCCTTTGGAATGCGCCGGTCGGCAAAGGCTTCCTCCTCCGCGTGGCGCGCCTGAACTGCGATATTCATGACCATCCTCTCCCCAGCCGGCCGGAATCGGCCTGTCGGGACGAAGAATAGATAGACTTCTAATTATGTCAAGAAACTTAACAAAATATCGGGGCCAGCCTATCCCGATACACCATCGACCTCCGCGGCGGAGATGACGTCTGCCGGGACTTTCGGCGGTTCCCCCCAATCCATCCGCAGCGCGTCGCGAAGCCCGTGATAGGCCGGCAGGCCGACCCGTTCGACCAGCTTCAGCTCAAGATAATGGAGGATTTTCGACGCCGCGCGCCGCGTCTCGTTCGCTTCGTCGGCAAAGCGCACGATGCGCGCCCGCCGGTCGTCGGGATCCGGAACGATCTCGACGATTCCCCGCGCTTCGAGTTCGCCGAGCATCAGGCTGATCGCCTGGCGCGTCACGCCCAGATTGCGGGCGATCCGCGTCGCGCGGTGCTCGCCGGCCGAAATATTGGCGATCAGCATCGACTGCGCGCGCGTCACATTCGGGATACCGGCTTCCTTGAGCGCCGCCTGAAGCGCTTCGTCGAACCAATAGAGCGCGCTCAACAGGTTCATCATCAGATAGGGGCTGTGCATCGGGACGCCTTCAAAGGGATATCGGACAGGGGGCATAATATGCCCGCCCCCGTTTCGGCAACCGCATGTGCGGCCGGCGCCCCGGCGCGGTCAGTAGAGATTGTCCTTATAATCCTTTGCCAGACTGTTTTCCAGGAAGCCGGGGACCGATACCGCGGCCGCCGACGCGCGCGCCGCCAGCGCCGCATTCGGGCGCCACTCGATCTCCGTTCGCGCCTTACAAATTATTTGCAAATGACTCGCAATAACATCATAGAGCCTCTCGATGGCGAAAATCAGGAGGACGATGTGTACGATCTTGTCGACCGGCCCGTCGAACGGCTGAGCAACAGCGGGCGGTTCCTCTTGTGGGCGATACGCGGCTGGACACAGGCGGCCGAGCGGCGCGACTGTCCGCCGCGGGCGCTGCACCGCGGGTTCGCCCTGATGGGGGCGCATGGCGTGCTGCCCGATTTCCACATCGCGATGGCACTGCTTAACCGCGACGCGCTGGCCCCGATGAGCTTCGCGCCGATCGCCGGCTCGCGGATCGTCGAGGACGAAGCGGTGCTGCTCGCGCTGTGGGGCGATGCGGCGCGCTGGCGGCCCGAACGAGCGCAGGACATGCTCACGCTGCTCGTCGGCCGCGACGCGGTGGTGCCGCTCGCGACGGCCATCGGCAATGCGACCCGCGGTTTCGCAGGCGCCGGCCTCGACCTCGGCGACCTCGCGCCTCCCTCACCCATCCATCAGGAAAGGTCCCGCCCATGAGCGACCGTATCGCCGCCGCCGCCAGGCTGGCGCCCTCCGCCTCGTTGACCGTCGAACAGGTGCTGCGCGTCCACCATTGGAACGACCATCTGTTCAGCTTCGCGATCAGCCGCCCGCCCTCCTTCCGCTTCCGGTCGGGCGAGTTCGTGATGATCGGCCTGCCCGGCGAGGGGCGGCCGCTGCTGCGCGCCTATTCGATCGCCAGCCCCGCCTATGCCGACGAACTGGAGTTCCTATCGATCAAGGTTCCCGACGGGCCGCTGACCTCGCGCCTGCAAAAGATCCGGCCGGGCGACGCGCTCTATCTTGGCCGCAAGCCGACGGGGACGCTCGTCGCCGACGCGCTGCGCCCGGGCAACCGCCTGTTCCTGCTGTCGACGGGAACCGGCCTGGCGCCCTTTCTCAGCATCGCGCGCGACCCCGACATCTACGACCGCTTCGGCCAGGTCGCGCTGGTTCATTGCGTGCGGCAGGTCGGCGACCTCGCCTTTCGGGACGCGCTCGAAAGCC
>Ga0189279_100136_pt1 | contig 27490 bp, 25 predicted proteins | sample N26B6minimetaG_FD_130324 | JGI IMG/M metagenome (GOLD analysis project Ga0189279, IMG submission 130324) | Marine microbial communities from the Costa Rica Dome - N26 B6 mini metaG | ecosystem: Environmental > Aquatic > Marine > Oceanic > Photic zone | place: Costa Rica: the Eastern Pacific... | reverse complement strand
CGGCTGAGCAAGGCCTGAACGGCGTCGTCGACCCGGGTTTCACCCGCGACCAGCCGCGCGACCGCATCGGTGATCGGCATGTCGATCCCCTCCGCGCGCGCCGCTGCGGCGACGACCGGGGCGCTGAACGCGCCCTCGGCGACGGTGCGCCGATCGGCCATCAGCCCGGCGGCGGATTCGCCGCGCCCCAGGCCCTGGCCAAGTGCGAAGTTGCGCGAGTTGGCCGACGTACAGGTCAGCACGAGATCGCCAAGCCCGGCGAGCCCCGCGAGCGTCTCCGCCTGCGCCCCGCGCGCCAGGCCAAAGCGCGTCATCTCGGCGAAGCCGCGGCTGATCAGCGCGGCGCGCGCGTTGAGCCCCAGCCCCGCGCCGTCGACGATGCCGCACGCGATCGCGAGGATATTCTTGACCGCGCCGCCGATCTCGGCCCCGATCATGTCGGTGGAGACATATGGGCGGAAATGCGGCTGCGCGAGCGCCTGCGCAAGCGCGTCGGCGAGGGCCGCGTCCTCGGCCGCGAGCGTGATGGCGGTGGGCAGGCCCGCCGCGACCTCGCTCGCGAAGGTCGGACCCGACAGCACCGCGAGCGGCCGGCCGGGACACAGCGCGCGCGCGATGTCGATCGGGAAGGCGAAGCTGTCCGCCTCCATGCCCTTGCTGCAAAAGACGAGCGGCGAAAAATCGGCGGGCAGCGCCGCGAGCACCGCGCGCAGATAGGGAACGGGCACCACGACGAGCAACGCGTCGAGCCCGCCAAGCGCGGCCAGGTCGTTGGTCGCGGTGAGCGACGGCGACAACTCGGCGCCCGGCAGAAAGAGCGGGTTGCGATGCTCGGCGTTGATCGCGGCGACGACCTCGGCCTCGCGGGCCCAGAGCGTCACCGGTGCGCCCTGTGCGGCGAGCAGCTGCGCGAGCGCCGTGCCCCACGCACCGCCGCCGACGACACCGAAATTGCGATAGGACGTCATGCCTTCACTCCGGCGCCGCGCACCACTTCGGCGGCGGGATCGAGCGGCCAGCGCGGGCGCGCGGCCGTGTCGAGCGGATCGGTGAGCCCCGCGGCGAACCGCTCGGCGCCCGCCCAGGCGATCATCGCGCCATTGTCGGTACACAGCCACAGCGGCGGCGCGACAAAGCGCCGGTCGTAACGGTGCGCCAGGTCGGTCAGCGCGGCGCGAATCGCCCCGTTCGCGGCGACGCCCCCGGCGACGACGAAGGCGGTCGCCTGCGGGCAGGCCGCGAGCGCGATGCGGCTGCGGTCGACCAGGCAGTCGACCACCGCCTGCTGGAACGAGGCGGCAAGGTCGGGGACGCCATGCCCGCCCGATGCCGCGGCACGCGCCACCGCGCTCTTGAGGCCGGCGAACGAGAAATGCGGTTCGGCGCTGCCGACGAGCGGGCGCGGCAGCGGCACCGCGTGCGGGTCGCCATCCTTCGCGGCGCGCTCGACCGCCGGACCGCCCGGATAGCCGAGTCCGAGCAGCTTCGCAGTCTTGTCGAACGCCTCGCCCGCCGCATCGTCGATCGTCGTCGCGAGGCGGCGATAGGCCCCCACCCCCTCGACCAGCAGCAACTGGCAATGCCCACCCGATACCAGCAACAGCAGATAGGGGAAGGCAAGGTCGGGATCGGTCAGGCGCGGGCTCAGCGCGTGTCCTTCCAGATGGTTGACCGCGACCAGCGGCTTGCCCGACGCGTGCGCCAGCGCCTTGCCGGTGACCAGCCCGACCATCACCCCGCCGATCAGGCCGGGTCCGGCGGTCGCGGCGATCGCATCGACCGCATCGAGCCCGACTCCGGCATCGGAAAGAACGCCCGCGACAAGCGGCGCGAGGCGGTCGACGTGCGCGCGCGCCGCGATCTCGGGAACGACGCCGCCATAGGGGCGATGTTCGGCCTCCTGCCCCGCGACGCGATGCGCCAGAATGCGCCGGTCGCTGTCGACAAGCGCCGCCGCGGTTTCGTCGCAGCTCGATTCGAGGCCGAGGATCAGGGTCATAATGTTGCGCGTCCTTTACCCGCCCCTTTATCGACAGGGCAAGCCGCGCTAGCAGCGCGCGATGGATTCCGAAAATCTTCCCACTCCCGCGCGGCCGCTACGGCTGGGCACCCGCGCCTCCCCGCTGGCGAGGGCGCAAGCGAACCAAGCGGTCGCGGCGCTGATCGCGGCGCACGGCCTCGATCCCGCGGCGCTCGAAATCGTGCCGATTACCGCGACCGGCGACAAGATTCAGGACCGCGCGCTGGCCGAGGTCGGCGGCAAGGCGCTGTGGACGCGCGAGCTCGACGCGATGCTCGACGCCGGCGTCATCGACGTCGCGGTACACAGCCTGAAAGATGTCGAGACGCTGCGCGACGCCCGTTTCGCGCTCGCGGCGATGCTGCCCCGCGCCGATGCGCGCGACCGGCTGGTGGTGCGGGACGGCATCGCGGCGACGACGATCGCCGACCTGCCGCGCGGGGCGCGGCTCGGCACCGCCAGCCCGCGCCGCGCGGCGCAGGTCCGGGCATTGCGCCCCGACCTCGAAACCCCGCTTCTGCGCGGCAATGTCGCGACGCGGCTCGCGAAACTCGCGGCGGGCGATTATGAAGCGACATTGCTCGCGGCGGCGGGGCTCGAGCGCCTCGGCATGCCCGACATCGGCATCGTCCAGCCGGTCGACACGCTGCTGCCCGCCGCCTCGCAGGGCGCAATCGGCCTCGAATGCCGGGCCGACGACGCACGCGTTTTCGGCTGGGTGGCCGCGGTCGATCATGGCGCGACGCGCGCCGCGGTTGCGGCCGAGCGCGCCTTTCTCGCCGCGCTCGGCGGCGACTGCCAGTCGCCCGTGGCGGCGCATGCCCGCATCCTCGACGACGGGACGCTGCGCCTCGACGGGGCGCTCTATTCGGAAGACGGCAGCGACCATGTCGCGGGGCATGTGCTGCTCGGCGGCACCGACGAGGCCGCGGCGCTCGCGCAGCGCCTGCTCGCCGACGCCCCCGCCGCGATACGGCGCCTGTTCGCGGCATGAGCGCGCTGCTGCCGCTGGTCGTGACGCGCGCCGATCCCGGCGGCGCGGCGACTGCGGCGCGCGCCGCCGCAATGGGTCTCGACGTCCGGCACCTGCCGCTTTTCGAGGCGCGCGCACTCGACTGGAGCATCCCCGACCCGGCCGATTTCGACGCGCTGCTGATAACCAGCGCGCAGGCCGCACGGCTCGCCGGGCCCGGCCTGTCACGGCTCGCGTCGCTGCCGGTGTACGCGGTCGGTCGCGCGAGTGCCGACGCCGCCGCCGCGGCGGGTCTGGCCATCGCGAGGGTTGGAGGAACGGACGCACAAAGCCTTGTCGACGCCATGACGTCGAGCAATATCGGGCGAATCCTATGGCTTTGCGGGCGCGACCGCAGCGCGCTGGATCCGCGCGGCGCCGATCTTGTCGCGCGCGCCTGCTATGCCGTCGATCCCGTTCCGCCGCCGGCCGGCTGGGCGGAGGCGGTTGCCGGCCCCGCGGTCCTGCTCGTGCATTCGGGGCGCGGCGCGCGGCGGCTTGCCGACCTGGTCCCGACGGGCCGCGAGCGGCTGTCGCTCGTCGCGATCAGCGCGGCGGTCGCGCGGGCCGCGGGCGCCGGATGGGACCGCATCGTCCTCGCCGAGCGGCCCGACGATGCGGCAATGTTGGCACAGGCGCATGCTTTGTGCCACAAAGGCCGCAAAATGGGGTCGGTCGAAAGATAGAAATGGCAAGCGAAAGCGACAAGAATGTCCGCGTGGACGAAGCTTCGGGCGGAAAGGGCTTTTCTCTCCGTGGGTTAATAGTCGGCGCCCTGGTCATCCTGGTGATCGGGCTGGTCGGCGGCGGTTGGGCGATGACCCGCTTGCTGTCGGGCAACGGGTCCGAGCCGGCGGCGAAAATGGTCGAGGCCCCGGCACCGGCGCCCGCGATGCAAGGCGGGACCGCGCCCGTCGCGGCGGCCGGAACGCCGGAGCCCGCTTCGGCGGCGGTGCCGGTCGACGGGGCCGATGCGCTCGCGGCGCGGGTCGCCGATCTTGAAACGCGACTGTCGCGCATCACCCTCGAAGCCGCCTCGGCTTCGGGCAATGCGACCCGCGCGGAGGGGCTGCTGATCGCCTTCGCCGCGCGCCGCGCGCTCGATCGCGGCCTCTCGCTCGGCTATCTCGAGGCGCAGCTTCGACTGCGCTTCGGTGACGACCAGCCCAATGCGGTCAAGACGATCATCGACACCTCGCGCGATCCGGTCACGCTCGAACAATTGCGCAGCGAACTCGACACGCTCGCGCCCGATCTCGTCGGGCGCAGCGCGAACGGCGACGGCAGCCTGTGGACGGCGTTCCGCCGCGAAATGGGGGAATTGTTCGTCGTGCGCCCGGCCGGCACCCTGTCGCCCCGCGCCTCCGAGCGGCTCGAGCGCGCGCGACGCTATCTTGCGGGCGGCCAGGTCGACAAGGCGATCGACGAGGTTCAGGCGATGCCCGGCGCCGAGGCGGCGAACGACTGGCTGATCGATGCCCGGCGCTATCACGAAGCGCGGCGCGCGCTTGACCTCATCGAGACCGCGGCGATATTGGAACCGCGCGACAGCCAGCCTGCCGCGATCGCCCGCAATCCGGGCACCGCTCAATAGCCGTCCGGCCCGGCGGGTCGGCGCGCCCTTTAGGAAAGCCGACCTCATGGCCCTCGCCGATCCGCAGCGCATAGAGGCGCTCGATCCCTTCGATCCGCTCGCGCTCGATGCCGAACTCTCCGAAGAGGAGCGGATGGTGCGCGACACCGCGCGCGCCTATGCCGAGGGCGAACTGCTGCCGCGCGTTACCTCGGCCTTTCTCGAAGAGCGGTTCGACCGCGAGATCATGTCCGAAATGGGCGCGCTCGGCCTGCTCGGCGCGACGATCGACCCCGAATATGGCGGCGCGGGGCTGAACTATGTCAGCTACGGCCTGATCGCCCGCGAGGTCGAGCGCGTCGATTCGGGCTATCGCTCGGCCTGTTCGGTGCAGTCGAGCCTCGTGATGCACCCGATCAACGCCTATGGCAGCGACGAGCAGAAGCGGCGCTTCCTGCCGGGCCTTGCCTCGGGCGAGCTGGTCGGCTGCTTCGGGCTGACCGAACCCGATGCCGGCAGCGACCCTGCCGGGATGCGGACGCGCGCCGAAAAGATCGCGGGCGGCTATCGCCTGAAGGGCGCGAAGATGTGGATCACCAATTCGCCGATCGCCGACGTCTTCGTCGTCTGGGCGAAGTCGGACGCGCACGACGGCGCGATCCGCGGATTCGTGCTCGAAAAGGGCATGAAGGGGCTGTCGGCACCGAAGATCGAGGGCAAGGTTTCCCTGCGCGCGTCCATCACCGGCGAAATCGTGATGGATGGGGTCGAGGTTGGCGAAGATGCGCTGCTGCCGCATGTTTCGGGGCTCAAAGGTCCGTTCGGCTGCCTCAACCGCGCGCGCTACGGCATCGGCTGGGGCGCGATGGGCGCGGCCGAATTCTGTTACGAGGCGGCGCGCACCTATACGCTCGAAAGGAAACAGTTCGGGCGGCCGCTCGCGGCGAACCAGATCGTCCAGCTCAAACTTGCGAACATGCTCACCGAAATCGCGCTCGGGACCGAGGCGGCGCTGCGCGTCGGGCGGCTGATCGACGAAGGCCGCCTCGCGCCCGACCGTATCAGCCTTCTGAAGCGCAACAATTGCGGCAAGGCGCTCGACATCGCCCGCGTCGCGCGCGACATGCACGGCGGCAACGGCATTTCGGCCGAATATCATGTCATCCGCCACGCCGTGAACCTCGAGACCGTGAACACCTATGAAGGCACGCACGATGTCCACGCGCTGATCCTCGGTCGCGCGATCACCGGCATCAGCGCCTTTTCCTGACGGTGAGCACCGCGCTTCCGAAGCCGCCCGTTCCCAAGCCGCTCGCGGGCCTGCGCGTCGTCGAACTGGCGCGCGTGCTCGCGGGGCCGTGGTGCGGGCAATTGCTCGCCGATCTCGGCGCCGAGGTGGTCAAGGTTGAGCGGCCGGGGGTCGGCGACGACACGCGCCAATGGGGCCCGCCCTTCGTGACCGGGCCCGCCGGCGAGGATTTGGGAGCGGCCTATTATCACAGCTGCAACCGCGGCAAGCGCAGCATCGCGATCGACATCGCGACCGCCGACGGGCAGGCCGCGCTCCGCGATCTCCTCGCCGAAGCCGATGTCGTGATCGAGAATTACAAGGTCGGCGGCCTCGCCAAATATGGCCTGTCGCCCGAAGCCATGAGCAAGGATTTCCCGCGGCTGGTCGTCTGTTCGGTCACCGGATTCGGCCAGACCGGCCCCTATGCCCACCGCGCCGGTTACGACTTCATCATCCAGGCGATGAGCGGCTTTATGTCGCTGACCGGCGAGCCCGACGGACCGCCGCAAAAGGCGGGCATCGCCTATGCCGACATCTTCACCGGCATGTATTCGGCGGTCGCCATCCTCGCGGCGTTAAGGCGCCGTGACGTCACCGGCGCGGGCGCGCATATCGACATGGCGCTGCTCGACAGCCAGGTCGCGGTCCTCGCGAACCAGGCGGCGAACTATCTCGCCGGCGGCGCGGTTCCGAAACGGATGGGCAATGGCCACGCCAATGTCGTCCCCTATCAGGCTTTCGCGACCGCCGACGGTGAACTGGTGATCGCAGTCGGCAACGACGGCCAGTTTCGCAAATTGTGCGGGATTTTGGGCGAGCCGGGCTGGGCCGACGACGCGCGCTTCGCAACCAATGCCGCGCGACTCGCGAACCGCAAGGCGCTGATCCCCCTACTCGCGGCCCGGATCGCCGGCTGGGACGCCCAGCCGCTCTCGCTCGCGCTCGAGGCCGAGGGAGTCCCCGCCGGACCGATCAACGACATGGCCGGGGTGTTCGCCGACCCGCAGGTGACCGCGCGCGGCATGCGCTTCCGCCCCGACGGCGCCTCGATCGACGGCGTCGCCAGCCCGATCGTCATCGACGGCGACCGCATGGTCGCGCCCACCGGCGCCCCGCCGCTCGGCGCCTGAACGCATCTCCCTCTTGCGGAGACAGGCGCCGGCTTGATTCGGGGCGATACTTGGCGCCGCTCCGCCGGGGCTCGCACGGCAAAAATAGACACCCCGGACGCCGCCCCACCCGTCCGTTGACAAAGTTGTAAATAGTGGCATTCTGCAACCGACCAAGGCCGCGCCAGACGGCCCCCTGAGAGGAGCTGCCCGATGGCCACCCAATATCGCGTTTCCCCTGAAAATCCCGACCCCCTGGACGTCACTCGCGCCGAGTTGTGGAGCGAAGACCGCTGGCAGGCGCCGATGGCGCAACTGCGCGCCGAGTCGCCGATCCACTATTGCGAGGAGTCGAAATTCGGACCCTATTGGTCGTTGACGACCTACAAGCCGATCCAGCATGTCGAGGCGCTGCCCAAGATTTTCTCCTCCTCGTGGGAAGTCGGCGGGATCACGGTCGCGGGCGACGGCGTCGAACATCTGCAGGAGGGCGAGATCCCTATGCCGATGTTCATCGCGATGGACCCGCCGCAGCACACCGCGCAACGCCGCACCGTCGCGCCCGCCTTCGGCCCTTCGGAAATCGAGCGGATGCGCGCCGACACGATCGCCCGCACCGCCGCGGTCCTCGACACGCTGCCCGTCGGCGAGACGTTCGACTGGGTCGAGAAAGTGTCGATCGAGCTGACGACCCAGATGCTCGCGATCCTCTTCGATTTCCCGTGGGAGGATCGCCACAAGCTGACCGCCTGGTCCGACGCGCTCGGCGATATAGAGAGCTTCAACACGCTCGAGGAACGGCAGGCGCGGCTCGCCATCGCCTATGAAATGGGCGGCGCCTTCCAGGAGCTCTGGGCGCGCAAGGCGAAGGAGCCGGGGCAGCACGACCTGATCTCGATCATGCTCCAGTCCGACGCGATGAGCCACATGAGCGAGAATGAGTTCATGGGGAACCTGATCCTGCTGATCGTCGGCGGCAACGACACGACGCGGAACTCGATGTCGGCCTATGCCTATGGCCTGTCGCAATTTCCGGGGGAGCGCGCGAAGCTCGAGGCCAATCACGATCCCGAACTCGCGGTCAACGCGATGCACGAGATCATCCGCTGGCAGACCCCGCTCGCGCACATGCGGCGCACCGCGCTCGAAGACACCGAACTCTTCGGCCACCAGATCAAGAAGCGCGACAAGCTGGCCCTGTGGTATGTTTCGGCCAATCGCGACGAGAGCATCTTCCCCGACGGCGACCGGATCATCGTCGATCGCGACAATGCGCGGCGGCACCTGTCCTTCGGCTATGGCATCCACCGCTGCGTCGGTGCGCGCGTCGCCGAAATGCAGCTCACCGCACTGATCGCCGAAATGCAGCGGCGCCGGTTGCGCGTCAATGTGGTGGGTGAACCCGAACGCGTCCACGCCTGCTTCGTCCACGGCTATCGTCACATGAACGTCCAGTTGGAGAAATATTGACGCGCGCTGAAACTTCCACCGCCTGCGCCACGTATCTAGTCACATGATCGAACGGCGGTATCTTCTTGGCGGCCTGGCCCTCGGCGGCGCGCTGATCGGCGCGCCGATGCTGCTCGCCAAGCCGGGCCGCCGCCCGCAGGCCCAACCCGGCTGGAGGCTTTCGGAAGCCGAGTGGAAAAAGCGGCTGACCCCAATGCAGTTTCGCGTGCTGCGCGAGGCCGCGACCGAGCGGCCCTTCACCAGCCCCCTGAACGACGAGCATCGCACAGGCACATTTCTGTGCGCGGGGTGCGCGCTGCCGCTTTATTCGAGCAAGACCAAATATGACAGCGGCACCGGTTGGCCGAGCTTCTGGGCACCGCTCGAGAATGCGGTCGTGACGTCGACCGATCGCGAACTCGGCTATCCGCGGACCGAGATCCATTGCCGGCGGTGCGGCGGGCATCTGGGGCATGTTTTCAACGACGGGCCCCGGCCGACCGGCAAGCGCTATTGCATGAACGGCGCCGCGCTCAGCTTCCGGCCGGCCTGACGCGCCACGCCATCAGGCCGGTCGAAACGCCCAGCGGCACCGGTTCGAGCCAGTCGGGCGCGCGCGCCGAATAGAGGCGCGCGGCCAGTCCGTCGCGGCGCGCCTTGCGATAGGTGTCGAAATCATTGGCGCTGCGGCACACGACGATCAGTGTCGCCCCGCGTCGGCGCGTCAGCGCTTCGGCTTCCGACGGATCGCCCAGAAAGACGCGAATCGTATCGGCCATTGCCGCATTGTTACGATGATGCGGCGTCGCGACCAGGCTGTGCCGGGTCCAGAAGATCAGCGGCGCGCCGAGGTCGATCGGCGCCAGAATCGTCGTCGGTGCCAATCGGTCGAGCGCAGCGATGCCCGCCGGATCGAGGCAGTCGCCTCCCCCGGCCCGGTTCGACTCGCCGGACTTCGACGTCGACTCGAACATCGGAAAGACCGCGGCAAGCGGTGCCGCAACGATCACGCTCGCCAGCAGCGGCAGGGTCGCCGCGGCAAACACCGATCCCGCAATGCGCGGCAGCGGCGACGCCAGCGCGCGCGCTCGCGACCAGATCGCCAGGCCGATCCACGCGCAGCCGGGCACCGCGAACAGCTGCGCGGTCGCGACGCTGCGCACGACGAACAGCGACAGCAGCGTCGCGCCGGCGAGCGCGACGATCAGCGTTGCCCACGCACGCCGCGTGCTGGCATCGGCGCTGGCGCGCCACCCGAACACCGCGCCCGCGAGGCCGAGCAGCGAGGGAACGAGGATATAGATCGCGGTGTGCGGTTTCGACGCCCACAGCGGCTGCCCCTCGAGGACGTGGCGATACCAGTAGCGATCGACGAGCGGGTCGAGCGACGCGAACGGCCCCGCGGCGCATTCGGGCGCCGTGGCGACCAGCGCCGCGGCGGCGAGCAGCGCCGCAGCGCCGAGCAGGGCGAAGCGCACCCAGCGTCGCTCGGGGCGCACCGCGACGATGCCGGCGGTCGCGGCGGTCGCGGCGACAAAGGCGGCGATGTAGGGCGCCGACAGCGAATCGCACCAGTGCCCGGTGAGCCCCGCAGGGCCGCGCGTCGCGAACTGGAACAGCATCGCCCCAAGCGCGAGCGCACCCATATAGGCGACGAACCCGTCGCGATCGGTCGTTCGTCCGTACAGCGCCCAGCGCAGCGCCGCGAGCCCGGCGAACAGTGCCGCGAGCGGCAGGCCCTCGATAGATATCGCGAGCAGCATGGCGGCAAACAGCCCGGCAAGCGCGCCGGCGCGCGCGCCCGCCGGCCGCATCGCCTGCCACAGCATCAGCATCGCAAGGAAGACCTGCCAGCCGTGATGATCGATGCGCAGCGGCCGGAACTGCACCAGTATGAATCCACAGAGCAGGACATAGGCCGGCGCGAGCAGCGCGATCCGCCGGTCGCTGAGCCGGCCGAAGCCGATAGCCGCGACGATCGTCAGCGCGAGCAAGTGCAGCGGCGGCCACAGCGCCATGACGATCTGTTCGGCGAGCGGCTGGCCTGCGAAGGGTCGCAACAGCAGGATCGCCGCCGCCAGCGGCGCATCGACGATGCGCGACCAGTGCATCAGGACCCCGCCGTCGACGGGATTGACCCGATATTGCATCAGGTCCCACCAGCCCTGCCCGGCGATCAGGTCGCGTACCTGCGCCATCCGCATCGCGTCGTCGGTATCGGGCAGGTCGAGCAGGCGGATCGCCTGCGCCTGCGAGGCGAAGATGAAGATTTCGGCGACCAGCCAGGCAAGCAGCGCGGCGCGGACCGGCGTCAGCCAGCCCGCCGCATATGCGTCGCCCTGCTGGCGCGCCGGGGGAGCGGCGGTCATGCCGCGCCCGGCCGGAAAACGATATGACGGCGCAGCAGATAGGTCGCCTGAAAGCTGACGATGATCGCGACCAGCTTCGACACGCGCGGGTCGAAACCCATGAGGCCGCCACCGCCGACGATCGCAGAGGTCAGCGCGAGGCCGACGAGCGCCGAGGCGACGAACATCGCCTTTTGCCGTTGCCGCTCGCCCGATCCGCGCACCGCCGCGCCGTCGGCGAAGACGAGCCGGCTCGACACCAGCCAGTGTACCAATATGCCCATGCAATAGCCGAGCGCGGATGCCCCGACCGGGGCGAGCCCCGCGCCAAGGAGCAACAGGAACAGTCCCGCGTCGGTGCACAGCGCAAGGCCGCTCGCCGCCAGATAGGCCGCCCAGCGCAGTTCGCCGCGCCGCATCATGTCGATCAGTCGCAGGGCCCGTCCGACCATCGCCGCATCCTTCGCCAGCGCCGCGGCGTCACGCCGCCTTGCCGATGCGTCCCGGCACGTCGCGCACCGACGCCAGCGCCGCGCGTTCGCCTTCGGTCCCGCTTTCGTGATATTCGGCGTCCTCGTTGACGCCCCAGATGTCATAGACGCGCGCGCCGGCGACGATGTTGCGCACCGTCAGCATCGCGGTCATCATCGCATGGTCCTGGTTGTTGTAGCGGTGCATGCCGTTGCGCCCGACCATGTGCAGCGTCGGATAGCGCGCCTCGAGTTCCTCGCGCATCGCCGCGACATGCGCGGCATATTCGTCGTCATAGACCGGATAGGCCTTTTCCTGGCGCACCACCGCCCCGCCCACGACGTCGTCTGGGTGACACAGGCCGAGGATGAACATTTCGCGCTTCGCCATCCTGATCAAGTCCTCGTCGCTCGACGACCAGAGCCCGTCGCCTTCGAAACAGAAATATTCGAGCCCGACGCAGGCGAGGTCGGGATCGGGCACCATTTCGGGCGACCAGCTGCGGAAATTCTGGACCCGGCCGACCTTCACCTTGCTGTCGTGGATATAGATCCAGTTGTCGGGGAACAGATCCTGGGAGCGGATCTTGAGCGCGACGGTCAGGAAGTCGCGATATTTGAGCTTCGGCGCATCGGTGAGCGCCGAGGCGGGGAGCGGATGGACGCGCGCGGCAAGCTCGCGCATCGGCGCCGAGCTGATCACATGCGCCGCGTCGATCACCATCTCGCCGTCGGGCCCGGTCGCGGTCAGCCGCCAGCGGCCGCTCGCCTGGTCCTGCGTCAATTGCTTGAAGCTGTGCCCCATCAGCACATGGTTGCCGCCCGCGACGACCTTGTCGCGTGCCGCTTCCCACATCATGCCCGGGCCGAGCCGCGGGTAGCGAAAGGTCTCGAGCAGCGTCTTGGTCGCCATCCCGTCGTTCGGGCGCTTGTTGAGCCCCAGGCTGCGCTTCAGCCCGTCGAGCACCGCGGCACCAAGGCTCAGTCCCTTGATGCGCTGCGCCGCCCAGTCGGCCGACATTTCGTCGCACGGCATCCCCCACACCTTCTCGGTATAGGTCTTGAAGAAAATCGAATAGAGCTTGTGCCCGAACTGGTTGACCGTCCAGTCCTCGAAACTGCGAACCGCCTTGTTGGGCAGGAGTTTCGCCTTGGCATAGCTCGCCATGCACAGCGCCGAGCGCACGATGCCGAGGTTCCACAGCGCCTCGAACGCGCGCAGCGGATAGGAATAATATCGACCCTCGTAATAGATGCGGCTCATCCGCGGGCGCTGGATGAAATCGTCGGGCAAAATCTCGTTCCACAGGTCGACGACTTCCTGGCTTTTCGAGAAAAAGCGGTGCCCGCCGATGTCGAATCGAAAGCCCTCATGCTCGACGGTGCGGCTGATCCCCCCGACATAGACGGGGTCTTTCTCGATCACCGTCACCCGATATCCCTGCTTGGTGAGCAGATAGGCCGCGGTCAGTCCCGCCGGCCCCGCGCCAATGATCGCAACATCGGCGCTCGTCGGCCGGTTCTGGTTGTCAGGCATCGATATTCCCCACGCAGCAAGTGCTTCACGCTCCGCTCTGCCGGATCGGACCTAAAAACTGGTTAACGAGCCGGTAGGAAATGTGGCGGCTGGACCTTTCGCCCCAAGCGGGAACCGGACCGCCCGCGACGAGCGGGGCCATTATGCCGCCGAACCGTGCGGCGTTTGCCGATTCTGCACGTCAGGTTCAGCCACGCGCCAGCTTGGCATCCTACTATCCTGCGCGGGACCAGGAAATGAAAAGGATGGACCATGTTCTGGATCAAGAAACTGACGCTCACCGCGCTGATCGGCGCGAGCGCGGTCGCCGCACTCCCCGCGGAGGCCGATGCGCGCGACCGGCATCATCGTTCCTATTACAGCCACCGCGATCATGATCGCTATCGCGACTATCGCCGCGATTACCGGCGCGACTATCGCCGCAGCCATTATCGCGACCGCCGCGACTACCGGCCGCGTTACCGCTGCCGCCGCGGCAGCGGGACGACGGGGCTGATCGTCGGCGGCGCCGCGGGCGCCCTCCTCGGCCGCGAGGTCGACCGTTACGGCGACCGCCTGCCCGGCACGATCATCGGCGGCGCCGCGGGCGCGCTGATCGGCCGCGAAATCGATCGCGGCGGTCGCTGCTGATATCGCCCTTTCCCTCCCCGCCGCGCGGGGAGGGACCCGCCCGGGCGGCGCTTTGCCGCGTGCCCGTGCGGTGCTATCCAAAGGCAATGGACCGGGTTGCCACTTGCCATTGCGGCCAGCTTCGCTTCGCCTGCGCGGGTCCCCCCGCGAAGATATCTCTCTGTCACTGCACCGATTGCCAGCGGCGCACCGGGTCGCTGTTCAGCGTCGCGGCCTTTTTCGACCGGTCGCAGACGCGGGTCGCGGGCGGCACCGCCGCGCACTATGCGCGTCCTTCCGCCAGCGGCTTTGCCGTGACCTTCCACTTCTGCCGCGATTGCGGCACCTCGCTCTGGTGGGAGCCCGAACGGCTTCCGCACCTTGTCGGGGTCGCGGCCGGGGCGTTCGCCGACCCGGCCTTTCCGATGCCGGACCAGGCGGTGTGGTGCCAGGACGCGCATCCGTGGATCGCCCTGCCCGCGGCGATCGCCTCGCACGAACGAAACCCCGTCAAGACCCCGCCGCGCGAGTGATGCGCCGGCCGGCTCAGCGATCGTCGCCGGACCGGGGCGGCGCACGGGCGCCATTGCCAGCGTCTGCGGCATCGCCGCGTATCGCAACCACCCGCCCGGCGGGGCGTAGCGTCACCGTGCCGAGCCGCACACGGGGGGTCGCCTTGCCCGGCACCGCGCTCAGCGCGAACGCCGGATCGAGCTTCAACGCGGCCGCCGATGCCTGCGCCGGCCGGACGGTGTAGCGACCATAAGGCACGCTTTCGAACAGGAAATAGCCGTCGAACTCGCTCAGCGTCGTCGCGCGCACGCGGCCCTCGGCATCGACGAGCTCGAGGCCGAGCCCTTCGATCATATTGCCGCCGTCGCGCCGCACGACCCCCTCGATCTCGCCCGCCGCACTCATCGGCAGCGCGATGTGCGTCGCGACGCCGGGACGCGGAGTAACCACGACACCGGGCAGCGCGGGCTGGACATAGGGGTCGGGCAAGCTGCGCGCATCGATGCCGATCAGCACGGGACGAAAGGGTTCGAGGCCGTCGATCACCGCCCGCCCGTCGCGGTCGGTCGCCGCGTCGACATAGGCGTTGCCCGCGGTCAGCGGTACGCCGGCAACCGCCGCCTCGCCCGGCTGGCGCACCCCGTCGCCATTGTCGTCCATGAAGATGTCGGCCAGCACCTGCCCGCGCCCGCCCAGTTTTTCGCTCGACACGCGCCAGCCGCCGCCGCGCGGATCGGGGCCGAAGCTGAAGGCCAGCGACAGCGACGCCGCGAGCGAGCCGTCACTCGCGACCTCGCCAAAGCCCGATAGCTGCAAGCGTTTGAAACGACGCGTATAACCCAGGCCCGCCCGCGCGCGCTCCAGTCCCTTGTCATACCCGAGCTCGGCGCGCCATTCGGCGTCGCCCTTCCCGGCCCATTCGGCGATCAGGCCGACACGCGAGTCGCTGCCGTCGCCCGACAGCGCCAGCCGCGCCTCTCCGCGCAGGCGGATGCGGCCGATGCGCGCGTTGGCGAGCAGGGTCGCGGTCAGGGTGTCGGGCGGGTCGGGTCCGAACGGCGTCCGCGTGTCGGTCCAGTCGAGCTGGCCGGTAAAGGTCATCGCGCGAAAGCTCGCCGAGGCCCGCCCGGTCGCGGGCAGGCTCGATACCCCCGACGCGCGCGTCGCGTGCGACAGGTCGAAATGGAGCGGCAGGACGCTGCGCCCGATCGCCACCGACTGGTCGACCGACAGCGACGCCAGCCCGGTCATCCCGCCGACGAAGCGGTCCGATACGAAACCGCCCCAGCCGCGCATCGCGTCGGCGCGGATATAGGTGTCGCCGAACGCCGCCAGCCAGCTCAGCCGCGCCGCGCGGCCGCCATCGCCGGCATAGGCGCCCGCGACTTCGAGCAGCGACGGGCCGATCGACCGACGCACCGCGAGTTCGCCATAGGTGCGCCGCACATTTTCGATCATCAGGCTGTGGGCATAGGCCGCGAGCGACGTCCGCGTGTCGAGCCCGCGCTCGATACCCGCGGTGCCGCGCCAGCCGCGCCGCCAGGTCGAGGGTCGGTCGCCAAAGCCGATCAGGTCGGCGTTTTCCTGCGCGATACCCGCCCAATACCAGGTTTCGCGCGGCGGGATCGAGTCCATCCCCACTTGCAATTGCTTGATTTCACGCCGGATCTGGCCTTGCGGACCATAAAGGACGATCTCGAACCGGTTCGACCCATATTGCAGCGGGACATCGAGAAATTCATAGCGGCCATCGCCGTTCGGCGTCGTGAAGGCGAGCAGCTGTCCGTTGCGATAGAGTTCGGCATCCCAGCCGGCGGGCAGGTCGCCGCGAAAGCTCGTCCGGTCGAAGGCGTCGGGCCGCTCGACCGGGCGGTTGGTGACGATAGCGCCGCGCCCCGGTGCCGATTGCGCGACGAGTCCCGTCGACAGCAGGCTGACGTCGCCAAGCGCATAATGGGTCGCGTGCAGCGGGCCGAGCAATTGCCCCGACGGATCGGTCCGGTACAACCGCAGGCGCAAGCTGTCGGGGACGCCCTTTTCGTCCGACGCCAGCCGCGCATCGAAGCTCTGGCCCAGCGCCTCGCCCGCCGCAAAAATTTCGTAGCGCGCCTGGACATAGGATCCCCCGCGCCGATCCTCGACCGCGCTGGCCGAGGCGACGACGTCGACCGACGGGGTCGCCCACATGCGATAGGGACGCTCGGCCTGCGGCAGGCTGGCGAGATCGAATTGCGCCGCCGGGCGAAGCCCCGCTGCGCGCGCCCGGCGTTCGGCGGCGAGCTGGAAAGGCAGCTTCTCCTTCGTCTCGATCCGCAGCACCGCGTTCGACAGGTCGGGGACGATCGGGACGCCGAGCCACTGGTTCAGCCGGTCCAGATCGACGCACCAGCCGGCGGCGGTGTCGCGGATGTCGGTCGCGCCGATGCGATAGCTGTCGCTTCCGACGCGGACCGTGCCGGCCTCGCGATCGAGCGTCAGGTCGCGCCGCTCGTCGAACACCCAGCCACTTGCGCGGCGCAACTTCTTGTCGATCCGCACCGCAAGGTCGAGCGCGAGCACCATGTCGCCCAGGTCGACGCACAGCCCTTGCGGCGTCTGATAACCGCGCACGCCATCGCCGAGCCGATATTGGCCCGATCGCAGATCGAACAGCCAGCTGTCGTCCTCGCTCGGCACCCACCGCTCGCGTGACGGTGAAATGGTCGCGGTATCAACGGCTTGGGCGCTGGCGGGAGCGAGTCCCGCCAGCGCCAGCGCGGCCGCGATCAAGCGCCCCCACCGCATCACGGCCGCGCCGTCCAGTCCCTGGCCTTATGCCGTCACCGCACCACCCGGTCGACCTCGTCGATCGTGCCGCCGCCCAGTTCGCGGTCTTCGCTATAGCGGATATGCACCGGACCCTTCAGCGTCGTGGCCACCTCGGCGGGCACGCGCAGCGACACGCGCCGCTCGCCGACCTCGGGATAGACCGCGATACCGCGCGCGACGAGCAAGGGTTCGGCGACTCCCGGGCGCGTCACCTCGATATCGCCATAGACCGACCGGTTGCCGCTGCGCGACAGGTCGAATTCGAACGCCGGTCCGTCGCGGGTGTCGGCGACGCGGGCCTCGCCGATCGTCGCCTCCGCACCCAGATCGCCGATACGCACGATCACCGGAATGGTGATGCCATAGATCGGGGTCAGCGCAATCGAGACGCCGGTGCCCCCGCCTTGCTTCGGCGCGGTCGCTGGCACGGCGTCGGGCACGGCGCGGAACAGCATGTGCGCGCGATACTCGCCCGGCGGCGTCCCCTCCGGGACGCGCACCCCGACGCGGATCACCTGCGGCTGGTTGGGCGGCAACGTGACGCGGCGCGGGCTGAACGCGATCATGCCAAGCGCCGCCTTTTCCTGCGGCGTCGCGTCGGCCTCGTCGACCTCGACCAGCCCGCCCTCGGCGGTCATCCGCTTGATCTCCAGGCTGATGCGATAGGTCGCCGGCTCGGCGCCGATATTGTTGAGCACCACCTCGGTCCCGCGCGACCCGTCGAGGACGAGACGCGTCGGCGCGACGAGGAGGTCGCCGCCGGCGGCCGCCGCCGGGACCGCCGAAAGAACTGTAAAGACAAGTGAAATCAGGCCCGCGGCCTTGAGCATGCGCAACATCGAACGATCCCCACAATCGTTGCCGGCCGGACGCCCCCGCCCGTTCGGCATTATATCGGAGCGACTGGTCCGCTCCGTTGGTCGTCCGCCGGACTGCCCGAAGATGGTTGATATTTTGCTAACCATGCAGGCCCCGGGACGCCGCGCGCACGAAAAAGGGCCGCCGGCTCCGCGCCGACGGCCCTTTTCAATCGGCGGGCGCTGCGGCCCGCCGCCCCTCGCCCGTCTTACTGGTAGTTGGCGGTGACGTTGAACGTCCCCGAATAGTCGCCGGCCGCCTGGTTGGCGCCCACGCTCAGCGTGCCGCCGACCTGAAAGCTGCCGCCGGTCGCGCCGAGCGTGACAGTCGAGGCCGAATAGGTCAGCGACGAAGCCATCGTGCCGCCGAGCGAGCCGGTCAGCGTGACGCTCGAATCGCCGCTCACATCGACGACGGCGCCATCGGTGCCCGCGATGTTGAAGTTGGCGGCGGTCGTCGTGCCGGTGCAGGTCAGCCCCGACCCACAGGTCACCGCACCCGCGGTCGAAACCTGGACGGTCGACGCGGTCGCGCCGCTGATGACGGTCGCATATTGCAGGTCGCTGGTGTTGGTCAGCGTGATCTGGCGCAGGATCTTGGCCTTGGCCGTGCCCGTCGCCGTCGCCGCCTGAGCCGCCGAAGCGTTCATGGCGAGGGCAGCAATCGCGGCGCCCACGAGGGCGCGCTTCATTCCAATGGTGCGCATATGATTTGGTCCCTTGATCAATCGAAAGTCGAATGGAAATCCCACCCCATTCGCCGGACCGTTTAGCGCGCCACCCGTTCAACCTTTGCCAGCAATCATGGTTAATGGCGCGTTAGGGAAATCGCGCCATTTCGATAAATAATCTTTTATTCTCGGATACTTATTTCATGTTTTCGCGCGATAGCTCCCATACGCTCGCCCCTGATCGCCCCGGCGTGACACAGATTTTCCGTCGCGAATCGGCGATTCGCGCGCCGCGTCAGATCCCTTCGCCCGACAGTCGCTGGCAGATCATGTCGAGCTGGTCGAGCGATGCGAACTTCAGCGTCAGCGCTCCCTTGCCGCCACCGCCATAGTGAATCGCGACGCCGATCCCGAGCAGTTCGGACAGATGCCGCTCGACCGCCATGATATCGGGGTCGCGCGCGCCGTCCATGCTCTTATACTCGAGCGGCGCCTTGCGCCCGCCGCCCTTTTCGGCGCGCACCAGCGCTTCGACCGCGCGCACCGACAGCCCGTCCTTGACCACCTTGCGCGCGATCGCCTCGGCGCCCTCGGCCCCGATCAACGCGCGCGCATGCCCCATCGCGAGGCTGCCGTCGCCGACGAGCTCCTGCACCCCGCGCGGCAGGTCGAGCAGCCGCATCAGGTTCGCGACATGGCTGCGCGATTTGCCCACCAGCTTTGCCAGCGCGTCCTGGCTGTGTCCGAAATCCTCGATCAGCTTGCGATAGGCGCTCGCCTCTTCGATCGCGTTCAGGTCCTGGCGCTGGATATTCTCGACGAGCGCGATCTCGTAGGTCGCGGCGTCGTCGAGGTCGCGGACCAGCGCCGGGATCTGGTGCAGCCCCGCGCGCTGCGCCGCGCGCCAGCGCCGTTCGCCCGCGACGAGCTGGTAGCCGTCGCCGCCGGGCGCGCGGCGGACGATGATCGGCTGGAGCAAGCCGCGCGCGCCGATCGATTCGGCGAGTTCGGCGATCGCATCCTCGTCGAAATGCCGCCGCGGCTGACCGGGAAGCGGACGGATCGTCCCGACCGCGATGTGCTGCACCGAATCGCCGACTGCCGCGGGGGCGGCCGGCCGCGCCGCGCCGGGGCTCGCCAGCACCGGCGATTCGACCGCCGCATCGCCGAACAGCGCATTGAGCCCGCGCCCCAGCCCCGAAGGCCGCTTGCGCGCCGGGGATTGCGTCGTTTCCTCTTTCTTTTCAGCCATTTAAGCCGCCTTGCTGATAGTGGGCAGGCGATCGATCAGCTCGCGTGCGAGCGCGATATAGGCCGCCGATCCGGGACAGCGATGGTCATAGATCAACGCCGGCAGCCCGTGGCTTGGCGCCTCCGACAGCCGCACATTGCGCGGGATGACCGTTTCGAACACCACCGGCCCCAGGCATTCGCGCACATCGTCCGACACCTGGTCGGTCAGCCGGTTGCGCCGGTCGAACATCGTCAGCGCGACGCCAAGGATGAAGAGCTGGGGATTGAAACGCCCGCGCACCCGCTCGACCGTGGTGAGCAGTTGGCTCAGCCCCTCGAGCGCAAAAAATTCGCACTGCAACGGCACGATCAGCGATTCGGCGGCGATCAGCGCGTTGAGCGTCAGCATCCCGAGCGACGGTGGGCAGTCGATCAGGCAGATATCCCACTGCCCGGCCTCGGCGCTCGCCAGCGCCTTTTGCAAGCGGTGAAGCCGGTCCTCATATTCGACCAGCTCGATCTCGGCACCCGACAGGTCGACCGTCGCGGGCACGATGTCGAGCCGCGGCACCGCGGTGGCGATCGCGCATTCGGCGAGCGTTGCGTCGGCCCGCAACAGGTCGTAGCTCGAAAACTCGCGTTGCGCCTGGCTGATGCCGAGCCCGGTCGACGCATTGCCCTGCGGATCGAGATCGATAATCAGCGTGCGCCAGCCCGTCGCCGCGAGCGCCGTCGCCAGGTTGATCGCGGTCGTCGTCTTGCCAACCCCGCCCTTCTGGTTCGCCACGGCGATACGGATCATGCTTTTCCTCGCTTTTTCGGCACAATGCGCCCTTGCCCTACCAATATGCGGCTGTCGGCATCGGTTCGGCTATGTTCCACGTGGAACAGACTCTGCCACGCTCGCGGAAGCAATGCCAGTTCCTTAACCGCATTTCGCCCCTTTGGCAGCAGCCAGCGCGTCGATTCGGTGGAAAAACGCGCGGATAAGTCGATCAGCCGCTCGAGCGGCGCAAAGGCGCGCGCGCTGAGGGTGCCGGCCGGCCGCGTATCGACGGCTTCGAGCCGGGCCTCGGCCACCGCGACGTGGCGCAGGTCCAGCTCGGCAGCGGCATCGCGCAGAAAGTCGCACCGGCGCTTGCGCGATTCGACGAGCAGCATCGGACGCTCCGACAGGATCGCCACGACCAGACCGGGCAGCCCGGGCCCGCTCCCCAGATCGACCCAAAGCCCCGCGCCGTCGCGGTCGAGGTCCAGCAATTGCACGCTATCGGCGATATGCCGCACCCACAGGCTCGGCACCGTCGACGCCGCGATCAAATTCTGCCGGTCATTCTCGGCCACCAGCATCGCCGCAAACCGCTCGAGCCGCGTCCATTGCTCGGCCGCGGGCGCGAACGCATCGGCAATCCAGGCCCGCACCTCCGCCTCGCTCGCCAGAATCCCGTTGTCGTGCGAACCCGCCAAGGCGTCCATCCTTCTGTTTCATCCCGTCCGCGAAGCCAAAACTTGCGCGCTCATCGCGCCTTTGCGCCTTTGCGGCGGATTTTGAAAGCCTTGCGCAAAGGCAAAGACCCTTTGGGTCCGGATCCCGGCACGAACCGGCCGAAAACGACCGATTGCGAACATTCGATCCCCCCGTGACGCAGCCATGGGGGGGTGGGCGAAGCGCTGACGGAGGCCGCCCCGTGGATATTCGTCATCCCGGACTTGATCCGGGATCCATAGCAGCGCCGAAGTCATGGACCCCGGATCAAGTCCGGGGTGACGAATATCAGTGAACGGGCGGTAGCGTTCTTAAGCCCCTCCTCTTCAGCGGAGGGGTTTTGCGTGGTGGGCACGTTGAAGGCGTACCCGCCCCGCTGCCGCTAGCGCGCGAGCTTGGAAGCTTCGGTTCGACTCTCCCAGCCGACATCGCGCGACTACCCCGCCTATCCGACCGCTGCTTTACGACGTCCAGCCATTCTCGACACCGACCTCAGCTGAGCGACATCACCGTAGGAAGCGGCGAGGCACGCCGGCCCTTGAATCGACTACGCCGATACTGGCTTTGATACTCGCGCCGCTGCTTCGTCACTTCGTACAGCACAATTCCCGAACTCGTGCCAAGATTCAGGCTCTCGATCATGCCGAACATCGGTATCGCGATGCACATCTCGCTTCTCGCGACCGCCAGATCGCTAATACCCCGCTTTTCGTTCCCGAACCAAACCGCAAGCTTCGTGTGCTGCTTGTAATCGCCTTCGTGCAAATAGACGCTCGTCTTGCCCTTAACATGGGGCGAGGTCACGATCGACACGAACCCTTGCTTTTCGAGATGGTCGAGACATGCCTCGCTACTGTCGAATCGCTTGACGAACGTCCATTTCACCGCCGACACCGACGTCTGGGAAAGCGATTTGCGCGAGCGCATGTCCTGCCACTCCTCGGGCAGATCCCCACGGGGATCGACGATATACACCTTTTCGACTCCGAGCGCGTTCGCATTGCGAATGACCGTTCCGATATTGCGGATGTCGGATGGGCTTTCGATAACGGCGATCAGATTCTTACAGCGGAAAGGCCGAATGGCATCGGCCCGATCGCGAACCGAGGGTTTCGACTTCACGTTTTCGTCCGGCTTGTCTGCTTCGTTCGTCGGCATGCCACATTATCTAACAGTAACGCGACTCGAAGCAACTGGCGCTATCTTTGGCCTTCAAGCCGCACGCCGCCGGCTGTGCACCATGATCGCGGTCAGCGCCGCCGGGGTCACGCCCTCGATACGCGCCGCCTGCCCCAGCGTTTCGGGGCGCGCCTTCGACAGCCGTTCGACCATCTCGCGCGACAGGCCGCCGATCGCCGCATAATCGAGCGCGGGGTCGAGTGCGATCGCCTCGTTCGCCGCGAGCGCGCGGAGTTCGGCGTCCTGGCGCGCGATATAGGGGGCGTAATGCGCATCCTCGGCGAGTTCGGCCAGGATCGCGGGGTCGATCGCCGCCAGTTCGGGTGCGAGCGCCCCCAGCGTCGCCATTGTCACCCCGGCGTAGCGGAGCAGGTCGACGCGCCGACGCGCCACTCCATCGCCGGGCAGCGCCAGCCCGATCGTCGCATAATCGCCGCTCGCGACCGGCGCGTCGAGCAGCGCGGCCGCGCGCGCGCGCTCGGCCATCCGCGCCTCGAACCGCGCCGCGGTCGCCTGGCGAACGAGCCCGATGGCAATGCCGCGCGGGGTCAGCCGCGTCGCGGCATTGTCGGCGCGCAGTCGCAGCCGGTATTCGGCGCGCGCGGTCAGCATCCGGTACGGCTCGCTGACCCCCTGCAGCACCAGGTCGTCGACCATCACCCCGATGTAGGATTCGGATCGATCGAGGATCAGCGGGTCGTGCCCCTGCACCGCCAGCGCGGCGTTCGCCCCCGCGACCAGCCCCTGCGCCGCCGCCTCTTCATAGCCGGTGGTGCCATTGATCTGGCCCGCGCACCACAGCCCGGCCATGCTGCGCACCTGCAACGTCCGGTCGAGCGCGCGCGGGTCGATATGGTCATATTCAACCGCATAGCCCGGCACCACCATCTCGACAGCCTCCAGCCCCTCCATCGTGCGCAGCATCGCGAGCTGGACGTCGGCGGGAAGCGAGGTCGAAATGCCGTTCGGATAGACGAGGGTGCTGTCGAGCCCCTCGGGTTCAAGGAACACCTGGTGCCCGTCGCGATCGGCGAAGCGGTGGATCTTGTCCTCGATCGACGGACAATAGCGCGGGCCCGCCGCGCCGATCGCGCCGGTGAACAAGGGCGAGCGGTCGAGATTGGCGGCGATGATCGCGTGGCTCTCGGCGTTGGTGCGGGTGATCGCACAGAAAATCTGCGGGACCGTGCGGGCGCTGTTCCACGTGGAACAGGTCCAGCTCGCACCCTCGGTGCTGTCCGACGGTTGCTCGGCGAGCCGCGCCCAGTCGATCGTCCGCGCGTCGAGCCGCGGCGGCGTGCCCGTCTTGAGCCGCGCCATCGGCAGCTTTGCCGCGCGCAGCTGCTCGGCGAGCCGGTGCGCTCCCGCCTCGCCGATGCGGCCACCCGACATTCGCTCATCGCCGCGGAACAGCCGGCCGCCGAGGAAGGTGCCCGTCGCGAGCACCACCGCGCGTGCTTCGAGGCGCCGACCATCGCCGAGTTCGAGCCCTTCGATATGGGCGCCATCGTCCGACAGGATCAGCGCCGCGGCTTCGCCCGCGACGACGCCTATCCCCTTCTCCGCCGCGAGCAGCGACTGGATCGCCTCGCGATAGAGTTTGCGGTCGGCCTGGATGCGCGGCCCCTGCACCGCCGCCCCTTTCGACGCGTTGAGCATCCGGTAATGGATCGCGGCGGCATCGGCTGCGCGCGCCATCCACCCGTCGAGCGCGTCGACCTCGCGCATCAGATGCCCTTTGCCGAGCCCCCCGATCGCGGGGTTGCACGACATCGTCCCGATCAGCGCCGGATCGAAACTGACCAGCGCGACGCGCGCGCCGAGACGTGCCGCGGCAGAGGCGGCCTCGGTCCCGGCATGACCCCCGCCGACGACGAGGACATCGAAAGATGCGCAATTCTGCATGATGGCGCGCCCTTAGCTCAAAGCCGGGCGTGAATCCACCGCGCTGCGACGGGCACCGCGTTTCACGTGGAACATCATTTCCCGATGCAGAAGCGGCCAAACAGCGCGTCAAGCATCTCCTCGACCCCGGCACGCCCGGTGATCCGATCGAGCGCGCTCGCCGCGAGCCGCAATCGCTCGGCCAGCAGGATCAGGTCGCCCGCCTCGCGCGAGCCTGCCTCGACAGCGAGCCAGCCTTTCGCATCGGCGAGTGCGGCGCGCTGGCGCTGGCGTAGCACCGCCTCGCCCTCGCGCGGGAGCACGGTGCGCGCCGCGGCGACGATCGCGCGGTGGAGCGCATCCATCCCCTTCCCGCTCGCCGCCGAGAGGGTCAGATCGCACCGCGCCGCGTCGGCCTCGGCTTGCCGATCGCCGCGCCAGCGGTCGGCCTGCGCCGCGATGCGCAGGCAGCGGGGATGCGCGGGCGCTTCGTCGGGCGGGCCGAGCCACAGCACGATGTCGGCCGCGGCGACCGCCGCCTTGGCGCGGTCGATCCCGATCGCCTCGATCGCATCGGCACTTTCACCGCGCATCCCGGCGGTGTCCGAAAAGCGCATCGCGATGCCGTCGAGCGCGAGCGGCGTCTCGATCACGTCGCGCGTCGTCCCCGCTACCGGCGACACGATCGCCAGTTCTCTTTTAGCTAACGCATTGATAAGTGTTGATTTTCCTGCATTCGGCGGGCCCGCGATCACCACCGACAGTCCCTCGGCGATCACCTCCGCCGCCGGCCGCGCCAACCATTCTCCGAGCTCGCCCGCCAGCGCCCCCATCCCGCCGGCAACGCGATATGCGCAATCATCGGCAAGTTCGACATCCTCCTCGTCGGAAAAATTGAGCTCCGCCTCCACCTGCGCCATCAACGAGAGCAGCCGCTCCTGCCACGCCGCGACCGCCCGCGAAACATGCCCGCTCGCCATGCCCAGCGCCTGCACCCGCTGGCTCTCGGTCTCCGCCGCCAGCAAGTCGGCAAGGCCCTCGGCCTCGGCAAGGTCGATCCGCCCGTTCAGAAAGGCGCGCCGCGTGAACTCCCCCGCTTCGGCGCGGCGCAGGCCCGGCGTCGCGGCGAGCGACGCCTCGACCGCTGCCACCACCGCGCGGCCGCCGTGCAGGTGAAGCTCGGCCAGATCCTCCCCGGTCGCCGTCGCGGGCCCCGGAAACCACAACATCAGCGCGCGATCGAGGGGTGCTCCGCCGGCGTCCTTCAGGTCGGCGAGCGACGCGCGGCGCGGCGCGGGCATCCGCCCGGCAAGCGCCAGCAACGCGTCGGCCGCATGCGCGCCGCTGATCCGCACGACGCCGATCGCCGCCGGCGGCATCCCGCTCGACAGCGCGAAGATCGTGTCGCGCGCGCGGTCGCTCGTCAGCTCTTGCGCCCCCGCGTCGGCTTTGCGTCATCGGTGCTGCCGCCGCTCGCCCCTCCCATCATCCCGCCACCGAACTGGCCGAGCAGCGACTGGATCAACCCGAGCCCCGATTCGCCCATCGGCACCCAGCTCTTGACCATCGTCTGCACCATGTCGGGGGTGATGCCCTTGGCCATCAGCTCCTTGACGCGGCTCAGATAGATATCGTGCAACGGCTCGAGGTCGGGCAGGCCGACGAGCCGCCGCGCCTCTTCGGGCGTGCAATCGATCTCGATATTGAATTTCATCGCCCAGTCTCCTGCCGCACCGCCGGCCTTCGCGCTTGAGCCCCATGCTCCGGCCCGCTAACTTCGCCCTTTAAGTATCAATTATCAAGAGCGAGGAGAGCCCCTTCATGTCCGCGACCCCGACCAATACGACCATTCCCGCGCTCGACGGCGAAGGCGACATTCCGGCCTATGTCGCGCGCCCCGATGCCGACAGCACGCGGGCGATCGTCGTCATTCCCGAAATCTTCGGGATCAACGCCGGTATCCGCAAAAAATGCGACGATTGGGCCGCTCTGGGCTATCTGGCCATCGCACCCGACATTTTCTGGCGCTTCGCTCCCGGCATCGAACTCAGCCCCGATGTCGAAGCCGAAATGAACGAGGCACTCGGCTATTTCGGCCAGGTCGACCCCGACAAGGGCGTCAAGGATGTCGAGGCGGCGATCCGCTGGCTGCGCAGCGCCGGAGCCGACAAGATCGGCTGCGTCGGATTCTGTCTCGGCGGCCGCCTGGCTTACATGGCGGCGGCGCGGACCGACGTCGATGCGTCGGTCGGCTATTATGGGGTGATGATCGACACGATGCTGAACGAAGCGCACGCGATCTCGAACCCGCTGATGCTCCATATCCCGACCGAAGATCATTTCGTCGACCATGCGGCGCAGAAAAAGGTCCACGAGGCCCTCGATACCCATCCCAAGGTGACGCTGCACGACTATCCGGGTCTCGATCACGGATTCGCGGCGACGAGCGGCAATCGCCGCGACGAGGACGGCGCCCGACTTGCCGATGGACGCACGCGCGATTTCTTCGCAGAGCATCTCGCATGAGCGCCAGCGCTCGCGGCGGGAGGGGCCTTGCCGCGTGGCATGCTTATATGTCGGGGGGCGGCGATCCGCAGGCGCTGAAGGCGCTGCTTGCCGAGGATGCCGCGTTTCATTCGCCTGTGGTCCATACCCCGCAAGAGGGGCGCGACAAGGTGTTCGCCTATCTGCACGCCGCAAGCCACGTTCTTGGCGGCGACGATTTCCGCTATGTGCGCGAAATCGTCGACGGCGATCAGGCCTGCCTGGAATTCGCCACCGAACTCGACGGAATCCATATCAACGGCGTCGATATCATTCGCTGGAATGATGACGGAAAGATTATAGATTTCAAGGTCATGATCCGACCGCTCAAGGCAATCAACAAGGTGTGGGAGAAAATGGCGGCGATGCTTGCAGCGCAGGCCGGTTGAATCGTCCATGCGCCGCTGGCTCGTCTTTCCCCTTCTCGTCCTGCTCGCTGCCCTTGGCTGGTGGTGGGCTCCTGCCCGCTGGACGCTGCTGTTCTGGCTGCCGTTGCTGGCGGTCGCGATCTACGATGCCGTTCAGCGGCGGCACACGCTCTGGCGCAATTATCCCCTGATCGCGCGCATTCGCTGGCTGTTCGAGGCGCTACGGCCCTTTCTTTATGCCTATGTCGTCGAAAGCCCGCTCGATGGCCGCCCTTACGCCCGCAACGAACGCGCGCTTGTTTATGCCCGCGCCAAGGGCCAGCTCGACGCGCATCCCTTCGGCACCGAGCTCGACGTTTATTCCGACGAATATGAATGGATGAGCCACAGCATCGCGCCGGTCGAAAAGCACGACAGGACGCAGCGCGCCCGGGTCGGCACGGCGCAATGCACGCGCCCCTATGACGCCGCGCTCCTGAATATTTCCGCCATGAGTTTCGGCTCGCTCGGCGCGCGGGCGATCGAGGCG
>Ga0189279_100135_pt1 | contig 27515 bp, 19 predicted proteins | sample N26B6minimetaG_FD_130324 | JGI IMG/M metagenome (GOLD analysis project Ga0189279, IMG submission 130324) | Marine microbial communities from the Costa Rica Dome - N26 B6 mini metaG | ecosystem: Environmental > Aquatic > Marine > Oceanic > Photic zone | place: Costa Rica: the Eastern Pacific... | reverse complement strand
TTTCATAGGTCGCGTCGAGCCGGCCCGTGATCTCCTCGGCCTCATAGACATATTCGTTATCGAAACTGGTCCTATAAATGTAAAGGTCGGGGTCGGTGATATCGACGTCGGCGGGCAGGCCAACGGCGGGCACTTCGGTGTCTCGAAAGTCGAACGACACCGCCTGCTTGGCGATGGTGTCGGCGCGCAGATAAGTCTGGCCATAATCCTGCGTCGCGCGCGTGAACGAGACGTCCGCGCTGAGCTTGAGGCGGTCGCTCGCCTGCCAGCTCGTCCCGAACTGGCCGCTGAAGATGTCGGTGGGCAGGGTCAGCCGCTCGCTGTTGCCCTGGATTACCGCGTCGACGGTGCCGGCGACGATATTCTCTTTGTCCGATACGACGAGGTCGTCATAGTCCGATGACTTGCGGCTCAGCGGGATCGAGACCCAGTTGCGTTTCCGGTCTGTATTGGCATGCGCGTAGAGCAGGTCGGCGGTGAATTCTAGCGTATCGGTCGGCTCATAGTAGATGTTCGCGGTGACGCCCAATTTGGTCCGCTTTTCCTGCAGGCGCTGATAGCGGATATCGTTGAAATAATAGATGTTGTTCCCGTCGCCATTCGGATCGACCACCGCCGGATCGCTGTCGAAATTGTCGGGCTCCTCGCGCCACGACGAATAGCTGTCGAACGAATCCTGCCCGATGTTCAGTCGCTGGTAGTTGGCGCCGATCGCGATGCCGAGCTTGCCGTCGAGCATCGATGCCGCGACGAGCCCCGTGAGACGGTAGGACGGATCGTCCGCCTTTTGCTTGTCGACGATCTGCGCCGAGCCGCCGACGAAGAATTTGCGGTTGGCGGCCGCACGGCGGGTCAGGATGTTGACGGTGCCGCCCAGCGAGCCTTCGATCATCGAGGGCGAGGGCAATTTGGTGACATCGAGCCGCGCGACGAGTTCCGAAGGGATCAGCGTCAGCACATTATAGGCGCCGTCGTCGGGGCCATCGGCGCCGCGGCCATAGGGGCTGATCAGCGTATGGCCGTTGAACTCGAGGCGGTTCTGGCTGAGACCGCGAATCGCGATGTCGGCGGCCTCGTCGATTTCGCGGCGGACTTGTACCCCGGCGACACGCTCAAGCGATTCGGCGACATTTTGGTCGGGCAGCTTGCCGATATCTTCGGCGACGATCGAATCGACGATCTGGGTCGAATTGCGCTTGATGTCGATCGACTCGGCTTCGGCAGCACGGATGCCGGTGACGATGATCGCGGTATTCGGACCCTTGTCGGCCTGTTCCTGGCTCGATGTCGGTGTTTCGTTCTCCTGAGCGAAACAGTTCGGCGCCGCTGCCAGCATGGCTGCGACCAGCGCGATCCGCGATATTTTGGCGATTCCCTTCACGATATCCTCCATCCCCTCGGCTGACCGCTTCCCATGGCCAGCTCGATCTGGTGCATCTAATGTTGCTATTTTAGATATAAGTCAACCGCAAGATCGGCTAAGGCTTCACAATATGCATGATGCAGGAAAGGATCGGAGAGCGACGATGCCGCGAAAGCGCAACAAATTCTGCCTGATGGCGGCAATGCTGTCGTGCTCGGCTCTTTCGGCCGCCGCGCAAACGCGCGATGCCGGCCCGCCGCCCGCCGAAGAGCGCCTTGGCCTCGACTCGCTTTTCGGATCGGACATGGTGCTGCAACGCGATCGCCCGATACGCCTCTGGGGCCGCGCAAAGCCGGGGGAGCGGGTGACGGTTTCGCTCCACCGGTCGAACGTGACAGTCGTCGCCAATAAGAGTGGCCGATGGCGCGCGACGCTCGCTGCGCAGCCCGCGGGCGGTCCCTATGCGCTGACGGCATCGGCGGCATCGTTCCGGGATCGCTATGCCGACGTGATGGTCGGCGACGTCTGGCTATGTGCCGGGCAGTCGAATATGGAGTTCCGCCGATCGAAGGCGATCGACCTTGCGGGCGGCTTCGCGCCCGATCCGGGGCTACGCATGCTCGATGTGGCGCGGCGGCAGGATGTGATGCCCTCGCCGCATCTCGTCACCCTCGGCGGCTGGAAACGCTCTTCGCCGCAATCCGCGGCCGACTTTTCGGCCGTTTGTCACCATTTCGGCGAAAGCTTACGGGCGAAGCTCGGCGTGCCCGTCGGACTGATCGCGGCGTCGTGGGGCGGCACGCTGATTTCGGCTTTCGTCGATACGCAAACCTATGCCGACCGTCATCTCGCGAACCCCCAAACCGACCCCGCTTCGCGCCAGAATCCGGGCCGTGTCTTCAATGCGATGATCGCCCCGATCGCGCCGTTCGCGCTGCGCGGGGTGCTCTGGTATCAAGGCGAGAGCGATACCCACCATCCTGCCCGATATGACGAAAAGCTTCGAGCGCTCGCGGCCAGTTGGCGGAAAGCCTTTTCGCAGCCGTTGCCGTTCATTGTGATTCAGCTTCCCGCGTTCGATCCCACGCCCGCCGATCCCGCCGGCAACTGGGTACGAGTGCGTGAAGAGCAGCGGCGCTTCGTTGCAGGCGATCATGGCTCAGGGCTCGTTGTGCAAAGCGATCAGGGCGTTGCCGACGAGCTTCACCCCCCCGAAAAGGCCGTGGTTGCCGAGCGGGCGGCTGGGACCGCGATGGCGGTTGCAGGGCTGGCAAAATATCCGGATGCCGGACGCTTGCGTCCTCTAGTCAGTCGATCGGGCCCGACACTTTCGATCACCTATGCCTTCGGCACGGCGCTGACGTCGCGCGGGCACGGCATGGCCCGCGGGTTCGAGCTTTGCGGCGAGGCCTGCGTGTCGGTCCCTGCCACGATCGGCGCGCCGAACAGGATAGACCTGGCGATTCCGCATGGGCTCGATCCTCGCTGCGTTCGATACGATTGGCAGGACGTCCCGCATGCGGAGCTGCTTACATCGAACGGCTGGCCACTCGGGCCGTTCGCCTTTGCCGTCCCTCGCAATGAACGGGCGGGGGCCATGACATGGCTTTCCGACTGCGCCGGATTGCCGGACACCGAATAGGCAAAAGGAGGTCATGCCGGCGAAAGCGCATACCGGGCGGACAGACTCCATGGCGGCGTTTCCGAATATGGTCTGCCAAGCGTTCAGTACCGCTCGCATCAGTCAGATACACTCGTCGACAACGCGCTATTCCCGGCTCACTGACCGAGTTGCTCCTGATCCGGCTACTGCTTTGATTCAATAGTCTTGAGGGCGCGAATGGTCGCTGCGACCAGCGCCAACGCTTCGGATCCTGCTTCGATTTGATCGGGAAAGGAGGCAAAGCCGTGGATCGTACCTTTAAAGCAATGATAGTCCGACGCTGAGCCGCCCCTATCAGCGCCTCGTGATAGGCCCGTCCTTCGTCGCAGAGAAGTCGAAGCCTGCGGCTATGATGAGCGCGCGCGAGAGTCTGCCAAATGTCTCCGCGCGTAGTGGGGAAACATGGGGTCGGATGGGTCGTGGCTGTCCGCAAGATGCATGTCGGCGAACCAGGCCAAGTCCTTTCCACTGAGCAGTCGCGCATCATCCCCTTGGGCCGCTCTCGATCCGAAATCGCTTTCGGGATCGGCATCCAGGACAGGATAGAGCAGGATCTGCAGATCGACGCGGGGTCCGTTGGTGTCACGCGCCCGCTGGCATATGACAGCGGCGAGACTGCCGCCTGCGCAGTCCCCGACGACCACAAGCGGCGCAGTCGCGCCTCCCAGGGCGGCGCGGCTCTCGTCGGCCCAACGCAGTGCTTCGCAGCAATCATCGAAGCCGGCGGGGAACGGATGCTCGGGCGCAAGCCGATAGTCGACGGACACGACGCATGCCTGCGCGCACTCTGCGATCGTGCGCGTCATTGTCTGTTTAGTCGTTCGCAATCCGGTAGGTGAGGCCGCGAGCATGTCGCTCGCCAGGTCGCGCACATAGGCTTCTATCGCCTCGTCATCGGTAATCGCCGAAACGAGCCCGCGTGTATAGGCGCGCTCGGCATCGAGGAAGCGGCCGGTCATCATCAACTCGGCGGCCAGCGCTAGGGCGAGGCCTCCGTCGCAGGCCGGGCCGTGGATGACGATTGGCTGCGGACATTCACGCATGCGCGCAACGATCCCGGTGGGGGATGGTGCAGCATCGGGCGCGGGCGGCGCGTCGACATCGACATCGGCAAAGGAAAACCCTTGAGATCGAGGCCGGCGCAAAAACCCCTTCCGGCGCCGCGGACGATTACAAGGCGACACGCCTTGTCCTCCGCAAGCCGGCCGAAATAATCCCATAACTCCCTGTTCATCCTGTCGTTGATGGCGTTCAATCGCTCGGGGTGGTTGAGCGTGACCCAGTCGATCTCGACAATATTCTGGACAATATGAGCGTTCCGCCGGCGGTAAACCAGATCCTGGCGCACATCAGCAACACGCCGTTCGACCTCATCGAATATTGCAAGAGCAAGGATATTCTCGTCGAGGCCTATTCACCCTTCGGCCACGGCGATTTTTTTTGCAGAACCCGAAGGTCGCCGAAATCGGCGCGCGCTATGGCGTCGGCGTACGGCGGCTGGCCGCCCGCTATCTGCTGCAACTTGGACTGCTCCTGCTTCCCAAGACGGCCACCCCGGCGCACATGCGAAGCAACGCCGACGTCGATTTCGCTATCAGCGATGCTGACATGGCAGCTCTTGCAACGATCGATCCGATCGCAGGCTATGGCGAGGCAGATCATTTCCCGGTCTATGCCAAAACCGACGGCCGGGCTTGAATATGGTCAAGCAACCGGCCGTCTGCGGCAGCCGGATTTTTCCGGCATCGAATCTGACATGCGACATTTACGCGATCCCCCTCATCGCGACTTTATGCCGGTGAAACTTTCGGTCCGGTCGATACTTGCCTGTCCGGTTACGGGCTGCGGTCCGCGGCGCCGTAAAGGAGCGCGTTGAAGAGGAATTTGAACGTGCCATAGGATTGCGCTCGCTGTGCGACCTCTGGCCCCATCAGGAACAGCTTGCCCTTGCCGATGTCGACGTCGGCGACCGCTATCGTTCCGGCAAGTCGCTCTTCGCCGATCGCCCAGCCGCTTCGCAACAGGTCGCGGCCCTGGAACCACGCCACGGTTTTCGCGGTGCCGTGCCCGGCGGCAGGCACGAAGGATTGCGACGAGTTGAAGAAGATATCGAGTTCGTCGGGAAGTCCGTAACCAAGCGGTTGCCGGTTATCGACCCTGGCCCGCAAGATCGATCCCGGGATGTAGAAGCTTTGATGATCGAGCGGCTTGGGCTTGCCGTCAACCGTGCGGACGAGTGCCGCGTCGAGGGGCGCGCCGAGCAATTCGGCGAGGCGGCCCGAACTGCCGATCGCGACCACCGCGCCGCCGTCGTTGACGAACTGCGCGACCTTGGGCGCCGTCTTTTCATCGGTTGCCGTCCCGAGCATCGGACGCATTGCGGCGGGCGTGTCCTGTTCGTCGGGTTGGTGGGCGGGCCGGTCGGTGCCCCACGCGCCCTTGGGCGGCATCGCGTCGTCGGCGAACAGGAGCACGTCATAGTCGCGCTGCAAATTTCCGGCGTTGAGCCGCTTGGGAAACAGTTGTTCAAAGGGGAATTCAAACTGTTCGAGCAGCCAGCGCGTCCATCCCGCCGGTATCTGGCCGCCCCAGCGGTCGACAAGGCCGATCCGCACCGGCTTGAGTGCCAGGCCGAGGCTGGCTGGCGGGGTCGCGACGGCGTGTGCGACGATGCCCAGCCCGGGTACCGATTGCGCAACGATCGCCCGGGCCTGGGGCGATGCGGGAACCCAGATCGCGCCGGGTTGCAGGGTGTCGTCGTCGACGGTGATGCCTTGCGAAAGCCAGCGCACCGGTACGCCCGCCTTCAGCAGCCGGTTGGTCAGGATGAAGCTGTTGTTGGTTTCGTGCCCGATCAGCCAGCCGGCGTCGCCCGTCCCGACGACGCGGCCAGGCGGCGGAGCCATCAGGTCGTGGACGGGGGAAAGCGGGGCCTCGAACCCGTCGAGAATGCGGTCGAAACCGACCCCCATCTGATAGGCAAGCGTATAGCCCGTGATGTCATACGGCGCTTTGGGAGGCCCCCCCGGATATTCGGTGTCATGGGGATGATGCTGGGGTTCGAACATGTCGAGGATGTGCGGGCGATAGGCCTGTGCGGTCCGTACGACATAGGATCCGGCCGGATAGGATTTGTCCCCGGCAACGAAGGATGCGTCGGCGCGCTCGACCTCGACGCCGTTCTTGATGAGCGCGTTCAGGAAGGTGATGGCGGTCGGCAGATCGTGCTGGTCGGGCGGGATCACATAGGCGCGGGCGTCGCGCAGGGCGGGTGCGTGCATGACCGTGTCGTAGAGCGCGGGATCGACCTTCTTGGGCCCGGCACGATAGCCCGGCCTGGTTTCATCTTCCTTGAGCGGCGCGGCATTCTCCAGCGCTTCGACCATCGGCGGGGTGGTCGTCCAGTTGTCGCGGCTGCCGCGCGCGATGCTGTTCGCGGCCATCCGCCAGATGTTGAATATCAAGCGTTCGCGATTGCGCGAGGCATAGTCGATGACCGCGCGATTGAGGCTCCACTGATAATCGAGCGTGTCCTGCAGGTGCCATTCGCGCGGTGCGATCGGCAGCATCTCGTCGCCGCGCGGCAACTGGGTCGACGGCACCAGCGGGATCCTGGCCGGCGTCGGGCCGCCGATGATTTCGGTCAAGAGGCCGATGCTGTTGTGGAAATAGGCAACCGAACGTTCCATGCCGTTATGCCACGTCGAATAGCGGGCCGCGCTGCGCATCCCCGATCCGCCCTTGCCCTCGGCGATCAGCCGCGAGTGCATCGCGAAGCCCACTTCGCTGAGCTGGGACATCACGATCGGGTCGTAATTGAAATTGAACGGGTCGCGGAACGGCGGAACGAAGACGACCATGCCCTCGGGACCCGTCTGGTGCTGGTTATAGACGATCTGCGGATACCATTGGCGGAACAATATCCGGTTGACGTTCTCCGTCTCTGGCATCTGCGCCATGAAGCTGTCGCGATTATTATCGTGGCCGACATATTTCTGGTAGAGCCGCGGCAGGGTTTCGAACTCGCGCTTTTTTGGGTCGGCGTGCCGCATGTACCAGTTGCTGACAAGCTCCATGCCGTCGGGATTGTCGTGTCCGAACAGGATGATGCAATCGTCCAGCATCCGCAGGGTTTCGGGATCTGACTGACTGAGCATCCGGTGAATGACCTGAATCTGTCCTTGGGACGTCACCGTTTCGGTTGCGTGCAGACCCGCGTCGATCCACACGATCGCCTTGCCGTCGTGCGCCAGCTTGCGCGCTTCCTCTTCGCTGACACGGCCGCGGGCGAGCTTTTCCGCAGTGGCGCGATATTCGTCGAGGCGGGCCAGATTCGCCGGCGAGGAAACGATCGCCATCCATTGGGTGCGGCCTTCGGCGGTCTTGCCGATGTCGACCAGCTTGATCCGATCGGATTCGCTTGCAAGCTGCTTCAGATAGGCTTCATAGTCGGTGTAATTGGCGAGATAATAGTCGCTGCCCACCGGCTGCCCGAAGAAGTCTTGGGGCGACGTGATCGCCGGGCTCGGCGCCTCGGCCTCCTGTGCTGCGGCGGCGGTCGGCGCGAGGACGAGCGCCGCGGCGAAGAAATAGCCGCAAACCTTCATACATACGTCTCCTGATCGATCCTGTGGCGCGAGCCGGTCCGCAGCCGGTTCGGGCAGGGCCCGGACACCGGCGAGCGGCAGGGCCCGATGGGTCCGGATCGCGCGGCCCATCCCCGCGTCGATCCGGACCGTGCGTGGCAGCGGTGACCGCCTATTTCTCTTCCTTCCCCTGCTTCACATATTTGTCGAACCAGTCAAAGGCCTCCGCGAGAACGTGCAGGCGGGTTTCGCGCGCGGCATAGATATGATCCTCGAACGGCAGCATCTCCAGCTTTGCGGTGCCGCCCAACCCCTTGAGCGCATGGTAGAGGCGCTGCGACTGGATCGGATAGGTGCCCGTGTTGCTGTCGATCTCGCCGTGGAAGATCAGGAACGGTTCGTTGATGTCGGGCGCGTGCATGAAGGGCGACATGGCGAGATAAACATCCGGAGCTTCCCAATAGGTCCGGCGTTCGCGCTGGAAACCGAACGGCGTCAGCGTCCGGTTATAGGCGCCGTTCATGGCATAGCCCGCCGCGAACAAGTCGCTGTGCGTCAGGAGGTTCGCCGTCATGAACGCGCCGTAGGACAGGCCGGCGACGCCGATCTTCTTGGGGTCGGACACGCCCTTTGCCACCAGCATGTCAACCGCCGCCTGCGCGTTGGCGACCAGCTGCTCGACATAGGTATCGTTTGCTTCCAGCCCGCCGACGATCGGCATCGACGCGTCGGCGAGAACCGCATAGCCCTGCGTGAGGAACAGCATATAGTCGGTGGGGGTGCGCGGCGAGACGCCCGAATAGCCATAGGAGGTGCCGCGAACCTGGCCGGCCCCCTTCACATCGGCGAATTCGCGCGGATAGGCCCAGACGATCGTCGGCAGCCGCTGACCCTTCTTGTAGTTCGGCGGCAGATACAGCGTGCCGCTGAGCGGGACCCCGTCGGCGCGCGTGTAGTTGACCAGTTCCTTGCTGGAATAGGCGAGGGCGTTATTGGGCCGGGAAATGTCGGTCAGGGCTCGTTTGGCGTTGCCCGGTAACTGGTGGAGATAATAGTTGGCGGGCGTCAGGCTCGTTTCATAGCGCGTGACGATCCGGTCGGCCTCGTCGTCGAGGACTTCGACGACCTCCTCGTAATTCTCCCCCTTGGTCGAAAAGAGGCGCTCGGTCTTCCCGCTGTCCAGATTGTAGCGCGACAGGAAGGGATGGTCGCCGTCGGGCGATCCGCCTTCGCCGGCGAGATAGATCCACGGCCCATCCTGCCGGAGTACGGTTCCGACGTTCGACATCTTGGTGACCGGCGCCCCGGGCTCGCCGTACCAGTCATCGTCGTTGTGGGACCACATCAGCTTCGACCTGACCCCGGCTCCTGTCGTATCGACCAGCCACATCTTCGTCTCGCGCGTTCCCCAGGTGAACTGCTTGACCAGGGCCTGATTCGCATCTTCGGTAAAAGCGAACAGGTCGTGCGACTGATAACCGCTGGCGCTCGGGACAATGCGGTTGGTCGTGCGCAGCAGCTCTGTCGGCTTGCCGTCGAAGGGCGCCTTCAGCAGCATGGCGCGATCGCGATATTCGGCCTCTTGCTTTGGATTGCCGCCGTCGAGCGGCTCGACATAGACGAGGGCCGGCGATGCGGAGGGGCGCCACGCGAAGCCGCGCGGTCCCGGCGCCGCCCATCCCAGGCTCTCCGGACCGGCGTTGTTCGTGGGAACGCTGGCGATGTGGTGAACCGGGGTCCCGTCGGCGGACAGAATGTCGACCGACTTGGGAAAGCGGCTGGCGGGAACAAGATAGGAATAGGGCGGCGTGATCCGCACCGACAGGAAATACTCCCCGCCCGGCGAAGGGGTCAGTTCCTGGTAAATGCCCGCCGCGCCAAAGGGCGTCGCTGCGCCGCTGGCGACGTCGACGATCATCGGCTGCGACGTCATGTAATAGTCGTAAAGCTTTTCGTCGAACTTGCTCGTCAGCAGGTTGGTGAAGGTCCAGACCGGAGCCTTCTTGCCGTCCGTCTGCTGGATAGCCGGCCCGGTCGGCACGCCTAACTGCGGCGCCGGCCCGCGGCCCTCCGGAACGAAATGGCAGAGCAGACGGCTGTTGTCGTCGAGCCAGTGACACGGGGCGTCGGACAGATAATCGATGCTGCGCGCGGCGTTGATGGACGGGCCGGAGAGCGCATGGGCTTCGCCGCTTGCAGCGTCAGCAATCCACAGCTCGATGCCCTTGGCGGTGGTTCGCAGAAAGGCGAAACGGCTGCTGTCCGGCGACCAGATCGGCGGCCCGAGTTTTGCGGTCGGCACCTTCAGATCGCGCGCTTCCTGCGTTTGAAGGTTGAGCAGCCGGTAACCGGTGCCCTGTCCGGTATAGGAGGAATGCGTGTCGTACGCGTCCATGTCATAGGGACCGTTGGTGGCGGTGTTCACGCGAACGCCGCCCAGCCGCTGCATCGGGGCGGCGCGATCTTCGATGGTCGGCATCCCCTTCAGTGAGGTCAGGACCATCCAGTCGCCGTCGGGGCTGACGCTGGCGGCCGGCGGAGGTGGAATGTCGAGGATGTCGACAACCTCCTTGGGCGGGGTGCGATAGCCGTCCTGTGCAAGCGCGGTCATCGGAAGCATGATCGCTGCGGCGGCAACGGTGGAAAGCGCTATGCGGGAAAATCTGCTCATCGGATGTCCTCGAATGGCGACCGCCGATTGTCGGCGGCGAAGGATAGGGAGCACGCGGCGGACGGCGAGATGGCGCCGGCCGCCGCGCTGCGGACGTCAGAAATTCTTGGAGAAGCCCACGTAGAAGAACCGGCCGATATTGTCGTAAAGCGACCCGTCGAACGCGCCCGTATAGGTCGAAGGCGTACGCGGCGGATGCTCGTCGAAGAGGTTGTTCACCCCGAGTTGCAAGGTCAGGTCGTCCTTGAACCGGTAGCTGGCGAAGACGTCGCTGTAGAAACGCTCGTCGACCTCTACGCCGCCGTAATATTCGTCGGTCTGCTGCACGTCGATCTTCGACGAGCCGATATAGCGAAGGTTCCAGCTGAGGCTCAGCCCGTCGAGCGAGTAGCTGACGTTGAGCGTTCCGCGCCAGGTCGGATCGTCGAATTCGCCGTCCTCGATCAACAGGCTGCTTGGATCGTCGGCATCGACGAGTTCCTCAAGCTTGTCGAGATAGGTGACGCTTGCCGACACGCTGAGGCGTCCATCCCAGCCGATGCGGTCGAGGCTGGTCGAATAGCTGGCCGCGGCATCGACTCCGCGCGCGGTCAGCTTGCCGATGTTCACCTGTCGCAGGTCGATCTTGGAGATCGCATAGGGATCGTCGAGCCCCACGAAATTGCCGCGGGTGACAAGTGGGCAGAAGGCGTTGTCGAGGCTGGGCGAATCGACGCATTTTTCGACGATCGTGTTGCCGTCCAGGGTCTGGATCGCGTCGTCGATCTTGATCGACCAGTAATCGACCGAAAGCCGCAGTCCGGGCAGCGGACTGACGACGACGCCGCCGGTCCACGAGTTCGAGGTTTCCTCCGACAGGTCGGGATTGCCGCCGAGCGCCGTGCTGAGCGCCAGCGCCGACGCCGGATCGCGCCAACCGACCGGAATGCCGAGCGCGCGGCAGTTCGCTTCGCGATTGGGCGCGAGGTTGATCTCGGCCGCGTCGCACGGATCGGCGGTGATGTTCAATGTGCCGAGCGTGTCGGGGCTGAAGAGTTCGACGATATTGGGTGCGCGGACGCTGCGCGACCGCGTGAAGCGCAGCCGGACCGCGTCGATCGGTGCCCACTCGACGCCGAGTTTCCAGGCTGTCGTGCTCCCGATCGTGTCATAGTGCGAATAGCGAACCGCGCCTTCGATTTCGAGCGAGTCGGCGAGGACGAAATCCTTGAGCACCGGCACGACGACTTCGGCGAACGCCTCGCCGACCTTGGTGCTCGCATCGACCGAGCCGCCGCCGTTGTCGGTACGGTAGAGCAGGCCCCGGGCGCCGAGCCCGTCGTCGAGCGTATGCAGCTTGTCCTGGCGATACTCGGCGCCGACCGCGATCCCGAGCGGGCCGGCCGGAAGGTCGATCAGCGAACCGGTCAGCTGGATGCCGGCCAGGGTCTGTTCGTTGGTTACGTCGCGCTGGAACGTATATTCGAAATAGCTTTTGTCGGCATCGGACAGCATGCCGTTGAACAGGTTGATCGGGGTACAGCCCGCGGCGCGTGCCGAAGCACTGCGGCAAACGGTTTCGCCCGTGTCGGGATCGCTGATCGCATCGACCGCTTCGAGAAAGCGGCTTTCGATACGCGTGTTGCCGATCTTATAATCCTGGTCGCGGCGGCCATATTGGTAAAAGGCCTGCCAATCGAAGCGATCGAAAAGCCGGCCTTTCAGGCCGCCAGCCGCCGTGTAGGTATAGCGCGAATTGGTGTAGCGCTTGTTGCCGTAGATATCTTCGCCCTCGTAACCGATCGTCAGCGAACTCAAACCGTTGGCGTCCATCAACGCCGTGACGCCCGCGGGCAGCGTCGGGTTCTCGCGGCTGAGCATCAGGCTGGAATCGAAGAAGCTCTGACCGTTCGTATCGGTATCGGAAAAAGCAAATTCCAGGTCGAGGAACGCGGTGACCGACGGGGCCAGTTCGTAATCGACATGCGCGATCGCGGAAAAGGCTTCGCGCGGATTGCGCAGATTGCGTTCGCGGCTGTTGTAGCCATAGGGGCCGCCGCTGCACACCGATCCATAGCAATCGGTCTGCGGCTGGGGCACGATGCCGCCATCATAGAAATAGCGCTGTCCGCCGACCACGAAGGTGGGGACATAGGCGTTGCCGACCGTGTGCGGGTCGTTGATGATGATCCGGTCGGGAATGCCGTCGTCGGGACCCGTATTGTCGGGATTTGTCGCCCAGGTCAGGGCGCCCTTGCCCGAGGTATAGCTGCGGTCAACATAGCGCAGGATATCGCTTTTCTGGTAGGTCATCCCGATGCTTGCGGAGCCCTTGCCGTCGGCGAACTCGCCGCCGCCGTTGGTCGAAAGCATATAGGTTGCCGCATCGCCGCGATCCGCGATGCCGACGCGGCCCGATACGTTAAAGCCCTGATAATCATCCTTCAGGATGATGTTCACAACGCCCGACACGGCATCGGCGCCATAGACGGCCGACGCGCCGCCGGTGATGATCTCGACGCGTTTGATCATCGCGGCGGGGATCGCCGATACGTCGACCTGCGACCCTTCGCGCGAACCCGAAACGCGGCGCCGGCCATCGACCAGGACCAGCGTCCGGTTGGTACCGAGGCCACGGAGGTTGATGAAGGTCGCACCGATGTCGCGCTGAAACGTATCGTTGCTCGCGCCGAGCCCGACGCTGATCTGGGGGCTTTGGAGCAGGATGTCGCCGATGTCGTTGAGCCCTGTGCGTTCGATCTGCTCCTGCCCGATAACGGTCGTCGGCGTCGGATTATCGAATCCGGTGCGGGCCACGCGCGACCCGGTGATGACGATCTCGTCCTGATCGGATGCGGCTCCCGGGCCCGGTTCGACCTGTTGGGCGCAGGCGTTCGTTCCCCACATCAGCGCCGTAAGGCCTACGGCGCCATAGAGTCTGTTGATCAAAGTATTTACCCCCGTTCGGCGATCGGCGAACCGCCGATCGGCATTCTGGACATGCGCCTTCGTGCATCGAACATCGGTGCCCTGTCGGACACGCGATGACTCTCCTGAAATTGGGTTTATCGATCCCTGTCGTTTGTCATTGCTGCGGATCGGCACCGGCCCTCGGGCGCCATTCGCAACCATGACAATATGATGAAAAACATCTGCGAGGGGCGCTCTTGCGATCGGGACATAGACGTTTGCGAACGGGACATTATGATTGCGATCTAGCAAGATTCATCGGTCGTTTCCTGCCAGGGAGCGCGCTGTCGTACAAACAGGCCGCACCCAGAGAATTTTTATAACGTCGAGTTGTTATTATATGACTCGGCGAGGAATTCGTCGCCGGGCGAATCGCTCAATCGGGCCAAAAATGCTGCACTTGCGAGAAACTCTGGTGCGAATGCTTAGCTATTGATACATTCCAAGCATGGAGCAGGTCGCGACTCCGTTCGATTGCGATGGCGCGCCGCGCCCCGTCATGATCCGCGTTGCGGATTGCCCGTCGCTACTCACCTATCCGCCGCATTCGCACCACCGGGCAGAGCTCGTTTATGTCCGCTCGGGAACCGTGTGCGTCACTATCGACGGCGCCATGTTCATCGTCCCCTCGCAGTGCGCCATTCTGATCGCGCCGGACACGGTGCACGAGGTCCGCATGCTCAGCGACGCGCATTTGCTGACCACCTATCTTGCGGTGCCCCGCGACAAGCCGGGATTGGCGTGCGGAAACCTCCTGGTGTCCGACCTGCTGCGCGAATTGATGCATGCCGCGGTCGATTTGCCGGTCGCCTATGATCGCGGCGGTCGCGAGGAACGCATCATGGACCTGATCGCCGAGGAAGTGGCGTGGTTGACGGCGCAGCCCGACACTTTGACCCTGCAAACGCCCGTGCCGACCAATCCGCGGCTCGTGCGCCTTTGCCGCGAGATACTGCGCGAACTCGACCGGGGATGGACGATCGACGATGCCGCCGAGGTGGCGGGAATGGGCCGCCGGACCTTTACGCGGGCCTTCAAGAGAGAAGTGGGAATCAGCTTCAATACATGGCGTTCGCGGGCACGGTTGAATGCCGCGGTCTGCCGGTTGAAAGCCGGTGCCTCCATCACCAGCGTCGCGCTTGAGGCCGGGTACAGCAACCCGAGCGCCTTCGCGACGATGTTCAAGCGCTGCTTGGGTGTCCCGCCTTCACATTTTCAAATAGCACGTACGGTGCGGCTCGCGAGCTGATCTGGGCGTTTGGGGCGCGTCAGGGCGTGCCGTGGTGGGCACTGGCGATCGCGACGGCGAGCGCATCAGCGGCGTCGGCGCCCGCGACGCCAGCGCCGGGAAGGAGAATGCGCAGCATGGCCTGCACCTGTTCTTTCGCCGCTCCGCCCGTGCCGACGATCGCTTTCTTGACGAGGCGCGGTGCATATTCGGCGACGGGAAGGCCGGCGCGGGCACAGGCGAGCAGCACGACCCCGCGTGCATGGGCGAGTTTCAGCGTCGATTGCGGATTGTCGTTGACGAAGATTTCCTCGACCGCCGCATGGGTCGGTCCATGATCGGCGATGACCGCGGCGAGCACCGTGTCGAGGTGCGCGAGCCGGTCGGGCAGGGGCGCCTTGGTGTCGGTCTTTACCTGGCCGTTGGCGATGTGGCTGATCCGGCTGCCCTCGACGCGGATCACACCCCAGCCGGTGCAACTGAGCGAGGGGTCGAGGCCAAGGATGATCATGGCGTCTATCCCCCCTGTGCGGCCCGCCCGGCAAGGGACGCATCGGCCCATCGCCAAGCTGCCTTTCTCAAGGCTGCCTTCCCCATCGCTTCGTGACAGGGAGGGTCGTCATCAGCCCAGCTTCTCCATCACGGCATCGGGGATGTCGTAATTGCCCCAGACGGTCTGGACGTCGTCGTCATCGTCGAGCGTGTCGATCAGCCTGAACAGCGTTTGCGCGGTGCCTTCGTCAGCGACTTCGCTCTTCAGCGTCGGGCGCCAGGCGAGTTTCACACCGTCGGCTTCGCCTAGCTTGGCCTCGATCGCCTTGGCGACTTCGTGCAGGCTGTCGACGCTCGTCCAGATGTCATGCCCGTCTTCCGACGATTCGACATCGTCGGCGCCGGCATCGAGCGCCGCTTCGAAGACCGTGTCGTTGTCGCCCGCGTCGGCGGGGTAGCTGATCAGCCCGAGCCGGTCGAAGCCGTGGCTGACGCTGCCCGACGTGCCGAGGTTGCCGCCATTCTTGCTGAATGCCGTGCGAACATTGGTTGCGGTGCGATTGCGATTGTCGGTCAGCGCCTCGACGATCAGCGAAACGCCGCCGGGACCATAGCCCTCGTAGCGGATTTCTTCATAATTGTCGCCGTCGCCGCCCGATGCCTTGTCGATCGCGCGCTGGATATTGTCCTTGGGCATCGACTGCGCCTTGGCGGCATTGACCGCGGCGCGCAGGCGCGCGTTGGCGTCGGGGTCGGGCAGGCCCATCTTCGCCGCGACGGTGATTTCGCGGCTGAGCTTGGAAAACAGGGCGCTGCGCTTTTTGTCCTGTGCACCCTTGCGGTGCATGATGTTCTTGAATTTACTATGGCCGGCCACGGCCTACCTCCATCGCATGCGGGAAATCGTGCGCTGCCCCTAGCGCGCCCGGCGGCCCGAAACAACTGCGCTTCAGAGGACGACCGCCGTGCCGCTCGCCGAAACCATCAGCATCGACCCGTTCTGACCGAGCACTTCATAGTCGATATCGACGCCGATCACGGCGTTGCCGCCCATCTTGGCCGCCTCGGACTCCATTTCCCCGAGGGCTTGCTTGCGCGCACGCGCAAGGACGTCCTCATATTTGCCCGAGCGGCCGCCGACGATGTCGGTGATGCTCGCGAACAGGTCGCGGAAGATGTTTGCGCCGACGATCACCTCGCCGGTGACGATCCCCAGATATTCGCGGACCGGTCGGCCGTCGACATTATTGGTGGTGGTGCTGAACATCGTTCCGTCTCCTTTTGCGGGCGCGCGCTCAGTCGATGCCGAGAGCCGATTTGTAAACGTCCAGGATCGCTTCCATTTCCTTGCGATCGTGGATCGGCATTTTCCTGAGGCGCACGATCTGGCGCATGATCTTTGGATCGTAACCCTGCGACTTCGATTCGTTGTAGACGTCGCGAATGTCGTCGGCGATGCCCTTTTTCTCTTCCTCCAGCCGCTCGATACGCTCGATGAAAAGGCGCAGTTGTTCGTCGGCAGTCGTGGCTTCGCTCATTTTATGCTCCGCTGGATTGGATGATGGTCTGGCGAGAATCGCCCCGGCGCCCGATTAGCGGGGTCGAGGATTCTTGGCCATGCTTTCTTCCATCCGTTTGAGCTGTTCGTCGCTCGCCGCAACGTGATAGCGCGCTTTCCATTCGGCGGTCGGCATGCCGTGCACGATCGTCCGCCCGGCCTCCTTGTCCATACCTCCGGCTTCGGCGACCCAGTCGCCCAGGCAGTTGCGGCAAAAGCCGGCGAGCCCCATCAGGTCGATATTCGCGGCATCGTGGCGATGCCGGAGCAACCGGACGAGCCGGCGAAAGGCGGCGGCGGCGGCGGCATCGTCCAGATCATCGAGCGCGTCGGACGCCTCGTTTCGATCTTCGCTGCACGACATGCCGGGCTCCTTTATATGATGAATAGCTATACGGTGGTTGCCTTGGCGCGCGCGACGCGCCATTCCTCGCTCACCGTAACGGCAAACAGGCAAGCGGAGCAATCGTGGTTCAGAGTTTTTCCCCCCGCCAGCGCAAGGTGCGCATTTTGGCGACGCTTGGCCCTGCAAGCGCCAACCCCGACATGATCGCGGCGTTGCATCGCGCTGGCGCCGACGCGTTCCGGGTCAACATGAGCCACGGCGATCATGCCGGTCATGCAAAGGTCATCGCGGCGATCCGCGCACTCGAAAAGGAAACGGGCCGCCCGACGACCATCCTTGTCGACCTGCAGGGGCCGAAGCTGCGCGTCGGGACATTCCGGGACGGTCCCGCAGACTTGGAGACCGGCGCGAAATTCGTCCTCGACGCCGATGCCGCGCCGGGCGACGCAACCCGCGTCCACCTGCCGCATCCCGAATTGTTCGCGGCGCTCGAACCCAACACCCGGCTGCTGGTCGACGACGGGAAGCTCGTCCTGCGCGTGAAAGCCGTGGCGGCCGGTCGCATCGAAACGCTGGTCGAGGTCGGCGGCAGGATTTCGGACCGCAAAGGCGTGAATGTTCCCGACGTGGTCGTACCGCTCGCTGCGCTGACCGAAAAGGACCGCAAGGACCTGTCCTTTGCGCTTGAGCAGCATGTCGACTGGATCGCGTTGTCCTTCGTCCAGCGGCCCGAGGATGTCGCCGAGGCGCGGCGCCTGATCGGCGGCAAGGCGGCGCTGCTCGTGAAATTCGAAAAGCCTGCCGGCGTCGCCCGGATGGAAGAGATACTGGAAATCGCCGACGCTGCGATGGTCGCGCGCGGCGACCTGGGCGTCGAACTGCCCCCCGAAGCCGTCCCGCCGCTGCAAAAGCGGATCGTCGCGACGGCACGGCGCATGGGCAAGCCTGTCGTCGTGGCGACGCAGATGCTCGAATCGATGATCGTGTCGCCGACGCCGACCCGGGCCGAGGTTTCGGACGTCGCAACCGCGATCTACGACGGTGCCGATGCGATCATGCTGTCGGCCGAGACCGCTGCCGGATCGTGGCCGGTCGAGGCGGTCACGATGATGGATTCGATCGCCCGCTCGGTTGAAGGCGATCCCGACTATTATCGCCGGCTCCACTTCACCGAAACCTTCCCCGATCCGACAACCGCCGACGCGCTTGCCGAGGCGGCCGGCAGTATCATTGGCACGATCGGAGCCGATGCGATCATCTGTTTCACCGCGTCGGGGTCCACCGCGCGCCGCGTTGCGCGCGAGCGGCCGGGCGCGCCGTTGCTCGTGCTGACGCCGAAGCGCGATGCCGCGCGTCGCATGGGGCTGCTCTGGGGCGCACATGCGGTGCCGACCAAGGACATCGGCAGCTTCGAGGAGATGATCGCGAAGGGCAAACGCATGGCGATGCGCCACGGCATCGGCAATGCAGGGGCCAAGCTGGTGATGATGGCCGGTGTGCCCTTTGGCACGCCGGGGTCGACCAATGTCCTCCACGTTGCGACGCTGACCGGCGACGAGTTGAAGGGATATAACTGATCCGGCCGGTCCCCGCCGGCGCGGATCGATTCAATCCGGGACAAAAGTTATCAGCTGATTCAGAAAATTTTCGAGCTGATTCAGTTCGGGACGCGCAAAAATGGTAAATGGACTTTGCACCATTGACGCTGCGCGGCATAGTCGCTGCATAGGAAGCGTCGGCGCCCGCGTGGGAGGGCGCTCTTTTGCAAACCCGGAGGTCCAGCTCGCGTGTCCGCCCCGTTCCGTTTTCCGCGCTTCTTCGTGACCAGCCCCGCTCCATGCCCCTATCTGGCGGGCAAGACCGAGCGAAAGGTATTTACCGAACTCAGCGGCCCGAACGCGAACGAACTCAACGACGCGCTGGGGCGGATCGGATTCCGCCGCAGCCAGTCGGTTGCCTATCGCCCGAGCTGCGCCGAGTGTTCGGCCTGCGTCTCGGTGCGGGTATGTGCGGGCGAATTTTCGCCGAGCCAGTCGCAGAAGCGCAATATCCGCCGCAACCGCGACCTCGTCGCGACGGCGTGCAAGCCCTGGGCGACCGACGAGCAGTATCAACTTTTGCGCTCCTACCTCCTGTCGCGCCACCCCGACGGCGGCATGGCCGACATGGATGAGCAGGATTTCGCCGACATGGTCGAGCAAACCCCCGTCGACAGCCATATGATCGAATATCGCGAGCCGACGGCCGACGGCCGCCCCGGACGGCTCGTCGGTTGCTGCCTGACCGACCGGCAAGGCGACGGGCTTTCGATGATCTACAGCTTCTTCGATGCGCAGCATCCGCTACGCGAAGGGCTGGGCACCTACGTCATTCTCGATCACGTGCAGCGTGCGGCAAAGGCTGGACTGCCCTATGTCTATCTCGGCTACTGGATCGAGGGATCGACGCGCATGGCCTACAAGGCGCGTTTCCGCCCGCTCGAAAAGCTGGGCCCCGACGGATGGTCGCGGTTCGAACCGATCGCGTCGGATCGTATCGCGGCGATGTTCGAACTCGCCTGATCGGCGCATATATCCTCCACCAAAAACGCGCTGGCAGCGGTTGACCTCGCGCCGGGTTCGGGGGCATAGTTCGCCCCTCTAGGACATAAGTCCGGGTCGCATCCGTTATTGATCGCCGAAGGGGCTGGCGATGGGGGGTAGGGTGCCCATGTACGCAACGATGCCGCGACGGCGACCTGGCCGGACGCCCGCCCCGTGAGCGAGGCGGTCAAGGTCGCGATCGTCGGGTCGGGTCCCGCCGGCCTGAGTGCCGCCTCGCGGGCTGCGCACCTGGGACTAAGCCATGTCCTGCTCGAAAAGACCGACCATCTGTCGGATACCATTTTCAAATACCAGAAGGGCAAGCGGGTGCTCGCGACCCCTGACCGGCTCGACCTGCGCTCCGACTGCCGCTTCGGAGAGGGCGCGCGGGAGACGATCCTGGCCAATTGGGACGAGGATGCGGCCAACAACAAGATCAACGTCCGTTATAATGCCGAAATCGTAGAGGTTTCGGGGACCAAGGGCGCTTTTACGATCACGACCGCAAGGGGCGAGACGATCACGGCCGAGACGATTGTTCTCGCGATTGGCACGCAGGGCAATCCCAACCGGCTGCGGTGCCCGGGCAACGAATTGCCGCACATCATCTATCAGGTCGACGATCCCGAGGATTTTCGGGACCGGCACATTACGGTCGTGGGGTCGGGCGATGCGGGGATCGAAAATGCGCTTGGTGTTGCCGAGGAGGCGCTCGGCAATCGGGTGACGATCCTCAACCGGTCGAAGGATTTCGCGCGCGCCAAGGCTAAGAATGTCGCCGACCTGATGGAGGCCGGCGAAAATGGCGCGATCGACATCCGCACCGAGACGCAGCCCAAGCTGGTCGAGGATGGCTGGCTGACACTCGATACCCCGAACGGCGAGGAGCGGATCGCTTGCGACACCATCGTCGCGCGACTGGGCTCGGTCGCGCCGCGCGGCTTCGTCGAGGCGATGGGGATCGCGTTCACCGGCCCCGACCGCGAAGCCTTTCCCAAGCTGTCTCCGACTTTCGAGACGACGGTGCCGGGCATCTATGTCATCGGCGCGCTCGCGGGCTATCCGTTGATCAAGCATTGCATGAACCAGGGCTATGACGTCGTCGAGTTTTTGAGCGGCAACGAGGCGCTGACGCCCGCGGACGAAAAGGACCTCGCGGCGATCTTTGCCGGAATGCCCCATGACATGCCGGTCAGCGAGTGGCTGGAATATCTGCGGGCCCATGTCCGCATCTTCGCGGATGTTTCGCCGCTCCAGATGCGCGAATTCATGCTCGATTCGAAGGTCGCCTTCTATCGCGCGGGCGAGGTGGTGTTCGAAAAGGACGAGCCCGGGTCGTCGCTCTTCGCGATTGCCGAAGGGCATGCGCTCGTCGAGGTCGGGCCGGACATCACTGTGCCCATCGAGGAAGGGTCGATCTTCGGCGAGGTCGGCCTGATCTCGGGGCGCAAGCGCGGCGCGACGATCCGCGCGGGCGGAGACAGCATCTTCGTCGAAATGTCGCGCACCGCGGCGCTCAAGTTGATGGCGGCGGTTCCGGGGGCCAAGCGCGCGATCAACCGCATCTCGCTTGAACGCCAGCTACTCCAGATATTCAAGGGCGGGCTGACGGCCCAGGATCTCGCGCCCGTCGTCGACGAGGCCGAGGTGATCCGCGTGCCCGCGGGCAGGGCGGTGGTCGAGGAGGGCGACGAAGGCGACGACGTCTACGTCGTCCGGTCGGGCTCGATGGTCGTCGAGAAGGATATCGGCGGCAAATCCATCTTCCTGCGCTATCTGCCCGCGGGCAGCTATTTCGGCGAGATGGCGGTGCTGAGCGGCGAGAAACGCAATGCGACGGTGAAGGCGGCGGTCGGCAGCGAGGTGATCAAGCTGACCGGCGCAGGCTTCAAAGCGATGCTCGCGGCGCGGCCGCAGGTTCGCGACGCCACCGAGGCGGCGGTTGCCGAGCGCGCGGCGATGAACGACTTCATTGAATCGCGCAAGGCGAGCTATTCGAGCGCGGTCGACCTTTATTCGGACACCGCCGGCTTCATTATGAAGGAGGGGCTGGGCGAGGCGACCGACGCGCTGCTGATCGACGAGAATCTCTGCGTCGGCTGTGACAATTGCGAAAAGGCGTGCGCGGACAGCCACGAGGGACTTTCGCGGCTCGACCGCGAGGCGGGCAAGACCTTCGCCCATCTGCACGTCCCGACGAGCTGCCGTCACTGCGAGCATCCGCACTGCATGGCCGACTGTCCGCCCAACGTGATCCACCGCGGCCCCGACGGCGAAGTGTTCATGGAGCCGGGGTGCATCGGCTGCGGCAACTGCATGCGCAACTGCCCCTATGGCGTGATCCGCATGGAGGCCGCGCCGCCGCCCAAGCCCAGCCTGATCAGCTGGTTGCTGCTCGGCCGCGGCCCCGGTCCGGGCGAGCCCTCGCCCAAATGGACGAAGACGCAATTGGGCGACGAGAAGCCCAAGAAGATCGCGGTCAAATGCGACATGTGCAAGGGGATCGCCGGCGGCCCCGCCTGCGTGCGCGCCTGTCCGACCGGCGCCGCGATCCGCGTCTCGCCCGAGGAATTCCTGTCGATCGCCCGGCTCGAGGAGGATGCCGGCTGATGGCGAGCTTGTTCCCTCAAAGGCTTTTGGGGCGCCGGTCGAAGGCGACCCAAACCGAAAGGGTGCGCGAGAGCAAGCACGAAGGGTTTCTGCGCTACGCCGACTTCCGCTGGGCGAAGATTTCGGGCGGCCTCTGCCTGCTTGTCATTGTCAGCTATGCGCTGGTCGATGTCCAGCCGCGCCCCAATGGCGGCAGCTGGTATGGCTATACGCTCGGCACGATCGGCGCGCTGCTGATCCTTTGGCTCACCGCGCTCGGCTATCGCAAGCGGCGGATGACGCGTGATTACTGGTCGCTGAAGGCGTGGACCTCGGCGCATGTCTATCTTGGGCTCAGCCTGATCGTCATCGGCACCTGGCACACGGGCTTCCAGCTCGGCTGGAACGTCCACACGCTGGCTTGGGCGCTGATGATGCTCGTCATCCTGTCGGGGATGTTCGGCGTGGCCGTCTATGCGACACTGCCCGCGGCGCTGTCGAACAATCGCGAACAGATGACGCAGATGCAGATGCTCGAGGCGATCCGCGCCTTCGATCGCCAGCTCCACGCCGCCGCGCAGCCGCTCAGCCCCGCCGACGCCGCGCCGGTGCTTGCGGCGCTCGACGAAAACCCGTTCGCGGGGGGCCTTCGTACGCGGCTCAGCGGGCACTATCCCAAATGCGCGACGGCCGCGGCGCATCGTGCGCTCGTCGCCTCGCATGACAGCAACACCGAGGCGCGGGCGAAGGTGATCGCTCTCCTGACCCAGAAGGAGGCGGCTCTTTCGCGACTGCGCCGGCACCTGCGTCTGCGCGCGCTGCTCGAGATCTGGCTTTATGTGCATGTGCCGCTGACCTTCGCACTGATAGCGGCACTGTCGGCGCACATCATCAGCGTCTTCTTCTATTGGTAGGGTGGGGGCGATGAGTTTCATCCTGCGCCGCATCGCGACGACCAAGACGGGCAAGCAGATCGTTCGCGACCAGCCGCTCGCGGGGGACAGCATTACGCTCGGACGCGACAGCGGCAATGCGATCCATGTCGCCGACCTTGCGGTCAATCCGCGCCATGCAACGATCAGCAGCGCCGACGGACGCCACGTCCGCATCGCGGCGCAGGAGGGGCTCGGCTTCGACCTCAACGGGCGTACGCTCGACATCGCCGATATCGACAGCGCGGCGGGTGCCGAGCTACGCTTCGGCGGGCATCGGCTAACGATCGCGCGCGAGGGCGAGGACGTCATCTTGCGGGTGGAGCGGATCGACGAGCTGTCGCAGGCGTCGAAGGACGTTGACGAAGCGCGCGCCTTTTCGCTCGCCGGCGTGATGCCGGGCAAGCGAGCCGGGGCGTGGGCGTTCGCGGCGCTGGTGCTGCTTGCTTTCCTGATCGGGCCGATCTGGGCGTGGCACAGTTACCGGAGCGTCGACGAACGCCCGCAAGGCTATCATGCCGACCAGGCGTGGCTGTCGGGGCCGCTGTCGAGCGCGCACGCCAGCCTGAAGAATGACTGCCAAGCGTGCCACGTCGAGCCCTTCGTCGCGGTCACCGACAAGGCGTGCGTCGGTTGCCATACCGGCGAGCACAAGGCGATGAGCCAGGCGCATGCGGGGGCATCGACTGCGATGCTGCTCGCCGCGCGGGCGCCGCCGGGGGCGGGGGGCAAGGTGCTGGCGGGTTTTGCGCATGCGTTCAACAAGCCGCAGGGCCGCTGCGTCGGCTGTCATACCGAGCATGAGGGTGCGGGGCCGATGCCGGCGACGCCGCAGGCCTTTTGCACCGATTGCCACGAAGGGATGGCGGCCCGGCTGACGTCGGCCGGCTTCAAGGCGGGCATCGCCGATGCCGACGATTTCGGAACGAGCCACCCCGACTTCCGCCCGCTCGTCCGCGCCGCGCCGGGCGCGCAGCCGTTGCGCGCCACGCGGGGCAAGGGCGCGGTTTCCGATTTCGACGGGCTCAAATTCCCGCACGACCTGCATCTCGCGGCGAACGGCGGGGTCGCGCGTATGGCGGCGAGCTTCCGCGGCCGTTATGACTTCGGCAAGAAGCTCGAATGCGAAAATTGCCACCGGCCCGAGGCCGACGGGGTCCGTATTGCGCCGGTGAAGATGGAGCGCGACTGCGCGATGTGCCACAGCCTCGCCTTCGAGACAGTCGGCGGCGTGACGCGCACCTTGCGCCACGGCGAGCCCGATCAGGTCGTCGCGGACCTTTATGGCTATTATCGCTCGACCGGCCCCACGCGCCCGCTCCAACTCGGCGGCATGGCGCGGCGGCGGCCCGGCCAATATGCCGAGGGGCAGGTCTACAACATCTATTTCCGTGAAAGCGCGGTGCGACCGAGCCGTGCCGCCGACGCGGTGCGGGCGGTCTTTTCAAAGGGCGGCGCCTGTTATGACTGCCACACGATCGGAACGCCGAAATCGGGCAACGACTGGCGCGTGATGCCGGTGCATCAGGCACCGCGCTTCCTGCAAAAAGGCTGGTTCGACCACGACGCGCACAAGGAAACGCCGTGCGCCGACTGTCACACCGCCGCGCCGAAATCGGAGCAGGCGAGCGACCTGCTGGTGCCAGGCCTGACGCAATGCCGCACCTGTCACGTCGGCGAAAGCGGGGCGACGCTGGCCAAGGTGGAGACACCGACCGCCTCGCCCTGTGCCATGTGCCATGAATATCACAGCGACGGCGGCAAGCCGTGGGTACCGGAGCGACAGCGCAAGAAGGCTGTGACCGCGATCACCGCGCCGCCTTCGGGGCGGCCCTATGCTGTGCGCAAGATCACAGAGCCGAGCCGACGCAGCCTTTATCATGTGGCGTGGCGCAGACCGGCGTTGCGGCACGCGGAATGGGGTGGATAATCATCGCGCGACCGCGATGGCGGCGCGGAGCAGGGGACGGAGATGCTGATCGCCCAGATCACCGATATCCATATCGGTTTCGATCCGGACAATCCGGCCGAATATAATCGCAAGCGCCTCGACGAGGTGCTGGACAGGTTGATCGACGGGCCGAACCGGCCCGACCTGTTGCTCGCCACCGGCGACATCACCGATCGCGGCGATGCCGACAGCTACCGCCGGTTGGTCACCGCCTTTTCGCGCTGTCCCTTTCCCGTCTGGCCCAGCGTCGGCAATCACGACCTGCGCGACAATTTTCACGCGCATTTCCCGGGCTTCGACGATGGCGATGGCTTCGTTCAATATACCGTCGATTTGCCCGAATTGCGGCTCGTCACCATCGACACGCTCGAGGAAGGGCGCCACGGCGGTGCTTTTTGCGACGTGCGTGCCGCCTGGCTCGATGCCGAACTGGCAAAGGAAGCTGCAAAGCCGGCCTATATCGTGATGCACCACCCGCCGGTAGAAAGCGGGATCGACTGGATGAACACCCACCCCGACGAGCCGTGGGTCCACCGCTTTGCCGAGGTGGTGCGCCGCCACCCGCAGGTGCGCGGGCTGATCTGCGGTCATCTGCACCGCAGCGTTACCGTCGCGTGGGAAGGGCGCACCGTCGCGATCTGCTCGTCGACCGCGCCGCAGGTTTCGCTCGACCTTCGCCCGATCGACGAAAATCATCCCGACGACCGGCCGATGATCGTCGCCGAGGACCCCGCCTATGCGCTCCACCACTGGAACGGGCGCGAACTCGTCAGCTTCTACGACCATGCCGGCGCGCACACGATGCTCGCCAAATATGACGAGCGGCTGCAACCGCTGGTGCGCGAGTTGAAGGCCGAACGGCCGGGCTAATAGCCCAGCGTCAGGTCCACCCGCGGTTCGACCGCCTCGCCCTTGTGCCAGCAGTCCAGATTTTCGAGGAAGCGTTCCGCCGCGCGGACGAACATCTTGTCCTGCGCGCGGCCCGACAGGTGCATCGTGACATGCGCGTTGTCGAGATTCCACAGCGGATCGTCGGCGGGGAGCGGTTCGGGGGTCGTGACGTCGAGGAAGGCGGCGGCGATTCGCTTTGCCTGCAAGGCCTCGATCAACGAGGCCTGGTCGACGACAGTGCCGCGGGCGATGTTGATCAGTGTGGCGCTGGGCTTCATCGCCGCAAGTTCGCGGGCTCCGATCATGCCGTCCGTTTCCGCCGTCGCTGGTACCGCGAGGATGACCCAGTCGAACTCGCCGAGCCGTGCGCGCCACTGGTCGGGGCTCAGCGTGTTGGGACCGGGGGAACGGCGCACGACCGTGACGTCGACCGCAAAGCCTTTCAGCCGCTCCTCGACCAGCTTGCCGATCGCGCCATAGCCGAGCAGCAACGCCTTCGACCCGTAGAGTTCGACTTTGCCCGGCGAGTCCGTCAGCCAGTCGTGCCGCTCCTGCGCGCGGATAACGTCGCGATATCCCTTGGCGACCGTCAGCATCCCCATCACGACATATTCGGCGATGGTGATCGCATTGATCCCCGCGCCGTTGGTCACGGTGACGCCACGTGTCCGAAGCAGGTCGAGCGGCATGCCATCGACTCCGGCATAGATCGAGTTGAGCCATTTGAGCCGCGTCGCCGCGCCGATCGCCGCCGCCATATCCTTCTTTTCATACATGTCGAACCAGCCGATCTCGGCCTCGGGTGCGAGCGCCATCGCCTCGTCCTTCGACTGAAAATAGCGCGGTTCGATCCAGTCGGGCAGCCGGTTTTCGACGAGCGGGCGGATCAGGCCGGACAGGACGGTGACGGTTTTGGTCATTGCTTTGCTCTCCCATAGCCGTTCGCATCGAACGAAGTCGAGATACCCATCGTTTGGCGCATTCCTTCCGGGTGTCTCGACTTCGCTCGACACGAACGGATTGCGAAATTCGCCTAAGCCTCCAGCCGCCAGTCCCAACCCAGCGGATCGCCGTCCATGACCTCGACCCCCGCGGCGTTCAACTGGTCGCGCAAAGCATCGGACGTCGCGAAATCCTTGGCCGCGCGCGCGTCCTTGCGGCGTTGCAGGCTGATTTCAATCGCCGCCTCGTCAATCGCGGCGGCCGTCGGGCGAAGGCGGAGCGCCTCTCGCGAGATCGTCAACAGCTCGAGCCCGAGCACGGCATCCATCTTGGCGAGCGCGGTCCGCTTTTGCCCCGCGTCGATTTTTTTCATCGCCGCAGCTTCTTCGAGCAGGGTGAGCGCGATCGGCGTGTTGAGGTCGTCCGAGACGGCCAAATCGAACCTGGCGAGCAGATCGAGGAGCCGCTTGTCCGACACCTCGGCCGCTTGCGTCTCGCGCACCGGGGCCGCCGCCATCACCAGGCGCTTGAGCCGTGTCAGCGCAGCGCCCAGCCCCTCCCACGAAAATTCGAGTTCGGACCGATAGTGCGCCTGCAGGCACAGCAGCCGATAGGCAAGTGGATGATAGCCCTTGTCGACCAGAAGTTGCAGGCGCAGGAACTCGCCTGCCGACTTCGACATCTTGCCGCCGCGGTCGATCAGGAAATTATTGTGCATCCAGACGCGCGCGCCCGAATGTTCGGCGCAGTCCAGACCGCCGCAATCGCGATA
>Ga0189279_100127_pt1 | contig 28959 bp, 32 predicted proteins | sample N26B6minimetaG_FD_130324 | JGI IMG/M metagenome (GOLD analysis project Ga0189279, IMG submission 130324) | Marine microbial communities from the Costa Rica Dome - N26 B6 mini metaG | ecosystem: Environmental > Aquatic > Marine > Oceanic > Photic zone | place: Costa Rica: the Eastern Pacific... | reverse complement strand
CTTGAGCACGTCATAGCCGTGCATGTCGGGCAGATTCAGGTCGAGCAGGATGATGTCGTAATCATAGAGCTTGCCCAGATCGAGACCTTCCTCGCCCAGATCGGTCGTATAGACGTTGAAGCCCTCGGTGGTGAGCATCGTGTCGATCGCCTTTGCGGTCGTCGGCTCGTCCTCGATCAGCAATACGCGCATTGGGCACCCCTTAATCCATCCCGCAGAACGGGACTGTTTCCCACGATGATCCCGCGACCCGCCGCGCGATCATTCTGCGATGCCGACGAGCCCCCGTTCGGGACTGCCGGAATATTAACCATGAAACAAATGAAGGGAAAAGGTTAATTTTGATTTAATCGCCCGAATCCGGCGAGTCGCGCCCCGTACAGCTTTGTTTTAGCGTGCCGACGAGGTGGTCCGACAGGGCCCGGACGCGCGCCGGGCGAAGCCGCGAGGGCGGCGACAGGAGGTGCAGCCACGCCTGCGGGAGCGACCAGTCGGACAGGATGCGCACCAGCGCCCCCGACGCCAGTTCGGCGTCGGCGATGAAATCGGGCAGCACCGCGATCCCGCCCCCCGCGACGAGCAGCGGGATCATCACGTCGCCGTTGTTGGTGAACAGCGGCCCGGCCGGCACGACCGTTGCCTCCTCGCGATCGCGGTGGAAATGCAGCGGCCGCGCGCGTTCGCGATGGCCATAGCCGACGAGCCGGTGCGCCGCGAGGTCGAGCGGATGCCGCGGCGTGCCGTGCCGCTCGAGATAGGCGGGGCTGGCCATCACCGACGCGGCGACCGGGGCGATCGTGCGGGCGAGCAGGCTCGAATCGTCGAGCGGCGCGATCCGCAGCGCCATATCGAGCCCCTCGGCGAGCAGGTCCTGCCGCGCATCGCTCAGCGTCAGTTCGACCTCGACGGCGGGATGGGCGGCCATGAAGGCGGCGAGCGGCGGCCCGAGCACCTTGATCCCAAAGCTCATCGGTGCCGCAAGCCGGATCGGACCGGCCAGGTCGACCCGGTCGCCCCGCGCCGCCTCGGTCGCGGCGGTCGCGGCGGCGACCATGGCCCGCGCCTCGCCGAGCAGCCCCTCGCCCGCCGTCGACACCATGACGACGCGTGAGCTGCGGTGGAGCAACGTCACCCCGAGCGACGCTTCGAGCCGGCTCACCGCTTTCGACACGCTCGCCTTCGACAGCCCCAGCGATCGCGCCGCCGCGGTAAAGGTCCCGGCCTCCGCCACCGCGACGAAACAGGCCCAGCCTTCATAATCGGGGAGCGCCATCAGACTATCTCCATATGGAAACGATCTGTTTCTATCTAAGCTATTTTAGAAACAATCCCAATCGCTATCTTGGCTGCAACAAGACAGCGCCGCCGGCATCCTCGCCAGCGGCGCGAGCGAAAGGCATATCCGATGATCGACATCCGCAAATTCGATACGCTGGGTCACGCCAATCATGGCTGGCTCGACGCCCGTCACCACTTCTCCTTCGCCAACTACCACGACCCCGACCGCATGGGCTGGGGCGCACTTCGCGTCTGGAACGACGACGCGATCGCCGCACAGTCCGGCTTTCCGCCGCATCCGCACCGCGACATGGAGATCATCACCTATGTCCGCACCGGCGCGATCAGCCACCGCGATTCGATGGGCAACGCCGGCCGCACCGCGGCGGGCGACGTCCAGGTGATGAGCGCGGGCACCGGCGTCACCCACAGCGAATTCAACCTCGAGGACGAGGAGACGACGCTGTTCCAGATCTGGATCATTCCCGATCGCGCCGGCGGCAATCCCGGCTGGGGTGCGCGGCAATTCCCGAAAGCCGACCGTTCGGGCCAGTTCGTGACGCTGGCCAGCGGGATCGACGGCGACGTCGAAGGCTCCGGCGCGCTGCCTATCCGGGCCGATGCCCGCGTCGCCGCAGCGACGGTGAATGCCGGCGACCGCATCGCCTATGATCTCGGCGCGGGGCGTCATGCCTATCTGGTCGCCGCCAAGGGCCGGATTCGCGTCAACGGCAAAGACGCCGGCCCGCGCGACGGTATCGCGATCCGCGATCTCGACCGCATCGAGGTCGAAGCGGTCGACGACGCCGAACTCGTGCTCGTCGACAGCCTCTGACGAGCCCCCCGGGCCGCCGCCACCCCCCTCCCTTGCGGCGGCGGCCCACCCCCTTTTCCCTCCCGACTGAAAGGACAAGCACATGGCAAAGGTTTTGGTGCTCTATTATTCGAGCTACGGTCATATCGAGCAGATGGCAGACGCCGTCGCCGAAGGCGCGCGCGCCGCAGGCGCAGAGGTCGACATTCGCCGCGTCGCCGAAACCGCGCCCGACGCGGTGGTCAAGGCGGCGGGCTTCAAGACCGACACGGCGCATCCGCTGCTCGGCGATCCGAAGGATCTGACCAACTATGACGCGATCGTCGTCGGCTCGCCGACGCGATTCGGGCGGATGGCGAGCCAGATGGCGAGCTTCTGGGACACCGCCGGCGGCGTCTGGGCGCAGGGGCTGCTCAATGGCAAGGTCGGCGCGGCCTTTACCTCGACCGCCTCGCAGCACGGCGGGCAGGAAACGACGCTGTTCAGCATCCTGACCAATCTGCTGCATTTCGGCATGACGATCGTCGGCCTCGACTATGGCTATGCCGGCCAGATGGGCGTCGACGAGGTGAAGGGCGGCGCGCCCTATGGCGCGACCACCATCGCCGATGGCGACGGATCGCGTCAGCCGAGCGAAGCCGATCTCGGCGGCGCGCGCTATCTCGGCGAACGGGTCGCCAGGACGGCGGCGAAGCTCTCGGCCTGATCCGGTGCAGCGCCTTCCGAGCCTCTTCCTCTCCCACGGCTCGCCGATGATGGCGCTCGAGCCCAGTCCGGCGCGGGACTTTCTCGCCGGGCTGGGCGCCCGCCTGCCCCGGCCGCGCGCTATCCTGATCGTCTCGGCGCATCACGACGCGCGGTTCGAAGGCGGCCGGGCGACCGTCACCGCCGCCGCCACGCCCGAAACCATCCACGATTTTGGCGGCTTTCCCGACGAACTCTTCGCGATGCGCTACCCGGCGCCGGGCGACCCACAACTGGCCCAGCATGTCGTCGATCTGTGCGCCGGTCGTGGGCTGCAGGTCGTGGCGGACCCCGACCGCGGGCTCGATCACGGCGCCTGGGTGCCGCTTTCGCTGCTCTATCCGGGTGCCGACGTCCCCGTCGTCCAACTGTCGATCGCGTCCGACGCACCCCCCGAATGGCACTATGACCTCGGCCGCGCGCTTGCGCCGCTACGCGACGAAGGGGTGCTGGTCATCGGATCGGGCAGCCTGACCCACAATCTGCGCGTCCTGATGGCGTCGCGCCCTCCGATCGACGCCCCGGCCCCCCTCTGGGTATCGGCCTTCGCCGACTGGGTCGCCGAGCGCCTGAGCGCCGGCGCGATCGACGATGTTCTCCATGCCGTCGAACGGGCGCCCTACGGCCGCGACAACCATCCGACGCCCGATCATATCCTGCCGCTGTTCGTCGCGATGGGCGCAGGGTCCGATATCGGAAGCCTCCACGCGCAGCGGCTTCACGCCAGCACGACCTACGCGCTGTTGGCGATGGACGTTTACGCTTTCGGGAGCGGGGCCGCCGCCCTATAGGCAGGCGCATGCTGCTTTCCGATCGCATTCTCTTCCTCGACGGCGAGGCCCTTGTCATCGACAAGCCCGACGGGCTGCCGGTCGACGCGCCGCGCGACGGCAGCCTCAGCCTCGAAAATCATCTCGACAGCCTGCGGTTCGGCTTCAAGCGGTGGCCGCTCGCCGTTCATCGCCTCGACCGCGACACGTCGGGTTGCCTGCTCCTCGCCCGCAACCCGAAGGCGCATGGGCGCTTCACCCGCGCGTTCGAGGGCCGCGAGGTCGAAAAGCAGTATCTCGCGATCCTGGACGGCGTCCCCGATGCCGACAGCGGCACCATCGACCTTCCGCTTGCCAAGGTGTCGACCGCAGAGCGCGGGTGGCGAATGGTAGGCGATCCCAAAGGCAAGCCATCGGTATCGCATTGGGAAAAGCTCGCCGTCGCCGACGGCCGCACGCTGTTGCGCTTTCGCCCCGAAACCGGCCGCACCCACCAGCTTCGCGTCCATGCCCTCGAAGGGCTGGGCTTCGCGATCGCCGGAGACCCCGTCTATGGCGCCGGCAAGGCGCGCGATCGCACCTTGCTTCACGCCGAGCGTCTGGTCGTGGCGCGCGGCACAAAGCCTCCGATCGTCGCCGAGGCCCCCTTTCCCGACCGCTTCGCTGCGCTTGGCTTTTCGCCGCCCGAGGGCGCCGCCCCGACCCGTGGCTGATATCCCCGACAGCGCGATTTCGGAACGTTTTCTTGCCGGTTCCGGACCCGGGGGCCAGAATGTCAACAAGGTCGCGACCGCCTGCCAGCTTCGCGTCGACGTGTTCGCGCTCGGCCTGCCCCCCGATGCCTGGCGCCGCCTGAAGGCGCTGGCGGGAAGCCGGCTCACCGTCGACGGCGAGCTCGTGATTCTCGCGCGCCGCTTTCGGACGCAGGAGGCGAACCGCGCCGATGCCCGCCAGCGCCTTGCCGATCTGATCGATGCCGCGCTCAAACGCCCCGAACGACGGATCAAGACCAAGCCGAGCAAGGCCGCCAAGGCGCGGCGGATCGAAGGCAAAAAGGCGCGCGGCTCGGTCAAGGCGATGCGCGGCCGCGTCCGCCCCGACTGAACCGCGGATGATGCTCTATCGCCTCGACGCGCCCGCATCGGCGATCGCGGCGGCGCTGGGGGCGGACGCGGGCTCCGATCCGTGGACCGGCGATTATGTCGCCCCCGGACGGCCCGCTCCCGTCGTCGTGGGTGGCGCTCGTCCGGGCATTCGTCCCGCCCTGCGCCCCAAGCTCTGGGGCGTCCCGCCGCCCCCGCGCGGCACCCGGCCGGTCACGTCGGTACGCAATCTGCAAAGCCCGTTCTGGATCGGCACCTTGCGCCATCCAGAGCTTCGCTGCCTGGTCCCCGCGACCGCCTTTGCCGTCTGGTCGGGGCGGGCCGGCGCGAGGAGACAGCACTGGGTTTCGCTGCCCGGCCAGCCGATATTCGCCTTCGCCGGCATCCATCGTCAGGGAGAGGATTGGCCGAGTTTTGCGATATTGACCAGCGAGCCCAGTGGTCCGCTCGAGCGCGAGGACGTGGATGGCATGCCGCTGATCCTGCACCCCGAAGATCATGCGCGCTGGCTCGCGGCCGACTGGCGCGAGGTGTCGGCGCTGGTCGTGCCCTATCCCGGCCACCTGCTCAAAATGGGACCAACGCCGCCTTAACCATCAGTTTTCAGGATGGTCTTTGAGGTTTCGGTAACCAGCCTCCGCGTAAAACTGCCCCGAATCGAAACGGATCGAAGGTCGAACGGTCGTGCCCGACACTAATGGTTTCTCTCTCTCGTCTTCCAATGCCCGCCGGGCCGAGCGCGCGTCGGTCGACGGTCGCGCACGCTTTCGCGAGGCCGGCCAGAACCCGTTCGACGCCGAGTTGTTCGACCTGTCGTCGAACGGCTTTCGCATGTTCACCTATTCGCATCAGGCGATCGGCAAGCGCATATGGGTCAGCCTGCCCGGCCTGCAGCCGCGCGAAGCGGTCGTCCGCCGCGCCGACGGCAATAATTACGGCTGCGAATTCATCGAACCGCTCCACCCGTCGGTCGCGAGTCATTTGCAAGCGACGCTGGGCAGCTGAGTCCGGGGCCTGGGCCTAGGGTCAGGACCCCTTAATTGCGCGTTCGAGGTTTGAAGCGATTTTGTTCAGTGCGAGGCGGAAAGGCGCAGGAATATGTCGATATTTCCAGTCTTTCCAACGACGCAATGGACAAAATCGGTCAAATCCCGAAGGGACGCCGAAATGGCTTCGATCTCGGGCCCGCGCGGCCTTGCGGGTAGCGATGCTACCCGCTGCGCCCGCCCGAACCCGATATCTTCGCCATTTCGACGCCTCGACCGTGCAATTAAGGGGTCCTGACCCTAATTTTCTGATTTTTCAGACATCTTCAGGATATGCTGCCATTCGGCGGCACGCACCGGCGCGACCGACAGGCGCGACTGGCGGATCAGTTCCATCTCGGTCAATTTCGGGTCGGCCTTGATCGCCTTCAGCGTGACCGGGTGCGCCAGCTTGCGGACCGGTTCGACGCGCACCACCACCCACGGCGAGCCCGCATCGGCGGTCGGGTCGGGAAAGGCCGCTTCGACGATCCGGACGATCCCGACGCATTCCTTGCCGATGTTGCTGTGATAGAAAAGCGCCTCGTCGCCGACCTTCATCGCCTGCATATTCTGCTTGGCGGTGTGATTGCGCACGCCGTCCCAGATACCGCTGCCATCGCGGATAAGGTCGTCCCAGCTATACGCGTCGGGTTCGGATTTCATCAGCCAATATTGCTTGCCCATGCCGCGGGGCTTAGCCGAGGCCTGGCAAAGGGGAAACCGCCTTTTTCCCTTTCGCGCAAGCGCCCGAACGCCTAAATCCCGATTCCTGTCAAAGACGCGCCGCCAAAGCTTCGGCACGGCGCGCCACAGCCTCGATCAAATGGACTTTACAGCATGACTGCCGCCGTTCCCGTCATTTCCATGTCGCTGCCCGCCGATCGTTTCGCGCAGGATTTCGGTGCCTCCTTCGAACGGTTCGGATTCGCGATGATCACCGACCACGGCATCGCGCCGGACCTGATCGACCGGGCCTGGGCCAAGGCGAAGGCCTTTTTCGCCCTGCCCGACGAGGCCAAGCGCGCCTATCATATCGCCGGCGGCGGCGGAGCGCGCGGCTATACGCCGTTCGGCACCGAAATCGCCAAGGGCGCCAAGGATGTCGATCTAAAGGAATTCTGGCACGTCGGCCGCGACCTGCCCGCGGGACACCGGCTCGCGGCGCAACAGCCCAACAATGTCTGGCCCGGCGAAGTCGACGGCTTCCGCGCGACCTTCGAAACCCTGTTCGCCGAATTCGACCGCGTCGGGGGCCAGCTGCTGTCGGGCATCGCCCGCTACCTTGGCCTCGCTCCCGATTTCTTCGACGACACGGTGCTCGACGGCAACAGCGTGATGCGCCTGCTCCACTATCCGCCGGTCGAAGCCCCCGCGAAAGGCATCCGCGCCGAAGCGCACGAGGACATCAACACGATCACGCTGCTCCTCGGCGCCGAGGAAGCCGGGCTCGAGATCCTCGACAAGGATGGAAGCTGGCTGCCCGTTTCGCCGCCGCCCGGCGCGATGGCGGTCAATGTCGGCGATATGCTGCAACGCCTGACCAACAATCGCCTGCCCTCGACGACGCACCGCGTCCGCAACCCGGACGCGGGCCGCGCCGGCGTCGCGCGCTATTCGATGCCGTTTTTCCTGCATTTCCGGTCGGATTATCGAATCGAAACGCTGGAAAGCTGCATCGACGCCGGGCACCCCGACCTGTACCCCGCGCCGATCACCGCCGATGAATATCTGCAACAGCGGCTGCGCGAGATCGGGCTCGTCAAATAGGGCGCCCGCACGCGCGCCGCCTCAAAGCTGGTCGGCGAAGGCGCGGTCGGGCACGCGTTGCCACGGCCCGCGCATTTCGATGATCGACCCGAAGACTCCGCTGATCGCGCCATCGCGAAAGCGCGCCGCCCCGCGCGCGAGGACATAGCGCAGCCGTCCCGATTCATCGACGACGCGGGCATGATATTCGAAATCGTCGCCCTCGCTCAGCGCGCGATCGAACGCCGCGCGAACCATGTCGCGGTCCTCGGCGTGATAATAGGCGATCGCCTCCTCCACCTCCATCGCGCCCTTCGCGGGCGGGCGGGCGAAAATCGCAAAGGCCTGCGGCGACAGGTCGATGCTGCGCCGGTCGGCGGCAAAGTCCCACGTCCCTACCTCGGCTATGAACTCCACGATCTCCAGCTTGACCTCGGCCACCCGCCGCGCCTCGCGCGCGCGGCCCAGTGCGCGATAGAGCATGATGATTACAACGACCGATCCCACGACGAAAAGCGCCAGCGCCATCGTCGGCACCGCGCCCGCAATTGCCCCCGGCATGCACCCCGTCCCCCAGTTTAAATGGCACGACCCATGCCATATCTGCCGCAAGTACGACACGCAGGCAAGATGCGGCGAGGGCCGGCTAGATCATGAACCTAGCGATCGGCCCAATGGTCGAAGGCGAGTTGCTGCTGCTCGCGGATGAACGCGGCCGCTGCGGCGCCTTCCCACGGTCCGTCGTAACCGAGCAGCAGCGCGGTACCGCTGACCCACCATCCCTGTCCGGGCAATCTGTCGCTTTCGCGCACGACCAGCACCGCGAGGTCGGGCTCGCCCTCGGCGGCGCACAGCCGGTCGACTTCGCCAAGCGTCTTGCAAAGCGCACGCATCTTCGGACGCGTGAAGCGAAACCCGAGTTCGCCGAGAAGTTCGGAATAGCTGACGCTGCGCCCTTCGCGCGCGGCATCGGTCAGGATGGCGCGGATGCGCGGGGCATCGCCAAGCGCCGCCGCGTCGGCGGGGACCGGCGCGCCGCCTAGACCTTGATCGCGCGAGGCTTTGGCGGCCACGGGATGAATCCGGACGTGCGCTGGACATAGTCGGCGTAATCGGGGCGCGATTTACGCAGCCCGCGTTCGAGCATTGGCTTGCCCGACCAGCGCGTCAGCGTAAAGGTCAGGAAAACCGGCCCGACCAGGCTTGCCAGCGCAATTCCCGGCCCCGCATCGGCCGCGATCATCCACAATCCCCACCACGTCAGCGCATCGCCGAAATAATTGGGGTGCCGCGTGTACCGCCACAGGCCGGTGTCGAGCACCCGCCCGCGGTTGGCGGGGTTCTTGCGAAAGGCCGCGAGTTGCAGGTCGCCGATGCTTTCGAAGGCGATGCCGATCACGGCGAGCAACGCGCCGATCCGCGCGAGCGTCCCCATCGCCGCCGACAGCCCCGTTGCGCTCGCGTAGAGACCGAGCTGCGCGGGCAGGCAGGTGACGAACAGCAACGGTGCCTGCATCAGGAACACCGACAGCAACGCCGCGCGATCCCAGCTCCAGCCACGCGATTCCGTGACGTTGGCCAGGATCTTTCGATAGCGCGGATCCTCGCCCTCGGCGCGCCAGCGGAGGAACAGGTGGAGTGCCAGGCGCACGCCCCAGATCGAAACGAGCAACAAGATCATCTGGGTGCGCTGGCCGTCGATGCCGGTCTGCGACACCGTGCCCCAGGCGAGCAGAACCATGCCGAACGCCCAGAACGCGTCGACGAACGACACGTCGCGAATCGCCCGCGCAATCGCCCACAATGCCAGGATCACGAGCAGCAAGCCGGCGAAATTCACCGCCAGAACCTGCAGGACGCCTGTCATGTCATCGCTCCTTCCATGTCCCCTACTATATCCGAAATCGAGCGGACTGCACGGTCGGGATGCTTCGGGGTACAGTCGCGATAGACGGACAGCACCTTTTCCATGTCGGCCCGAAAGTCGCCGGTCGGCCAGATCAGCGGCCCCAGTCCGCCGGTCTTGCGGCCATAATCCATCAGTCCCACCACCATCGGCACCTTGGCCGCCACGGCGATATGGTAAAAGCCCGTGCGCCACTTCTTCGCCTTGCCCCGCGTCCCTTCGGGCGCGACGGTCAGCATGAACTCGCGCCGGCGCGCAAATTCGGACACCATCTGCTCGACATTGTTCAGCCCTCCCGACCGGTCGACGGGAATACCGCCCATCTGGCGCATGAAACCGCCGATCGGCCATTTGAACAACGACAGCTTGCCCATGAAATGCGGGCGAATACCCTTGTCGGCGGTCAGGCCCAGATAATAGAGGAAATCCCAATTGCTGGTGTGCGGCGCCGCGATGATGATGAAGCGCCGGGGCTCGGGCACATCGCCGACCGCGGTCCAGCCCTGACGGCGATAGAACCACAGCATCGCGGCGCGTACCAACCGGGCCAGCGGCCCCGGCGGATCGTCTTCGATACTTGCCACTGTCTCTCCTCTCTCCCGTCCCGCGCTTGCGCGAAAGCGGCGCGGCGCGCAAGCGAAAGCGATGGACTTGCGGCACGCGATCGTTTCTGCTCCGCTGCGCGTCCGAAACAGGGGGATTGCCATGAAACTGTCGGCCGCGTTGTTGTTGTCTCTGGGCGTCGTCGCTGCCCCCGCGAGCGCCCAGCAAGCTCCCTTGCGCGCCGACCGGATCGCCTTTCGCGATCTCTATCGCGACCTTGTCGAAACCGACACGACGCTCTCGTCGGGAAGCTGCACGCTGGCGGCCGAACGGATGGCGACGCGGTTGAAGGCGGCGGGTTTCGCCGACGGCCAGCTTACGCTTTTCGCCGCGCCGGACCATCCGAAGGAAGGCGGCCTGGTCGCCGTCTATCCGGGCACGTCGCAACGCGCAAAGCCGCTGCTGCTGATCGCGCATATCGATGTCGTCGAGGCCAAGCGCGAGGACTGGACGCGCGACCCGTTCAAGATGATCGAGGAAGGCGGCTATTTCTACGGTCGCGGGACCGCCGACGACAAGGCCCAGGCCGCGGTGTGGATCGACACGCTGATCCGGTTCAAGAAACAGGGGTACCGGCCCAAACGCACGGTCAAGGTCGCCTTGACGTGCGGCGAAGAAACCAACGGTGCCTTCAACGGTGCCGAATGGCTCGCCGCGAACAGGCGCGACCTGATCGACGCCGAATTTGCGCTCAACGAGGGCGGCGGCGGCGACAGCGACGGCAAGGGAAAGGTGATCGGACAGACGGTGCAGGTCGGAGAGAAAACCTTCGCCAATTTCCGCCTCGAAACGCGCAACCCCGGCGGGCACAGTTCGGTTCCGGTGCCCGACAATGCCATCTATCAGCTCGCGCACGCACTGGCGAAAATCGAAGCCCATGAATTTCCGCTCGAAATGACCGATACGACACGCCGCTACTTTGCCGAGGCGGGCGCGGCACGCGGCGATGCGATCGGCAGCGCGATGGTCGCGCTCGCCCATGACCCTGCCGACAGGGAAGCCGAAGCGATCGCCAATACCGACCGCTTCCTTCATTCGAACCTGCGCACCACCTGCGTCGCGACCTTGCTCGATGGCGGCCACGCCGCAAACGCGCTGCCCCAGCGGGCGGGCGCGAATATCAACTGCCGCATCTTTCCCGGCCATCCGATCGAAGAGATCAAGGCCGAGCTCGAACGGATCATCGCCGATCCGGGCGTTACCGTGACGCAATTGCCGCCAAAGCGCCCCGCGCCGCCCGCGCCGCCGCTCGACGCCAAGGTGATCGGTCCGATGCAGTCGCTCGTCGACAGATATTGGCCGGGGCTGAAGGTCATTCCGTCGATGGCGAACGGCTACACCGATGCCACCTTCCTGGGGGCGGTCGGAATTCCGACCTACGGCGTTCCCGGCATGTGGGGCGACCCCGACGGAAATGGCGCGCACGGCCTCAACGAACGGATGGAAGCGCGCTCGGTCTATGTCGGCCGCGACTATCTGTTCGATCTGGTCAAGGCCTATGCCGACAATCCATAGAACAGGAACGATTGCCGCTTTGCCCACAGTCCCTTTGCCATGTGACGCGCGCCTTGCTATCGGCCGCTGACAATGGCGACCAACGACGACGATTTCCCTTCTCCGACGGCTTCCGATCCCAAGGGCGACAGCATAGACACTCGCTTCGACAGCGCCCTGTCGGAGCGTTATCTCGTCTACGCGCTGTCGACGATCACCGCCCGTTCGCTTCCCGACCTTCGCGACGGGTTGAAGCCCGTCCACCGCCGCCTGCTCTGGGCGATGCGCGCGATGCGGCTCGACCCGAGCCAAGGCTACAAGAAGTCGGCGCGCGTCGTCGGCGACGTGATCGGCAAGTTCCATCCGCACGGCGACACCGCGGTCTATGATGCGATGGTCCGCCTCGCACAGGATTTCTCGCTGCGCTATCCGCTCGTCGACGGCCAGGGCAATTTCGGCAACATCGACGGCGATAACGCCGCAGCCTATCGTTACACCGAGGCCCGGCTGACGCGTGTCGCGATCGACCTGATGCAGGGCCTCGACGAGGGCACCGTCGATTTTCGTCCGACCTATAACGGCGAGGACGAAGAGCCCGAAATCATGCCCGGCCTCTTCCCGAATCTGCTCGCCAATGGCGCGAGCGGGATCGCGGTGGGCATGGCGACAAACATCCCGCCGCACAACGCGTCGGAAGTCATCGACGCGGCCCTGTTGCTGATCGAGAATCCCCGGGCTGAACTCGCGCAATTGCTCGAGCATGTTAAGGGACCGGATTTCCCGACCGGCGGCATTATCGTCGACAGCCCGGACGCGATAGCACAGGCCTATGAGACCGGCCGCGGGGGTTTTCGCGTGCGCGGACGCTTTTCGACCGGAAAGCGCGAGGACGGCGGCTGGGAAGACAGCGGCGTCGAAAGGCTCGCCGGCGGCACCTGGCAGCTGGTAATCAGCGAGATCCCCTACGGCGTCGCCAAGAGCAAGCTGATCGAACAGATCGCCCAGCTCATCGCCGACAAGAAGCTGCCGATCCTCGACGACGTTCGCGACGAAAGCGCCGAAGATATCCGCATCGTGCTGGTCCCCAAGAGCCGGAACGTCGATCCCGATATCCTGAAGGAAAGCCTGTTCCGGCTGACCGAACTCGAAAGCCGCTTCGCGCTTAACCTCAACGTTCTCGACGCGACGCGAACGCCGAAGGTCATGGGACTGCACCAGCTGCTCACCGAATGGCTACAGCACCAGATCGTCGTCCTGGTCCGCCGCGCCGAGCACCGCATCGGCAAGATCGACGACCGGCTCGAACTCGTCGCAGGCTATCTGATCGCCTTCCTCAACCTCGACCGGATCATCGAGATCATCCGTACCGAGGATGAACCCAAGGCGGTGATGATCGCGGAGTTCGAATTGACCGACCGCCAGGCCGAGGCGATCCTGAACATGCGCCTCCGGTCCCTGCGCAAGCTCGAGGAAATGGAACTGAAACGCGAACAGGCCGACCTCGCCGCCGAGCGCGAAGAGCTGGCCAGGCTCATCGAGAGCCCGGCGCGGCAGCGGACCCGATTGAAGCGCGACCTGGCCGCTCTGCGCGCCGTCTATGGCCCCGACACCGACCTGGGTGCGCGCCGCACGACGATCGCCGAAGCCGCTCCGACCCGGGACATTCCGCTCGACGCGATGATAGAAAAGGAGCCCGTAACGGTCATCCTGTCGAAGCGCGGCTGGATTCGTGCGCAGCGCGGGCATGTTGCCGAGGATCAGTGGGGCGACTTCAAGTTCAAGGAAGGCGACGACCTCGCCTTCGCCGCGCATGCGCAAACGACCGACAAGCTGCTCGTCGCGGCGAGCGACGGGCGCTTCTATACGGTCGGCGCCGACAAGCTGCCCGGCGGTCGGGGATTCGGGGAGCCGCTGCGGCTGATGGTCGATATCGATCCCGACGCCCGCATCGTCGCGATGATCCCGGCGCAGGCCGACGGGCGTCTGCTCCTGGCTTCGACCAGCGGGCACGGCTTCGTCGTCCAGATGGGCGAAGTAACGGCGGAGACGCGCAAAGGCCGCAACGTCGTGAACCTGAAACCCAAGGCGCGGCTGGCGGTCGTGCGGGTCGTCGGCCCAGAGGACGACAGCGTCGCCGCCGTCGGCGAAAACCGCAAGCTCGTCGTCTTCCCGCTTGCCGAGGTGCCGGTCATGACGCGCGGGCAGGGTGTGATGCTGCAACGCTATCGCGACGGCGGCCTGTCCGATGCGACGACCTTCGCCTTCGCCGACGGATTGAGCTGGACGATGGGCGGCGACAGCGGACGCACGCGCACCGAGACCGACCTCGCCCCGTGGCGCGTCGCGCGCGGCGCGGCGGGCCGCATGCCGCCAACCGGTTTCCCGCGCAACAATCGTTTCAACTGATCCGATTTTCCTGTTGCCGTAAATAGCTTCTTTACCCCCGGTAACCTAGCCAAGGGCCAATGGGGAAAGGTCGCATAAAACCCGCTGTTATGCCTATCGATAGAACCGGCGAAGACCGGCCCTTGCTTTTCGTCGGCTGGATCGACGCCCTGCCGGTGCCAGCCGCGCTTATCCGGCCGCTTGCGCGCGGCAATTTCACCCTGCATGCGAGTAACGCCGCCTTCGACCGCCTCGGGTTGACCCCGACCGGGACCAAGGCGCCGCTCGAGCTGCGCCGGGCGATCGAGCGCGCGGCGCAATGCGGCGACGATCCGCAGGAATTTTCCTGCCGCCTGGGCGAAGGTCCGGCGGCGCGCGACCTGCGCGGTTCGATCGGCCCGCTATCGGGCGAATATGGCGATGAATCGCTCTTCCTGCTGACCTTGATCGACCGCACGCAGGAAATGATGACCGAGCGCAACCTGCGCCGCGAACTCGTGTCGGACAGCCTGACCGGGCTCCCCAACCGGGCTGGCTTCGAAGAATTGGTCGAGCATCGAACCCGCTCCGAAGAGCCGGCCGACCACGCGATCCTGCTGCTCGACCTGGCGCGCTTCAGCCGCATAAACGAACATATCGGCCCGCTCGCCGGCGACGAACTGATCATCACCGTCGCGCGGCGACTGAAATCGAGCCTGCGCAGCGGCGACATATTGGCGCGCACCGGCGGCGACGAATTCGCCATCTCGTCGCGCGTCGCCGGCGGGCGAGCCGATGTCCGCGAAATGGCGCGCCGCATCCGCGGCTGCTTCGACCATCCGTTTCGGATCGGCGACCTGAAGGTCAGCGTCGATTGCGCGCTCGGCTGCGCGATCCAGCCGGCTGCCGACGGCGACGTCGCCGACCAGATCCGCCACGCGCAGATCGCGCTCAAACGCGCCAAGCAGACCGACCGCATCGAAATCTACGAACCCGAAGCCGCCATGCTGTCGGACAATCGCTTCGGCCTTGAAACCGCATTGCGCAACGCGATCGAAGAGGACCGGCTGAGCCTCGCCTTTCAGCCGTTGATCGAGCTTGCGACCGGCAAGGTCGCCGGGTTCGAGGCGCTGGCGCGATGGGACAATGGCGAGGGCCGCTCGATCTCTCCGACCGAATTCATTCCGATCGCGGAGGATTCGGGACTCATCGTTCCGCTCGGCCAGTGGGTCATCGGCAAGGCGGCCCAGGTCATCGCCGATTGGGACCGCGCCAATGGCGACACGCCCGTCGACTGCTATTTCTCGGTCAACGTCTCGACGATCCAGCTCGTGCGCGACGACGTCGCCGCGGTCGTCCGTGACGCGCTCGAACGCAATCGGATCGGCGGCGAGCGGCTGATGATCGAACTGACCGAAAGCGCGATCATCGGCGACCCGCACCTTGCCCTGTCGGTGCTCAGCGAGCTCAAGGCGCTCGACACGCGGGTCGCGATGGACGACTTCGGGACCGGCTATTCGAACCTCGCCTATCTGCAACGCCTGCCGATCGACGTGCTCAAGATCGACCGAAGCTTCGTCGATCACATGGTCGAGGACCGCGACAAGGCGGCGATCGTTCGCACGATCCAGAGCCTGGCCGAAGTGCTGGGGATGAAAACGACCGCCGAAGGTGTGGAAACCGCCGACCAGGCCCGCCTGCTCTCGGCGCTCGGCTGCGATTTCGGGCAAGGATATCTTTTTGCGCACCCGATGGGCGCCGACCCAGCCTTCGACTATTGGCGTCAGTCGCTCGAGCGCCCCATTTTCTGATTGAGCAGGTCGCGGACCCGCGCGGCATCGGGAAAATCCTCGGCAACCCAGGCGGCCTCGACGGCGCGCAGCAACCTCGCAACATCCGGACCCGCGGCCACCCCGCGCGCGACGATATCGCCGCCCTTCAGCGGCAGCCGGGGAATGGCCCAGCCGTCGAGCTCGCGCACCTGTTCCGGATGCTCGCCGCCCAGCAGATGGATGTCGCGCGCCGCATCGCCGCCGACCGCGTAGGCGAGCTGGCGAATTGGTCGTTCGACGTCCTCGCAGTGCGCGGCCAGCACCCCCAGATATTTGCGCTGACGTGTCGAAAGGCGCAGCCGGCTGGCCACCTGCTCGGCGATGGCCGCGTCGGCGGGGAGCAGCGCCGCCATGCGCCGGAGCGGGGCGGGCGCCGCCTCCGTCCGCGCCTCGGACGCCACCAGCCGGTCAAGACGCGCCGCAAATCCGGGATCGAATTCGGGAACGATCTCGGCGAAGATGCCGTCCGCCGCCATCTGGCCGACGATCGCGCGCGGATCGGGGAGCGACAATATCTTGAGCAGTTCGTCGGCCACCCGCTCGCGCGACAGGCTGCGCAGCGAAGAGCGCGCCGCGACCGCAGCGGCATGGCTCGCCGGATCGAGCCCCGCCGTTCCGAAGCGCGCCGCGAACCGATAGAAACGCAGGATACGCAGATGGTCCTCGGCGATTCGCGTTGCGGCATCGCCAATGAAGCGCACGCGGCCGGCCTGGAGGTCCGCTAGGCCGTCGAACCAATCGTCCACGTCGCCGCTCGCCGGCTCGGCATAGAGCGCGTTGATCGTAAAGTCGCGCCGCGCCGCGTCCTCGCGCCATTCGTTCGAAAAAGCGATCGTCGCGCGCCGCCCGTCGGTCGCGACGTCGCGGCGCAGCGTCGTGATTTCGTGCGCGTCGCCGCTGGCGATTGCGGTCACCGTCCCGTGCGCGATTCCGGTCGGGATGACCTTGATATCGGCGGCCTCCAGCCGCCGGGTCACTTCGTCGGGTCGCAGCGGGGTCGCCAGGTCGACGTCGGTCACGGGCAAGCCAAGCAGCGTGTCGCGCACTGCGCCGCCGACGACCTTGACCGCCCCGCCGTCCGCTTCGAGGGCCCGAACGATGCGTCGCAGTCCCGGACGCGTGCGCCACGCGGAATCGGGCAGCCGCGTCACCGGTGCCATCCCGCCGGCATGCGCCGCGCCAGATTGATGATGATGCCCGCCGTCACGCCCCAGATCCGTCGCCCTTGCCAGTGCAGGTCGTAATAATGTCGCGCCTGCCCCTGCCAATAGGCCTCTTGCCGCGCGTAATTGTCGGGGTCGAACAGGATGTCGAGCGGAACTTCGAACCATTCCTCGACTTCGTCGGGATTGGGATCGAGCGGCAGGTCGGGCGGAATCACGCCGAGTACGGGGGTGATGTGATAGCCGCTGCCCGAGCGATAGGGGGCGGTGGTCCCGGCGATATCGACGTCGCGGCGGTCGAGCCCGATCTCCTCTTCGGCCTCGCGCAGCGCGGCATCGACGACGTCGCGATCGCCCGGATCGACCTTGCCGCCTGGAAAGGCAACCTGCCCGGCATGCGCACGCAGCCATTGCGGGCGCTGGGTCAGGATGACCCCGGGGTCCGGGCGGTCGGTAAAGGCGATCAGGACCGCGGCGTCGCGCAGCGTCGGCTTGCCCGCGACAAGATAGGTTTCGTCCTCGCCCGCATCGGGAAGCAGATTGTCCAGCGCGCCGCGCAGCCTGGCCGAAAGCATCAGCCGTTCACCAGCGGAAAGCGTGCGCCGTTCGACCAGACCGCGGGCGGTGTTTCGCCATCGGCGAGCGCCATCTCGACCAGCTCGTAATAGAGCGCGCGGTCGATGCGCGCCTCCAGCCCGTTGCCGATCGTGCCCCGGACATGCAGCCGCGGATCGGGGCGGTCGGGATTAGTTCCGAACGTCAGTGGATGCTCGGGACCCGCGACGACGAAATCGTCGGTGTCGAGCCGGAAAGCGAGCGTGCGGGCCGGGCCTTCGCCCTCGCTCTTCATCTCGACCGCGCGGAAAGGCGTATCCTCGACGACGATGCGCAGCTTTTCCGCGGGGGTGACGAGCACATGACTGCCGTCGCCCTCGCGGCGCAGGATGGTCGAGAAGAGCCGCACCATTGCGGGGCGGTCGATGCGTCCGCCCTCGTGATACCAGCTGCCGTCGGCGCGGATTTCCATCGCGCTGTCGCCTTCGCGCTCGGGATGCCAGCTCTCGACCGGCGGCAATTTGTGCGCCTTGAGACGCTCGATCGTATCGGCGAGCGAAAGCTGCGAAAATGCCTTCGGAAGCGAGGGGAGGGAACCGGCCATCACACCGACATAGGAAGGTGGGCGATCAAGTAAAGAGAGCCGGCGCGAGCGACGCGAAGCCTCCCCGCGAACATCCTTGGAAAACTGCGCAACATCCCGCGCGATTCGGGGTCTCGGCGCCTTGCGTCCCGAAGAATACGGGACAGGCATTTTTGCGACGGCCCGGCGGCGCACGGGCTGCCGACAACGAACGGGACGATCGCTGTCGATGTGATCGGACTGACCGCATGCGACTGACTGCGGCCCTTCCTCTTCTCGTCGCCCCGGACTTGATCCGGGGCCCATGACTTCGGCGCTGCTATAGATCCCGGATCAAGTCCGGGATGACGAATGCCTGTGAACGACCGGTTGTGGTTCCTTTCCAACGCCATCCCGGCGCAGGCCGGGATGACGGATAGGCAACGTCCGCGCCCCACCCCAAAGCCGATTTCGCAAAAAACCGCTGTCCTACATTATCCGGCTGTGCCAGCGTCCGTCCCGGCTCTTTCGACAGGTGGATAAAAGCGATCACGGTTTGCGCATGCGAACGCGAGCCAGCGGCGGCCGCACAAGGCTGACCTTTACTGAACTTTGAAACGACGGCGCGGACCCGGTCCGCGACAACCGAGGACGGCAATGGCAACAGGCGCGTCGTCAGCGCGGCCCGATCGTTCCCGCCCTTGCGGGCAGGATGTGCCCATTCACGGCCCGCGCAAGCAAGCGGCGCCTCTCGAACGGCCCCGGCAAATCCCAGGCCGCCGTTGCTTCGGCGGAAAAGCCAAAGAAGCGGCCGTAATATTCGGGATCGCCAATCATCATCAACGCACCGTCGGCGGCCGTTTCCGCGGCCTCCAGCATATGCGCCATCAGCGCGCGCCCGTGCCCGCCGCGCTGGAGGTCGGGGCGCACCGCGACCGGTCCGACCATCACCAGCGGCGTCGCGGTGCCGCCCGGCGCGCGGTGCATCACCGGCCAGCACTGGATCGTGCCCGCGAGTGCGCCGTCTTCGCGCAGCGCAAAGCTGAGCGCCGGAATTTCGGTCATGCCTGCACGGATGCGATAGGCGGTCCGCCCGAAGCGGTCGGCGCCAAATGCCGCGTCGAGCAAATCCTCGACCGCCTGCGGCTCGATATCCGACAAGGGAAGTAACTCGACCAACGCGCACCCTTTCGCTAATGCGGCGGCGCTTTAGGGTTAGGGCGCCCTATTTGAAAGCCGGATAATGGCGCCCGTGTGCAGGATTTTCTTGTGACCGATCAATTGTGGCTCGAGGTGGACGGGCTGACCGTCCAGGTGCTGACCGGCATCTATTCCGAAGAAACCCATCTGCCGCAGCCGCTGCGCATATCGGTGCGGGCGCGGCTGAAGATGGCGGCGCATTACGAGCCGACGACGCCGCTCAGCGCGTCGAAAAACTATATGAACCTGAAATTCGCGGCGACCGAGGGCATCCCCAAAGACGTGCATTTCGTGCTGATCGAAAGCGTCGCCGACCATATCATCGACACGCTGTTCCTGCAGGACGAAAAGGTCGAGGAGGTCGAGGTGAAGATCGTCAAGCTCGCGATCGCCGAGGAGGGCGAACAGATCGGCATCACGATGCGGCGCGCGCGCAAATGACGCAAAGGCTGGCGCTCGTCACCGGCGGCCTGCACCGCGTCGGCGCCGCGATCGCCGCCCGACTCGCGCGCGAGGGCTATGCGCTGGCGCTGCACAAGCACAGCGTCGCCGATCCCGATGCGGTGCTCGTCGACGCCCTCGCCGAGACGGGCGCCGAGAACCGCCACTTCACCGCCGACCTGTCGGTCGCGGCCGAAGTCGATGCGCTGGTGCCGCACGTGATCGCAGCCTTCGGCCGCGCGCCCGACCTGCTCGTCAACAATGCGGCGCTGTTCGCCGAAGGGGACTGGCAGGACCTGAGCCAGCCCGACCTCGCGGCGATGATGCAGCTCAACCATCATGCGCCGGTGATGCTGGCAAAGGCGCTCGTCGCGCACGCCGGCGAGGGCCAGCGGCCCGCGATCGTCAACATCGTCGATCAGCGCGTCGCGCATCCGGTGTCCGACCAGATCGCCTACAGCCTGTCGAAATCGGCGCTGTGGCAGGCGACCGCGACGCTGGCGGTCGCCTTTGGCGGCGCCGCGCGGGTCAATGCGGTCGCGCCGGGGCTCACGATACCGACCGAGGATTACAGCGAGGCGCAGATCGACCGGATTGCCGCGCGCATGCCGCTCGGCGCGCTGCCGGCCCCGGCGGAGATCGCCGATGCGGTAGCCTGGCTCGCGCGCGCCGAGGCGGTGACGGGGCAGACAATCTTCGTCGACGGCGGCGCGCACCTGACGCCAATGGGGCGCGACTTCGTCTGGCTGGAGCGCGATTGACCACCACGCGGAGGGAGAACCGGATGCGGACTTATTCAACATCGTCACCCCGGACTTGATCCGGGGTCCATCAAGCGCAGCGCCGGGAGAATGGATCCCGGATCAAGTCCGGGATGACGAAAGAAATATTCGCTTGTCTCGGGTGATCCCCGGCGCAAGCCGGGGTCAGGAGTTAATAACAACGTCGCGTATTTCGCCGCTCGGCCATCAATAAATATGCACCGCCTTGGTGACGAGATAGCTGTCGAGCCCCTCGGGCCCGCTCTCGCTGCCGAAGCCCGATTCCTTGATCCCGCCGAACGGCGTGTCGGGCGTCGAGATGACGAAGCTGTTCACCCCGACCATGCCGCTCTCTATCCCGTCGACGATGCGATTGATGCGGCGGCCGTTCTCGGTGAAGGCGAAGGCGGCGAGGCCATAGGGCAGGCGGTTCGCCTGCTCGAGCGCCTCCTCTTCGCTTCCGAACGGCCGCATCAGCGCCATCGGCCCGAACGGCTCATTGACCATCGCATCGGCGTCGAGCGGCACGTCGGCGAGCGCGGTCGGCTGAAAGAAATAGCCCTCGCCCGTCGCTTCGCCGCCGGCAACGACGCGCGCGCCCTTCGCCTTCGCGTCGGCGATCATCGCCTCGAGCGCAGGGGCGCGGCGCTTGTTCGCGAGCGGGCCCATCTGCGTGTCGGCGTCGAGCCCGCTGCCGATCTTCACCTTTGCCGTGCGTTCGGCGAAGCCCTTGACGAAGGCATCGTAAATCCCTTCCTGCACATAAAAGCGCGTCGGCGAGATGCACACCTGGCCGGCGTTGCGGAATTTTTGCATGACAACACGGTCGAGCGTCGCTTCGAGATCGCAATCGTCGAAGACCAGCACCGGAGCGTGGCCGCCGAGTTCCATCGTGATCCGCTTTACCCCGTCGGCGGCCAGCCGCATCAAATGCTTGCCGACCGCGGTCGAGCCGGTGAAGCTGACCTTGCGGATGATCGGGCTCGCCAGCAAATGCCGGCTGATCATATCGGGTACGCCATAGACGAGCTGCGTGACGCCCGCCGGAATCCCCGCCTCGTCGAGGCAGCGCATGATCGCGCTGGTGCAACCCGGCGTCTCCTCGGGCGCCTTGGCGATCACGACGCAGCCCGCGGCGAGCGCGGGGGCGATCTTCTTGACCATCAGATTGACCGGGAAGTTCCACGGGCTGAAACCCGCCGCCGGGCCGACCGGCTGTTTGAGCACCATCGTCCGCTGCCCCGCCGGGCGCTGGAGCACACGGCCTTCGATGCGCTTGCCCTCTTCGGCGAAATAGGCGAGCAGCCCCGCCGCCGAGGCAACCTCGCCGCGCGCTTCGGCGATCGGCTTGCCCTGTTCGAGCGTCAGCAGCGTGGCGATCGGCTCGATCCGTTCGCGGATGATCCCTGCCGCCTTGTGCATCAGCGCCGCGCGCTCGTCGGGGGTCTTGGCGCGCCACAGCGGCCATGCCTTGTCGGCGGCGGCCAGCGCCTCGTCGAGATCGGCCGCGCTCGCGACCGGCAGCTCGGCGATCGGCGCGCCCGTCGCGGGATTATAGACCGGCGCGACATCGCGTCCCTCGCCGCTCCGCCATGCGCCCGCGATGAAAAGTTGCAGGTCGGCGTTATAGTCGGCGGTGGTCGCGGTCATGGGGGGCTCCTATTTGGTATCGAAGGAAACTATCGCGTCCATATAGGACGCCTCAGCTGTAATTGAAGCTGATGCTGATCCGCTCGCTCTTCGCAGCGTTGATCATCACCTCGTGCCGCAGCCAGCTTTCCCACAGGAAAACGCGCCCCGGTGCCGGCTCGGCATAGAGGAAGGGATGCAGATGCTCGGGTGCGTCGTCGGTCCGCCCCGGCGCCGCCATCAGCATCGGCAGGCGCGGGTCTTCGAGCTTCAGCGCACCCGATCCCTTGGGTACGGTGACATAGAAGGTGCCCGACACGACGCTGTGCGGATGGATATGCCCGCTGTGCGCGCCGCCGGGTTTCAGGATATTGACCCACAGGCTGTCGAGCCGCAGCGGCTTCGCGAGGTCGAAATGGCACGCTTTTGCGAACGCCCTCACCTCCTTGTCGAGCAACCGCTTCAGATCGGCGAACGCGGGGTCGCGCTGCGGCAGGTCGTCGAGGCTCGCATAGCTCGTATAGCCCTTGTAACCGTGCGCGCGGCTCCATCCGCGCCCGGCGCCATCCTCTTCGGCAAGCAGGCGACAGCTCTGTTCGAGGTCCTCCAGCAAATCGGGCGAGCCAATGTCGGACTCGTAAAAATGGGTGGCGAAGAGCGTGCGAACGGGCATGATGCGCGGCAAAGCACAGCAGCAAGACGAGAGCAAGGGAGACAAGGATGGCCGAATTCGAGTTGATCGCCGACGGACTGCGCTTCCCCGAGGCGCCGGTCGTCATGGACGACGGCAGCGTCATCGTGGTCGAGATCGCCGAGGGGCGCATCACGCGCTGCTGGCCTGGTGGGAAGAAACAGGTGATCGCGACCCCCGGCGGCGGTCCCAACGGCCTGGCGATCGGCCCCGACGGCAAGCTTTATTGCTGCAACAACGGCGGCTTCGAATATGTCGAATCGGGCGGCTATCTGGCGCCGCACGGGATCGCGAACGACTATTCGGGCGGCCGGATCGAGCGCATCGACATCGAAACCGGCGCGGTCGAGACCCTCTACAAGTCGGGCGATCACGGCGTGATCCTGCGCGGCCCCAACGACATCATGTTCGACGCGCACGGCGGCTTCTGGTTCACCGATCATGGCAAGGTCGATTATGCAAAGCGCTGCCACGACATCGTCGGCATCTTCTATGCAAAGGCCGACGGCAGTTTCATCGAGGAAGTGATTTTCCCGTCGAACAACCCGAACGGCGTCGGCCTGTCGCCCGACGGCAAATCGCTCTACGCCGCCGAGACCTACACCTGCCGCCTGATGAAGTTCAACATCGTCGCGCCCGGCAAGGTCGACGACGCGTCGGGGCCGGGCGGCCCGGGCATCCCGCTCTATCGCCCGGCGGGCTATAAATTCTTCGACAGCCTGGCGATGGAGGCGAACGGCAACATCTGCGTCGCGACGATCGGCGAATGCGGGATCAGCGTCGTCTCGCCCCAGGGCGAGCTGGTCGAATTTGTTGCGACCGACGATATCTTCACCACCAACATCGCCTTCGGCGGCGCCGACATGCGCGATGCCTATCTGACCCTGTCGGGCAGCGGACGACTGGTGACGACACGCTGGGCGCGGCCCGGCCTCGCGCTGCGATACTGACCATGCAGGCGAACCCCGCGCACCGCGAATCGCACGTGGTCGACCGGGTCGGCTGGCTGCGCGCCGCGATCCTGGGCGCCAACGACGGAATCGTGTCGACGGCCAGCCTGATCGCGGGGGTCGCGGCCGCGGGCACGGCGCCGCACGCGATCCTCCTGACCGGCGTGGCCGGGCTCGTCGCAGGCGCGATGTCGATGGCGGCGGGCGAATATGTCTCGGTCAGTTCCCAGCGCGACGCCGAACGCGCCGATATCGCGATGGAAAAATACGAGCTCGCGACCGATCCCGACTATGAGCTCGAAGAACTGACGCAAATCTATCAGGCGCGCGGCCTCGATCGCCGGCTTGCGATCGAAGTCGCCGAACAGCTCACCGCGCATAATGCGCTCGACAGCCACTTGCGCGACGAACTGGGGCTGATCCACGCGATGCGCGCGCGCCCGATCCAGGCGGCTGCGGCCTCTGCCGCGAGCTTTTCGGTCGGCGCCGCATTACCGCTTGCGGCCGTGCTCGTCGTTTCCGGATCATCCTTGCCCTGGGTCGTCTCGGGTGCGTCCCTCGCCTTCCTCGCCGCTTTGGGCGCGCTCGGCGCGTGGGCGGGCAACGCTCCGATCGGACGAGCCGTCGTACGCGTCAGCTTTTGGGGGGCGATGGCGATGGGCGCGACGATCGCGATCGGGTCGCTCTTCGATGCGGCGGTCGGCTGACCTCGACGTTATTCGCTTGATCGAGGGCGCACGGGCGGGGCATGGGAACCTCCATGACCTATTCGACCGTCATCTTCGACTTCGGCGGCGTCATCACCGCCTCGCCCTTCGAGGCGTTCAATCGCCTGGAAGAGGAACGCGGACTGCCGCGCGATTTCGTGCGCCGGGTCAACGCCGCCGACCCCGACGACAATGCCTGGGCGAAGTTCGAACGCGCGGAGATCGACGCCGCAACCTTCGACCGTGCCTTTGCCGAAGAGGCGCGCGCGCTGGGACATGAGCTCGAGGGCGAAGCGGTACTCTCCGTGCTCGCGGGCGCGGTGCGCCCTGCGATGGTCGCGGCGCTCGACACGCTGAAGGCCGGCGATGTCACGATCGGCTGCATCACCAACAACGTCCCGTCGGGCAAAGGGGCGGGCATGGCGCGCAGCGAAGGCGCCGCGGCGGAAATCGCCGCGATCATGGCGCGCTTCGATCATGTCATCGAATCGAGCAAGGTCGGCGTTCGCAAGCCCGACCCGCGCATCTATCAGATGATGTGCGAAGTGCTGGACGTCGACGCGTCTGATTGCGTCTATCTCGACGACCTTGGCATAAACTGCAAGCCGGCGGCGATGCTCGGTATGCACGCCATCAAGGTCACAAGCGGCGAACAGGCGCTTGCCGACCTGTCGGCGGTGCTGGGATTGACGCTGCCTTAGACAGGCGCGTCCTCGTCGATGAAAAAGCGGCGTATCCCCGCAAAGGCAGAGATCCATCTCCGACCAGTGCAAGACAGGGCCGTCGGCCGATGGGCTCCCGCCTTCGCGGGAGCACACGGGCTTGCTGGGTCAAAGATGGCCGCGCCTCAATGCGCCAGCAGCAACGGCACGCGGCTGCTCGTCAACAGATATTGCGTCACTCCGCCGAAGATCGTCTCGCGCAGCCGGCTGCGACCGAACGCGCCCATCACGATCAGGCCGGCGCCCATACCGAGCGCTTCCTTTTCAAGCCGTTCCTCGACCGTATCGCCGCCGCGCTCGACCGTCTTGAGCTCGGCATGGATATCGTGGCGCGACAGATAGCGCAGCGCGTCGGTCGCGGGAAAGCCGCCATCGTCGGCCCCGACGGTGACGAGCGTTACCGCGCGACCCGCCATCAAAGGGATCGCCGCGCGCAAGGCGTGCGCGGCTTCGGCGCTGCCGTTCCATGCCACCATGACCGGCGCATCCAAGTCGAGCGCCTTGACTGCGCGCGACAGGGCCAGAACCGGGGTCGCGGCGCTGAGCGCCAGATCGCCGGCGAGCAGGGGCGGCGGGCCGCCTCGCGCTTCGCCATGCGCCGGCGGCAGGCTGACCACCGCCAGATCGGCGAAGGTCGCGGCGGCGGCGAGCGCGCCCGCAATATCGCCGTCGGCCTGTGTGACGTCCCACGGCACATCCCCGCCCGCCAGCCGCTCGGACACTTTGCTTTCGAGCGCCAGATCGTCGGCCTGTGCCGCCGCGAGCGCCTCTGCCGCGAAATAGGTGCCCCCGAACGGATCGAAGCTGACAAACTGTTGCAACGGCGTCGCGATCAGCAGCGTCGCATGCCCCTCGAAACGTCGTGCGAGATCGAGCGACGCCTGCAACCGTCCCTCGAACGCGGCGTCATTGTCGGCGTGAACCAGTATCGAGCGCATGATCAATCTCCTTCGCCATCCCATTCGTATATCGAATGCACGAAGGGGCGGTGCGGTTCATTGATCGGCATCAACATGGGGTTCGTCGATGCGCAGCGCCGCGGCCTGATCGAATATCCGCGTCAGCACCGGTTCGGTATCCGCGACGCGCATCGCGACGTGAAACGCGACGGGATCGAGCGGCGGCATGCCGGTCAGGTCGACGAGCGAGCCGGCGGCGATTTCCGCGCGCACCATCGGTTCCGGGAAGATGCCGACCCCTCCGCCGGCCCGCGCAATGTCGATCATCATCCTGGCATTGTTGCACAGGTTGAGCGACTTGGGGGCGATACGCGAAGCGTCGATCGCATCGCGCATTCGGCCATGGATCGGCGAAGGACTCGCAAGCGACCATACTGGCAACGCAACCTCTCCCCCGTCGCCGAAAGCCGCAGCGACCGCAGGGCTTGCGAGCCACAGCAGCGCGACCCGTCCGATCGGGCTGGTTTTCAGCGACGGGTGCGCGACCGGTCCGGCGGCAAAGGCCAGGTCCGTTCGCCCGGTCAGGAGTTGCTGGATCAGGTTAGCGGTCAGGTCGATCTCTATTTCCAGCCCGACGTTCGGCATTTCGGCCTTCAAGGCCGCGATGAAAGGTGGCAGGCAGCTTGCCGCGGCGATCTCGCCGGCGCCGATCCGCACGACGCCGCTCGCTTCGCCAAAGCCCCCGCTGCCGAGCAAAGCCTGTTCCATCTCGCGCAGGAGCGGCGCGCAGTCGCGCACCAGCTTGCGCCCAGCGGGGGTCAGCGCCATCCCCCTTCCGTCGCGGCGGAACAGGGTCGAACCGAGCCGCTGTTCAAGCTCGCGCATCCGCGCCGATACGGCCGGCTGCGTCGTGTTCAGCCGTTCGGCAGCGGCCGAGAAGGTTCCGAGCCGATCGATCCAGAGCAATGTTTCGAGATGATAAAGGGAAATTCGATTGATCGACATCATTTATGAATAATCTAAAATCACTATGATTAGAATTGATGATTTGGATGCGCCACAGTCGCGCCCGCCAGCAAAGGAGGCCGATTCATGGCGAACAAGCAATATTCCGACGCAGCCGCCGCCCTCGACGGGCTTTTGTTCGACGGCATGCACATCTGCGCCGGCGGTTTCGGCCTTTGCGGCATTCCGGAGCGGTTGATCGATGCGATCCGCGACGCCGGGACGAAGGAGCTGACAATTGCGAGCAACAACGCCGGAATCGACGGCGAGGGCCTCGGCAAGCTGCTCCGTACGCGCCAGGTGAAGAAGATGATCAGCTCTTACGTCGGAGAGAACAAGGAGTTCGAACGCCAATATCTCGCCGGTGAGCTTGAGGTTGAATTCTGTCCGCAAGGCACGCTTGCCGAACGCTGCCGCGCGGGCGGGGCAGGCATCCCTGGTTTTTACACCAAGACCGGCGTCGGTACCGCGATCGCCGAGGGCAAGGAGGTCAAGACCTTCGACGGGCAGGATTATATCCTCGAGCGCGGCATCTTTGCCGACCTTGCGATCATCAAGGGGTGGAAAGCCGACGAAGCCGGAAACCTCGTCTTTCGCAAAACCGCGCGCAACTTCAATCTGCCGATGGCGACCGCAGCAAAGATCTGCGTCGCCGAGGTCGAGGAAATCGTGCCGACCGGCAGCCTCGATCCCGACTGCATCCACCTGCCCGGCATCTATGTGAAGCGCATGATCGTCGGCGCGCCATACGACAAGAAAATCGAATTCCGCACCGTCCGCCCGCGCGAGGCTGCCTGACATGCGCGCGATAGCCTTGTCGCTGGGGCTGCTGCTCGCGGGATGCGCGGCCACCGCACCCGCGCCGGTCGCACCGCCGCCCCCGCCGGTCGAAGCCGCAAAACCGACAACGGCGCTGCAATATCTCTATGGCTCGGCCGAAGGCGCCGTGGCGATGCGGGCGACCAACGCGCGCATCGCCGACTATGCGGCCCGGCGGATCAAGGAGAGGCCTCGGGACAGCGTCGTCCTGGCGCCCGGCGCAACGCTCGACGCTCCGCGATTCGAGCCGTGCGGCGACAAGCCCTTCGCGGCGGTGTTCGACGCGGACGAAACGCTGATCTGGAATCTGGGCGCGACGCGCTACATGGCCGAACGCGGCATCGGCTTCGATCCGAAAATCTGGGATAGTTGGGAACAGACCGGCGCCGGCGCTGCGAAGGCGATGCCCGGCACGATCGCAATGGTGAACGCGCTGCGCGCTGCCGGCATCGCCGTGATCGCGAACACCAACCGCCGCGCAGCCAATGCCGCAGGCACCGAAGCGACGCTGCGCGCCGCGGGGCTCGGCGAATTCAAGCATGGCGAAACCTTGTTCCTTGCCGGCGACGATGCCGACGGGTCGAACAAGGATGGCCGCCGCGCCACGATCGCCGCGCGCTGGTGCGTAATCGCCATGGCCGGCGACCAGCTTGGCGATTTCAGCCAGCAGTTCAACGACAAGGCCTTGCCGCCCGCCGCGCGCATCGCCCTCGCGACCGGCCCCGCTGCGACCGCGCTGTGGGACAAGGGCTGGTTTCTCTTTCCCAATCCCGTCTACGGTCCGTGGGACCGCCTGGGCTGGGACGATCTTTTCCCCTCCGACACGAAATGGGAGCCGAAATAATGGCCGACGACACCAAAGGCTGGAGCCGCGACGACATGGCGGCTCGCGCCGCAAGGGAGCTACAGGACGGTTTTTACGTCAATCTTGGCATCGGCATTCCGACGCTGGTCGCCAACCATATTCCCGACGGGATGGACGTGACGCTGCAGAGCGAAAACGGCATGCTCGGCATCGGCCCCTTCCCGCTCGAAGGCGACGAGGACCCCGACCTGATCAACGCCGGCAAGCAGACGATCAGCGAGCTGCCCCAATCGGTTTTCTTTTCGTCGGCCGACAGCTTCGCGATGATTCGCGGCGGGCACATCGACCTGACGGTGCTCGGCGCGATG
>Ga0189279_100121_pt1 | contig 31411 bp, 24 predicted proteins | sample N26B6minimetaG_FD_130324 | JGI IMG/M metagenome (GOLD analysis project Ga0189279, IMG submission 130324) | Marine microbial communities from the Costa Rica Dome - N26 B6 mini metaG | ecosystem: Environmental > Aquatic > Marine > Oceanic > Photic zone | place: Costa Rica: the Eastern Pacific... | reverse complement strand
GGATGCCGAGATCGCTCTGCATTTCCTTGTAGATGTTGACCAGGCTCGGCGGGGTGCGCACGCCGGGCAGGACCGAAAAGCACAGGCCGTGCGCCTGGCCGGGACCATGATAGGGGTCCTGCCCCAGGATCACGACGCGAACATCCTGCGGCGGGGTCGCGTCGAGCGCCGCGAACCAGTGCGAAGGGCGCGGATAGATGCGCTTGCCCTTAGCGCGTTCGGCGGCAAGAAACGCCTTTAGATCGGCCATATAGGGCTGTTCGAACTCGCCGCCGATCGCGGCGAGCCAGTCGGGATGGAGCTTGACCTCGGCCATGCGGCCTTCGACCAGAGCCGCGCGGCCTTGTCCAGTGGCTTGTCCGCCGCTAGGCACGGGCGCGAAGGGATGCGGCATGGCAGACGGGATCGGCGAAACACTCGAAGGGCTCGAGGCAGTGGTGAAGGAGCGCCTCGCCGCCGCGGATGCGGGTGCCTCCTACGTCGCAAGCCTCGCCGCCAAGGGGCGCGGCAAGATCGCGCAGAAGCTGGGCGAGGAAGCGGTCGAAACCGTGATTGCGGCGCTGACCCAGGATGACGCCGCGCTCACCGGCGAGGCTGCCGACCTCGTGTTCCACCTGACCGTCCTGCTCGGCGAGCGCGGTCTCGGCTGGGACGATGTCGCCGCCGAACTCGCGCGCCGTCACGGCATCTCGGGCCACGCCGAAAAGGCCGCCCGCCAGCAATAGGAGCATCTATGGCGATCGACGCGACCCTGGCCTATGACGACAGCAATATCTTCGCGCGCATCCTGCGCGGCGAACTGCCGTGCAACACGGTGTTCGAGGACGAGCATGTCCTCGCCTTCCACGACATCAACCCCCAGGCGCCGCTGCACATCCTGGTTATCCCCAAGGGCGCCTATGTCAGCTGGGACGATTTTTCGGAGCGCGCGAGCGAGGCCGAAATCGCGGCCTTCGTCCGCGCGGCGGGCCGGATCGCGCGCGACCAGGGCCTCGTCGCCCCCGGCTACCGCCTGCTCGCCAACGTCGGGCTCGACAGCCATCAGGAAATCGGACACCTTCATGTCCATATTTTCGCCGGCAAACCGCTCGGGCCGATGCTCGCTCGCTAGCCGGTCAGCGACGAACCGTGCAAAAACAGCGATGAAAACTGGACACGGTCGCGTCCATACCGCAAGATAGGGCTCCACGGGTCGCGCGAAGCCAGGGAGACGCGAGGGATGAAAGTCGATGGACGGGCGCTGGTGCGCGCGCTGGCGGGCAAGCTGCGCTTAGCGCTTCTCCTGCCCCTGATGGTCGCGGTCGCCGCGGCGGGCAGCGACAGCGTCCCGCAGGTCACCCTCGCGACCCCCGGCAGTTCGGGCAGCGGCGACGGCACGATCACGCGCTTCACGCTGCGCTTTTCCGAAGACATGGTCCCGCTCGGCGACCCGCGCGCGAAGGCGCCGGCGACGAACGACTGCAAACTGCCCGCGACCGGGCGCTGGGTCGACACGCGGACCTGGGTTCTCGAATTCGACAAGCCGCTTCCGGGCGGCAAGCGCTGCCATGTCGAACTGCGCCCCGACCTGACGACCGCGCGCGGCGTGTCGGTGGTCGGCAACGACCGGTTCGCGATCGACACCGGCGGCCCGTCGGCGCGCGCGGTGCTCGCGGGCGGCACCTATGAAGGCATCGAGGAGGACCAGATCTTCCTCGTCGCGGCCAATGTTGCGCCCGACCGCGCCTCGGTCGGCCGCTACGCTTATTGCGCGGTCGACGGCATCGGCGAGAAAATCCCCGTCGACGTCCTCCCGCGCGAGACGGCGACCAAGATCCTGACCGGGCTCGGCGCGAACGACTGGAAGCGCCAGTCCTTCGTCTACGACGCGGGCCTGCCCGATCGGCTCCCCGCCGCGGGCGCTGACCGCGACGCGGCGCTCGACCGCATCGTCCCGCTGAAATGCCGCCGCCCGCTGCCCCCGGGGCGCGAGATGGCGCTCGTCTGGGACGCGCGCATCGCGCAGGCGGGGGTTCCCGGCCGCACCGCGGGCCGCGACCAGCGCTTCGACTATGACGTGCGCCCCGCCTTCACCGCGAAGATGGCGTGCAGCCGCGTCAATCCACAGGCGGGATGCAATCCGATCGAGGATATCCGGCTGACCTTCGCCTCGCCCGTCGCGCGCGACACCGCGCTCGCCGCGGTGCTCGCCACCGCCGACGGCCAGCGCCTGACCCCCCGGGCAAACGACGATGACAAGAACGACCCCTGGCTCACCGAAGTCCGCTTCGCCGGCCCGCTGCCCCAGAATGTCGAGGCGACGCTGACCCTGCCCGAGGGCGTTCGCGACCAGAGCGGCCGCTCGCTCGCCAACGCCGCCAACTTCCCGCTGACCTTCGGCATCGACCGCGCCCCGCCGCTGGTCAAGTTCGCCGCGCCCTTCGGCATATTGGAGGCGAGCGAGGGCGGCGTGCTGCCCGTCACCGTGCGCGGGGTCGAAGCCTCGCTGGTGCAAAAAAACCTTCAGATGCCCGCACGCACGCTGCGCGTCGGCGACGACGACGCCGCGATCGCGCGCTGGCTGAAGCGCGTCGACGATGCGGGAGACAGCGATTACCGCCGCGAACCGGGCCCCGACGGCACCGAAGTCACGGTCAACTATACCGGCACCGAATCGGTGTTCGGCGAGGGCGCGCCCGCGGGCGGCACCCGCCGCGACCTCGCCCTGACCCCGCCGGGCGGCGGCAAGGCGTTCGAGGTCGTCGGCATCCCGCTCAAGCAAAAGGGCTTCCACGTCGTCGAGATCGCGAGCCCCGAACTCGGCGCCGCGCTGCTCGGGCGCAAGGCGACGCGCTATGTCGCCACCGCCGCGCTCGTCACCGACATGGCGGTGCATTTCAAATGGGGCCGCGAAAATTCGCTCGCCTGGGTCACTTCGCTGTCGAGCGGGAAGCCCGTCGCGGGCGCACAGATTCGCGTCACCGACAGCTGCACGGGGCGCCTGCTCGCCAGCGGCACCGCCGACAAGGCCGGCCGTCTCGCCTTCCCCAAGGGATTGCCAGAGCCCTCGACCTGGTCAAGCTGCGAGGACGATCCCGACCCGATGGACAGCGAGGATCATGCGCTGATGGTCACCGCGCGCGCGGGCGATGATTTCAGCTTCACGCTCACCGACTGGGGCAAGGGCATCCGGCCCTATGACTTCGACCTGCCCTATGGCTGGTCGGCGCGCGAGGACATGATCCACACCGTCTTCGACCGCGCGCTCGTCAAGGCGGGCGAGACCGTCCACATGAAGCATATCCTGCGTCGTCCGGTCGGCACGGGATTCAGGATTCCCGAAGCGATGTCGGGAACGCTGCGCCTGCGCCATCGCGGCTCGGACACCGAGTTTGAAATGCCCTTCTCGATTGCCGCGAGCGGCAGCGGCGAAACGAGCTGGGACGTCCCCAAATCGGCGCCGATGGGCGATTACGACCTCGTCTTCGTCACCAAGGACAAGAAGGGCGAGGAACAGACGCGCTGGACCGACCAGTCGATTCGCGTCGACGAATATCGCCTGCCCACGATGAAGGCCGAGGTCACGGGACCGAAAGCGCCGCCGGTCCGTCCGGCCAGCGTGCCCCTGTCGCTGTTCGTCGGCTATCTGTCGGGCGGTCCGGCGCCCGGCCTGCCGGTCGAGCTTCGTACCAATTTCCGCCCGAGCTGGACCGCGCCGCAGGATTATGGCGACTGGGATTTCGACGGCCAGCCGGTCAAGGAAGGCGTCGTGCGCCTCGACGACGACGGCGACGTGCCGCGCGCCGACATGCCGCTCGCGCGTTCGGTGCCGCTGACATTGGGCGCCGACGGGACGGCAAAGACCGATGTCGTCGTCGACGAACCGATCGGCGAGCCGACGGCGATGACGGTCGAGATGGACTATGCCGATGCCAATGGCGAAACGTTGACCTCCAGCCGCCGGATCACCCTCTACCCCTCGGCGGTGCGCCTCGGGCTCAAGACCGACGGCTGGCTGATGCGCGACGACGATCTGCGGCTCAAGTTCGTCGCACTCGACCTCGAAGGAAAGCCGATCCGTGGCCAGCGCATCCAGGTCGCGCTCTACAATCGCGAGATCATCACCGCGCGGCGGCGCTTGATCGGCGGCTTCTATGCCTATGACAACCAGATGCGCACGACCAGGCTCGCGACGCATTGCAGCACCGCGACCGACAAGCTCGGCCGCGCGAGCTGTGCGATGGCGCCGGGCGTTTCGGGGGAAGTCACCGTCGTCGCGACCACGACAGACGAGGGCGGCAACGAAGCGCGCGCGGTGCGCTCGGTCTGGCTTGCGGGCGACGACGACTGGTGGTTCGGCGGCGACAATGGCGACCGGATGGACGTGATCCCCGAACAACCGCGCTACGCCGCGGGCGATACCGCGCGCTTCCAGGTCCGGATGCCCTTCCGCGAGGCGACCGCGCTCGTCACCGTCGAGCGCGAAGGCGTGCTCTCCAGCTTCGTGACCCCGCTTTCGGGCACCGATCCGGTGGTCAAGGTCAAGCTGCCCGCCACCTATGCCCCCGACGTCTATGTGTCGGTGATGGCGGTGCGCGGGCGCGTGACCGGCCAGGAAAGCTGGTTCCGCAAGATGAAGCGCGCGGTCGGTTTCGAGATCGAAAAGAGCGAGGCGGCGCCGCCGACCGCGCTCGTCGACCTCGCCAAGCCCAGCTACCGTCTCGGCATCGCGCGGATCAAGGTCGGCTGGGAAGGGCACCAGCTCGCGGTCAAGGTCGGAACCGACAAGGAAAGCTATGCGGTGCGCGATACCGCAAAGGCCAGCATCGAGGTCAGGACGCCGGGCGGCAAGCCCGCGGCCGGCGCCGACGTCGCCTTCGTCGCGGTCGACGAGGCGCTGCTCCAGCTTGCACCCAATGAAAGCTGGAAACTGCTCGATGCGATGATGGGCGACCGCACGCTCGACGTCCTCACCTCGACCGCGCAGATGCAGGTCGTCGGCAAGCGCCATTACGGACGCAAGGCGCTCGAGCCCGGCGGCGGCGGCGGCGGCGACCTTTCGGGTCTGACGCGCGAGGATTTCCGTCCGGTCCTGCTCTGGAAAGGCCATGTCGCGCTCGACAGCCGCGGCCGTGCCACGGTCGATGTCCCGCTCTCCGACAATCTTTCCGCTTTCCGTCTCGTCGCGATCGCGACCGACGGGTCGCAATATTTCGGCACCGGCGAGGCGAGCGTGCGCACCGTGCAGGATCTTGCCCTCTTCGCGGGACTCCCCGACATCGTCCGCACCGGCGACAGCTATGACGCGCGGTTCACGCTCCGCAACGGCACCGACAAGCCGATGACGGTCACGGCGACTCCGTCGCTCAGCCCTGCGATCGCCACCGGAAAGCCGCTCACCGTCACCATCCCGGCGGGCGGCGCGGTGCCGATCAGCTGGTCGATGACCGCGCCCGATACCGCCGGTGCGCTCAAATGGACGATCGAAGCCGCGTCGAAGGACGGCAAGCAGCGCGACCGGCTCGTCTTCGACCAGACGGTCGAGCCCGCGGTGCCGGTCGAAACCTGGGCCGCCAGCCTGCTCCATGTCGGCGCCGGCGCCGGTGCCGACACCGGCCTGCCGATCGCGCCGCCCGCGGGCGCGCTTCCCGGCGGATATGTCGATATTGCATTGTCGGACACGCTCGCGCCGCCGCTCGCGGGGGTGCGCGCTTATATGACGGCCTATCCCTACGATTGTTTCGAGCAGGCGACCTCGCGCGCAATCGCACTCGGCGATCTCGGCAAGTGGCAGGCGCTCGCGGGCGCGATGCCGACCTATCTCGATGACGACGGGCTGCTTCGCTACTGGCCGAGCGAGCGCTTGCAGGGCTCGCCCGAACTCACCGCCTATATCCTCGCGATCACCGCGGCGAACGGCTTTGCGATCCCCGAGGCGCCCAAGGCAAAGATGATCGCCGCGCTCCAGGCGCTCGTCGAGGGACGGCTGACCCGCAAGGGCTATGGCCCATACGACATCCGCCCGGTCCGCATCGCCGCACTCGCCGCGCTCGCGCGCAACAAGGCGTCGAGCGCACAGCTGATGGCGGCGGTCGACATGGCGCCCCAGGACATGACGACGGGCACGCTCGCCGACTGGCTCGTCGCGATCGACGCGACCCCGGGGGTCCGGAATGCGCCGCGCCTGCGCGCCGCGGCCGAGGCGGAGCTTCGCAAGCGGCTCGTCTACGAAGGCACACGGCTCGACCTCGTCGATGACGCCAACGCGCCCTGGTGGATGATGGCGAGCGGCGACGAGATGGCGATCAAGACGCTCGACGCGCTGCTCGGCCGGGACGGCTGGCAGGATGACGCCGGACGGCTGATGACCGGCGTCGCGCAGCGCCAGCGTCGCGGTCACTGGGACACCACCCCGGCGAATGCCTGGGGGGCAACGGTGGTGCGCCGCTTCGCCGATCTCTATCCGGCGAGCGCGATCACCGGCACGACCCGCGTGTCGCTCGCCGGCGGCAGCGCGGCACAATCCTGGCCCCTGCGCGCCGACGCACAGCCGCTGCGCGTGCCGCTGGTCGCGGGACCGCTGAGCCTGCGTCACGACGGCGGCGGGTCGCCGTGGGCGACGGTCAGCGTCAAGGCCGCGGTGCCGCTGAAAGAACCGCTGAACGCCGGCTACCGGATCAAGCGGACGATGAGCATCGTCAAGGCGGCCAATCCCGGGCGGCTGGTGCGCGGCGACGTGGTCAAGGTGCGGATAGAGGTCACCGCGAGCGCGGGCCGCACCTGGGTCGTCGTCAACGACCCGATCCCGCCCGGCGCGACGATCGTCGGCAACCTCGGCGGCCAGTCGCAAATGCTCGCCGACCAAGCGGGGGGCGAGGGCTGGCAGCCCAGCTATGTCGAGCGCCGCAAGGACAGCTGGCGCGGCTATTTCGGCTGGATGCCCGCGGGCACCCACGCGGTCGAATATGTCGTGCGGCTGAACGGCTCGGGCCGCTTCACCCTGCCGCCGACGCGCGTCGAGGCAATGTACTCGCCCGCGATCCGCGGCCAGTGGCCGAATGGGTCGATGACCGTCGCGGGATCGGCGGAGTGAGGGGCGGCTATTCTTGCTGTGTGCCGCCGCGCTCCTTCTGTGTGTCCCCGCGAAGGCGGGGACCCATCTCCTGCCTGTGCCATCTCGCACCGGCAGGAGATGGACTCCCGCCTTCGCGGGAGCACACCACGGATTGAACGGTGGGAACGCACCCCCCCGAACGCCGCCTCTTCGACGCCTTCGCCTGGGCGGCACTCGCGGCGCTGATCCTCGTCACCGCGGCGCACCTCGTCACGCGTCCGCCCGCGATGCCTGCCTATGCCGACGCGCGCGCCGCGTGGCAGCCCAGCGAGGCGTGGCTCTATGATCGCGACGGGCGGCTGCTCGATACCGAGCGCGTCGATTTCCAGCGGCGTCGCCTCGCGTGGGTGCCGCTGAAAGATGTCAGCCCCGCGGTGCGCGCGGCCGTCGTCCGATCGGAGGACCGGCGCTTCTGGTCGCACGGCGGGGTCGACTGGCTCGCGATCGCCGCCGCGTTGCGCGCGCGCTGGACCGGCGGCCCCTCGCGCGGCGCCTCGACGCTCGCGATGCAGCTCGCGGGATTCCTGTCGCCCGACATCGCGCAGCCGGGGCGGCGCGACTGGCTCGCCAAGATTCGCCAGATGCGCGCCGGACAGGCGCTCGCGTCGCGCTGGAGCCGCGCCCAGATCCTCGAGGCCTATCTGAACCTCGTGCCGTTGCGCGGCGAGGCGCAGGGGATCGGCGCCGGGGCGAACAGCCTGTTCGGCAAGCGCCCTGCCGACATGACCCGCACCGACGCCGCGCTTTTCGCCGGGCTGCTGCCCGATCCGTCGGCAGGCGCGAAGGCGCTCGGCACGCGCGCCTGCCGCATCGCCGGGACGGCCGATTGCAGCGCGATCGACGCCGCCGCCGCGACCCTCGTCTCGGGTGAGCGCGCGGCACGGCTCGACCCCGCGCTCGCCCCGCATCTCGCGATCCGCCTGCTCGACAGGCCGGGGAAGCGCGTCACGACGACGATCGACCGGCGCGCACAGCGCATCGCGATCGCGGCGATGCGGCGCCAGCTCAAGGGGCTCGGCGCGGAGCGCGTGCGCGACGGCGCGGTCGTCGTTCTCGACAACCGGACCGGCGACGTGCTCGCCTATGTCGGCGGGGTCGGGCTCGGCTCGACCGCCGCCGCGGTCGACGGCGCGAGCGCGCGGCGACAGGCGGGTTCGACGCTCAAGCCGCATCTCTATGCGCAGGTGATCGAAAAGCGCTGGCTGACCGCCGCCTCGATCCTTGACGACAGCCCGGTGCAACTCGACACCGCCTCGGGCCTCTATGTGCCCAAGAATTACGACCACAGCTTCAAGGGGCCGGTCACGGTGCGCAAGGCGCTCGCCAGCTCGCTCAACGTCCCCGCGGTGCGCACCCTTGTTCTCGACGATGTCCAGCAATTCCGCGACCGCCTCTGGGCGCTCGGCTACCACGGGCTCGTCGAGGACGGCGACTATTACGGCTTCAGCCTCGCGCTCGGCTCGGCCGAAGTTTCCCTCGTCGAACAGGCTAACGCATTCAGAGCATTGGCGAACATGGGGAAGTGGTCCCCCGTGCGCTTTGTCGCTACGCGGCACGTTCGGCAACATCCGCGCCAGGTCGTCAGCCCCGGCGCCGCCTTCATCGTCGACGACATCCTCTCCGACGCCACCGCGCGCACCGACGCCTTCGGCGCCGACAGCGCGCTGCGCCTGCCGTTCTGGGCGGCGGCAAAGACCGGCACGTCAAAGGGGATGCGCGACAATTGGTGCATCGGCTTTTCCGACCGCTACACCGTCGCGGTGTGGGTCGGCAATCTCGAGGGCGATTCGATGCACGCGGTTTCAGGCACCTCGGGTGCGGCGCCGGTGTGGCGCGATGTGATGATGGCGCTGCACGAAGGGCATCCGGGCAAGCCGCCCGCGATGCCGGCGGACGTCGAGGTCCGGCGGATCGCACTGCCCGGCACGCGCGAACCGCCGCGGCGCGAATATTTCCTTTCCGGCACCGCGCAGGCCGAAATGGCCGCGGCGCCCGAAGCCGCGCGCCGCCCGCGCATCACCAGCCCGGTCAGCGGCAGCGTCTATGCGATCGATCCCGACATTCCGGCCGACCGCCAACGGCTCGGCGTCGCGGTCAGCGGCGCGGTCGCCGGGCATCGCCTGCTCCTCGACAAAAGGCCGCTCGGCGATGCCGGCGCGGGCCTTCAGATCGTGCCGCGCCCGGGCAGTCATATCCTCGCGCTCGTCGACCCCGGCGGGCGGACGATCGACCGCATCCGTTTCACCGTGCGATAGACCGCGTGTCACACGGCTGAAATTAAGTTGCGCTGACCGAAGGAGCGGCTAGTCTGTCCCGCCAGGAGACGGGCGCCCTCCCGGCGTCCCGACAAGGGGACATTCGCATGATATTTGGTCGCGTCAAACCACTCGACGCCATCTTGGCCACGGCCCAGAAGAAATCGCTCGCCCGTACGCTCGGGCCGATCCAGCTCACCCTGCTCGGGGTCGGCGCCATCATCGGGACGGGCATTTTCGTCCTGACCGCCGAAGCCGCGCAAAAGGCCGGCCCCGGCATGATGTGGAGCTTCGTCGTGGCAGGCCTCGTCTGCGCCGTCGCGGCGCTCTGCTATTCCGAAATCGCGTCGATGGTCCCGGTGTCGGGCTCGGCCTATACCTATACCTATGCGGTGATGGGCGAATTGCTCGCCTGGATGGTCGGCTGGGCGCTGATCCTCGAATATGCCGTCGCGGCCAGCGCCGTGTCGGTCGGCTGGTCGGGATATTTCGTCGGCCTGTTGCAGAGTTGGGGGATCGAATTACCCCATGCGCTGATCGTCGGCCCCTATGCCGGCGGCATTGTCAATCTGCCCGCGCTCGTCATTGCGCTGCTGGTTACCGGCCTGCTGATGATCGGAACCACCGAAAGCGCGCGCGTTAACGCGGTGCTGGTGGCGATCAAGGTCACCGCGCTCACGGTGTTCATCGCGCTGACGCTGCCGGTGATCAAGGGTGCCGAGTTCGAACCCTTCATGCCCAACGGCTGGACCGGTAACGGCAATGGTTCGGGGCTGGGCGTGATCGGTGCCGCGGCGTCGATCTTTTTCGCCTATGTCGGCTTCGACGCGGTTTCGACCGCCGCAGAGGAAACCAAGAATCCCCAGCGTAACGTGCCGATCGGGCTGATCGGCAGCCTCGCGATCTGCACCGTCTTCTACCTGCTCGTCGCCGCCGGCGCGATCGGCACCGTCGGTGCCCAGCCGGTTGCCGGCCCCGCCGGCGAAGTGCTCCAGCCCGGTACGCCGGCGCTGGCTGCGCAATGTCAGGCGCTGATCGACGCGGGCCGCGAACCGCTCGTCTGTTCGCGTGAAGCTCTTGCCCATGTGTTGCGCGTCATCGGCTGGGAACGCGTCGGCGACATGATCGGCATCGCGGCCTTCCTGGCGCTGCCCTCGGTCATCCTCATCATGCTGTTCGGTCAGACGCGCATCTTCTTCGTGATGGCACGCGACGGCCTGCTCCCCGAAAAGCTGGCGACGATCCATCCGAAGTGGAAGACGCCGCACGTCGTGACGATGATCACGGGCGTCGCGGTCGCCTTTTTCGCGGCCTTCCTGCCCGTCGGCCAGCTCGCCGACATTTCGAACTCGGGCACGCTCTTCGCCTTCTTCATGGTCGCAATCGCGGTGCTGATCCTGCGCCGGACCCAGCCGAATCGCCATCGGCCGTTCCGCACCCCGCTCGTGTGGGTCGTCGCGCCGCTCGCGATCGTCGGTACCGTCGGGCTGTACGCGAACCTGCCGTTCGAATCGAAGATGGTTCTCCCCGTCTGGGGCGGCATCGGGCTCGTCGTCTATTTCCTCTACGGATATCGCAAGAGCCATGTCGGACGCGGCCTCGTAGAGGTGCACGAAGAGGACAGCGATGCGCCGCCGCAACCGGTTCCGCCGATCGAGTGATCGATCAGGGCAGCGGTCAAGGGAAAGGGGGCTTCTGGCCCCCTTTCTTTTGCGCTCTGGCGTCAGAACCCTCAGGCGGCGCCGAACCGCAGCATCCGCAACCTCTGATCCGTCATTGCGCGGAGCGCAGCGACGAAGCCATCTCCAGCTGTCGTCCGGACCGACTGGTGGCTGGAGATTGCTTCGTTCCGCTTGCAACGACGCATAGGGAGGCGAAAGGGGTAAGGGGCCCACCCGATTGTAGCTGCGCGCGGCGGGATAGCCCGCCGCCGACGGGACCCGCGGGCTTATCCCAGCGTCGGAAAGCTCGCCTTGAGCCCGTCGATCACGAATTGCGCGGCCAGCGCGGCGAGCAGGACGCCCAGAAGCCGCGTGATCACCGCTTCCCCCTTTGTGCCGATCAGCCGCATCGTCGGCCCGGCAGCGAGCAGGGCGGCCAGCGTCAGGATGAGCACGAGCAGCAGCGCGGCAAAGATCACCAGGGCGCGCTCGATACCGTTGTTCTGCGCCACGAGCAGCATCACCGAAGCGATCGAACCCGGCCCCGCGAGCATCGGCATCGCCATGGGGAATACCGAGACATCCTCGATCTCGGGCGTCGCGATCACCTTTTCGGCGCGTTGTTCGCGGCGCTCGGTGCGCTTTTCGAACACCATGTCGATCGCGATGATGAACAGCATGATCCCGCCCGCGACGCGAAAGCTGTCGAGGTCGATGTGGAGAAAGCTCAGCAGCGCTTCGCCGAACATCGCGAAAAAGATCAGGATCGCGCCCGCGATGATGATCGCGCGCACCGCCATCGAACGGCGCTGCGCGGCGCTCGCGTCGGCGGTCAGGCTGGCATAGATCGGCGCGCATCCGGGCGGATCGATCACGACGAACAGCGTGACAAAGGCCGAGATGAAAAGGTCGATCATTGCCCCGGCGCCGCCACCTGGTCATCGATGACGGGCACCATCGCGCTGCCGTCCCACATTCGCACCGTGACGCGGCGCGAGCCGTCGGACCGGACGATGGAGGTCCAGCTGAGCGTCTGGTCGCCCGACAGGCCGACCTGCATATCCTCACCCTCGCCCGCGGCGGTCACTGCGGCGGCGGGGCGCGTGCCGCACGACGCCTGCTTCGTCGAGATGAAATCGGGCGCGTCCCGGGGCGTGGTCAGGTCGGCGCCATGATCGAGCACCCAGCGCATGTCGCCCTTGCGCGGGTCGCGACGCCAGACGGTCGTGAAATAGCCGGTCGCCGGCCCTTTCTGCCACGCACCGGTGGTGGCCCCGCTGTTGCCGTCGCAGCTGATATAGACCGCGTGCGGCTGCCAGGCCACAGCTTGCGCGGGATCGGGTTTGCCCTTCAGCCAGGTCTGCGCCAGCACGCGCTGCGGTACGAACATCACGGCGTCATCCGCTGCGGTTTCCCGAAAGGCGGTCCATTGGCCCTTGTCCTGTGCGAGCCGCGCGAAGGCGATCTCGGCGGCGACATAGGCGCTCGGGTTCGCGGCCAGCGGACGATTGTAGAGGTCGCCGCGGGGCGATGATCCCGAACAGCCGGCGATCAGCGTCGTGACAGCGGCGGCAAGCAGAAGGCGGCGCATCAGAAACCCTCCGGATCGGGCAGGCCCGCGCGGCGATGCGCCGCGACCAGTGTATTGCGAAGCAGGCAGGCGATCGTCATCGGGCCGACGCCGCCGGGGACGGGAGTAATCGCCTCCGCCACCGCCGCCGCTTCGGCATAGGCGACGTCGCCGACGAGCCGACCCTTCGCTTCCCCTCCGGCGGGCGCGAGGCGATTGATGCCGACGTCGATCACGATCGCGCCCGGCTTGATCCAGTCGCCCTTGACCATTTCGGCGCGCCCGACCGCGGCGACCACGATATCGGCGCGTCGCACCAGATCCGGCAGGTCCCTAGTGCGGCTGTGCGCCATCGTCACCGTGCAATTGGCGCCGAGCAACAGCTGTGCCATCGGCTTGCCGACAAGGATCGACCGCCCGACGACGATCGCATCCTTGCCCGACAGGTCGCCAAGCCGGTCTTCCAGCAACATCAGGCAACCGAACGGGGTGCAGGGGACCAGGCCGGGGATGCCGAGCGCCAGGCGTCCTGCGCTGACCGGGGTCAGCCCATCGACATCCTTGTCGGGATCGATCGTCGCGACCGCCGCCTGTTCGTCGAGATGCGCGGGCAGGGGGAGTTGGAGCAGGATGCCGTCGACCCGGTCGTCGGAGTTGAGGCGCGCGAGCAGCGCCTCGACCTCGGCTTGCGCCGCGTCGGCGGGCAGGCGGTGCTCGAAACTCGCCATGCCGGCGGCGATCGTCGCCTTGCCCTTCGATCCGACATAGACCGCGCTCGCGGCATCGTCGCCGACGAGGACGACCGCGAGCCCCGGCACGCGCCCGGTCGCGGTTTCGAACGCGGGCACCGCATCGGCGATGCGCGCCCGCAGGCCGGCGGCGAACGCCTTGCCATCGATGACGTGCGCCCCCGCCGTCATGGTCAGAGCGCCCCGGCGTTCATGCCGAGCCGATAGAGATAGGACAGAACCGGCCCCTGGATGATGATGATCAGGATCAGCACGATCATCGGCGTCAGATCGATGCCGCCGAAATCGGGCATGATGCGCCGGAAAGGCCGATAGAGCGGCTCGGTGATCCGCTCCAGCACATACCACAGCTGGCCGACGAAATCATTGTGGGTGTTGATGACGTTGAACGCGATCAGCCATGACATCACGGCCTGAACGATGATGATCCACCACAGCACGTTGAGGATGATCGACAGGATTTGAAGAAACATCAGATACACAATAATCTCCGGCCAGCATTCGTCGGGTGGCTGATGCTTTAGCGGTGAATGAGCGTGCCTGCACCCCTCGCGGTGAAAATTTCGAGGAGCATCGCGTGCGGGATTCGTCCGTCGAGGATGACCGCCGCCTCGACCCCGGTATCGACCGCGGCAAGGCACGTGTCGACCTTCGGGATCATGCCGCCGGTAATCGTGCCGTCGCCCTTCAGCGCGTCGATTCCCGCGCGGTCGAGGTCGGTGAGCAGCGTGCCCGACTTGTCGAGCACCCCCGCGACGTCGGTGAGCAGGAAGAAGCGTTTGGCGCCGAGCGCGCCCGCGATCGCGCCCGCCATCGTGTCGGCGTTGATATTATAGGTCGCACCGTCGGCGCCGAGTGCGACCGGCGCCACCACCGGAATGAAATTGTCGTGGGTCAGGTTGGTCAGGATCGTCGGGTCGACCGCGACCGGTTCGCCGACGAAGCCCAGGTCGACGTGGCGCTCGATCCCCGAATTGGGATCGGGCTCGCTGCGGTGCACCTTTTCGGCAAGGACGAGATTCGCATCCTTGCCCGAAATGCCGACCGCGCGCCCGCCGAGCCCCGCGATCCACGCGACGATTTCCTTGTTGATCTTGCCCGCGAGCACCATTTCGGCGACCTCCGCGGTCGCGGCATCGGTGACGCGCAGCCCGCCGACGAAGGTCGATTCGATCCCGAGCTGTTTCAGCATCGCTCCGATCTGCGGTCCGCCGCCGTGGACCACGACGGGGTTGATGCCGACGGCTTTGAGCAGCACGACATCCTCGGCGAAGTCGCGCTGCGCCTCCGGGTCGCCCATCGCGTGGCCGCCATATTTGATGACAAAGGTTTCGCCCGCATACCGCTGCAGATAGGGCAGCGCCTCGACGAGCGTTTCGGCCTTGGCCAGCAGGTCGGGCATCTTCGAAGGATCGGGGGCCTGGGTCATGCGGCAGCTCCTTGGGGCACGGTGCCGTCGAGCCGGCGTCCGATCGCGACGACAGCCATCACGAGCAGCGGCACCATCACCGCCGACAGCACCACCTTGGCGATCATCTGGCCCAGCATCAGGTCGGCGATCGGGCGCACGCCATAGAAGCTGATGGTGATGAAGATCAGCGTGTCCACGATCTGGCTGAGCGCCGCCGCTATGAAGCCGCGCAGCGGCAGCAGCCGTCCATTGTTCGCGGTCATCCGCGCAAAGATCCAGACGTTGAGGCTCACCGAAACGCCATAGGCCACGATCCCTGCGGCCATCATCCGCCAGCTTTGTCCGATGATGATCGGGAAGGCCTCTTTCGCGGGCTCGTACATCCCCGCGTCGGTCGGCAATTGCAGCACGAACAGCGCAAGCAGGATCGCCAGGACCAGCGGGATGAAGCCCAGCCGGACGAGCCGGTCGGCGACGGTGCGCCCGTGCAGTTCGGCGATGCCGCTCGAAATCGCGATCAGCGTCAGGAAGGGAAAAATCCCTGCCTCGACCGCGAGCGGGCCAAGCGCGACCTGCTTGGCGCCCAAAAAGCCGCCGAGCGGCACCATGCCGCCATAGAGGATTGCAAAAAGCAAAAGCGAGGGCGCCACGGCGCGCGGGGTCGAGCTTTCCATCGGCGCGCGATAGTCGCTTTTGCCGCGCGGGGGAAGATGGCGGTCAATCGGGCGGATTATGTTTTCGCAGAAAGGCCTCGATCGTTTTCAGCAGGGTCAGCCGGTCGGCCTCGCGGGTGAAATAATGGTCGGCGAGCGGTACCGGAACATATTCGACGTCCTTGCCGGCCTTCGTCATCGCCGAATACATTTTCGCCGACTGGACCGCGTCGACCGTCACGTCCTTCTTGCCGTGGATCAGCAGCAACGGGGCCTTGATCCGGTCGATCGCGTTGATCGGCGAAACGGCGGCAAAATCGGGCGTCATCTTTTCCCACTGGCCGCGATAGAGGCGTTCGCGGACGTTGCCGCCGAAATCGTTGACCTCGCGCCGTAAATTCGAGACGCCGGCGATAGAGATCGCGCAGCGATATTGGTCGGGGTCCTTGGCGATGCCCCACATCGCGGCATAGCCGCCATAGGAGGCGCCGACGATGCACACGCGCTTCGGATCGGCGATGCCTTCCCCCACGGCCCAGCGTACGCCGTCGGAGATATCGTCCTGCATCGCATAGCCCAGTTGCCCCTGGCCCGCCTTCAGGAACGCGTCGCCATAGCCGGTCGAACCGCGAAAATTGGGCTGGAGCACGGCATAACCGCGCTCGGCGAGGAATTGCGCCCAATAATCATAGACCAGCTCGTCGTGTCCCCACGGCCCGCCGTGCGGCAGGACGATGAACGGCAGGTTCGCCTTGGCACGCCCGCGCGGCATCGTCAGCACCCCCTCGACTTCCAGCCCGTCGCGCGCGCGATACGTCACGAATTTGGCGCGCGACAGGCGCTTGGCACCCAGTTCGTCATTATAGGCCGCCAGCCGGGTCGCGGTTCCGGTGCCGGCGTCATAGTGGAAGAGCAGGCCCGGATTGTCGGGGGTGCTGAACCGCACGAGCAGCTTCTGCAAGTCGGCACTGTAACTCACGATCCGCGCCGTCGCATTGGGCGACATCGCATCGAGCGCCTTCTGGTGCGCGATCATGGTCGGATCGATCCAGCGGATCGGACGTTCGCGGTCGGAGGCGTAGACGCCGAGCAGCCTGGCGCCATCGGGTGACATCAGGACGCCTTCGACATCGGCATCGGGCTCGGCATGCACTGTCCGCACATCCTCCCCGGTCAGCAAGTCGACCTCGGCGACCACCATGCGCCCGTCGGGTGCCATGCGGATCATATAGCCGTGATCGGTGGCGGGCAGAAAATGGAACGGCAGGTCGAGCGCTTCCTCGTCGCGCAGCCGCGCGGTGTCGACCGACTTGAATCCGTGATCGTGTTCGGGACGATAGAGCAGGGTCGACTTGGTCGAATAATCGCGATAGCCAACCGCATAGCGAACCTCGCCGCGGTTGTCGGCGCCCCAATCGAGAACCGAATTGCGTCCGCGTTCGGCAATCCGCTTGCGACCGGTGGTCACATCGACGCGATAGACGGCGGGCCAGAAGTCGTCCGAATTATAGATGCTGTTCTGTCCCGCGACCAGAATCTGGGTGCTCCCGTCGCTCGGTATCCACAGCACGTCGGCCGTATTCTGACCATTCAGCTCCCATAGCAGCTTCGTGATCTTGCGGCTGGTGCGATTGATCGCGATGAGCCGCGAGATGTACCAATTGTCGGTTTCGACCGGAAGCAGCGCATGCAGGCCGACGACGATATTGTCGTTGCCCACCCAGCGTATCCAGGCGACCTCGGTCTGGTCCGGGATGGCAACCGCGACGTCGTCTTCGCGCTTTCCCTTCAGGTCCATCATGCGGATCTGCTGCGCCCCATCGGCGGCGATCAGGCCGGCGATGCTGTCTCCGTCGGGCGACAGCTCGGCATCTTCGATGAAGGGAAGCCTTGCGAAAACTTCGGTCGCGAGCGGCTCAAAGTCGCGAATGACGGGTGGGGTCGCCATATCGTCGGCTGCCGCGGCGCCAACCGGCGCCAAAGCCGAAAACAGGATTAGCAATATCCAGCGCGCCATACCCCTCTCCCCTTTTTAGCGAACGATAATTGCAGAGAAAAATCCTTCCGCCAAGCCACCGGGCCGATCGCGCGCCACCCGGCCCTTGCCCCGCCGTCAAAGGCCGCTAGACAGGCCTATCGGATTTGCGGGGGACGCACGGATTTTATGGAACGCCTGATCGGTTTGCTGGGGATCGTCGCATTGCTGGCGATCGCCCTTCTTTTTTCTTCGAACCGTCGCTGGATTCGCCCGCGCGTGGTCATCGCCGCCTTTCTGCTTCAGGCGGGTTTCGCGCTGCTCGTGATTGGGACGCCGTGGGGCCGAGCGATCATCCAGGCGATGTCGAACGGCGTCACCAACCTGCTCGGCTATGCCAAGGCGGGCACCGATTTCATCTTTGGCCCGCTCGCTTCACCCGAAATGGGGGCGAACAGCTTTGCGATCGCGGCGCTGCCCGTGATCATCTTTTTCGCTTCGCTGATCTCGATCCTCTATTATCTCGGCATTATGCAGCTGGTGATCAAATGGGTCGGCGGCGCGATCCAGAAGGTCACCGGCATCACCAAGGTCGAAAGCCTTGGCGCGGCGGCGAATATTTTCGTCGGGCAGAGCGAAAGCCCGCTCGTCATCCGGCCCTATCTTGCCAGCCTTACCCCCTCGCAGCTCTTTACCGTGATGACCGTCGGCATGGCGGGGGTCGCCGGGACGATCCTCGGCGCCTATGCGAGCATGATCGGGTCGCAGCTCCTTCCTTATCTGCTCGCGGCGAGCTTCATGTCGGCGCCCGGCGGCATCCTGATGGCAAAGATCATCATGCCCGACGATCCCAAGGAGCTGGGAATCGAACCCGTGATCATGCCAGAGGCGACGCATGACGAAGAAAAGCCCGCGAATATCATCATGGCCGCGGCGCAGGGGGCCCAGACCGGCGTCAAGCTGGCGGTCGCGGTCGGCGCGATGGTGCTCGCCTTCGTCGCGCTGGTCGCGCTCGCCAACGGCCTGCTGTCGGGGATTGGCGGCTGGTTCGGCTATCCCGATCTGTCGTTTCAGGCGATCATCGGCACGATCTTTCGCCCCGTCATGTGGCTGATGGGCGTGCCGTGGAACGAGAGCGCCGATGTCGGCGGGCTGTTCGGGACCAAGATTGTGCTCAACGAATTCGTGGCGTTCATCGACCTCGGCAAGGAACAGGCCGGCTTTTCGGAGATTTCCGTCGCGATTGCGACCTTTGCCTTGTGCGGTTTCGCCAATTTCAGCTCGATCGCAATCCAGATGGCGGTCACCGGGGGGCTTGCCCCGAACCAGCGTCCGATGATCGCGCGGCTCGGCCTTAAGGCCTTGCTCGCCGGCAGCCTGTCCAACCTGATGTCGGCGGCGCTCGCCGGGTTGATGCTGTCGTTCACCACGCCGTTGACGATCGCCGCGCCCTGAAGCCGCGACGTCAGAGCGCCATGGACGCGAACCCGGCGCGCAGTTCGGCGACGAACAGTTCGGGCACTTCCCATGCGGCGAAATGGCCGCCGCGATCCGCCTCGTTCCAATAGACGATATTGCGATAGCGTTTGTCGGCCCACCGGCGCGACAGGCGCATGATTTCGTTCGGGAACAAGCTGCATGCGGTGGGTATGTCGATCTCGCCGGCGACGAAGCTGCGGAAGCTGTGCCAATAGAGGCGGGCCGACGAGGCGGCGCTCGCGGTCAGCCAATACAGGGTGACCGCGTCGAGCATCGCTTCGCGCGACAGGGCCTTTTCCGGGTGTCCGCCGACCGACTGGCCGCCGGGCTCATGTCCGCAATCGGTCCAGCCATGAAATTTCTCGACGATCCAGGCCATCTGCCCGACCGGCGAGTCGGTCAGCGCATAGCCGATCGTCTGCGGTCGCGTCGCCTGCTGCGTCGAATAGCCGCTGTCTTTCGACTGATACCAGCCAAACCGCGCGAGATAGGCCTGTTCGATATCGCTGAGATCGGCAAGCATTTCCGGCGGCGGCGCGCCGACGACCATGTTGACGTGGATGCCCGCGCAATGATCGCCGTGCGCGACACCGATGGCGCAGGTGACGGCGCTGCCCCAGTCGCCCCCTTGCGCAAAATAGCGATCGTAGCCGAGTGCCAGCATCAGCGCGTTCCAGGCATCGGCGATATGTTCGACGCTCCATTTGGCTTGCGCCGGCTTGCCTGAGAAGCCGTAACCGGGGAGCGAGGGGATCACGAGGTGGAAGTCGGCCGACAGCGGTTCGATCACGTCGAGGAATTCGAACACCGAGCCCGGCCAGCCGTGGGTGAGGATCAGCGGCCGCGCGTCGGGATTGGGTGACCGGATGTGCAGAAAGTGAATGTCGAGCCCGTCGATCGTCGCCAGGAAATTGGGAAATCCGTTCAGCCGCGCTTCGATGCGGCGCCAGTCATAATGATCGCGCCACCATGCGGCGAGTTCCTGCGCATAGGCAAGCGGGACCCCCTGGTCCCAATCGTCGACCGTTTCCTTTTCGGGCCAGCGGGCGGATGCGATCCGTTGCTTCAAGTCGTCGAGATCGGCCTGTGGAACCGCCACCTCGAACGGACGGATGTTTTCGACCTCCATCACCCCTCCCTTTGCGCCGCGTCAGGGCCGTGCCGGCGCCTTGCATCCGCGTTCCAGCCCGACGCCTTTCAGAAACCCGCGTCGCACGGTACCCGCATAGACCGCGGCGGCATAGCGCCGTCGTTCGGCATTGGCACCGGTCAGCTCGCCGATCAGCCCGCCAAAGGGGATGACCGATCCGGCCACAGTCCCCGCGACGCGGCCTGCGGTTTCCTCGCGCTTTTTCGCCAGACTCTTGTCCACCTGTTCGTTGACGTCGGCACCGAGGACGGCGTTCAGTTCTTCGACCTCTCGAATGATCGCAGCGCATTTGCGCAGGCCTGCGAGCGAATAGGGCGCGTCTTCGATCGCCAAAAGCTTCTCGGGGACTTCCTTGCCATCAAACGGCTCGGTCACCGAATCGCCGGTCTTTTTCAGGGTCGAATCCTCTGGCGCACCTTGCTGTGCCGCGGCCGGCGCGACCATGCCAAGCGCAAGGGCGGCCATGCTCCCCACTATGATGTTCCGCATATCGCCACGTCCTCCGTTGCTGCCTTGGGGTCCTGACCCCAGAGGGTCAACGCGCAACTTCCGATCCGGCTCCCCCAACGGTTCACCGCGTCGGCACAGGCTCCGGTCCCGTCCAGTCATAAAAGCCGCGTCCGGCCTTCTTGCCGACCCAGCCGGCCTCGACATATTGGACGAGCAGCGGCGCCGGGCGGAATTTGGGATCGCCGGTGCCGCTTTGCAGCACGCGGATGATTTCGAGGCACGTGTCGAGCCCGATGAAATCGGCGAGCGTGATCGGCCCCATCGGGTGATTGAGGCCGAGCCGGCAGCCGGCATCGATATCCTGCATTGTTGCCACGCCTTCGCCGAGGGTGAAGATCGCTTCGTTGATCAGCGGCATCAGCACGCGGTTGACGATGAAGCCCGGTGCGTCGTTGGCGTGGACGATCTGCTTGCCGAGCCCGCGTCCATAGGCCTCGACCGCTGACAGCGTTTCGTCGCTCGTCGCAAGCCCGCGGATCAGTTCGATCAGCCCCATCACCGGGACGGGATTGAAGAAATGGACGCCGATGAAACGCGCCGGATCGGGCGCCGCCTGGGCCAGCCGGGTGATGGGGATCGAACTGGTGTTGCTCGCAAGGATCGCGGTATCGGAAAGATGCTTGCCGACGCTTTCGAAGATGGCGCGCTTGATCTCTTCACGCTCGGTCGCGGCCTCGACTACCAGATCGGCGGAGGCGAAGTCGGCATGATCGGCGACGGGAGCAATTCGGCCGAGCAGCGCGTCGGCGGCGCCCTGATCCATCTTTTCCTTGGCCACGAGGCGCCCGAGCGCCTTGGCAATGCCCGCCTTGCCAGCTTCGGCGCGCGCAAGATCGATGTCGGCAAGAAGAACGTCGTGCCCCGCGCCCGCGGAGACCTGCGCGATCCCCGCACCCATTTGCCCTGCTCCGATAACGCCGACGATCATAGCTGCTCCTTTCGGTTTCCGACGCCAGTCGGAAAAAGTCGGCTATCCGTCAAGGGGCGGAGCGGAATTCGGTCGCTTCGGCGAGGATCAGCGCAAAGGCCGGATCGGCATCGTCCCAGCTCGCGACCGGGGTCCAGCCACCGGCACGCAGCAGCAGGCTGGCGTCACGCGGACCATATTTGTGGCTGTTTTCGCTGTGTATCGTCTCACCCTTCGTCATCCGATAGGGACGACCGTCGATCGTGAAATCCATGTCGCAAGCCGCGACCAGGTGCATTTCGATCCGCGCATGGACGTCGTTCCACGCCGCGCGATGGGTGAAATTGTCCACCGGAATGTTGCCGCCAAGTTCGCGGTTTATGCGGTCGAGCAGGTTGAGATTGAACGCAGCGGTGACCCCGGCGGGATCATCATAGGCGGCGATCAGCGTCTCGCGATCCTTGATCCGGTCGATACCGATCAGCAGCAGCGCACCCTCGCCGAGCGCCTTTCTCCAGTTGCGCAACAGGTCGATCGCGGTGCGTGCGACCATGTTGCCGATGGTCGACCCCGGGAAAAAGCCGAGCTTGGGCAAGGGGCAGATCTCGCGTGGCAATTGCACCGGCTGGGTGAAATCGGCCTCGACGGGATAGATCGGCAGCCCGGCGAAACGACCGGCAAGCTGTTCGGCGCTCTCGCGCAGGAAGTCGCCGGAAATGTCGACGGGGACATAGGCGGCCGGCCCAATTGCGTCGAGCAGAAGCGGCGTCTTGGTCGAGCTGCCCGACCCGAGTTCCACCACCGCGCGCCCGGGCCCGATCGCCTGCGCCAGATCGGCGGCATGGCGTTTGAGCAGGTCGGTTTCGCTGCGCGTCGGATAATATTCGGGCAACGCGGTAATGTCTTCGAACAACGCCGACCCCGTTGCGTCGTAGAACCAGCGTGCCGGGATCGCTTTCTGGGTTTGTGACAGGCCGGCGTGGACGTCGGCGCGAAAGGCGATGTCGATGCCCGCATCGTCGGCGTCGACCTGTTTAAGTTGCCTGACAACGCCCATATCACAGATCCTTCGCGAGGCGCAGGCCGGTGAATTGCCAGCGCTGGTGGGGATAGAAGAAATTGCGGTAGGACGCGCGCATGTGGCCGCGCGGGGTCGCCACGCTACCGCCGCGCAGCACCGACTGGCCGCTCATGAACTTGCCGTTATATTCGCCGACCGCTCCCGGCGCGGCGCGAAAGCCCGGATAGGGTCGATAGGCGCTGCCCGTCCATTCCCATACGCTGCCAAACATATTGTGCAGCGCGGCGTCGCCCGCCGCGGCCGCCGCCGCGGGCTGGACGGGGCCGGCGACGTCGAGCTGGTCGCCGCTCGCGGGATCGAGCGGCGCTGCGGCGGCTTCCCATTCGAACTCGGTGGGGAGGCGCGCGCCGGCCCAGCTGGCGAAGGCGTCGGCTTCGTAGAAGCCGATGTGGGCGACCGGGGCGGCGGGGTCGATATCGCGCCAGCCCGACAGGGTGAAATATCGGTCGTCCCGCCAATAGGCCGGGGCTTCGACGGCGTTCGCCTGGACCCAGGCCCAGCCGTCGCTGAGCCAGAGCGACGGAGTCCGATAGCCGCCATCGGCGATGAATTCCCGCCACTCGCCGTTGGTCACCGGGCGATGCGCGAGCGCATGCGGGGCCAGCAGCACCGGGTGGCGCGGCCCTTCGCAGTCGAAGCCGAAGCCATCGGCGGCATGGCCGACCGAAACCACGCCTTCCGGTCCACCGATCCATCGCATTTCATCCGCGGAAATCCGGGCAACTTCACTCGCGATTGCATCTTCGCCGTCCCACATCGCCGGACCCAGCGGGTTCTGCGCGAAGAGATGCTTGATGTCGGTGAGCAGCAGTTCCTGATGCTGTTGCTCGTGATGGATGCCGAGTTCGACGAGGCCGAGCGCCGCGGGCGACAGGCGAGGCAGCGCATCCAGCACCGCAGCGTCGACATGCTCGCGCCAGCCCTGCACCTCGGCGAGCGACGGGCGCGTCAGGAGCCCGCGGCGCGGCCGCGCGTGGCGTGGTCCCTCGGCCTCGTAATAGCTGTTGAACAAATAAGGGAAACGGTCGTCGTACAGCCGGTATCGCGCGACATGATCGCGCAGGACGAAGGTTTCGAAAAACCAGGTGGTGTGCGCGAGGTGCCATTTGGCGGGCGAGGCATCCTCCATCGACTGCGCGCTGGCGTCGGCGTCGGACAGCGGTGCCGCGAGATCGGCCGACAGGCGGCGCAGCGCGGCAAAGCGCCGGGCCAGGCCGGAGACCGGATCGGAAGCGGCATCTGTCGGTGGCATCTCGGTTCGGCTGGCCATGCTGGAACAATCCCCCGGCGACGATTCGGTTTCGCGGTCGGGACGATTATGGTTACGCCGCCCCGCCATGTCTAGAACATTTAGGGAACGACCGGGGTGCCGTGCCGCCGGAACAAGGCGGCGAAGCGGAGCGGGCGCGGTCGGCGCCCCGCGGCGGCTCAATAGAAGTCCGCGGTCTCGCCACCGTCGCGACGCGGGGTGCGATGGACCTGCTTCGGGGATTTCGCGTTGCCGCTGCGTATCTCCAGCCGGCCGTCGATCCGGCGTATTTCGGCTGGCGCGAGAATCCGCGCGCGGGCGATCCCCACCGCGCTCGCCTGCGGCGTCGGCGCGGGCGCGACGGCGGGCGTCGCGGCAGCAAGCAGCATCAGGGCGGCGGCAAAGGGCATGGCGTGCATGCTCTGCCCTAACGGCAGATCCTGCCAGCGTTTTAACCCTCTATCGCAACTTTTCGTCCACGCCCGGCGGGCGTTTTCACCTGTCAGGGACCATCTGACCCGCATCGGGACGAAACCAAACCCCGTCCCTGCAGGGGAGGGGTTGGGGCAGGGCCCTGACCCCTCCCCCGAAGGGGAGGGGATATCGCGGTCAGAAGCCCGCTTTTGCCGCAGCCTTCTCCTTGAGCAGCGGCGCCACGGCGAAACCATGCATTTCCAGCGCCGCGGCGATCTTGTCGGTGCCTTCGAGCCCGGCCCAGAACATCGGGCCGCCGCGGTAGACCGGCCAGCCATAGCCATAGATCCACACGACATCGATGTCGCTCGCGCGCTGCGCCTTGCCTTCCTCGAGGATCAGGGCGCCTTCGTTGACCATCGGATAGAGGGTGCGCTCGACGATCTCCGACTCGCTGATCTCGCGCTTCTCGACCCCGGCCTTTTGCCGGAATTCCTCGATGATCTCGGCAACGCGCGGGCTTTCCGACGGATTGCGCTTGTCGTCGTAATCGTAAAAACCGGCCTGTTTCTTCTGGCCCCAGCGGCCCTCGGCGCACAGCGCGTCGCGGATGCTTTCGATCCGGTTCGGATCGCGGTGCCAGCCGATGTCGACACCCGCGAGGTCGCTCATCTGGAACGGCCCCATCGGCATGCCGAAATCGACATGCACCTTGTCGACCTGCGCCGGGGTCGCACCTTCGAGGAGCAGCTTCTGCGCCTCGATCTGGCGCGGCGCGAGCATGCGGTTGCCGATGAAGCCGTGGCACACGCCGGCGACCACCGCGACCTTGCCGATCTTCTTACCGATCGCCATCGCGGTCGCGAGGACGTCGTCGGCGGTCTTGTCGCCGCGCACGACCTCCAGCAGCTTCATCACATTGGCGGGGGAGAAGAAGTGCATGCCGAGCACGTCGCCGGGGCGGCCGGTCGACGCCGCGATTTCGTTGACGTCGAGATAACTCGTGTTCGACGCCAGGATGGCGCCGGGCTTCGCTATTTTGTCGAGCTTGCCGAAAATCTCTTTCTTGACGTCCATATTCTCATAGACCGCCTCGATGATCAGGTCGCAGTCGGCCAGATCCTCCATTTTCAGCGTCGGGGTGATCAGGCCCATCATCTGGTCGACCTGCTCGGGCTTGAAGCGGCCTTTCGCCGCGCTGGCGTCGTAATTCTTGCGCACGACGCCGAGCCCGCGGTCGAGTGCCTCCTGCTGCATCTCGACGATCGTGCAGGCGAAGCCCTTTTGCAGAAAGTTCATCATGATGCCGCCGCCCATCGTGCCGGCGCCGATGATGCCGACCTTTTTAACGTCGCGCAGCTTGATGTCCTTGGGCAGGCCATCGATCTTCGCGGCCTGGCGTTCGGCGAAAAAGATGTGGCGCTGCGCCGCCGACTGGCTGCCCATCATCAGCTTCATGAATTCCTGCCGCTCGAAGGCGAGCCCTTCCTCGAAGGGCAGGCGCGTCGCCGCCTCGACGCAGGCCAGGTTGGCGTAAGGCGCCTCGAACCCGCGCCAGCGCTTGGCGTTCGCGGTCTTGAGCTGCTCGATCGCGGCGACGTCGCCGAACACCTTGCGCTCGCGCGTCGGGCGCGGGCCGTCGGCGATCTTCGCGCGCGCAAAGGCGATCGCGTCGGCGGCCAGGCTGTCCTCGCCCGCGAGTTCGTCGACGAGCCCCATGTCCTTCGCCTTGGGCGCGGGGACGGGGTTGCCGAGCGAGGTCATCGTCGCCGCAGCCTCGACCCCGACGACGCGCGGCAGACGCTGTGTGCCGCCCGCGCCGGGGAGCAGGCCGAGTTTTACCTCGGGCACGCCGAGCTTCGCCGACGGCACCGCCACGCGATAGTGGCAGACGAGCGCGGTTTCGAGCCCGCCGCCGAGCGCCGTGCCGTGGATCGCCGCGACGACGGGCTTCGCCGCCGCCTCGATCATGTTGAGCACCGCGTTGAAATCGGGGCCGCGCGGCGGCTTGCCGAATTCGCTGATATCGGCGCCGGCGATAAAGGTGCCGCCGTCGCAGCGCAGCACGATCGCCTGGACGCTATCATCGGCAAGCGCGGCCTCGAAATGGGTCTTCAGCCCCTCGCGGACGTGCCACGAGAGCGCATTGACCGGAGGGTTGTTGACGATGACGACGGCGATCTCGCCATCCTTTTGCATCGTGACCGAGTTGGGGGTTTCATCGGACATGGGAGAACTCCTCTTGAGCTAAAGCCAACCAGAAAAGCGTGTGTCCCCGCGAAGGCGGGGACCCATCTCCCGTCGGTGCCAAACCGCGCCGTCCGGTGATGGACCCCCGCCTTCGCGAGGGAACACGGCTTCGTTCATTCAAACATATGCGTCATCTTAATCGTCGATCGCGGCGTGGACGAGCGTCTTGACCTCGCGCCGCACGGGATAGGTGGACGAGGGCATGAGCTGGGTCATGAACACCATGCAGATCTCCTCGACCGGGTCGACGAAGAAACCGGTCGAGAACATGCCGCCCCAATAGAAATCGCCCGCCGAGCCCGGGATGCCCGCGCGCGCGGGATCGAGCGTCACGGCAAAGCCGAGGCCGAAGCCGACCCCGGCATTTTCGTCCTCGCTGAAGATGCCGACGCTATGTTCGGTCAGATCGCCGCCACCGACAAGATGGTTCGACGTCATCAGGTCGAGCGTCTTGCGGCTGATGATCCGCGTCCCGTCGAGCTTGCCGCCGCCAAGCAGCATCAGGCAGAAGCGATGGTAATCGGCGAGGGTCGAGACGAGCCCGCCGCCGCCCGAGTGGAAGCTGCGGTCCTTCGCCCAGCGGCTGCGGTCGCCGGCATCGAATTGCTTCATCTTCTCCCGGGGGTCGAAGGCATAGCAGTCTGTCAGGCGATGCTGCGCCTCGGCGGGCACCTTGAAGCCGGTGTCGACCATGCCGAGGGGGGCGAAGATGCGGTCCTGCAGGACCTGCGCAAAGGGCTTGCCCTCGATCCGCTCGATCACCGCGCCGAGCACGTCGGTCGCCATCGAATAATTCCAGTGCGCGCCCGGATCGAACTGCAGCGGGATCTTTGCCAGGCCCGCGATGAAGCTGTCCATCGTATAGTCGGCGTCGAAATCGTCGATCTTGGTCTTGCGATAGGCGGCGTCGACCGGGGTGCGCTCCTGAAAGCTGTACGTCAGCCCCGAGGTATGGCGGAGCAGGTCGACCATCAGGATCGGCCGCGCGGGCGGGCGGGTGAGGAAGGGAACGTTGCCGCCGCCGGCGACGAAGACGCCGGTTTCCCGAAACTCGGGGCAATATTTCACCAGCGGATCGGAGAGCGCGACCTTGCCCTCTTCGAGCAGCATCATGAAGGCGATGCTGGTGATCGGCTTGGTCATGCTCGCGATGCGAAAGATCGCGTCGTCCTTCAGCGCTTCGCCCGGCCGGGCGTTGCCGATGCACGACAGATGCGCGATCTCGCCGCGCCGCGACACCAGCGTCGCCGCATGCGGCAAGCGGCCGCTATCGACATATTTGGCGCCGAGGAAGGCGGGAATGCGGTCGAGCCGCGCGGTGTCGAATCCGTGGGTCATTCAGTGTCCTGCCTTAAAGCGCGTCATTTCCGATCGAATAGCCGAGTATCCCCGCACTAATGCGAGGTCTGGCCGAGCAGCTGGCGCGTTACCGGGTGCGAGCTCGTGAGACCGCCGTCGACCGCGATCGCCTGTCCGTTGACATAGCTTGCCTGGTCGCTCGCGAGGAAGAGCGCGACATTGGCGAGCTCCTCGGGCTGGCCCGCGCGCTTCAGCGGGTTGAGCTGACCGATCTTGTGCGTCACGCCCTTTTCCTTCGCATAGTCGAAGGTCGGGCGCGTCATGCCGGTTTCGGTGAGGCCGGGGCAGATCGCGTTGACGCGGACGTTGGCGCTCGTCATCTGCTGCGCCGCGGTCCGGGCGAGGTTGATGACCCCCGCCTTCGACGCCGAATAGGCCGCCGGCCCCGCGCCCGAATTCAGACCCGCCACGCTCGCGGTGAGGACGATCGCGCCGCCTCGGCCCTGGCCGACCATTGCCTTGCCGGCATGTTTCACCATCAGCGCCGGGCCGATCAGATTGACGCGCAGCGTTTCGGCCCAGCCATCGGGCGTGATGTCGAAGATACCCCCCATGTCGCCGATGATCCCGGCGTTGGCGAAGGCGATGTCGAGCCCGCCGTAGGTGCCCTGCGCGGCGGCGACGAGCTTCGCGACATCGGCTTCGACCCCGGCGTCGATTTCGAGCGCGACGACCTCGCCGCCCGCCTCCTTCACCGCCGCGGCGGTGTCGTGGACCGCCGCCGTCTTGTCGCCGATGACGAGCCGCGCGCCCTCGGCGGCGAAGCGCAGTGCGCTCGCGCGGCCGATACCCGAGCCGGCGCCGGTGATGATCGCGATCTTGCCGTCCAATGCGCCCATCATGCGCCTCCCGAAATCGTGGCGCCGCCATCGCAGACGATGGTCTGGCCGGTTGTGAATGCGCCCGCCTTCGACGCGAGGAATACCGCGGCGCCCGCGATCTCGTGCGGTTCGCCGATGCGCTTGAGGCATGCGGCGGCGGTCGAGCGTTCGAGCGTCTCCGGATTTTCCCACAGTGCCCGCGCCATGTCGGTGCGGATCAGGCCCGGCGCGACGCAATTGACGCGCACGCCGCTCGCCCCGAACTCGACCGCATAGTTGCGCGCCATCTGCATGTCCGCGGCCTTCGAGATGCAATAGGCGCCGATGATCGGCGACCCCTTGAGCCCGCCGATCGAGCTGATGATCGTGATCGCGCCGCCGCCGCGTTCGATCATCTCGGGCGCCACCATGCTGATGAGCCAGTGGTTCGACAGGATATTATTGTCCATGATCTTGCGGAACTGCTCGTCGGCGATGTCGAGGCCCGGTCCGTAATAGGGGTTCGATGCGGCGTTGCAGACGAGCGTCGTGATCCGGCCGAAGGCGCGCCGCGTTTCGGCGACCAGATGGTCCAGATCGTCCTTCGACGAAATGTTCGCGGCGACCGCGATCGCGGTGCCCTCGCCGTGTTTCGCATTGATCGCGGCGGCGGTGGCGTCGCACGCATCCTGCTTGCGGCTCGATATCACGACCTTTGCGCCCTGCTCGGCCATCGCTTCCGCAATCGCTTTCCCGATGCCGCGCGACGACCCGGTGATCAGCGCGACCTCGCCCGTCATATCGAAGAGACTCATGCGCCTGCCTTTCGTGCAAAATCCCACGCGCGCTGCGCGAGCGGCCGCACGCGCTCGGACATTTCCTTCGCATGCGCCGACGAGGCGGTGCCGTCTATCACGCGCTTCTTGATGCCCTGCATGATGCCTGCGAGGCGAAAGAAATTATAGGCGAAATACCAGTTCATGTCGGGCACACTGTCCCGCCCCGTCGCGGCGCAATAGCGTTCGACCACCTCTTCGAGCTCGGGAATGCCGAGGCTCGCGCGGTCGAGGTCCATTACCCCCGAGCGTCCGCCATTTTCGGTCACCCACGCCATCGCGACATAGGTGAAGTCGGCGAGCGGGTCGCCCAATGTCGACAGCTCCCAGTCGAGCACCGCGCGCACTTCGGGCCGATCCTTCGCCCAGATCATGTTGTCGATCCGGTAATCGCCGTGGACGACGCTGGTGCGCGTCTGGTCGGGCAGGGTGGCGGGAAGGAACGCGATCAGCTGCTCCATCTCGTCCATCATCTCGGTCTCGGAAAGCCTGTACTGTCTGGTCCAGCGATCGACCTGGCGCCCGAAATAATTGCCCGGCTTGCCATAGTCGGCCAGCCCCGCCGCCTCGACGTCGACGGCGTGCAGCGCCGCGAGCGTGTCGATCATCGCGTCATAGGTCGCGCGGCGGTTGGCGGGGGTCGATCCCGGCATCGAGCCGTCCCAGATCGTGTGCCCGTCGACCATGTCCATCACATAGAACCAGCTGCCGACGACATCCTCGTCGGTGCACAGCCCATATTGGCGCGCGACCGGGAAACCCATCTTATGCAGCCCCGCCTGCACCTTATATTCGCGGTCGACCGCATGCGCCGAGGGCAGCAGCTTGCCGAAGGGCTTGCGGCGCAGGACATAGTTTCCGGACGGCGACGAAATCTTGTAGGTCGGGTTCGACTGGCCGCCGGCGAACTTGCTCTGCGTCAGCGGCCCTCTGAAACCCTCGACATTCGCCTCCATCCACGCGGTCAGCCTTGCCTCGTCGAGGATGTCGGCGCCTTCGGGCGCGACGGTACCCGAAAACAGCTTTTGCGCGTCCATGCTCATTGGTCGAATACGATCACCGACCGCGCGGAATCGCCCTTCTTCATCTTGTCGAAGCCTTCGTTGATCCGTTCGAGCGGGATCGTTTCGGCGACGATCGAATCGAGATCGAGCAGCCCGCGCAGATAGAAATCGACGAGCCGCGGGATGTCGACCGGGAAGCGGTTGCCGCCCATGATCGCGCCCTGCAATTTCTTGCCCGAAAGCAGGTCCATCGCGCCGAGTCCGACTTTTTCGGCGAGCGGCATCATGCCGAGGATCGTCGCGGTGCCGCCGCGGCGCAGCGATGCGACCGCAAGGCTGGCCGAGGCCGGGCGTCCGACCGCCTCGATCGCATGATCGACGCCGCCCTTGGTCATCTCGACGATCTGCTTTGCGGCATCGTCGGCGAGCGCGTCGACGGTGTCGGTCGCGCCGAGCTTTTCCGCGAGCGCGCGCTTTTCGGGCACCGGGTCGGCGGCGATGATGCGCCCCGCGCCGGCGATCTTCGCGGCGTTGATCGTCGCGAGCCCGACGCCGCCGCAGCCGACGACCGCGACGGTTTCGCCCGGGGTCAGCTTGCACGCGTTGAAGATGGTCCCGGCACCCGTCGTCACCGCGCAGCCGATCACCGCGGCGCGGTCGAGCGGCATGTCGGGATTTATCGCGACGCACGCATGTTCGTGGACCAGCATCACTTCCGAAAAGGCGCTGAGATTCAGCATCTGGTTGACGATGCTGCCGTCGGGGCGCGTGATGCGCGGCGCGGCGTCCGCGGGCCGACGCGTGTCGCCACCCATGCACAGCGACATGCGCCCGGTGACGCAATATTCGCAATGGCCGCAAAAGGCCGAAAGACAGGTGACCACCGCGTCGCCCGGCTTCACCGTCCGCACCTCGCTGCCCACCGCCTCGACGATGCCTGCGGCTTCGTGGCCGGGGATCGCGGGCAGCGGATGCGGATAGGCGCCGTCGATGAAATGCAGGTCC
>Ga0189279_100120_pt1 | contig 31571 bp, 28 predicted proteins | sample N26B6minimetaG_FD_130324 | JGI IMG/M metagenome (GOLD analysis project Ga0189279, IMG submission 130324) | Marine microbial communities from the Costa Rica Dome - N26 B6 mini metaG | ecosystem: Environmental > Aquatic > Marine > Oceanic > Photic zone | place: Costa Rica: the Eastern Pacific... | reverse complement strand
TCGGTTACGGACTGCCGGACGTCGCAGAGGAACTCAACTACGGAGTCGATCTATCAACCATCTGAGGGTGGTATCAGATTGATGGGGTGAAGGTGCCCCATCAACCATTAAATCCGTATACCCCAAAAAGTAACCTGCTTTTACACTCCTCAAAAACACGATACCCACGAAATGACTATTCTTATTTGCCGAAGTTGTTAGGGCATTTTTTCTCAAGTCACTAGCAAATAACTCATTAGAAAAATGCCTATATTGTATTAAATATGCATGGCTGGGATGATTAATATTAACTATCTTAATCAATAACTTACGTGCAAAATAATTTTGCACCAGGCTGATGAGTGTGTCAACTTATTCCCCTGAAAGCATGAGGTCGGACGCTTCATGCATTTAGTAGTAATACTACTACTATCAATACTACTAACAGGGATAAATAGATGGACACGAGAAGACGCAGAGAACCAGTCAGTAAAGATCAGGTATTTGATTTCATTGAGGCACATATGCAGGAACACAGTGTGATGCCCACCCAGCAGCTGATCATCGAAAAGTTAGGCGGTTCACTTACAACGATAGGTAAGCATGTAAGAGAGTGGCAGCAAAGCGCCAAGAACCAAGTAAAAAGCATGATAGAGATGCCAGAACAAATCCGAGAGGCATCCCTAAAAGTGGGTGCCCAATGGTGGTCTATTGCTGAAAAGATGATGTCTGAGTCGATCCAAGTTGCCCAGGATTCGGCAGCCAAATCTGTGGAACAGGCAAATCAAAATTATCACCTTTACCAAAATGAATGTGAGCAGCTCGAAAGCCTGGCGGAGCGACTTCAGTCAGATTTAGATGAAGCTCTGACAGCACTCAATCATAAAAACGTTGAGGTGTCTGAGATGAGAGAGAGGTTAATCAAGGCGGAACAGAAGAATGAACATGATGCTGACACAATAAAGCGACTTAATGAAGAGGTTCTAAGGAGCAAAGAGCTTCAATCAGAGGCTGTCAAACAAGTAACTAGAATCTATGAAGAACGCCTCCTTGCTGCAGATGCACAGTTTGAGAAGCTGACCTCTAAACAACAACTGTCCAAGTGATGAGTAACTTAATTCTCGCTCTTGACCTTGAGGGCGTGCTTATTACCAACGCCATAAGTCAGTTTCCTCGCCCTGGATTGAGGCAGTTTTTAACGCAGTGCGAGGAAATGTTTGGGCATGAGAATATCTGTAATTTACAAAAGTACCTGAGAGACGGTTTAGGGAAATTGCATCCACATTGGTTAATAAGAATAACGCACCCAGATGGTTTGAAAACATACGGTATGACTGGGTAGGAGAACACAAAGATTTACGCTTTGTTCATGGCGATATTGAAAAGGTCATTATCGTGGATGATTACCTGCCATACGTGAAACAGACGCAAAAACACAGGTTGATTCAAGTACCACAATACCAAGAGCCATATACCCACGCTATGCCAAATATCACCGATAAAGAGCTGGAAATTCTCGCAGAGAAATAAAATGACCTGGTTTTGATTAATCAATGACTTCCAAATGAACTTTACATAGCCTTAGGGACTTGTGATGGATGCAGCCAGAAAGAAAAATTTGAGCAAACGACGCCATTATTTTCTAAACCTGTCTAGGTTGAGTGGGTCGTTGTTCTTGTCTTTGGCTTTTTTTATTGCAATTTGTGTTGCTTTAATCAATGGTGATTCCTGCTCAAATTTACTAGGTTCAATATTATTGCGTCGAGCGATCATAGCTGCATAAGCCAAGCGTTCTCGCTCATGGTCTAGTTGCTGCTCTAATTCCAGTATTCGCTCTTTTAGCTTTTTGATCTCTTGGTCTTTTTTACTTAGCTGAGAGTTTTCTAAATCGTAGTCGGCGTTGGTTTTGATATACCTATCTACGAGTTTTTTAATTCTCTGGTGTTCGGATTTAAACTCACTATTCCTCCAAAGAGTAGGTTTAGATATGCCCGTCTGCTCCACTAAGTAGTCCCAAGAATACAATGAAGGGTCAATTATTTTCCTCTCAAATCTGGATAGGAGTTGGAACGCTTCATTCCACTGATCCTTTGATACTGCCATGGATTAATCATCTCCTAATTGAAATGGATCATCATCGGGGGCTGAACCGTTTTTAAATGGTTCAAGTGATAATTCGGAGGTTTCATTAGAAAGTGCGTTTTTGGCAAGTTTAATTACAGTCTCGGCGTTATCAAAAAGCTTCACTTTTTGAGCTAGATGCTTGTCGATTGAAATATTACCTGTTTTATCTCGAAGACCGACTAAGCGCTCAATTTCAGCTCTATTTTCGTCTCTAACGGCCTCCAGCATAGGGAGCGTTGTTGGGTCATCCAAATCGATAACTAGCCTCTTACAACCGCTACCATCAGAGCCAAGTAAGCACCTAAGGTGGTAATCACAAGGGTTCAATTCAAGTGACTGAGTGCAGTAGCCACAAGGGCCATGGTTCACAGTCTGCATGTTCTTCTCGAGCACTTCACCAATAACGCTACTATCTGCACCTCTCCGTTTAAGCTCAGCAACTTTAGCGGGTAGATTGCCAACAAAACGCTCGGTATTTTCAGACATTGCCTCAGCCACTTTTTGGGCTCGTTCTGAGCCTGTGTTGTGATCATAGTGTTTACCCTGAGGGTCAGAGCGACCCATGTACTTATTCACTAATGATTTGGATGTTCCTGAGCGGAATAGGCTTGTGGTCCGCCAATGGCGACCTTGATGAGATTGCCAACTCTGAGAGAGTCTATCTGCCTCTTTGAGGCCATAGCGTTTGAACGCATTAGGGTAACGATCATTTCCTTTGAAAAAGTAGTTAATATCGTGCTGACTGATTACTTCGGGGATGAAACTAAGAGCTGTGGACGACGATGTTAGTTGCATGGGTCTAATGAACAAATAGTCGGAAACTTTTTGTTCCGCCTTGAATGACTTAGAGCTGATTATTGTCGGTGGTAGTTTGCACTCCTCCTCAGGTGTTAATTCTCTCAATGAAATGATCTGATCTTCTATTTCATCATCATTTAGTTTATTTATCTCTGCGATATTACGTTCAAAAAAACGAGATAGGGCATAGCGTCTGATTGAATCAACTTTGATTGCGTAACCACTTGTGACACTCCACGAAACAGGTGTTTTTGGATTGAGTGTTCTGTCGACCTTTGTAGCAACTCTTTTTAGTCCACAAATATCCAGATGCTTATTCCTGGCCTGGATATTTTTTGTTTCATAGAGGAAAGGTATTTCAGGAAAATACTTTCCTAAATCTGAAACACTCATTTCATCCTTTTCAAGCATTCCACGAGCGTAATGTTGGAGCATCTTCGCCGCAGCGGCTCGTGTCATGGCTGTGGGGGCTCTACCTTTCCCTGCAAAGTTTTCAGGAGCAAATGTGTAACAAGTTGCTGTACTACCTGGGAGCTCTTCAGTGAGGGCAAATACCTCCTTATCTCTACCATGTTGACGATGTATTGGTAAGTCATGAAGAATTCTTAAAAACTCTCTCTCAGTCAGGTTCTCTGAGCGTAGTTCAACTTGCTTGGACACAAAATTAAGGATCGCCTGACCTGATACCGTATACCTGTTTTTCTTTTTGTCTAATGGTGTAACCGTGAGATCCAAACCCCACTTGTCGTAGGCCTTCACCTTATCAGGAGTGTTTTTTGCGGCACTTGATATAGGTAGTATCTCGCTTAGGTCATAGAGAGTGTACTGCGTGCTTAGAGAGACAGTTTTTTTTAGCTCCCAAGCATTTATTGCATTCTTTTTTTGTTCTTGCAGAAATAGATTGAGTCGACTGAGTACTTCATCGATGTTCTTTTGTCGTTCATCCTCCCATGACTTGACTGTTTTAGTTATATAGTCATTGCTACCAGTTTCTTCAAGCTGTTCAGCAAATTTTCGTACGTCCTTGGTTATCTCTAATATTTTTCCATGAACGTCTGTGATAATTTCTCGCCAGTCAGCGAGAACGTGGCGAGGGATAGGTTCGGCCCCTTTTTCTGTCCATACGCGACATAGAAGCTTACCCTGATGTTCAACTAGACAGTCCTTACTAAGCCTCAAGACCTCGCCTATTCGAAGTCCTAGCCCGTATTGGAACGCCTGTGTGTAAACATAGAGCTTGTCGATTTGGGAACGTGTTGAGCCATCATCGTTTTCCTCTACTGCATGTTTCAAAGCGATGATATTCCTAATCAGCTCAGGCTCAGGCATTTTTTCCTTAATTGCTTGAAAGTCCTCGCTTTCATGGTCAGACACGTTAAAGCTCTGAGGTTTAAGTAAATCGATATAAGTCGTTAGTGCATGTTCATCGTTTAAGAACCTGATATATGTGTTTAGATCATTCAGCCTAGTGGTATTGTTGGAGCGGTTGGCAACTGATACAAAAATCTCTTCGTAAATGGATTTAGTAATCTGGCCAATATTTGTTATTCCGAAGGAATGTAGGTCACGACCTACAAAAATAAACCCTCGAATCCTAGTGTCAGATAAAGGCTCTCGTCGTAAGCGCGTTTTCCACAAAGTATGGATAATGAGTGCTTTTATGGTATCAGCAACAAAGGGGGTCAATTTATCGCCTTTGGCAGACTCTCTAAAGTACAAGTTTGTACCGCGATATTGCCAAACATCATTCTCAAACGATTGGTTTTTGAGTGAATCAATATGCAAAAAATTTCGCTTTGCTATATCAACTATGCGACTGATGTTTTGCTCGAAGGAGAGTTGTCTCTTGTCTGATAAGTTGGCAACTTTATTCATCATTCGCGCTCTCAATAACTCTCTGACTTATTGCCAAGCTGTCGTACTCATCCTGAATGCTGAAGACTTGCTCACCTTCAGAGTAGGCTATTGCAGCAGCGCACCCTGCAATGGCCTCATCAAACTGATGTGCGACAGCTCTGGTACATGATTGAGCGGCTTGTTCAGCTCGCCTTGTTAACGAGTTAAGTGCCTTTCTATGACCTTCCACATCCTTGGTTGGACAAAATTTGTCACAGCCATAGCATGCAACCGCTGGCTCTAGTGAACAGGGCGATCCTTTTTGACACTTGCCGATGGTTATTGCTGTTTCTGGCTCAACGATATCCACATCATAGATATTCCCTTCTATGGCCTGTTTGCTCCAGGCGGCAGTCCAAAACTTATTTTCCACGCGATCAAGAGTTGCAGCTTCTAAGATTTCAAACATCTCATGAGTGTAGTGGAAATAATGCTTAACACTTCCCAACGAGCTGTGATCAAGGAGGCTCGCAACCTCAATTTCTGTTGCGCCTTCAATCACAGCGTTTGTTCCAAGGGTATACCTGAATCTATAGGCATTCATTTGAAAAGGGCGACCCGTGCGAGGGCTAAGAGGTAATAGTTTGGCTATTGAATCAAGTCTGTAATCAATTCGATGGGGTTTAACGTGGTGAGTTATGTCTTCCCAACCAGCCTCGATGAACTGATCTAGATATTCATGCTGGTTGTGGATTAATTTCTTTACTGGACTAGACGAGTCATTGGATAAAATGTAAGGGTTGTCGATACTCCCGCTATGCCAAAATGTATGTCTTCGCATTATCAGCGGAGCCACAGCCATGTTGTAATTAACTTTAGCGCTATCCTGAGTGTAGATAGCCTTATGTATTTTTATGAGTTGCCCAATCATCTCTGCGAGTTCATCGCTAAGTAACCGGTCTGTAAATTCCACTCTACGATACTGATGACTCTGTTTTACACGCGGAATTCTTAGATATGCAAGATTGAGTTCTGCATCTAAGATAAAATCGCTTTGTTTCAAAAGTGCGATTTGTATTGGGCGCAAACCAAACTCAAGGCATAATTTCAGTACCACACGGTCTTCCAAATGGAAATCAGGGTTTAATGCGGCTTCTTGTAAAATTCGAAGTTCTTCGCGAACAAATGGGCCATTTTCTGCATCCAGACTGTATAGCGCTAAATAGGAATTACGATTTCCGCTATATTCAAGTCTAAGGATGTCTAGAGCGATATCTAGATCCAATCCATTAACCTCATAGGCAATAAACCACCTTATGAGCTGTCGAAGAGAAGATATATCTCTATAACCCTTCGATTTCGACTTAAGCACCGCATTATTTAGCGACTCGTTTAAGTCATCACTCTCTTTAAAGAGATCAATAAACAACGATATCTGTTTTTCGAATGAAATGAGGGTCCCAGGCATGTATCGCTCTATCATTCGTTTCAAGAATGGTCTCATCACGCGATCAAGCTCTTCATCACCTGACATCCAGTACCGGGGATGAAGCTTAGTGACGGAGCTATTAGTATCCAAAACATTGATTTCAGCATAGAACTGACCATCTGAAGCTATTTCAAGATTCTGACCAAGCCTGGATGTGGCAAAGCGGTAATTTTCTGGAATTATCGCTTCATTAATAAACTGTACTTCAGCGCTCAAGCTCGCCATCACCAGCCTCCGATAAGATTTTCATTTGTATTTTTTGTGTCAGCTCACCAACTCTTGCCTGGATAGATCCCTTCGGATAGTGAGCAACCATTGAAGACCCTGCCGCCCATCCGCCGGCATATTCTTGCAAAGAGGCTTTGATCTGTTGTTTTCTGAGTGCGCCAATGCCCTCAAGCTTCTCATCTAATGATGCATTTAAAAGATCATGAAAAGTGTTTCGGAGGATATGTGGTGAAAGTTTGCCTCTGAACTGAGGGTGCTCATCAATAATTTTTTCAATTATTTTATTTGGTGTAGCAGGGTGGAGGGGCAATCCATCACGATTACTGATAAATAAGTAATTTGTTTTTCCAGAAGCCTTAAAGCGAATTCTAATTTCGGTGATGTAGTGCTCAAAAAGTTCTGCGACGTTATTACTCAACCTAATTATTCTTCCTTTGGTTTTTACACTCGGTATCTCTTTGCGCCTATATCCATCGAAAGTACGATCTCGTTTTAGAATTTCAATGTATTTGTCTGATTGTTCATTTCCTGCTAGGTGTAAGTCATGAGTTAGTAGTCCAAGACTTTCGCCTTTACGATTGCCAGTAAGAATCATGGTCAGGAACAGAATATAGTTACGCCACCTCAGTTTTTCAGACTTAATAGGATTGAGTCGATTGTCAGGTGACGGTTCAATCACTGCAAAAAATAAGACTTGGAGCTCTGGTGTCAAACCAACTCTTTCGTTTACTCGACCATTATGAGGGATATTCTTGTTTACCAAGAAACCGCTATTCATGGTCTCAAGAGCTATTCTCCCAGCTTGCAGTTTAGGAGCCTCTGTTACACGGCTCAGGTAGAAATTGAACCAATACTCAATGAATTTTTGAGCAGTTGTAAAGTAGTGTTTGAATGTTTGAGTGTTTAGCAGGTCGCCCGTTTCGTAGTTTATTGCAAGGTAATCACTCAGTGACTCAATTTCTCCTGCGATTAGTGGCTGCAACCCAGCAAGACGACTCATTAAATCTACCTGGTTCTTTATTAAGAACTCATAAACTTTTTTGAGTGCCTTTGCTTCACGCTCAATAGTTTTGATGGCGATTCCATTATTAAGGCGGCTCAGCAGATATGATGCGCTGAAAAGGTCCACCTCTTCATTGATGAGAATAAGCGAGATGAATGCACCGTTAAGGTGCTTAAATTGTGTTTTGCGTACTTTAACGAGCGTGCCCAATGGTTAGCCTTAAGTGAAACGAAATTTTTATTCAATGAGTACACTTTAAGGTATGTAAGGGCGATTTCCAAGTAATTATGAAACGAAATAATTTTTCAATGAGTACTTTTTGAGATGTAAAATAAATGAAACTTATGCCCTATTGTGTTTTATCAGATAAGTCACTTTATTTATGGGGTATTATGCTATGTTTCGCGCAAAATGAAACGAGAATAAAGTGAATTCTAGTTTCTTTAAACAACAGCACCAAGTTTAAAGATGGGTAGATACATCGCAATAACCAGGGTACCGATAACCACACCAAGGAAAGCCATGATTAATGGTTCCATCAACGCGGTCATATTATCCACAGCCTCATCCACTTCACGCTCAAAGAAGTCAGCGATCTTGGCAAGCATGGAGTCGAGAGAACCAGACTCTTCGCCAATAGCAGTCATTTGAACAGCCATATTAGGAAATAACTCAGTATCAAGCATGGCCTTATTCAATTGCGTACCGGTAGATACTTCATCGCGCATCTCAAGAGTGGCATCACTGAATACAATGTTACCAGTAGCACCTGCCACCGAGGTCATGGCTTCCACCATGGGAACGCCAGCTTTGAACATGGTTGAAAAGGTTCTAGCGAAGCGGGCGATGGCCCCTTTATGCAACACATTTCCAATAACGGGTAATTTTAATAAAAGCCTGTCCAGAAAGTGCTGCAGTTTTCGAGAGCGTTTCTTGGCGGCCATAAAACCGACTATCACCCCAATAATGCCACCAAATAATAACCACCAAAACTCTTGGAACCATTGTGACAAGGAAATAACCATTTTGGTTAATCCGGGGAGATCAGCGCCAAAGCCTGTAAAAAGTGCTTCAAATTGAGGAATAACAAAGATCATCAAAATTGAGGTGACGATAAAGGCTACGACGATGATCGCAGAAGGATAGACCAGCGCCTTGCGAATTTTCGATTTGAGCGCTTCGGTCTTTTCCTGATAGTCAGCGATTTCGTGTAGTAAGGTTTCCAGCGTACCTGACTGCTCACCGGCATTCACAAGATTGACGTAAAGATCATCGAAATGCAGGGGAAACTTGGATAAAGAGTCGGCCAGACTGGTGCCTGATTCCACATCAGATTTAATGGCCAGTACCATTTCCTGCATGCTGGCGTTTTCATGCCCTTCACCGATAATCTGCATTGACTGCATCAGTGGTACACCGGAGGACATCATCGTGGCCAGCATGCGACTGAACACAGCGATATCGGCTGGTTTTATCTTGGGTTTGCGTGGCGCGAACAGGTCTTTCGGTTTTTTCTTGACCTTGAGCGGTGCGACGCCCTGACGCCGTAACTCCGCCCGCACCTGATTAACATTTTCACCGCTTAACTGACCTTTGACCCGGCGACCCTGTTTGTTGGTGCCCTGCCATAGATAAATATCCGGGACTTTGACCTTTTTAGGCTTGCTTGCTTGCGCTTGTGCCACCCGCTACTCCTTGATCACACGGTTGATTTCTTCCAGGCTGGTCAGCCCCGCGGCGACTTTTTTCAGACCTGATTTGCGCAGATCATCGATGCCTTCTTTTTCTGACTGATCGGCCAGTTGCATCGAGTTACCGCCTTCCATAATGATACGCCCCATGGCATCTGAAACGGGCATAACTTGATAAACCCCGACACGCCCCTTGTAACCTTCCGTACAACTGTCGCAGCCCACCGCTTTGAAGATGGTTACGCCCTCATCAATTTGCTGTTGAGTAAAGCCTTCTTCCAGCAGCACATCATTGGGGAGGTTTTCCGCGGATTTGCACTTGCTGCATAGTCTTCTGGCAAGACGCTGGGCTATAATCAGGGTCACTGCTGAGGCGATATTAAATGCCGGCACGCCCATATTGGCAAGACGGGTTAATGTCTGCGGTGCGTCGTTGGTATGCAGGGTGGAAAACACCATATGACCGGTCTGGGCTGCTTTAATAGCAATTTCGGCGGTTTCCAGATCCCGGATCTCACCGACCATGATGACATCCGGATCCTGACGCAGGAAAGCGCGCAGGCAGGCTGTGAAGCCCAGACCGATAGCCGGATGCACATTAACCTGATTCACGCCGGGCAGGCTGATTTCCGCCGGGTCTTCCGCGGTGGAGATATTCCTGTAACCGGTATTGAGAATATTCAGCGCGGTATAAAGCGAGACGGTTTTACCACTACCGGTCGGGCCCGTAACCAGAATCATGCCATAGGGCTTATGCATGGTTTCAAGGAAGACTTGTTTCTGTTCTTCTTCATAACCGAGCGCATCAATCCCCATCTGGGCACTGGTCGGGTCCAGGATCCGCAGTACAATTTTCTCGCCGAACAGGGTCGGGCAGGTATTGACACGAAAATCGATAGCTTTGGTCTTAGACAGTTTGAGCCGCATACGGCCATCCTGCGGAATCCGGCGTTCGGCGATATTCAGCCGGGATAACACTTTAAGCCGGGCTGCGATACGACCGCCCAGCGCCACCGGCGCGCCTTTCATTTCATGCAGAATACCGTCGATCCGCATACGCACGCGGTATTTCTTTTCATAAGGTTCAAAGTGAATGTCTGAAGCGCCGGACTTAATCGCGGTGGTCAGGATGCCATTGATGAAACGCACGACCGGCGTGTCATCAATATTGGCTTCAGTGATGGTTTCAGTTTTCTCTTCATCCGGGCCGAGGTCGATATCATCCAGATCCGAGTCTTCAAATGCATCCAGTTTTTCATCGGCTTTATCGAGTGCTTTCTCAATAATGATGGCGAGTTTTTGCTCATCGACCAGTACCGGATAAGTATTGAGCGCAGTGTTAAACTGGAACTCATCGAGTGCCTGCAGATTGGTCGGGTCAGACAGGGCAACATAGAGTCGCTTACCGCGTTTGAACAAAGGCAGGGCATTGTGCTGACGAATCAGTTTTTCCTGGATCAGCTCAGTGGCCGACATATCCAGGTTCATTGATTCGATATCAAACAGCGGAACGCCGAACTCCTGCGAGGCGATGGCTGCAATATCGGCGCTGCCCAGGATATTGTGATTAACCAGGTAAGTGACAAAAGGCTGTTTGGCTTCTTTGGCGGCGGACTGTGCGGAAAGCGCCTGTTCTTCGTTCAACAGACCTTCGTTGACCAGACGCCTGGCCAGACCGCTCAGTCTCATGGGTGTTGCCATATTTGCCATGACTATTTGCGATTCCTTAACATAAGCACTGCTCTTAAAGGCTAATAGTATGTAAGTTAAACAAGAAATTCTAGTTTCTGTATCAAGACGTCTTTCCTGTATATACTGCCGTAAAATTTTTGGGGAATAAATTATGCGAACTTTTCCACGCCACGGGCTGCTGGCGTTAATGCTCTGTATTCTGCTATCGCTCAGTGCCTGTGGGCAGAAAGGCGACTTGTATCTGCCTGAGGGCAACCTGCAATCAGTGATGGCAGGTTAAAACGCACCATGGATTATTTTCAGCATCAATCCGGCAGTCTTTATGCCGAGCAGGTTCCTGTCGCTGATATTGCGCAAGATTACGGTACCCCGACTTATATATACTCTCGCAAAACGCTGGAACAACACTGGCAGGCTTTTGATGATGCCTTTAGTGATCTACCGCATCTGGTTTGTTATGCGGTTAAGGCCAATTCCAATCTCGCTGTGTTGAATGTACTGGCCAGGCTGGGGTCCGGGTTTGATATTGTCTCGGCGGGTGAACTGGCACGAGTGATTGCAGCCGGCGGTGAAGCAGCAAAAACCGTTTTCTCCGGCGTGGGTAAAACTGAAGCCGAAATCGAGTACGCACTTGAGCACAATATCCGTTGTTTCAATGTCGAATCGATTCCGGAAATGAGTCGGATTAATGCGGTTGCCGCGCGTCTGGGCAAGCAGGCACCAGTGTCGATTCGGGTCAATCCCGATGTCGATGCGCAAACGCATCCCTATATCTCAACTGGTCTCAAAGAAAACAAATTCGGTATTGATATCGAACAGGCTCGCATGGTCTATCAATCGGCCAAAGCCATGGCCAACCTGTCCGTGGTCGGTGTGGATTGCCATATCGGTTCCCAGCTGACCACGGTGTCGCCGTTTGTCGATGCGCTCAAACGGGTACTCGCACTGATTGACGAGCTGTCTGCTGACGGTATCGAGATCAAGCATCTGGATATCGGCGGCGGTCTGGGTATTCACTATCGTGATGAAACCCCGCCGAGCCCGGCGGAGTATGCGGCAGCACTGAAACCGCTGCTGGCAGAACGACAACTGGAAATCCTGCTGGAACCGGGACGGGCGATTGCTGGTAACGCCGGTATTCTGCTGACCAAAGTGGAGTTTATTAAACCGACTGAGGCCAAGCAGTTTGCGATTGTCGATGCAGCAATGAATGACCTGTTGCGCCCTGCGCTGTATCAATCTTGGCAGGAAATTCAGCCGGTACAACTGGAAACTCAGGCGAACTCCGCAGTCTATGATATTGTGGGTCCTATCTGCGAAACTGGCGATTTTCTGGGTAAAGACCGGGAACTGGCCATTGAGCAGGGAGACCTTCTGGTGATTCGTTCTGCCGGTGCTTACGGATTCACTATGAGCTCCAATTACAACTCACGTCCGCGTGCTGCCGAGATCATGGTCGATGGCAGTGATATTCACCTGGTACGGGAACGCGAATCGATTCAGGATTTATTCGCCGGAGAACATGTATTACCGTCATGAGCAGCCTCAAATTCAGCAAAATGCATGGTCTTGGCAATGACTTTATTGTCATCAATGCCATTGACCAGCAAGTCACACTGAGCGACAGCCAGATTCGATTTCTGGCGGATCGTCATTTTGGTGTGGGCTGTGATCAGGTATTGCTGGTAGAAGCCTCGGACTCGGAAGAAGCGGATTTCAGATACCGTATCTTTAACGCTGATGGCGGGGAAGTTTCACAATGCGGTAACGGTGCACGCTGTTTTGCCCGCTTTGTTCGCGAACAAGGGCTGAGCAATAAAGACAGCATTGCGGTAGAAACCGCTTCCGGTCTGATTTATCCGACCATTCAGGCGGATGGTTCTGTCACCGTTGATATGGGCAAACCCCAGTTTGAGCCTCGCCGTATCCCGTTTGCAGCCGAAGAACAGGCCACGACCTATATGATCGCGGTTCCTGATCACGGCAAAAAAGAAATCAGCGCCCTGTCGATGGGTAATCCGCATGCGGTCATGCTGGTCGATAATGTCGACACCGCACCGGTACTGGAAATCGGTCCGCTGGTGGAATCGCATGAACAATTTCCGGAACGGGTTAACGTCGGTTTTATGCAGCTGCAGGATGCCGAACATATCCGCCTGCGGGTATTCGAACGCGGCTCGGGCGAAACATCGGCCTGCGGTACCGGTGCCTGCGCGGCGGTCGTCAGTGGTATCCGTCGTGGCTTACTATCCAATGAAGTGACCGTCGCTTTGCCGGGCGGCGAATTGCAAATCAGCTGGCCGGGTGAAGACAGTGCTGTCTGGATGACCGGACCGGCAGAACATGTATTTGATGGAGAAATCGCGTGGGCAACGCTGGAAAAGAAATAACCCTGGCTGAACTGGAAGCCTATCTGCAATCTCACCCGGATATCTTTCTGCAGCATCCAGAATTGCTGGAGGTGGTGGAGCTGCATAGTGCGCCGGAAGGTACCATTTCTCTCGCGCAAAAACAGCAGCAAAAGCTTAAAGAAAAAAACAAACAACTTAACGAGCAGTTGCATGCCTTGATTGAGAATGCCCACAGCAATGCCGAACTGCAGCAAAGAGTGCACACTTTGTGCCTCAGCCTGCTGGATGCGGCCGATCTCGGCAGTCTGATTAAAAGCCTGATGACAGAGCTGCAACAGGAGTTTTCGGCTGATGATGTGGCTGTCAGATTGTTTTACGGTGATAAGCCTTTCACTTTGCCGGACAGCAAAGCTAATGTCGGACAGCTGCATGCTGACGACACCAAACTGCGTAGTTTCGATAATCTGCTGAGCAAGCAAACCCCCATCTGTGGCCGCCTGACCAAAGCCCAGAAGCAATTGCTGTTTAACGACAAGGCTGACAGCATTCAATCCGTCGCCTGTTTGCCTCTGGGGCATGAGCCCTGCGCCGGCCTGCTGGCTATCGGCAGTGACGATGCCAACCGCTTTCATGCAGATATGGCAACCGATTATCTGAGTTTTTTAGGCGAAGTGTTTATGCGCGTGCTTCGCTACCACACCCATAACCATGGCTGACACACTGACCGGGACTGTTGACGACTTCCTGGATTACCTGGCGCTGCAGCGCCGTCTCTCAGCTCACACGGTCAGTAACTACCGCCGAGATCTGCAGCAACTTACCGAATTCTGCCAGCGTGATGAGCTAAAAAGCTGGTCCGGACTCAAAACCAGAGATCTACGCCAGTTTTCTGCTTTTCTGCATCGCAAAGGTCTCTCCAGCCGGAGTATTCAGCGCATGCTGTCGGCCGTACGATCCTTTTATCAGTATCTGATTAAGCAAGGACTGGCTGAGCAGAATCCGGCGCTGGCCGTGCAAGCCCCCAAAGCTGAAAAACGGCTGCCTTCCACCCTCGATGTGGATCAGATGAATGCACTGCTCGACCACACCCAGCCCGATACCTTTGTTGCCACCCGCGACCGGGCCATGATGGAACTGTTTTATTCATCGGGCTTACGTCTGGCCGAACTTGCCGGATTAGATTTGCGTGATATCGACTTCGGTGATCAACTGGTGCATGTCACCGGTAAAGGGCAGAAAGATCGGTTCTGTCCGGTCGGCTCCCAGGCGATCAAAGCCTTGCAGAACTGGCTGGAAAAACGAGACCAGACTGGCTTTTTTGATCAGCCGGCGGTGTTTATCACCCAGCAGGGCCGTCGCCTCGGCGTGCGTTCGATTCAAAAGCGCTTGAGCTATTGGGGTAAAAAACACGGGATTTCCGATCACGTGCATCCGCACCGGCTGCGGCATGCGTTTGCTTCGCATATGCTGGAGTCGAGTGGGGATTTAAGGGCTGTGCAGGAATTGCTGGGGCATGCGGATATCAGTACTACGCAGATTTATACCCATGTGGATTTTCAGCATTTAGCTAGGGTGTATGATTCGGCGCATCCTAGGGCTAAGAAGCGGTCTGATTCCTGAGTTCAATTGTTGAACCACAGAGGCACAGAGTTAATCTTTTTGCTAACAATAACCGCCAGAGCAGACTGGCTCCGAACTTTTTCCGTCATTGCGAACGCAGTGAAGCAATCCAGGCCCGGTTTTTCGGACTAAAGCCCGAGTTCATTTATTTTGCTTGCCCAAAATAAACGAACCAAACAAAAGGGCAGCCCAATGCTCGCCCTGCGGGTTCCCTGCGCTTCTCGCCGTGACTGGGCACTCGCGAACTCGCTACGCTCAAACATGCGCTCGTACTGCTCCAGTCACACCTGCGATGCTCGGCTTCGCAAGAAGGGCGGATGAACTCTGTCTATTAGTATGAAAATTTGGAGGGTAGTAAATGGATATTTTGACTCTATCGAATGTTGGACTAATCACTGATTTTGTCGCTGCGGGATTAATATTTTTTTATGGCTTTCCAGTCAGCATTGATCTTGGCGGTATCAATGGTGAGAGGGAACCAAGCTCTACTAAATCTCATACGATGGCAAAATTAGGATTTTTCCTTTTGGCTGTTGGTTTTGCATTGCAATTAGTTGGAAATTTACACAACTGATAAAAAACCAGTGCAGGCAGTTCTATGACACGAAAGAAGCTTTTCCAGGTTATAACTTGGAGGTTGGATGTAATTTCACCCCCCTTTTGTGCTGACGAGTAGCGCAGGTTAATCTGGACAAGAATTGGCTAGTGTTTGAGCGTAGTGAGTTTTAGCCAATTCCCAGATTTACCGAGCAACGCATTGGAGCCGCAGGCCAGCACAAGGGGGCGGCCTAGGGTTGTTAGGGATTTGGCCGCGCAAATCCCTGACTCGCCATTAAGGCGAAATCTAACCATTGAAAGATACTCGGGCTTGTATCAAGACGGAAAGTTGGGTTTCGTTTCTCAACCCAACCTACAAGAATTAATGTGCTTGCTCCCAATTATCCCCAGTCCCAAGCCCTACCTCCAGCGGCACCTTCAAATCCGCCGCATTCATCATAAACTGTTCGATGGTGGTCTTCGCCATATCCAACTGATCTTTCGGAACTTCAAACACCAGTTCGTCATGCACCTGCATGATCATGCGGATACCGGTATCCGCACTACATAGCCAGCTGTGAATGTCGATCATGGCGCGCTTGATAATATCGGCGGCGCTGCCCTGCATCGGCGCATTGATGGCGGTGCGCTCGGCATACTGGCGGCGCATGCCGTTGCTGGCATTAATTTCCGGCAAATACAGGCGACGACCGAAAATGGTTTCAACATAACCCTGTTTCTTGGCCTGTTCGCGGGTGTTGTCCATATACCGACGTACGCCCGGATAGCGTTCGAAATAGGTGTTCATATAATCCGTGGCCTGATGGCGCTCAATCCCGAGTTGCTTGGAAAGGCCATGGGCGGACATGCCGTAAATCAGGCCGAAGTTAATGGCCTTGGCACTGCGGCGCTGGTCGCTGCTGACTTCATCCAGACTGAGGCCAAAAATTTCCGAGGCCGTGTGGCGGTGGATATCTTCGCCTTTGGCAAAGGCTTGCAGCAGGCTTTCATCGCCGGACAGATGCGCCATGATCCGTAGCTCGATTTGTGAATAGTCGGCGGCCAGCAGCACATAACCGTCGCTGGCGACAAACGCCTCACGGATGCGGCGGCCGTTCTCACTGCGGATAGGAATATTCTGCAGGTTCGGATCGGAAGAGGAGAGCCTGCCTGTTGCCGTGACGGCCTGATGATACGAAGTGTGTACTCGCCCCGTAGTTTTGTTAACCATCAATGGCAGCTTGTCGGTATAGGTGGATTTGAGCTTGCTCAGTCCCCGGTAGTTCATGATGATTTGTGGCAGTTCGTAGCCTTCATCAGCCAGTTCCTGCAACACTTCTTCTGCTGTGGAAGGGGCGCCTTTCGGGGTTTTCTTTTTGACCGGCAGGTTTTGTTTGTCGTAAAGAATTTCCTGCAACTGCTTGGGTGAGCCGAGATTAAAGGCCTGGCCGGCGGCTTCATGCGCCTGTTTTTCGAGCTCTTCAATCTGACGGGCCATATTGTCGCTTTGCTGCTGCAGCATCCAGATATCGATATTGACGCCGTTGCGTTCCAGCGTGTTAAGCACGGGAAGTAGCGGCATTTCCAGCTCGGAGTAAACCTTCACTAACGGTGGAATCGCCTGCATCTTTGGCCACAGTACATGATGCAGTTGCAAGGTGATGTCGGCGTCTTCAGCCGCATAGGTGGCGGCTTCCTCGATACCTATCTGATTGAAGGTCAGCTGCTTTTTGCCTTTGCCGGCAATATCTTCAAAGTGAATCGTGTCTCGATCCAGGTATTTTTTGGCCAAAGAGTCCATATCGTGACGGGTGGCAGTGCTGTCGAGTACATAGGACTCGAGCATCGTGTCATGGGCGATGCCTTTCATATCAATGCCGTGGTTCAGCAGCACATGACGATCATATTTGAGGTTCTGGCCGACTTTGAGTTTATTGGGATCTTCCAGCAACGGTTTGAGGTCCTGCATCACCTCATCGTAATCGAGCTGTACCGGTGCGCCGGCATAGTCGTGATTCAGCGGCAGATAAGCCGCTTCGCCGGGTGTGATAGCAAATGAGACGCCGACAATACGGGCATCCAGATAGACCAGGCTGGTGGTTTCGGTATCAAAGGCAAACAGGTCGGCGTCTTTGAGTTTTTTTAGCCAGGTTTGCCAGTCTGCTTTAGTGAGAATGCAGTGATAATCCTGCTTGTTGCTGGTGTCGTTTTTAATGACTGCTGAGCCTGCGGTGACCGTCTGATCTGGACTGCCGGATTCCAGTTCACTGATCCAGCTGCGGAATTCGAACTGTTTGAACAGCGTCAGCAAAGCCTCTCGATCCTGAGGCTGGTGTTTGAGTTCCTCGACTTCAATATCAAGTTCAACATCACATTTGATGGTGGCAAGTTCATAGCTGAGCTCAGCCAAAGCTTTATTTTCTGCCAGTTTTTCCGGCATTTTTTTAGCGCCGCGAAAGTCCAGGTCCCTGACAGCTTCCAGGTTGGCATAAATGGCTTTAAGGTTGCCCATTTTCTGTAACAGCGACAGGGCGGTCTTTTCGCCGACACCGGGTACACCGGGGATGTTATCGACTTTATCGCCCATCAACGCCAGGAAATCGATGATATGTTCCGGCGGCAGACCGAATTTTTCCTTAACACCTTCGATATCCATTTTAGTCTCGGTCATGGTATTGACCAGAGTGACATGGTGATTGACCAGCTGGGCCATATCCTTGTCGCCGGTACTGACGACGACATCCATGCCTTTTTCGGTGGCTTGTCTGGCGAGGGTGCCAATCACATCGTCGGCCTCGACGCCGTCAACACACAGCAGTGGCAGACCCATCGCCCGGATAATGTCGTAAATCGGTTCCACCTGCGGCCTTAAATCATCCGGCATCGGCGGGCGGTTGGCCTTGTACTCTTTGTAAATATCGTCGCGGAAGGTTTTACCTTTGGCATCGAATACCACGGCGATATGGCTGTCGGGATAATCCGCGAGCAAACGGCGCAGCATGGACGTGACACCCCTGATGGCGCCGGTCGGTTCTCCGGCTGAATTCCTGAGGTCTGCCTTGTACATAGCGTGATAGGCGCGATAGAGGTAGGAAGAACCGTCAACAAGAACAAGAGGGACAGATTGAGTCATAAGCGTTGTGGCACCGTTTTTATGAGAACTGACTGCTTTTCTCCGGGCAGCGGAAATGCTATCTTAACTCCGAAATGACACGGAGCATTCTCATGTTTAACAAAATCGCTATTGTATGCGCACTTGCCCTGTTAATGACAGTGACTGTCCGGGCAGACGACACCGAATCGGTGATGGAAAAGCCGCCGGTGTTGCCTGAGCCAATGCAAAGCGGTGACAGCATTGAGCCCGAAGTGAATATCATCCAGAAAGATGACCGCACTATCGAGGAATACCGCGTCAACGGCAAACTTTATATGATCAAAGTCACCCCTTCTGTGGGTAAACCCTATTATCTGACCGATACGGATGGTGACGGGTCCTTAGAGTCAAGACAATTCGAACTGGATTCAGGTCTGCTTGTGCCGAACTGGATCCTGTTGGAGTGGTAAGCACCACACGAATCTGAGCAGTTTTCATGTCAGTTTATACTGAAGTCGGACGCGACGAGTTGATCGCGTTTCTGGGAGAGTATGCGGTCGGTGATCTGGTGTCTTATCAGGGCATCAGTGCCGGCATAGAAAATACCAACTACTTTGTCAGCACCACTGAAGGTGAATTTGTGCTGACATTGTTTGAGCATCACGATTTCGGCGAACTCGCTTATTTTCTGGATGTGATGACATTTTACTATCAGCACGGTATCCCTTCTGCCCATCCTGCTGCCGACCGCGAAGGTCATTATCTCAAAAAACTCTGTGGCAAACCGGCGGCGCTGGTTTTGCGTCTGGATGGTCGTGGTGTCGACGCTTTGGCGACCCCGGCTCAATGTGCAGCGATTGGTGAGATCCTGGCAGAAATGCATATTGCCGGTCTGGAATTCAAATCACGCCGTGCCAGTGAGCGCGGTCACGAATGGCGTCGGCAAACCGCCATGACCCTGCTACCGAAATTAAATGACGAGCAGGCCGCTATCCTTAAAAATGAGCTGGCTGTTCAGGCGGGCTATGAAGAACTGGACCTGCCCTGGGGCGTGACACATTCCGATCTATTCCGCGATAACGCACTGTTTGATGGTGATGAGCTAAAGGGTATTATCGACTTTTACTACGCCAGTGATGAATACCTGCTTTATGACCTGGCAGTGGCCGTGAATGACTGGTGTGTCGATGACTCCGGGCTGCCTGAGCAAGGTCGTTATCAGGCTTTGATGCAGCACTACCAGGCAAAACGAGCGCTGACAGAATCAGAGCTGGCCAATTGGAATCTGGTACTCAGAGCAGCGGCCTTACGCTTCTGGCTATCGCGACTTCAGGATCAGCTGTTTCCGCGGGAAGGGGAGCTGACTCAGATTAAAAACCCGGATGCCTTTTTCAAAATCCTGATGCATCATCGCGATCATCCACTCAGTCTCGACTTTGACTGAAGCGTCATGCGCGTTTTAATTATCAAACTGACATCGATGGGCGATCTGATGCATGCCTTGCCGGCGCTGACGGATGCCGCTCAGATTTATCCCGATATTGAATTTGACTGGGTGGTCGATAAGGCTTTCGCCGCGGTGCCCAAATGGCATCCCCGGGTCAGGAGAGTGATTACCACTTCCCATCGCAACTGGCGGCAAAGCTGGTTGGGTAGTCTCAAACAGGGTGAACTGACCGGTTTTTATAAAGCGCTCAATGCCGATGATTATGACGTCGTCGTTGATATGCAGAATAACCTCAAAAGCGCGCTGGTCAGTCTGCTCAGAAAAGGGCCGGTCTATGGTCTCGACAAATACAGCTGCCGGGAAAAACCGGCGCATCTGGCCTATCGCCACCCGATTAATGTGAATCCCGGTCAGCATGCGGTAGAGCGGATGCGCCAGATTCTGGCAGCCGCTTTAGGTTACAGCGTGCCTGATACGGCTGCGGATTATGGCATTCACCTTGCCCATTGTCATTTACCACAACTGGATTTCCCCCTAACACGGCCGTATCTGATGCTGGTGCATAATGCCAGTTGGCTCACCAAGTTGTGGCCGGTCAAACACTGGCAGGCTGTGGTGCTGAAAGCCGCCGAGGCCGGTTATCAGTGCCTGCTGCCCTGCGGCAATGACGAAGAATATCAACGCGCCCGTCAGATAGCTTCAGTCAGCGATAAGGCTTTTGCGCTGCCCAGATTGCCACTGGATAATGTCGCTGCGCTGATGCAGGATGCCCAAGCGGTATTGGCCAGTGATACGGGCCTTGCGCATATGGCCGCCGTACTCGGCAGACCGGCGATTACCCTGTATGGCTCGACCGACACCCATCTTATCGGCACCTATGGTGATAAACAGCAGCACCTCATCACCGGCATGACCTGTTCCCCCTGCTATAAGCGTCGCTGCCCCCTGCCCGAGTCGCAGGATGGCCAACCGGTGTGCATGGCGGGCATGGAAGTCGACCAGGTCTGGCATAGACTCGAAAGCCTTTTACAAGCACAATAACGCCATCATTAACTGGCAGCCGGCCTCACAAAATCTGATATGAAACATTCCTTTCCTGAATTTCATCTTGCACGCGTTGCGGTTATCGGCGATCTGATGCTGGATCGCTTTTATTTCGGCAAAGCCAACCGCATCTCACCGGAAGCGCCGGTGCCTGTAGTGAACATTGATCGTCTCGAAGATTTGCCGGGCGGTGCCGGCAATGTGGCGATGAATATTGCCTCGCTGGGCGCCAACTGCAGTATCAGCGGCCTGACCGGTGAAGATGAAGCCGCTGGGGTGCTTGAACAGCGCCTGCAGGCTGTTGGTATTAACTGCCTGTTTCACCGGGCAGCGGAAGCCGGCACCATTATCAAATCGCGGGTGATCAGCAGCCATCAACAGCTTATCAGGCTCGATTTTGAAAAGCGCTTTGAACCAGCATTGACTGAACAAATGCAGGGACTGGTTGGTAAGCTCATCGATCAGGCGCAGGTGATGGTACTGTCCGATTACAACAAGGGCACATTGTCTGATCCGCAGTTCTGGATTAATGAGGCCAAACAGAAAAATATCCGGGTACTGGTTGACCCTAAAGGCAGTGATTTCAGTAAATATCGCGGTGCCGATCTGATCACGCCCAATATGACTGAGTTTGAAGCTGTGGCGGGACCGGTATCGTCTGAACAGGATCTCATCAGCAAGGCGCAGACCCTGATTAAACAACTGGATATCCAGGCGATTCTGATTACCCGCAGTGAACATGGCATGACGCTGATCCGGGCTGATCAACCCGAATTCCATCTGCCGGCCATTGCCAAGGAAGTGGCTGATGTGACCGGAGCGGGAGATACCGTTATCTCAACGCTGGCCGCTGCCCTGGCTGCCGGTGCCGATCTGGAGCATGCGGTCACGCTGGCGAATGTCGCAGCAAGTATTGTGGTCAGCAAATTGGGCACCTCAACAGTCAGTGGCCCGGAACTGAAAGCGGAGTATGAGCGCCATCAGGGGCTGCATAAAAGCGACCACAGCATTGCCGGTGCAGTTACGGTAGAACAGTTGAAAATAGCCGTCGATCAGGCCAAGCAGCGTGGTGAAAAAATCGTCTTTACCAATGGCTGCTTCGATATCCTACATGCTGGTCACGTGACTTATCTGCAGCAGGCCAGAAAGCTCGGTGACAGACTGATCGTGGCCATCAATGCGGATGAATCAGTCACCAAACTGAAAGGCGAAGGTCGTCCGATTAATACCGCGGAAAGACGTTTGACGGTGCTGGCCGGTCTGGCTGATGTGGACTGGGTTACCTGCTTTCCCGGCGATACCCCGGAAGAGCTGCTACGCCTGATTCAGCCCGATGTGCTGGTGAAGGGCGGGGACTATGACAAAAAAGGCGTGGTTGGCTGGGAAATCGTTGAAGGCTACGGCGGTGAAGTGAAAGTCATGGGATTGGTAGAAAACTGCTCCACCACGGCAATCGTTAATAAAATCAACACAAGAAAAGCCTAGGGCGATATGCGGTAAAAAGTATTTTCATCCGCAGATTACACCGATTTTCGCTGATGATTAACCGCTCTATACAGAGCTAGTACTAAAAACACCGCTGCCCTAAACAGGGCACTTGTTCAGCTCATTTCAGGCTGTTCATAAGGAATGATCACATTTGAACAAGGTTTTACTCTGTGCTTATCTGTGTAATCTGCGGATTACACTTTGTCTAGAGCACCAATTGCTTTAGCGACATTATCCTTAAGGTGAGCCGGGTTAATCGTGCCGATAATCACGCTGCTCACTGCCGGCTCACTGAATATAAAATCAAAATTGGCCTGAACAATATCCGTGGTTTCTGATGCTTGCGTCATATGCCCGCTGCCCAGGGCTTTTTTGATAAAAATGCCTTTGTTTTTTCTGGCCGCTTCATCAATGACTGCCTGTTCGTCCCGATACTGCAGGTTATGCATCACCATAGCCGCATCCGCGCGTTCCAATGCCAGCAGGCCGCCTTCCACTGTTTTGCTAGACATACCGGTAGCGCGGATCAGGCCGCGTTGTTTTAATTCATCGAGTGTGTCCAGAGCGCCATCTTGCTCAATGATCTGTTGATCGTTACCGTCTGAGTGAATCAGCACAATATCCAGTACATCACGACGTAATTGTCTGAGGCTGTTTTCAACGCTGCGAATGATCGACTCCGGGCTGAAGTCGTAATGTGATTCGCCACTGACGGGATCAAAATATTCACCGGCTTTGGTGGCGATAACCCAATCATGTGGCAGTTGGGGCAGTAACTGACCCAGCCGGCTTTCGCTATTGCCGTAGGCCGGGGCTGTATCAATCAGGTTAATGCCCAAATCCCAGGCGAGAGCCAGCAGCTCCAAAGCCTGTCTATCATCAGGAATTTTGAACCCAGCCGGATATTTAACCGCTTTATCCCGACCGAGTTTAACGGTGCCCAGACCCAGTGGTGAGACGGCAACGCCGGTATTGGCAATCTCTTTGTGTTGTGTCAGGCGGTTCATGAAAAAGCCCTATCCCATAGCGTTTCTGCCATTCCGGGGTGTGGATAATCCGGATTATGATGATCGCCGGCTTTCAGTTCGGCAGATTCCAGCGCCGCCAGCATTTGATCAGCCAGATCCGGCGCCAGCGCCAGCTTGGTCGGCCAGCAGACATGCAGATTGTGGTTGCTGCTGATAAAGGCACTGTCCGGGCGGCTCAGACTGGATTGCTTGGGCTCAGCACGGTTGACCGGATGCGTGGCCCATTCCAGATCAGGCAAGGTCACCCAGGGCAGAATGTCTGCCAATAACGCTCTGGCCTCGGCAACCAGCTGGTCATGACTTTTATTGACGCCTTCTTCGGCGATATTACCGCCGATATACCAGACCACGTTGCCGTGCTTATCTTTGTGGCTGGAAATGGTTGCAATTGGCTTGGAACCACTGCCCAGACTGTGGGCGTAGATTATCGGCAGGGGATGATCCAGTTGCTTGCTTTTACAAAGCACCATTTGCAATGGACGGCGTTGCATTTCAGGCTGCTGCTGTGACAAGCCCTGCAACAGTTTTTCATTGCCTTCACCGGCAGTGAGTACAAAGTGCTGCGCCTGAATCTCATAGTCATCGCCTATCACCAAAGATGACACGGGACCGGCGGAAGGCTGCCATTGATATTCAGCTTCCCGAGACACGGCCAGCATCCGCTGTTGCCAGGGTTTGACCAGTTCATCAAGCAGACTGACAACATCCAGCACCGGTTCATCCAGTTGATAAAGTGTGCCTTTAAAGGCTTTGTCGGCAAATATAGCCGGGCGGTTTTCTTTTTTGACCGGCTGCATTCGACTGCGCAGCGCTTTGCTGGCGAAAAAGGAGACCATCTTCGAAGATAAGCGATCTCTGGACCATAGCAGTTGATGTTCGGTGAGTTTCTTAACGCCGGATAAATCTATCTCCCCCTGACCTTCAAGACAGTTTTTCCAGCGGCTGGGCATACTGCTGATAACCTGCGATGCTTTGGACAGAATGCCGTTCAGTGCGTACTTACTGCCACCATGAATAATGCCCTGTGAGCTCAGAGTCTGGCCGCGACCGATTTCGCCGTTTTCAAGCAGCAGGGCATGAAAGCCCAGATCATTAAGCCGGCGATGAAGCCATAGACCGGCAATACCGGCCCCGATGATGACGACGTCGGTAGTAAGCTGCTGTCGACTCATGAACCAGCGAGGGCCTCGTCCAGCGCTTCACACAACCAGTGACCGATAATAATATGGCCTTCCTGCACCCGGGCAGTTTCCTTGCTGGGCACACAGATGCAGGCATCAGCAATCGTTTTCAGCTCGCCGCCATGGTCACCGGTAAAAGCACAGGTCCAGATATTGTTCAGCTGAGCGGTTTTGATGCCGTTAATGACATTGGCGCTGTTGCCGGATGTGGATAAGCCAATAGCGATATCACCGGGCTTACCCAGTCCTTCGATTTGACGATCAAAGACCGTTTCAAAGCTGTAGTCATTACTGTGTGCCGTGAGGATTGAGGTATCGGTGGTCAGGGCAATAGCACCATAGGCTTTGCGGTCACGGTGATAGCGGACAATAAATTCAGCGGCCAGGTGCTGGGCATCAGAAGCGCTGCCGCCATTACCAAAAAACAGTACTTTGTTGCCGGCCAGCAGACAGTCTTTCACCCGCTGCATCAGCTCATTGACCTGTGGCTCAAGTTCGAACAGACCGTTGATCATATCCTGGTGACGATGAATGGTGGCTTTGAAGGACACGGCTTACCTCTGTATCTGTCAGGTGGTACTATTGCGTCTGTTCTGTGAACCGCAACAATACTGGTTATAAGACAGACTCATTTTAGAGTAATGCGGTTCAAGTTGTTAGGGCTTGTCGAGCTTTTTTGATTCGGAGATTTTCATCACCATGCACTTCGCCTTTGCCATCACGGAATTCTTTCCCTACGGCGGTGCGCAGCGTGATTTTATTGCTGTCGCCAATGAGATGGCCAGAAGAGGGCATCAGATCTCGGTGATCACGATGAAATGGCACGGTGATATCCATAAAGACTGGACGCTGTATGAACTGGGTAAAAGCCAGTCGACCAACCATGGCCGTATCAAGGCGCTGTCAGGTTATGTCGTGTCATTGAAAAAGCAGGGCCTGTTTGACGCGATTATCGGTTTCACCAAACTGGCGGGACTGGATGTGTATTTTGCTGCCGACCCCTGCTTTACAGCCAATCGTTTCAAGGGATTGAACAAGCTGTTACCACGTTATCGTAGCAGTGCAAGGATTGAGAAAACGTTATTTAATAATGTTGAGTTGAAAGTCTTTTTTCTGACCGAACATCAGCGGCAACAGTATCAGCAGTGTTTTGAGATTGAAACTCAGAATCAAGTAGTGCTGCCAGTGAGCGTCGACGAAAAATTTCACTTCACGCAGGCACGGTTGGAGGCCGCGCGTGACTGGCGTCAGCAGACGCAACTGGCCGAAAACCGCATTTTATTGTTGTTCGTGGCTGCCGATTTCCATACCAAAGGTCTTGATCGCATTATTGCAGCACTGTCAGCACTGAGTTTTGTCGCGCGTAGCCAGTTTGAGTTATGGATTGTCGGCAACGGCAAGGCGGCGGCTTATGAACGTAAATTGCAGCAACTGACCGGCCTCAACTATCAATTCTGGGGCGGTCAGACTGAACTGGCACCCTTCTATTTTGCGGCCGATTTACTGCTGCATCCGGCGCGCAAAGAAGCAGCCGGTATGGTGTTAGCCGAAGCCGCTGCCGCCAGGTTACCGATGTTAATCAGCGACATCTGTGGTTATGCCTTTCTGGCCGAGCAGGAGGCTTTATCCCAAGTGCTGGACGAAAACAACTGCATCAGCGAATTGACACAGGTCCTGAACCTACACAGTAAGCAGCCTGAAGCTTTGCCGAGAACTGAACCTAATCCGCTCGTTTCAGCCGCATCACGAGCCGTATTCTGTGCCGATAAAATAGAAGCCTGGTGCAACTCATGAAAAAGCATTTCTATCTGCGTGAAGAACTTGCCCATGCCTGGCAGGGGCGCGATGTTTTTGAATTGCTGTCAACACTACCTGGCGAAGTCTTTCGCGATAAAGAAGGGCGCCGCACACTGCGTTTTGAGCTGGACGGCAAGCGCTATTTTCTGAAATACCATGCCGGTGTTGGCTGGGGAGAAATTATCAAGAATCTGTTCCAGTTCAGAAAACCGATCATTAGCGCCCGCAATGAATGGGTAGCGATAGAGCACCTACATGAACTGGGCATTGGAACTATGACGCTTGCTGGTTATGGAGAACGAGGCCTAAATCCGGCACGGCGCGAATCTTTTGTCATTACCGATGAACTGACAGAGACAATGAGCCTTGAGCATATAGGCCTGCAATGGCAGCAGTGTAAACCGACCTTCCGTACAAAGCAGACCCTGATTCGCAGGCTGGCAGAAATGAGTCGTAAGATGCATCAGGCGGGAATCAATCACCGTGATTACTATCTCTGCCACGTTTTGTTAAACGAAGGTTTTGCCGAAACCAATCAGATTACAGAGGACACGGCGCTGTTTCTTATTGATTTACATCGGACCCAGATTAGACAGCGAGTGCCGGAGCGCTGGCTGGTGAAAGATTTGGGCTCACTCTATTTCTCAGCGCATGAGGTACAACTTAGTCAACGCGATAAATATCGTTTTATCAAAAACTACTCCGGATTGAGTCTGCATCAGGCTTTGACGAAGCAGGCAAGTTTCTGGCAAAAAGTGGAAGCGCGGGCACAGAGGTTGCTGGACAAGTGGCACAAACACAATCAGTCATGAATGAATCAGTGAAGCAATTTCTGGCCGGTAAGCCGGTGACAGAGCGCTTTGAGTTGGAGGTGGATGGCGAACAATACTATTGTGAACAGGTATTGCGCTGGCTGCCGGGCAGAAGGCTGGTGGTCAGAGCGCTACATAATGGTGATCCAATATTGCTGAAACTGTTCGCCCCCAACAAAAAAGGCTGGCGCGAACTGTCACGTGAACAACAAGGCTACAAAGCTTGCGAAGCCGCTGGTGTCGCGGTGCCGGCAGAAAAGCTCATTAGCGATGACTTTGCCGGCTGTCTCGCGGTGGCTTATGAGTTCATTGCTGATGCTGAGCCCTTCCAACTGGTCAGTAGCAATCAGGCGCAGATGGTACCGGCCTTATTGCAGTTGATGGTTCGCTGTCATCAGGCAGGCATTTATCAGCAGGATATTCACACTGATAATATTCTGATGACCCCACGCGGTCTATTTCTCATTGATTTGGCTTCTGTCAGAGGCCTGCCCGGACAGGCTCTGAGTACAAAAAAAAGCCTTAGTAACCTGGCGCGGCTGGTGGCTCAATTTGTACCGGATGAGCAGCAGCTTATTCTGAAAAAGCTCAACCTTTATTATCAGGCCCGAGGCTGGTTGTATGGCCAGACCGAACGGAAAAGTTTCAAAGCCCTGCTTCATAAAGCCTGGCAAAAACGTAAAGAAAATTATCTGAGCAAATGTTTCCGCGCCTGCTCGATGACGGCTTATCACAAAAACCGTCGGCAGGAATATGCCGTTAAGCGTTCTTTTTTCAAACTGATCGGCAAGCAGGCGATCATTGATCTTGATGAGTTCGTCGAGCAGGGGAAAAAACTGAAAGACGGTAACAGCGCGACGGTCGTCATGACAGAAATGGGGGGGCGCAAGGTGGTGATCAAACGTTATAACATCAAATCCTACTGGCACTTCCTCAAGCGTTGCTGGCGACCGAGCCGGGCTGCTAATGCCTGGCGCCAGGGGAATTTATTGAGTTTGCTTGGTATCACCACCCCGGCGGTGTTGGGCTTTGTTGAGAACCGTTTGGGGCCTCTGAGGAAAGAAGCTTATCTCATTACCGAGTATGTTGATGCGCGGGAGTTGTCAGAGACATATCAAGACACTGCGCCGGCGAAGGCTGAGCTGAAACAGATTCAACGAATTTTCAGTCTGATGCGCAGTTACCGACTCAGTCATGGGGATATGAAAGCCAGTAATCTGTTAGTGACTCAAGCGGGTCAAGTGCAACTCATCGACCTCGATGCGATGCGTGAGCATCATTACGGTTGGGCCTTCAGATGGGCCTTTAACCGAGATCAGAAGCGCTTTTTGCGGAACTGGCAGGATAAAAGTTTGCGATCCACATTTAGTTCACTAATGGAGAATCTGTCTCACAAATGAGATTAGCGGTTTGTTTGTATAAATTTTTCCCCTTTGGCGGGCTGGCACGTGATTTTATGCGCATCATGCAGGCCTGTCTTGAGCAGGGCGATCATGTCGATGTCTATGTAATGGAGTGGCAGGGGAGGTTACCGGACAATATGCAGGTTCATGTGGTGCCTGTTTCAGGTTTCAGTAATCATGCTCGATTACAGACTTTTATAAATAAAGTTAAGCCTGAACTTGAACAGGGCCATTATGACCTTATAGTCGGCTTTAACAAAATGCCTGAACTGGACCTGTACTATGCTGCTGACCCCTGTTATATCGCACGTGTCAGGTCTCATCCGCTTTATGGCTTACTTAAGCACACCGGCAGAGTAGCGTTTTATGCTGATTGTGAGAAAGCTGTCTTTGGGCAGGACAGCCATACCGTATCATTGATGATTTCTGATGTGCAGCAAGCCCTGTTTAAACAATATTACGATACGCCGGACCACCGCTTGATATCTTTACCGCCGGGCATCGACCCCAATCGTAAGCGGCCGGTCAATGCCGACCAGTTACGCCAGCAAAAACGAGAAGAGCTATCTATCAGCTCTGATGAATGGATGCTGCTAATGGTTGGAACGGGGTTCAGGACAAAAGGGGTTGATCGCAGTATCGCAGCACTTGCCGCCCTGCCAGACAGTCTTCGCGACAAAGTCAGTCTGGTCATCATCGGGGATGGTGATCACCAGGCATTGCTAAAACAGGCGAATAAACTGGGTGTCGGAACCCGCGTGCGTTTTTTGGGGGGGCGCTCTGATGTACCGGCCTTTTTATTAGCCGCGGATTTACTATTGCACCCGGCACGTAAGGAAAATACAGGTACAGTGATTCTTGAAGCGATGGTAGCAGGCTTGCCCGTTCTGGTTTCAGAAGTGTGTGGCTATGCCAAACACGTTATACAGGCAAAATCCGGTGAGATATTAAAACAGCCTGACGACGCATCTCGAACAGCAACACAGCTCGCACAGATGCTCGATCCCGCGGCGCTTCAACAATGGTCGCATCAGGCGCTTTCTTATGCAGAGAGCGAAGATTTATACAGCATGCCGGATAAAGCAGCTTGGATAATTCGTAGTATGGCTGCTGCCAAACATGAGGAAAAAAATTGATTACCACAGTTCTGGTCACGGGGGGCTCAGGCTATATCGGATCTCATATTGCTGTCACCTTGCTTCAGGCAGGATTGAATGTGGTGATTGTCGATAATCTGAGTAACAGCTCTGAGGTAGTGCTAGATCGTATCGAAAAGATCACAGCGAAAAAGCCGAGTTTTTACAAAGCAGATTGTCGTGACAAGAAGGCCATGCAGGCTATTTTTAATACACATCAAATCGATGCGGTGATTCACCTTGCAGGTTACAAAGCCGTAGGCGAGTCCTGCGAAAAGCCCTTGATGTACTACAGGAATAATCTTGAGTCTACCCTGATATTGCTGGAGCTTATGCAGGAATTTGCTGTGGATAAACTGGTATTCAGTTCTTCAGCCACCGTCTATGGTGATACTGAAACAATGCCAGTCAATGAACAGGCTTTGACTGCTGTGACCAATCCATACGGTCGAACCAAACTGATGATTGAGCAAATTCTTGGCGATATAGCCAAGGCCAGCCCGGCTAGTATGAAAATAGCATTACTGCGTTACTTCAACCCGGCGGGTGCTGATGAAAGCGGCTTGATCGGGGAGGATCCCAGATCAATTCCAAATAACCTGATGCCCTATGTCAGTCAGGTGGCTATCGGCAAGAGAAAACGCTTGTCAGTATTTGGCGGTGACTACCCGACCGCTGATGGTACCGGTGTTCGCGATTACATCCATGTATCAGATCTGGCGCGGGGACATCTTGAAGCCCTAAGGTGGCTTGATACGGATGTGGGATTTCCCTGCTGTCAGCCGATTAATCTGGGGACTGGGGTTGGTTACAGCGTGCTTGATGTAATCAGTGCTTTTGAGCAGGTCTCTGGTCGGCAAGTTCCTTATGAGATTGTGGATAGAAGAGCCGGTGATGTTGCAGTGAGTTATGCTGATGTAGGGTTGGCTCAAAGTTTACTGGGCTGGAAAGCAGAAAAAAGCCTTGAGGATATGGTTCATGATGCCTGGCGGTGGCAAAGCAGCAACCCTGGTGGGTACGAGGATAACTAGGCAAGCAAGTCGGTAAAAGCCAGAATATCTGGCCGCTCTTGATAGTGGCGCTCTACAAGCGCTTTGAACTTGGCCCATTTCCTTAATATTTTCTTTCTTCCCAGCAATTTAATGTAATTACAGGCGGGAATGAAATCTGAATTGCCGAGGCTGTCAATGAGAAAAATCTTTCCCTGGCCAGTTTCGTCAAGCCTGTAAACCAGATTCCAGGGCTTGAGAGACATAGTCTGAATATTGTGTTTCAACTGATATCGCTGAAATGCCATCAATGCCTTCGCAATTTCTTTGGCATATTCATGGAAGTGCTCAGTGTCGGCCATGTATTCAGACAGAGGTAGAGCAATCTCATTATTTACATTGCGAATCAGGTCAAAAACCGCACCAGTGCCTTTATTGGTGACAATATTGCCATGAAACCTGGGCAAGGCTGTCCAGTCAGGTAAGCGTCGCTCCAGAAAACGGTAATAAGCTTGTTCGCGCTTGGTTTCCGTACTGTTACCATTGAAGACAATTTTTATGCAAAGGGCGTTATTTAAAGGGTGTTGATAACACTCACGATGGAGTCCCCGCCCAATCAGTTGCTTTGATGATAACTCGATCATTTGTTATTTGCTGACCAGAATATCTTCCATTACCAAATACTGCAGATCAGAACCGTAGAACATATTCAACGCATCGGTTGGAGTACAAACCATCGGCTCGCCGCGGCGGTTAAGTGAAGTATTCAGTACCACACCGTTACCGGTCAGCTTTTCCATTTCC
>Ga0189279_100119_pt1 | contig 31622 bp, 27 predicted proteins | sample N26B6minimetaG_FD_130324 | JGI IMG/M metagenome (GOLD analysis project Ga0189279, IMG submission 130324) | Marine microbial communities from the Costa Rica Dome - N26 B6 mini metaG | ecosystem: Environmental > Aquatic > Marine > Oceanic > Photic zone | place: Costa Rica: the Eastern Pacific... | reverse complement strand
AGCAGGTAAAGCGTCACGCGTGTCGTATCGGCCCAGAAATTGCCGATCGTCTTTGCTTCGCGCCGCGCGAAACCGCGGAACAGGGCGAATGCCACCGCGATGCCGGTCGCCGCCGACAGGAAATTCTGGATCGTGAGGCCCAGCATCTGCGACAGGTTCGACAGCGCCGTCTCGCCGCCATACCATTGCCAGTTGGTGTTGGTCGTAAAGCTGACCGCGGTGTTGAACGCGCCGTCGGCGCCGACCCCGGCAAATCCCTGCGGATTGCCGGGCAGCACCCCCTGCAGCCGCAGCACCGCATAGGTGAAGAGCAGCAGCGCGAGGTTGAACAGCAGCATGCTGAGCGCATAGCGCCGCCAGCCCTGCTCCTCGCTCGGGTCGATCCCCGCGAGGCGATAGAAGCCGCGCTCGACGGGGCCGAGCAGCCGATGGAGCGGGGTCGTGCGCCCCTCGTAGAGCGCGAACAGCCACATCCCCATCGGCTTGGCGAGCGCGGCGGTGAGGGCGATGAACAGCAGGATCAGCGCCCAGCCGAACAAGGTCATCGTGCGTCTCCCGTCAGAATCGCTCGGGGCGCAACAGCGCGACGAGCAGGTAGATGAGGAGGGCGGCGGCGGTGAGGCCGGCGAGCAGCATCGGGGTGGTCATCGCGTCACCCCCGTTCGCATAGGCGCGCATAGCCGAGCGTCAGCGCGAACAGCGCGCCGAGCAGGGCAAGCGACAATAGATCGGACATGGCGGGTCTCCGGCAAGGGCCCACGGTTCGCGGGCCGGGATAGGATGTGGCGGCCGCTACCCCCCTTCGCCGTAAAGTTTCGCGGGCGAATTTCGCGGTTCGCATAAAGTTTCCGTAAAGGCGGCGGCTCTGGCGTGGCGTGGCGCCCCGCGCTCGGCTAAGCATCGGCGATGCCATCCGCCGCACCTCGTTCCGGCAAGAGACCGTCTCCCGATGCGCTGCTGCGCCAGGCGAAGCGCGAGGAGCGCGGACGGCTCAAGATTTTCCTCGGTGCCGCGCCCGGGGTCGGCAAAACCTATGCGATGCTCACCGAGGGCGCGGCGCTCGCGCGCGAGGGCGCCGACGTCGTCGTGGCGGTCGCCGAAACGCACGGCCGCGCCGAGACCGAGGCGCTGATGCAAGGGCTGGAGGTCGTTCCGCGGCACGAGATCGACTATCGCGGTCACCGGCTCGCCGAAATGGACCTCGATGCCGTGCTGCGGCGCAAGCCCGCGCTCGCGCTGGTCGACGAATATGCCCACAGCAATGTCGAGGGCAGCCGGCATCCCAAGCGCTGGCAGGACGTCGACGAACTGCTGGGGGCCGGGATCGACGTCTATACGACGCTCAACATCCAGCATGTCGAGAGTCTCAACGACGTCGTTGCGAGCTTCACGCGCGTGCGTGTGCGCGAAACCGTCCCCGACAGCGTGTTCGAAGGCGCCGAGATCAAGCTCGTTGACCTGCCCCCCGACGAGCTGATCGCGCGGCTCAAGGACGGCAAGGTCTATGTGCCCCATGAAGCAAGCCGCGCGCTCGGCCATTTCTTCTCGAAACCGAACCTCTCGGCGCTGCGCGAGATGGCGCTGCGCCGCGCCGCGCTCAGCGTCGATCGGCAGATGCTCCACGATCTCGACGCGACCGGGCTGGCCGGCACCTATGCCGCGGGCGAACGCATCCTCGTCGCGATCAGCGAGCAGCCGGGCACCGACGCGCTGGTGCGCACGGCGAAGCGCCTTGCCGACGGGCTCAATGCGCCGTGGACCGCGGTGCACATCGAAACCCCGCGCAGCGAGGGGTTCGACGACGAGGCGCAGCGCCGCGTCGCCGCCTCGCTGGCCCTCGCCGCGACGCTCGGTGCGACGATCGCCACCGTTCCGTCCGAAAATGTCATCTCCGGGCTACGCGGGCAGATCGAGGCGCTGCGCGCGACGCAGCTCGTCATCGGCCGGTCGCAGCGCAGCTGGTGGTTCGAACTGCGCCACGGGTCGATCGTCGAGGCGCTGATCCGCGAGGGGGAGGGACTCGCGGTGCACGTCATCCCGTCCCCCGACGCCGCGACGACGACGCACCGTCGTGGCGGCTGGATGCGCGGTTGGGGCCGGCCGGGAAGCTATGGCGTCGCGCTGTCGCTGATCGCCGCGACGACGGGCCTCGCCAAGCTCGCCGAGCCGTGGATCGGCACCGGCGCGGTCGATCTGCTCTATCTCGTGCCCGTCATCGTCGCGGCGACGCTTTATGGCCTGCGCCCGGGGCTGTTCGCGAGCATCGCGGCGGCGCTCGCGTTCAATTTCTTCTTCCTGCATCCGCTCTACACCTTCACGATCGCCGAACCGCAGAGCGTGCTGACGGTGCTGATCCTCACCGGGGTCGCCGCGGTGACGAGCAACCTCGCCGGGCGGCTGCGGACGCGCGCGCGGATCGGGGTACGCAGCGCGCAGGAAAATGCGTCGCTCGCCGCCTTCGCGCAGACGCTTGCGCGCGCCTCGGACCGCGAAACCACGGCCGCCGCCACCTGCGAGGAAGTCTCGCGCCTGCTGGGGGTGCGCAGCGTCGTGCTCGGCGACCGCGACGGCCTGCTGCTCGCCATCGTCGCGCGGCCGGCCGACGCGCGCATTTCGCCGATCGACCAGGCGGCCGCCGAATGGGCGTGGACGAGCGGCGAGCCCGCCGGACGCGGCACGAGCACGCTCGTCGCCTCCGACTGGCAATTCCATCCGCTGAAGACCGGGCTCGGCGTCCTCGCGGTGCTCGGCATCGCGAGCGACGATGGCGGCGATCCCATTGCGCCCGACCGCGCGGCGCTGTTGTCGGCGCTCGTCGGCCAGGCCGCGCTCGCGCACGAAAGGCTGCACCTCGAGGACGAGATGCGCAGCCTTTCGATGCTCGAAGAGCGCGACCGGATGCGCGCGGCGCTGCTGTCGTCGATCGGTCACGATCTGCGCACGCCGCTTACGGGCGTGACCGCGGCGATCGAGGCGATCGCCGACGAGCATCCCGCCGCCGCCGCCTTGCCCGACGCGCGTGCCGAAGTGGCGCGATTGCGCCGCTTTCTCGATAATCTCGTCGAACTGGTGCGGCTCGACGCCGGGGGTGTCCGGCTCGATCTGACGCCGGTCGACCTGACCGACGTCGTCGCCGCGGTCGTCCACGACCTCAAGGAACCGCTGCGCGGCCATCATGTCGATTTTCAGGTTCCCGCCGGTCTGCCGCTCGTCCGCGTCGACGAACGGCTGCTCCATCATATCCTGCTCAACCTGCTGGCGAACGCGATCCAGCACGGGGGGAACGCCGGCCCTGTCGGCATCATCGGCCGGCGAACATCCGATGCCGTCACGCTGACGGTCCGCGACCGGGGCGGCGGGCTGGAGCCGGGAGCGGAACTGACGATTTTCGACACCTTTGCGCAAGGCAAGGGCGGGGACCGGCACGGGGGCAGCGGACTGGGCCTCGCGATCGCAAAGGGCTTTTCGGATGCCCTCGGCATCGACATCGCCGCGGCCAATCATCCCGAAGGCGGCGCCGCCTTTACCCTCAGCTTTCCCAACCGATTGATTGCCGCAGCGACAGGTTAGGCGGTAGCCTGCCAGCGGTCAGGGCTCATTGATCAGAGTCAGAAGATGACGGTCGCGGCGACGGCGGCGGCGGAGAAGTAGGTCTTGGGCGTTCCGCTCAACGATCTTGCCGTATCGGCCCGCCAACGGCGCATGGGTATCCGGCACGAGCAAGTGTTCACCTACAAGGGCCAGGCACTCACACCGGTGTCGGGAGCGAGCGCTCCGTCCATGGCGCGGTAAACCCTCCCTCCGTCGAACCAAGGACCGTTGAGTGGTTCGCGCTCCGCGTCGAGGGCGTCCATCGCTCGCCGAGCGATTATCGCGCGTGCCGGGGGGGGCGGCGGATGCCTTGTCGACGGGTCGACAACGACACATCGACCTTCACAGTCGGCGGCTCGTGGGTCGGCAGCGGCGGCTATTTGGGCGTCGCCTATACGTGGGGCTGGGTGAGCACTTATATGCAGAAAGACCGGCCGGCGACGGGCCGGTGTCGGTCCCACCTGGCAGATTCGCGACTGGTGGGATGTCGAAGCGGCGAGAAGCGCGGCCGCCGTGCCTGAGAAGGCCGAGCCCGAGACAGCTCACGCTTTGCAGAGCGCGTGCGTCCGGGAAGCTATCGCGAACGGTGCTGCTCCCGCGCTCTAATGATCCTTTCCTTCGCGTGAGTGCGCGAAGCTCGGGCGCCAGATGTCAGGCGGGGCAGGCATCCCCTTTTAGATTGTCGGCCCTTTCCTTCGGCGCGTTGGGAAGGAAAGCGCTGCATCCGCATGCGAAGCCGTAGGTCGCGAACGTCGCTTCACACCGCTTTTTCTGTCCGTCGATGGCATCCTGCCGCATCTTCTCCTCGTTCGCGCGAGCAATGCGTTCCTTTTCGGCGCGTTCGGCCGCCTGTTTTTGCGCAAGCGCCTTGCGTTGCGCGGCCATCTGGCGCTCCAGTTCAAGACGCCGGCCGTCCTCCCTGGCCACCTTGGCGCGCAGCGACGCGATCTCGGCTTCGACGCGGGTATCGAGGTCGACCGAACGCCCGCTGTCCCAGGCGCGGCATTGACGGGTTCTCTGCTGATCCTGGAGATCCCAAAGCCGCTTCTGTGCCTCGGTTGGGCGCGGTGCATTCGAATCGCGAATCTCCAGGCAGCCGTGCAGATAGCAGCTGCATTCCTTCTCCATCCGCGCGTCGCGTTGACGCACACGCTGCGGCGCAAGGCGAATGTCCTCCTGCAGTGCCTCCGACGCTTTGCGCGACTTGGCGAGTTCCGCGGCCGTGGGTGCAATGGCGCGGTCCATGTCAGCCTCTTCCTGCTGCCGGACTCGCTCCCGCGCGGTATCGGCGGCACTTGGGAGGGGAGCCGGTTTGCCCTTCGTCCGCTGGCAGGATTCCGGACGGCCGCCCGGCGCCGAGCACACGCCAATCCCATTGGCTCTGTTGCCTTTGAACTCGCCGGCAAAAACGCTTCCATCGGCTTCGATCAGTCTCCCGGTGCCAACCCGGCCGAACTGCCCCTTGGTGCCATATTTGGCCAGCTCGCCGATGTAACGCGACCCATCGGGATAATCGATCTCGCCGCCGATCAGCTCCTTGCCCTTGAGACGCCCCGTGAACGTCAGCCCGTCAGGGTAGACGAGCCGGCCGCGGACTTCGCGGTCCCGGGCGATCCGGTAATCCTCGGCGCCCAGGCTGACCTCGAGAATCCATGGGGTAGGACCCGTATATTTGCCTCCCAGCAGATCGATGGGGGGAGACGTCTGTTCCAGCGAAATCGATCCGGCTTGCCGGCGCTTTGCGGTGAGTGCCCGACCCTGTGCGATCCCTGGCTGCTCCCAATGATCATATTCGCCGCCAAGCGCCCTGCCGAAATAGATGTACTGCTCGCCCTCGCCGACCTGAAACAGGAAAGGGTGCCGATCCTGGCCGCGACAGCCGAAGCCTGCCATCGGAACGGAACCCGGCCAGACCTCTGCCGTCAAATAGGCCTTCTTCCTTATCGGAACAGGGGCAGCCGATCCAATCTGGATACTGTCGCACTCGTCCGGATATTTGTCCAAAATGATGTGCAAGGTCGATGGGCCGACCGGCGCGCCGGCGGGGGCGGGCGCCGCCGATCCCTCAATTCCAAGGGCCATCGAAGCCAGAAATGCCAGACATTTGGTCGTTCTATTCATTTTTCGCCCCCGCTTTTTGAGCGTTGGTTAAAGCCTGCCTTGGGCGAATCAACCCAATACAATTTTGCGCATTGCGCCTCACGACGACACTCGTGGTCGATGTGCACGAGACCAGTTCGATGCCGCCGCGAATGTCGGCCTCGGCGGATAATGCTTCTCAAGCTGACGGTCTGGGTTCGGCCATTAAGAAACGAATTTCTAAGCTTATCCGGCTGGCGGATCGAACCCTTCGCGGAGGGCAATTATGCGCAATAACGTGCTAGTTTTTCTCGGAAGTGTCGGGCGGGTGGTGTTTCTTGTTCTCGGGTCCGCGCCAGCCGCAGAGCCGGGCGACGGACAGTTGACAATTGGCGCACCGGTCGTCTCGTCGCGTTTCAATAGCGGATGCCCTTGGCTGCAAGCCGTTTGTGCAGAGCCGGATCGACGGCGTCTTCGTGCGCCTTGCGAAGCTGAATCAGCGACGCGAGCGGCGCTTCCACATATTGGATGGCGCGCCACCCTCCGGGCTTGCGGCGCAGCACCATCGAAATGCGGACCGGGCCTCCAAATGGTTTCGGATAGAGACGGTTTCCCGGAATATAGGTGCTCCAATTGGCGTGGAAGAAGGCAAGGGCGATGTCGTCGCTCGCCCGAACGGCGGTCAGACCGTGCCAGCTCACCAGCCGCTCCGATTTCGAACGGTCGACACCCCAATAGCCAAGGATCTGCTCCCAGCCGTGGTGAGGTTCGCATTCCTCCGCCACATAGATCGCCCCGGATTCGCTTTCATCCCATAGCGCGCGCATCGCAGGGACGTCATAGCGGTTCCACGCTTCGAAATAGGAATCGAGAAATTGGGCGAGATCGTCGTGCAGCGTCATGGCCGTCAGGCTCCCAGCTTAGGCAGAGTGAGCGGACGGCGGGGTATGCTGACCGTCTTCTGCCGGGTGTAGAAGGTTTCGGCGGCGCGGCCGCCTTCAGCGCCGACCCCCGATTCGCGATAGCCTCCGAACGGGGCGTGGAGATCGCGGATCATCGGGGTATTGCACCACACTGTACCGGCGAAGATCCGCTCCTGTCCTTCCATGATCGTCGCAATGTCCTGCGACCAGATATAGCTGACGAGGCCGAAGCGCGATTCGTTGGCGATTCGCCACGCCTCTTCGGCGGTGTCAAACGGCATGATCGCGGCAAATGGACCGAAGATTTCCTCCTGACACAGGCGATGATGGTTCGAATCGACCTCAACGACGGTCGGCTGAAAATAGAAACCGCGGTCGAAGCCCGCCGCGCGACCGCCGCCCGCCAATATGCGTGCGCCGGCATCCTTTGCCGTCGGCACGAAGCTCATCACATGGTCGTAATGAGCTCTCGTCATCAGCGGCCCGACTTCGGTTTTCGCGTCGCGTGGGTCGCCGACGCGGACGTTGCGGGCCCGAGCGACGAACGCCTCGACGAATTTGTCATAGATGCCGCGCTGGACGAGGATGCGAGCGCCGGCGAGACATTGCTGGCCGTTGTTGGTGAAGATGCCGACGAGCGCGCCGTCTAGCGCCCGGTCGAAATCGGCATCATCGAAAATGATGTTCGCTGATTTGCCGCCCAGTTCCATGACCGAAGGTTTGAGCTGGGCGCCCGCGGCCTGCATGATGATTTTCCCCGTTCGGGTGCCGCCCGTGAAGGAAACGCCGTCGATTTCGGGATGGCGGACCAGCTTGTCGCCGGTTGTCGTGCCGATGCCGTTGACGAGATTCACGACACCGGGGGGCAGCCCCGCGTCCTGAATGACCTGGGTCAGCAGGGTCAGGCCGAGCGGCGCCTGCTCTGCGGGCTTTAGCACGCAGCTGTTGCCGAAGGCGATGGCCGAAGCGATCTTCATCGACCCGAGCGCCAGCGGCGAGTTCCACGGCGAAATCAGCGCTGCGACGCCCAGCGGTTCGCGTCGGACATAGGTGAGGTAATTTTCATCCTGTTCGTAGAGTTCGGCGGTCATCTGGCCGATATAATCGGCAAAGAACCGGAAATTGTCGGCGGCGCGGCCGACCTGGCGCCCGCGGATCTGGGCGTAGGGAAGGCCGGTGTTCGCGCATTCGATATCGGCGATCGGATCTGCCGCGGCGTCGATCGCGTCGGCGCAGTCACGCAAAACCCGCTGTCTGTCGGCGACAGGCATCGCGCGCCAGTCCCCCTTGTCGAACGCCGCGCGCGCCGATGTGACGGCCCGGTCGACCAGCACCTCGTCAGAACTGGGGATCGTCGCGATCAGCTGTTCGTCGGCGGGGTTCACAACATTGAAGTCCGGGCCATTGCCCATGACCGGCTGGGCGTCGATGATGGCGGTCGGCGTGGTGGTCATTGATCGATATCCTTGAGAATGGGAGCAGAGGTTGCTTCGGCAAGCCGCGCGATCCACCGCGCGCGGTCTGGAATGGGACGGCCGACCGTCTGGCAAAGCTTGGCGGCCAGGCAATAGTTGGATGACCGCAGCGGCGGCGACCCGCTCGCTTCGGCTAGCAGCGCGAGTGATGGCATGCCCGTGCCGCTGAGCAGAACCGCATCGACGTCGAGACCGAGCAGGTCCTGCGCGACGGGCCGCGCATCGTCGCTGCCGAGCGTATAGATTCCGCGCGTGTCGGTAATGCCGGTCTCGATCCGGCGCACCGTCGCGACATCGAAGCCGGCATTTCGCCAATAGGCTGCTGCCGCGTCCGACAAGGTGCCGGGATAGGGCGAGGCGAGCGCGATCCGCTGCGCGTCGATAGCCGCCAGTTCGGCCTTGATCGCGGCGGTCGCGGTGATGATCGGATATCCGAAGCGCTGCTGGAGCCGGTCGATCAGCCGCTCCTCCTCGTCGTTATGCACGAGATAGCTTGACCCCGTACAGCCGAAACCGAATGCGGCAGGGCGCAAGCTGTCATAGCGGTCGAGCGTGGTTTCGAGATCCAGGAGATAGGCCTTCAGCCGATCGTTCGACGCCGCCGCCTTGCTTGCCAGCCGCACACTCTGGACGAGTATGTCGGGTTCGAACAATATCCGCATCTCGGCCTCGACTGTCGGATTGGCCTGGGGCGTCCCGATGCCGATGATCGCGCTCCGGCCGTAATCATAGCGCCCGCTCATGCGATGTCCGCCGCCCGGCGCAGTCCCGCGATCATCGAAGTCCGCAGCAGGTGGGCCCGCGCCTTGTCGCGATCGGCGACGATCGCCTGCAGGTCGTCGAGCATCTCGCGCCGACGCTGGGGATCGCGTTCCTGCATTCGCGACCGGTTGCGATCGGCCTGCTGCAAAATCTCGGCCTCGGCGATGGGGCGACGGCGGCGGGTGTAGCGATCGAGCAGGTCGGCGGCGGCGCCCTGCATGACCTGTTCGAGTGTGCCGACCAGTTCGTAGGCGTCGTGAATGCCGCCGTTCATGCCCATGCCGCCCGACGGCGAATTCAGGTGCGCCGCGTCGCCGGCGAGCAGGATGCGCCCGTTGCGATAACGATCGACGATCCGCATATGGATGCGATAGGGCCGGATTTCATCGACGACATGGGGCTCGGCGCTCGGTGCGATCTCCTGAAGCTTGCGCGTGATGCTGGCCGGCTGAACGGCATCCTCGATCGTTTCGTCGCCGTCCGGATACAGGCTGCAACGCCACAGGTCGGGCAGACGCAGCAGGCTGAAGGTGCCGCTCTCCTTCCAAACATAATTCACGTTGGACAGGTCGGGGAGATGCTTTTCGAACGGAAAGCGCGTGGTCGCCAATATCGTCGTTTCGGGATAGGTTTTGCCCTCGAAATGCGTCGTGACGGCGCCGCGAACCACCGAGCGCGCGCCATCGGCTCCGATCAGCCAGGCGCCTTCGAAGGTCTCGCGCGCGCCGTCCGGCCCCGATGCGGTGACGCGGACCCCGGCGCTATCCTGTTCGATCGTATCCACGGCCATGCCCATGCGAAGCTCGCCGCCCTTGTCCTGCAACTGCTGCAGGAGAATCCGGCAGAGTGTCGATTGGGTGCATTGCAGGCGATAGGGGTGGGGCGTCTCATCCGCGATGACCGAGAGGTCGAACAGCGCCTTGTCGCCGCTGGGGTGCATCCGAATCTGCCAGGTGCGGCCGATCAGTCCCTCCGCGATCAATGGCTGCGCGGCACCCAGCGTATCGAGCATTTCGAGCGTCGGCGGATGGAAGGTCGAGGCGCGCAGATCGTCAGAGAGCGTTGTGGCGGCTTCCAGCAGGACGAAAGGAACGCCGCGATCCTGAAGCAACCGTGCGGCGGTCAGCCCGACCGGCCCCGCTCCGACGATGATGACGCGCCGCATATCCTCGCTCACACTGCCCCCTTGCGTTTCGATTTGTACTAGATATAAGTCAATTCAACAGACGTAAACGCTCTATTGTGGTTCGAGGTCAAGCGAATTTTCCGCCTTCTCTTTCGCAGGGTCGGCGATTTCGATGGAGGTGCATCATGGCGAAGAGTGATACGCAGGACCGGCGGAATTCCGCCATTCCCGACGTTGAGGCGCTCGCCAGGGCGACGCTCGACGAACGCGGGCGCCAGCGATTCTGCAGCGCGCTTCGCCGCTATGCGATCCAGGAAATGCCAGAGGTGGTCCGCAACGAGTTCGAATCGCGCGTGCGTCCGGCGTATGAGGCGCGCGGGACGGTTTTCGACACCGCAAAGGCCATCGAATCGGCGATGGAGACCCAGCCGGGCTATCGGCTCTACAGTACGCTGCGTTACAATGCGCAGGAGATGTGTTTCCTCTCCGTGCAGGACGAGGTCGAGCGCGCGCTGCCCGAAATGATCGCAGTCGCGAGCGATGCGGCGGTGCGCAACCCGGCGGGCGGATCGCTTCGGCTTGACCCCGCGCTTGAGGTCCCGCGTTATGTTTCCGCGCTCGATGTGCACCTGACCCCCGGCTGCTTTCATTCGGAATGGGTCGAGGACGACGTTGCGCAGGGAGCCGTCGTCAGCCTAGGCGCCCGCGTGTTCACCGCCAGCATGAATTTTCGCAGCTGGGGCGGTGTCGCCCGCGTGATCAGCCGCTGGATCAGGCACAAGCGGCCCGATTTCCAGCCGTTGCGTATATTGGATATCGGAACCTCTTCGGGCAAGAATCTGATTCCCTACACCGAAGCCTTTCCGGGTGCGGAGGTGTATGGCGTTGACGTCGCCGCGCCGCTGCTGCGCTATGGCCATGCGATCGCCGAGCATATGGATGTGCCTGTCCATTTTAGCCAACAGAACGCCGAAGATCTCGATTTTCCCGACGGGCATTTTGACCTGATCGTGTCGAGCTTTTTCTTCCATGAGATTCCGGTGAAGGCGACCCGCAACGTTTTGCGGCAATGCCGGCGCCTGCTGCGTCCGGGCGGGCTGATGGTTCATCAGGAGCTGCCGGCGACGGAATTGGTCGATCCGTGGGAAGATTATTTCTGGAACTGGGATACCCGGCACAACAACGAACCCTTCTACACCGCCTTTCGCGCGCAGGACCCGATCCGGCTGTGCGAAGAGGCGGGCTTCGACGCCGGGCGCAGCTTCGCCCATATCCTGCCCGACATCGGGACCTATCCGGAGCGGCATGGTGAGTTTGCATGGGACGAGCCGGGACGGCCGCGACATGGCAAGGGCGGCTGGTATGTTTTCGGCAGTAGCCTGCCCGATTGAGGGCCTTGCGACAGCACATAATCGACAAAGCCCGAACATGTTCGGCAGGCCTGGGGAAAATGCGTGACCATCAACACCAATAGTGCCGCCTATCGTTGGTATGTCGTCGTCCTGCTCCTCCTGGTCTTCATCCTGTCCTATTTCGACCGGTTCATCCTGTCGCTGGTGGTGAACCCGATCAAGGAGTCGCTGGGGCTCAGCGATTTCCAGATCGGCCTGTTGCTCGGCCCGGCCTTTTCGTTGTTCAACGTCGCGGTCACGGTGCCGCTTGGCCTGCTGGCCGACAAGACCAGCCGCAAGTGGCTGTTGATCCTCGGTATCATCATCTGGTGTTCGATGACGACGATGAGCGGCTTCGCCATGTCCTTCCTGCCCCTGCTGCTGCTCCGTCTGGGGCTGGGCATCGGCGAGGCGGTTGTCAGCCCCTGTTCGGTCTCGATCATCAGCGATTATTTCGGCCGCGACGGGCGCGCCCGCGCCATCAGCATCTATATGGCCGGCCCCTATCTGGGCGCGGGGCTGGCGTTTCTGGTCGGGGGGCTCCTCGTGTCGGCCCTGCACGACGTCGGGCACGTCACGATTCCTTGGCTAGGGACATTCGCACCGTGGCAGACGACGTTCCTGATCGTCGGCTTGCCGGGTCTGCTTTTCGCTATCCTGATGCTGACCGTCAAAGAGCCTCCTAAGCGCGATATCATCAGTGCCAGCGCCGAAGACGCGGCGCGGATGAGCGCCGTGCGCTACATGCTCGACCGCTGGAAGGGCTTTGGCGTCCTGATTGTCGGATCGACCTGCAACTTCGCAATGAGCACCCTGACTTTCTGGAACGTCCCCCTGTTCGAGCGTGTGTGGGGATGGGACGTCGCGACAATCGGGGCGGTGACCGGGTTGTTCTATTTCACCGCAGGCCCCCTGGGCACCGCGCTGGCGCTGTGGGCCGGCCGGTTCCTTGGCAAGGATGCCGACCTCGTCGGGATGCGCACATTGATTTTGGGCCTGTGTATTACGATCCCGATGAGCGCGCTCTATCCGGTCATGCCGACCCCTGAACTTGCCGTCTGTGCAATGTTCCTGGCCTTCATCGGAAAGTCGGCGGCGACCGCGGGCGGCCCGGCGGCGCTCCAGATGATCACGCCGGGCGAGTTGCGCAGCCGGTCGGTAGCGATTTTCAATGCGATCATCACGCTAGTCGGACCGTTGCTGGGTCCGCCGCTGATCGGCGCGGCGACCGACTGGTCGGGCGATCCCGCCTCGATCGGGATCGTGCTGTGCGGGTTCGTACTGATCGTTGGCCTGCCGTCGCTGCTTGTCGTATTCGTCGGCTTCCACCATTATCGCAAGCTGGCCGAAGCGATGGCGGAAAGCTCGCGGGCCGCGGCCGCGGGAGTTGCCGAGCCCGCCATAACCGGCGCGGCGCCGTCAGACTCCTGAGCGCCGGGCTGGTCGTCCGGACGGTCAGTCGCGCCCGGCCGTTCTCTCGGTTTCGCGGACGAAATCCGCAGCAAGCCGGGCTCAGCGTGCCGGGTCGGCCATCATCGCATGCGAACCGGCGTCGAAAAAAAGCGTGTAGTGAATGACCGGGTTGAGGGTGGCCGCGCGCTGGTTGTTCGCGTGAAGCGAATCGATCGCGAGCGAACGCACGCCGCGCTCGGCGAGGCATGCCTGGATTTCGCCATATTGGATCATCGACCAGGGTGTTTGATGGAGGAGGATGATCACGGGGCCGTCGCCTGGCCCTGTCAGGCGGTAATGCGCCTCGCCCATCGGCGTTTCGACATAGCCCTTGCCGCCGCGCAACTGGCCGATGCCGGCCCAGTGCGTGTCTTGTGTCCCCTCCGCGGGACAGGCGGCGCGAGCAGCGGCGACCGGGATTGCCGCCAGCAAGGTCAGGGCGATCATGCCGGAACGGAAAGCGAGCAAATGGTGGCGAATCATACAGAGGCCCTTTTCGGATCATGGCGCGACGAATGATGCTTGATTTTGGCAAGCCTAGCTGATTTGATATATAAATATAACATTTGTGGAGCGCCTCACCGAGATGTCAGCCAGCACCGAATTCGCCGCGGATCATGCCCTCAAGGGTCGATGGGACATCGCCATCGTCGGGGGCGGGTCGGCGGGCCTCCCCGCGGCTATATTTGCGGCGCGGCGAGGGGCTCGCGTGCTGCTCCTCGACCATGCCGAACAACTCGGCGGCTCGCTGTGGGTGGCAACCGGACAGATGAGCGCCGCAGGCACCCGGCTTCAGCGCGAGCGCGGTATCGACGACAGTGCCGACCTGCATTTCGAGGACGTGATGCGTATCAGCCGAGGCACTGCCAACCCCGAGCTTGTTCGCCTTGCCGTCGACAATGCCGCAGCGACCTTCGACTGGCTGATGGACGAAGGCTTCGAACCGCTTCCCGATCATCCCGTCACGGGTTTCGGGCACGAACCCTATCGGCTGCCGCGCTACTATTGGGGCGCCGAAGGGGGGATCACGATCAAGAATATTCTCGTTCCGATTGTCGAGGCACTTGCGGCGGAGGGGCGCCTGACCATCGCGCTGAAACACGAGGTGACCGGGCTGTTGACCGACAGCGGCGGCGGCGTAACCGGACTGGTCGTGCGCGATGGCGAGGGTGGGGTCCATCGCATCGAGGCCGGCGCCGCGCTGCTCACCTCGGGCGGCTATGCCGGCAATGCCGAAATGTTCGAGGAACGCAACGGTGCGCCCCAGTATAACGCCGGACCTTATGCATGGTCGCGTGGCGCGGGCCTGCTGCTCGGCGAATCAGTCGGCGGCTATGCCCGCGGGGCGCAAAACCGCTTCGTGAACTTCGGCACCTTGTTCGGCACCGATGTGTTTCCGGCAAAGGCGATCGGACGGATCGAGCATTTTCCGGAACGCCGGCCACCGTGGGAAATCTATGTCAATCGTTCCGGCGGGCGTTTCGTCCGCGAAGATGTCGAAAGCGTCGATGCGCGTGAAATGGCGCTGTTTTATCAGCCGGATAACCGATACTGGATCGTCTTTGACGAAGCCATCTTGTCTGTCGCCCCTCCGATCGTCGCCGGCTGGTCGCGTGACGAACTGCGGGGCGCGTTCGACACGCCGGGGCCCACATTTCTGCGTGCGGACAGCCTCGAAACGCTGGCGCAACTCGCGGGGATCGATGTCGCAGGTCTGGAGGCTGCGGTGGCGGGTTTCAACTATGGCGTCGAAACCGGGCACGATTTTCTGGGTCGCCGCCATGCGCCGGAACCGATCGCGAAGCCGCCCTTTTACGCGATCCGCATGCAGGCAAGCTCGATATCGAGCGCCGTCGGGCTGGCTGTCGACAAGGATTTGCGCGTGATCCGCCCCGATGGAAGCCCGATTGCGAACCTCTTCGCCGCAGGCGAGATACTGGGGTCGAGTCAGACGATGGGGAAGGCTGCGTGCGGTGGCATGATGGTCACGCCAGCGATGACCTTCGGGCGTCTGCTCGGCGACCGCCTCGTCCCGCTGGAAGCGGCGGCGTGATGCTGCCGATACTGACCGCCTTGCCCGGCGAGCGTCGGGGTTATGTCGATGGTCCCGATGGACAGATCCATTATCGCAGCCTGGGAAGCGGCCCGGCGGTGGTGCTCGTTCATCAGGCGCCCTGGGCTTCGATCCAGTTTCGTCACGCCATGCCCCTGATCGCAAAGGCCGGATTCAGGGCGGTGGCGATCGACTTGCCGGGTCATGGCATGTCGAGTCCGCCCTCCACGCCGTCGATCGAAACCTACGCGGTCGCGATCGCCGCGCTGATCGATGCACTCGACATCGCGCCAGCTATCCTTCTTGGCCATCGCGGCGGCGGCCTTGCGGCCGGATTGCTCGCCGCCCGACGTCCCGAAGGGGTCAGAGCGCTGGTCCTGGACAACGCCCCCTTTATGACGTCCGACGAGAGGGCGGCGCGCGTCGGGCGCTTTCCCGACGATCAGTCGATTGCCTCGGATGGCAGCCATTTGACCGACCGATGGGCCTGGGTGCGCCGGGTCGGCGATCCCGACTGGAGCGACGAGACGGTTCATATCTCGGTCGTCACCTATTTTCAGCACGGCCCGTGGAAGGAACATGGTCATTCGGCAATTCCGCTGTTCGATTTCGAGGCGGTGGTGCCGCTCATCGCGGCGCCGACGCTGATTATCGGCAGCCGGCGGGATGCCGTCTTTGAATCGGCGGGGCGGCTGCGCCACGCGCGGCCCGACTGGACTTATGCGGAACTACCCGGCGGTCCGGGCATGGTGCTCGACCGAATCGAGGAATGGTGGCCGCCTGTCCTTGACTTTATGGAGGGTATGGAAAGTTGATCAAATCGAGAATTATTGCGGAGCGAATTGAAATATATCACTGATAATATGTGATAAATTCCTTCCTCATTTGACTCAATAGGCGGACAAAAAGCCTATGGACAATGAGCTAAAAAGATATAGAGTTATGACAAATAAACGACAGCAGGCATCGGAGCATTCGGTTCCGAAAAAGCCGGCTGCGCCCTGCAGGACAGACGTGAATGAGGAAAGGGGGACATGATGGTCCAGCGTAAATACGGAATGGCCCAGTTTGTTGGCGCGGTGCTTTTGTCGAGCACGGCCGCGCACGCGCAGTCGGCTCTGGTCGAAGATACGCAGGGTGCTTCTGCGGGCGGCGATATCGTCGTAACCGCGCAGCGCCGCGAAGAGCGGCTTCAGGACGTGCCGATCGCGGTGTCGGCCTTTTCGGCCGACGATCTTTCCACCCGCCAGATCAACAGTACGCTGGATCTCGTCAACTATGTTCCGAACCTGATCGGCCATAACAATACGTCGGTCGGGACCGCCAACGCCTATGCGATGCGCGGACTTGCGAACACCGAATCGATCTCGACCTTCGATCCCCCGATCGGCACCTATGTCGACGATGTCTACGTCGCGCGGCAGGGCGCGAACAATTTCTCCTTCTTCGATGTCGAGCGCATCGAAGTCCTGCGCGGCCCCCAGGGGACCCTGTTCGGTAAGAATACGACGGGTGGCGCGATCAATGTCGTGATGCGCAAGCCAGGCGACGAATTCACGGGTTATGTCGACGCTGCCTATGGTCGCTATGACCGCGTCCAGCTGCGCGGCTCGGTCGACCTGCCGGTCAGTCAGACGCTGCTGACCAAGCTGTCGGCCTATTATGTGCGGGCCGATGGCTATGTCGACGATCTCACCACGGGGCAAAAGCTCAACGGCGAGAAGAGCTACGGGGTTCGCGGTGCGGTGCGCGCGTTGTTGAGCCCCGACGCCACCTGGGATTTGACGGCCGAATATGTCAATTCCTCGTCGGCGAACTTTCCGAACTTCTATGACCCCGACGGGGATCGCCGGATTTCCTTCACGCCGCTGCGCACTGATACGCCGATCGGTGCCGACCTGGTCTCGTCGCGTCTTGCCGACAATACGCTCGGCAACACAGCGAAATCCTGGGACGTCACGTCCAATCTCGCGTTCGATCTCGGCAATGCGACGATCAATGTGATCACCGGCTACCGGCATCTTTATCAGGAATATCTGACCGATAGCTTCGCCGGTGTCAGCAGTTCCTCGCTGGTACTCGACGGCATCGATTATGTTTCGTCGTCCCGGGGCTTTTCGACGCCGCTCGCCAACGATAGCTGGCACAAGCAGTTCAGCCAGGAGATCAAGGTTACGGGGTCGGCGTTTGACGGCTTTCTGGACTATGTTGCCGGCGTCTATTATTTCAACGAGAAGAACACGAGCGATTTCGCCAACATCACGCTGCCGCTCACCGGTACCGCGACGCGCAGCGCGGATCGCGTGATGTCCAACGACACCGAAGATTATGCCGGCTATGTCCAGGGCGATTTCCACCTGAGCCCGGCGCTGACCTTCACCGCGGGGTTGCGCTATACCGACGAAGTCAAGACGATCGCCTTTCGACCGAACGACAGCCCGCTTGCGGCCGGCAATGCGCTTTACGTTCCGTTCGACACGCAGGACCTGATCGACGCCGGTATTCCAACGAAGCTGCACTCCAAGGAATGGACACCGCGCTTCGCGCTGAAATATGAGTTCAATCCCGACCTCAACGTCTTCGTCTCGGCGACGCGAGGGTTCAAGGCGGGTGGCTGGAATGCGCGCGCCTATTATGCCACGGGCGCTCAGGCCTTCACGCAGGAAACCATCTGGTCCTACGAAGCGGGTATCCGCTCCGAATGGCTCGATCGTCGGCTGCGTGTCAATCTGACCGGCTTCTATTTCACCGACTGGGACCAGCAGCTGCCAGGCGGCGGGCTCGATGCCACTACCGGGACGATCACCTATCTCACGCGGAACGTCGCCGACCTGCGCAACTATGGCATCGAAGGTGAGGTAAACCTCGAACCGGTCGACAATCTCAACATTTTCTGGTCGTTCGGCGTCCAGCATGCGCGCTACCGGAATCTCAACGCACAAACGCTTGAGCAGCAGGAGAATTGCCTGGCCGGGATCACCGCCAACAATTGTAATGCCGGCGTCATCACGCCCGAGGGCGACGTTGCGATCCCGACCAGGGCTCCCGACTTCACCTCGACGCTCGGGGTCAGCTACAAAGCCGATTTGGGCGGTGGTTACAGCCTGTCGCCTACGGTCAACTGGCGTTTCGTCGACGACACCTGGGTCTCGACGTCGAACGATCCGAGGGGCTTTCAGAAAGCGTATAATCTGATCAACGCGGGCCTGACTCTCGATACGCCGGATAATTGGTCGCTGGGCATCGAATGCAGCAACTGCTTCGACAAAGTGTATCGGACATCCTACCTTATCTATCCGTATCTGAATGCCCCGGGCAGTTGGATGGTGCGCGCGCGTTATCGGTTCTGAACGGGATATTCGGATGGCGCGGGGGACCTTGGCGGTCTCCCGCGTCTCCTTTCTTGAAGGTTGCAGGGAATAATGGCCGGATCGCACGAAGAGGTGAGATTGCCCCGCGTGAGCAAGGGCAAGCGTTCACAATTTTATGACGATCCCGCGATCGACCAGTTGATGACCTTTCTGCTCGAGCTCATGGCAGAGACGGCGACGCTCCGCGAACGTATGGATACGATCGAGCGGCTGCTCGACGAAAAGGGCAGTGTTTCGCGCGACGAGATTGAAAACTACCGGCCGGATGCCCAGGGCGAAGCCGAGCGGTCGGCGTGGGTGCAGAAATTCATTCGTCGGGTGTTGCGCGCGCACGAGCAGGGCTAGGCGTGACCGCGTATCCGCATCTTTTTTCTCCCGTCACCCTGGGAGCATATACACTTCCCAACCGCATCGTTCATGCCTCCACCTCGACGCATTATGCCGAAAAGGGACGCGTGACGGAGCGGTTGATCGCTTATTATGCCAATCGCGCGCGCGGAGGCGCCGCGATGCTGGTCAGCGAACCCATGGCGATGCTGCACTGGCAGATGTTGCCTACCCGCCCCGATGTCCTGTCCGGATGCAACGCCGACGCCCTGCGGCGCTGGGCCGAGGCGGTGCGCCGCGAAGGCGCACATATGCTGGGGCAGATCCAGGACAATGGCCGCGGCTTTCGTGCCGGGTTTCGCAATCTCGATGCGCGCGGACCGAGCGCGCTTCCCGACGATCTCAGTTGGACGGTCCCGCAGGTGCTCGAAACGAGCGAAGTCGCCGGGATGATCGACGAGTTCGTTCGCTCAAGCCGGAACCTTGCCGACGCGGGATTTTCCGGAGTCGAGATATCGGCCGGGCACGGCCATCTTTTCCACCAGTTCCTGTCGCCCTGGTCGAACCGGCGCGGCGATGAATATGGCGGCGACACGGCCGGACGGACGCGGGTTCTGCGTCAGCTCATGGATGGGCTACGTTCCGAATGCGGCCGCGATTTCCTGATCGGCTTGAAGTTGCCTGCTCCCGATGAACGGCCCGGACGCATCGACGACGCCGAGGCGCAGGCGATCACCGCCGCCCTGCACGCTACCGGCCATATGGATTATCTGACCTATTGCTGGGGCGATCATTCTGACACGCTCTACACCCATCTGCCCGACAATCATGGCCCACGGATGCCTTATGTCGACGAAATCGAACGCCTGGGCCGCGCTGCGGCGCCCGGCGTGCCGCTGGGCGCGCTGGGGCTCATCACAGACCCCAATGAAGGCGAGCGGCTGATCCGCGACGGCAAGGCCGAACTCGTGATGCTCGCCCGCCCGCTGGTGACCGACCCTGCCTGGCCGAACAAGGCCCGGGACGGACGCGAAGCGGAAATCCGCTATTGCGTATCGTGCAACAGCTGTTGGACCATGATCAGTTCGGGACGCGGCCTCCTGTGCGACAACAATCCGCGCGTCGGCGCACTCGATGAGGCCGACTGGTCGCCCAAGCCCGCACTGGTTCGCAAACGGCTCGTCGTGGTCGGGGCGGGCATTGCCGGGATGGAGGCGGCGTGGGTCGCCGCGGCGCGGGGACATGAGGTGCATCTGTTCGGCGCGTCCGACGAACCGGGGGGGAAGGCGCGCGTCCATGCCGATCTGCCCGGCGGAGAGGGGTTGAGCAGCATCTATGACTATCAGGCGCTCGCCGCAAAGCGCCACGGCGTCATCGAACATATGGGCCGACGGGCAGAGGTCGACGACATTCTGGCCCATTCGCCCGATCTTGTCGTGCTGGCGACCGGATCGACTCCCGCCTGGCCGACCTTCCTCCCCGACAGCTGGCGTGCGGAAGGGCTGGTTCCCGACATCCGTGAGGTCGCGACCCTGCTGCGGCCATATGAAACGCGGATGGAGGGGATGGCGGTGATCTGGGATACCGACCACAGTGCTTTCACCTATGATGCCGCCGAATTTTTGACGTCCCGCTTCGAAAGCGTGACCATCCTCACACCGCGAGACCGGATCGCCAGCGACGAATCTCTGATGGTCCGTCAGGGGGTGTATAACCGGCTCTATCGCAAAGGCGTTCGGATCATCACCTCGGTACGCCCACTCCCCGATCCGCAGATCGCGGAAGGGGAGATCGCTTTCGCTAATATATTCAGCGGTGTCGAGGAGCGGCTTACCGGCGTGACGTTTCTGACCTATGCGACGCACCGCATTCCCGACGACACGCTTGCTGCGCCGCTGCGCGCGGCGGGAATCCCGCTGCGCCTGATCGGCGACTGCAAAGCGCCCCGGATTACGATTTCCGCGACGTCCGAAGGCTATCGCGCCGGCATGGATTTATGAAGGAGCCCATCGATGTATCCCGATCTTGAAGGCAAGGTGGCGATCGTCACCGGTTCCGGTCGCCGCAAGGGACTGGGTGAGGCCATCGCGCGAAAGCTGGCCGGGGAGGGCGCAAAGCTGGTGCTCCACGATCTCGGGAAAACCGAAGGCGACATGGCTCCCAGGCATGGCGTGGGCGGGTCGGAGGAAATGAACGCCGTCGCCGACGATATCCGGGCTATCAATCCACACGTCAGCAGCTTTCAGGCTGATATGCGCGAAGAAACGCAGATCGCAGCGCTCGTCGCTCATGCGGTAGAAACCTACGGCCGGCTCGACATTCTCGTCAACAATGCCGGGGTGGGCTATCTCTTCGGGCCGCTGGTCGACGCCACGCAGGAAATGTGGGACACCGTGCTGAACGTCAATTTGCGCGGCGTGTTTTTCGCGATGAAACATGCGGTGCGGCAGATGCTGACCCAGGACGTGCAGGAAGGCTGGGGCCGCGGCCGGATCGTATCGATCGGGAGTCGCGGGTCGAAATCGGGATCGGCGCTCACCTCCTCCTATATCGCGTCAAAGCACGGGATTGTCGGCCTGACGCGGTCGGCGGCGATCGAGCTTGGGCCCGAACAGATAACGGTCAATGCCGTGTGCCCGAACCATGTCACGACCGGTCTAGGCAGCTGGCAGAACGACTATATGGCGAAGGCGCGCGGGCAGAGCGTCGAGGACTATCTTGCCGCTATGCGCGCGCGCATTCCGCTGGGCCGGGTCGGCGAGCCGTCGGATACCGCCAACGCCTGCGCCTTCCTGTGTTCGGGACAGGCCCGTTACATCACTGGCGAGGCGATGAACGTGTCGGGCGGGGAGGAGATGCACTGAGCCTACATGGCTGCGAGCGCCGCCGCCCCGATGCGTTCGTCCTGTTCGGGGCTGCCGCCGGAAACGCCGACGCCGCCGATGCAATGGTCGCCGGCCCTGATCGGGAGACCGCCCGCCATCGGCAGATAATCGGTGAGCGCCAGCAGGGCGGGGTCGCTTTCAATCCGCGCATGAAGTGCGGCGCTCGGGGCGCGCAACAGCGCCGCCGTTCGCGCCTTCGCCAGCGCGACCTTGCCGGTCAGCGCGCCCGCGCCATCCATGCGTTGCAGAACGAGCGGATACCCGCCATCGTCGACGAAAGCGATCGTCATGACGAGCCCGGATGCTTCGGCTTCGGTCAGCGCGGCGTCGAGCATCCGGCGAGCGGAGGAAGATTCAAGTACGGGTTTCGTCAGCATCGATACATCCCTATGAATATGTGGACAGGTGGAAAATTCGCGGCTCAGCTCCGCGGGCGACAGAAGAAAGAGGGGGTGAAGGTGCCGGCCATGGAAAGCGAAGATCTGGTAGCCGTCGACCGGATGCAGGCGGTGCCCCTCTACCATCAGATTTTTCTGCAACTGCGCGAAGAGATCACGAGCGGCGAGCGCGCTTTTGGATCGAGGCTGCCGACGGAGCAGGAGTTGTCGGCCCAGTTCGGGGTGTCGCGCATTACCGCGCGGCGTGCCCTTGACGAACTGGCCGAAAACCATCTGGTCGAACGTAAGCGCCGTGTCGGAACCACCGTGATCTTCCGTTCGCCGGCGAAGCCGTTCCAGGGGAATATCGAACAAGCTCTTGAATCGCTGCTCAGCTTCGGGCGCACGACCCGGGTCAAGCTGCTCGAGGTCGACCGGGTTGCGGCGCGGGCTCCGATCGATGAAGCACTGGGGATCGCTTCGGGTACGGAGGTGCTGCGTATCAGTCGCGTGCGCTGGCTCGACGGTGGTCCGATCGGACATTATATTACCTATCTGCCCATGCACATCGGTGCCGGCCTGACGCGCGCGAAACTGAAATCGACGCCGATCCTGACATTGATTGCCGAAGCCGGCATCCAGATCGGCGGCGCCCACCAGACGATTTCCGCGACCCTTGCCGATGCAACGCTGTCGGGCGTACTCGACGTCGATATCGGATCGCCGCTTCTGCGCGTGAGCCGAACGGTCGAAGACAGTGATGGTCGGCCGGTTCAGCATATTCTGGCGCATTTCCGTCCCGATAAATATCAGATCAGGCTCGATCTGAATTCGGCAAGCGACGGCGTCGAGCTGCTTTGACCCGTTCGCCGGCAATGTCAATTTGATATAGATATATATCAAAATCAAGCGTAGCATCGGATCTTTCGGAACTAAGACCGATGGAGCATCCGTTGAGCGACTGGACCACCGACACGCAACCCGCCCTCCTGCGCATACGCACGGTCACAGCGGCGACCCCCGACGTCGCCGCATCCGAGCGGGCCTATTGCGAGTATCTCGGTTGCCGGGTCGTCGAGCGATCGACCGTCCCGCCCGACCTGGCGGCGGCCTGGCGGGCGCCAGCGGTTGCCGGCGCCGCGATGGTCACGCTGGTCCCCGAGGGGGAAAGCAATGTTTTCGTGCGGCTGGTCGAGTCGGCGGCTCCGGCAGGTTATGCGCCGCTGACAACCTTTGGCTGGAACGCTTTCGAAATTATCGCCGACGATGTGCATGCGCTTGCCGAAAGGCTGGAAAACTCGCCTTTCACGATCATCGGTCCGCCGCGACCGCTGCAGTTCATGCCATCGATCGTCGCGATGCAGGTGCGCGGCCCGGCGAATGAATGCCTCTATTTCACGATGGAAAGCGGAGATCGCGAAACGTCGATCCTGCCCCCCCCGGTCGGCTTCGTCGGCCGGACGTTCATCGTCGTGATGGCGGGCGAGGACTTCCCGACGCTGCTGCGCTGGTATGTAGACCGGTTCGCACTGCGCGAACGGCCGGTTCGGCAGAGCAAGGTGGCGGTCATCCAGCAAGCGCAGGGGCTCTCGCGCGATCAGACCGTGGAACTCAGCGCGATCGGGATGCGGGAGCGCGGGAATTTGATCGAGCTCGATGCCTATCCGACCGGCCCCGGCTTCCCAGCGGCGTCGCGCCCTGTGGTGCCGGGTTATCTGCCCCCGGGCAACGCGATTGCCAGTTTCGACGTCGAATCGATCGACGCCTTCGCTGCCGAGGCGGCCTGTCCGGTTCAACGCCGCAACGAACATGCCTATGGGGGACGGCGCACCTGCATACTGGTGGGCGCTGCCGGCGAACTGATCGAACTGGTCGAAACTGATATTATGTCATAACTGTATAACAAAATAGTTGCGTTCCGGCGCTGATTATGGCTGACTTCGCTGAAAGGCATTGGAGGTTCATCATGAAGGTACGCGATGTGCAGCACGCGGTTTTGCCGCAAGCGACGGCGGAAGAGCGAAGCCGGCAGGAAGCGGTGGTCGCGCTTCGTCGCTTGCTCAACAGCAAGGTGCGGCCGCGCAATGTCGAGCGATATGTGGAAGAGGCGCAGCCGGCGTTTGTCGAAGCCTATGGCCGTATGCCGCAATCCCCCGAGGATGTGCAGAGGGCCTTTTTGATGGCGCCGGGCTATCGCCGCTGGAGCGCCGCCAATCGCGCCGCGCAGGAAATGATCTGGGTATCGGTTGGCGAGCCTGTTTATCGCGACCTCGACCGGATGAAAAAGGCCGCGGCCGATTTGATCGGATCGCCCGAAAAGCGCGGCAGCCTGACGCTCGATCCGGGCTATGATCCCTCGCCTGAAGTGGCCGACGTCGACATTCACCTCCAGCCTGGCGGATATGCGATGAACAGTGACGACCAGGATGTCGTCGCCGGCGCGCTGTACGAATGCGGCGGCAATGTTTTTTCCTTTGGTCAGGGCATCGGGCGCAGCGACAGCAAGGCCGGGGTGATCCTTCGGCTTCTCAAGGAGCATTTCGGCGGCTTCGTACCCGAAAAGATGCTCGATATCGGCTGTTCCGCGGGCGCCGCATCGGCGGCTTATGCAGCGCATTTCACCGAAGGCGCGGTGCATGCGGTCGACATCGGGGCCGGGATGCTGCGCTATGCCCATGCGCGGGCTGAATCGCTGGGTGTCGGTGTCCATTTCCACCAGATGGACGCGGCTTCGCTCGATTTCGCCAACGACAGCTTCGATCTGGTCGTGTCGCACAATCTGATGCACGAAATCGGCGAAGAAAAGCGCCGCCGGATGATCGCCGAATCCTTTCGCGTGGTTCGTCCCGGCGGGATTGTCATTCATCAGGACGTCGCGATCCGCAACCAGCCGAGCCTCGTCCATCAGGTCGAGCGCGACTGGGACACGCATTTCAACGGCGAAGTGCATTGGAACACCTACGCGACCGCCGACCTGCGCGCCGATATGATCGCCGCGGGGTTTCCCGGCGATATGGTGATCGAGCACGACCTTGCGGCGCTTCAGGGCTTTGCGAACAATCGCTGGTATGCGGTCAGCGGCAGGAAGCCCGTCCGATGACGAGCCGCACCGAGGCGATTGCTGCGCTGATTGCATCCAGCCGCGGCGCCCGGCCGCAAAGCCTGGCGAGTCAGGAAGCCGAAGAGGTGCTCAACATTTCACTGGCGCTTGTGGTCGAACTCGCGGTTTCGAACGATCGTATCGACCGGCTCGAACGCCTCGTTGCCGAACTGCGCGAAGAAGATGTCGAGGCGCTTCGCGATATCCGATACGATGGTGCGATTGCCAGGGAACGCGAAGACGCGACCGAAGCCCTGCTGATGCGGAGCTTGCGGGTCATCCTCGACCCGCGCACGGCGAAAGATGCAGGAACACCGACCGGCTAGGCCGGGCGGCGCTTCTTTCCGGCGATCCTGTCCCGGGCTGCGGGCCTGCCTATCCGGCCTGCGGTTTCCATGCATCGACCAGGTCGCCGGCGGTGGCGAACCAGGTTGCATCGTCGGATGCGATGCGGCCGAGGAGTGCTTCGAATGCATCCATGCGGTAGGGCAGGCCGGTGATATAGGGCGTCATCGTAAAGGGTAGCACTCGGCCCGCGCCATAGCGTGCGGATTCCTGCTTCAGCCAGCCCAGCGCATCGTCGAGCTGCTGTGCGACGCTGTCCATCGACTGCTGTTGCACGGCGATCATCTGCCGGTCCGACAATTCATGGTTGAACGGCACGCTGGCGATCGGCCCCGCACTGGTCGCGACCATATAGGGCAGATCGTCGTTCACCCAGTCGCACATATAATCGAAGCCGGCCTCGGCCAGTAGTCGCGGAGTATTCCAGCTTTGCGAGCGCGCGATCGATTGCCAGCCGCGCGGCGCCGTCCCGATCGCCGCAGTCAGGGTGTCGCGCGCGGCGTGGATCAGCGCGCGCTCTTCGCTCTCGGACAGGTTGCCCGCGATGGTGCCGTTCATGTCGGTCGAATGCGCGATGATCTCGTGGCCCGCCGCGGCGACGTCGGACACGATCGAGGGATAGCGATCGGCGACTGCGGCGTTCATCGCGATCGTGGCCCTGGCATCGACCTTCGCGAAGGCATCGAGCAGCCGGTAGAAGCCGACGCGGGTGCCATATTCGCGCGCCGTATAGTGGCGGAAATCGGGATAGGGCGTCACCATATGGCCAGGCGCACGGAAGGATTTGTCTTCGGGAGTGATCGGAAACCATTCGAGATTGACGAACAGCGTGACTGCGACCGCCTTGCCATTCGGCCAGACGACCGGCTTGCGCCGGGGCATCGGCGAAGGGGGGTAGAGGTCGTGATCCATTCCTTCGCGGCGCATGGGGTAGGTAAGGTAGGAGGAGTCGAGGCTCATGCGGCGTCTCCCTGCTTATATCGGGCGCAATCGGCCGCAACCGCGTCATAGGCGCCGCTGGAAAGAAAATGGTCGGCTATATCGCCGCTGCGTGTGATCCAAGCGCGATCGTCGGCGGCGATGTGCCGCAAAACCTCTTCGAACGGACCGATGCGGTGCGGCTGGCCGATCAGATAGCTGTGCAGCGGGATGCACATCACGGTCCCGTTTTCTTCGCCTTCGGCGGCGAGGCGCTCATACTGACGGATGAGCGTATCGGCATATTCGCGCGGGCTCATATTATAGACGAAGAAGCCATAATGGTCGTTCACTTCGATGCTGTAGGGCATCGAAATCAGCTTGCCGCTCCTGACATGGACGGGCGCGGGCTGATCGTCGTGGTACAAATCGCAGGTATAGGTCATCCCATATTCGGCGATCAGGTCCAGGGTCCGGGGCGTGTGGGTGAGCGCGGGAGCAAGCCATCCCTTGATCCTCTGCCCGGTCGCCTCGCGCACCGTGCGGATGGAATCCTCGATCACCGCGCGCTCCTGCGCCTCGTCCATGCCATAGCAATAGCGCGTATTATAGATGCCGTGGCTAAAGAACTCCCAGCCGAGCGCACTGGCATCGGCGACCACTTCGGGATGATGCTGGCAAAGCGCGACCGACAGCGACACCGACCCCTTGAAACCGTGTTTTTCCATCACCTCGGCAAGCCGCCAGTGGCCGATGCGATTGGCATAATCGCGATGGCCATAGGGCACGATGTCGGGATGTGGCTTCGTCCAGCTTTTCCTGTGCAGGTTGGCGGGCGGGTCGATCTCGTAAAATTCGAGATTGGGCGACACCCATACCGCCACCTTCTTGCCGTCGGGCCATTCGATCTTCGCGCGGTCCCGATAGGGACGGAAGTCGTAAAGGCCGGGATCCTTTTCGCCCTCGCGCATCAGCGTGCCTCCAGCCAGTCGATGACGGTCTGCACCGGCTCGACATCGGCATATTTGAGCTGCAGGTCGGTCAGATTGGCGAAATGATAGCTTTCATGCTTATCGGCGCAGGTCTCTATCGGGACGATCGTGCGATAGCCACGGCTCAGGCTATCGACCGCCGTCGCACGAACGCAGCCGGAGGTCGATCCGCCGGTGATAACCACCGTATCGACCTTGTGCCACACGAGCAGGCTTTGCAGCGGCGTTTCGAAAAAGGCCGATGGCATGCGCTTGGTATAGATCGCATCCCTGTCGTGATCGATCTCGCAGCGATCGTCGAAAGCATGGCGGCGCGAGTCATATTTGATATTCTGCAACGAATCGGGCGTGTCGGTGCGCGTTCCCCACACGCCGGCATCGCTGGCATCCTTCATATAGGCGACGTGGGTCCAGATGACCGGCATTCCGCGTTCGCGCGCCAGCCGTGAAATGCGGTTCGCATAGTCGATCTGGCGAGGGTCGGTTTCATACGCCGTCTTGAATTCGTCGATCCGCGTATAGGCATTCTGGAAGTCGACATTCACGATCGCAAGCTTCTCACCAAACCCGAACTTTGCGCGCGCCGGGTTCGCCATGACGCCTTCGAAAATCTCTCGGGCGGTTTTGTCTTCTCGCACCATGTGCGTGCCTATCGTCATCCGCATGTCTCCGGGCTGGCGTTGATTGTTTCGGGCTCAAAGCCGAGCGGAAGCCCGGCGTCAGGGGTGAATCCATATAGCGGCTCGCCGGGCAGCGCGTCGGTGACGATCTTGCGCACCTCGAGCAGCCGGGGGAGGTCTATCCCGGTTTCGAGCCCCATCGCCTGCAGCATGAAGACCAGATCCTCGGTCACGATATTGCCGCTGGCGCCGGGCGCGAACGGGCAGCCGCCGATGCCGCCGAGTGAGGCGTCGACGGTATCAAGCCCCTCGTCGAGCGCCGCCAGCACGTTGGCGAGTCCCAGCCCGCGGGTGTTGTGCAGGTGGATGCCGGTTACCGCCGCATCGCCGACCGCTGATCGCACCGCGCGGATCATCCCCCGGACCGCCGCAGGGTCGCCATATCCCGTCGTGTCCGACAGTCCGACTTCGTCGCATCCCGCCGCCATCAGCCGCTCGGCCAGCGACAATATCTGAGGCAGGGGGATCGCACCTTCCAGCGTACAGCCGAATACGGTCGAAAGACTGCCTTCGAAATGCGGGCGCCGCGACTCGGGCTGCGCGGCGATCAGGGCCGCGATCGCGCTGGCGTCCTCTATCACCTGGTCATGCGTCCGGCGCAGATTCGCGAGGCTGTGCGTTTCGGACACCGAAAGCGGCAGGGTGATCTTGTGGGCGCCCGCTTCGATCGCGGCCTCGGCGCCGCGCAGATTCGGCACAAGAACGGCGACCTGCAACCCCGGTATCGTGCGGGCAAACGCGACGACCTCCGCGGTGTCCGCCAGCTGCGGCAGCAGTTTGGCCGGGACGAAGCTTCCGACCTCTATTTCGCGCACACCGGCGGCGGCCTCGGCCGCGACCCATGCCTTTTTTGCTGCCGTGGGCATGATGGCCTGAATACTCTGCAGGCCGTCGCGGGGCCCCACTTCGCTCACTAAAATCTTGCCGGACATTAAACCTCTGCTTGCTTTATTGTCCTATCTCTATATCAAATGAATAACCGTTGTCGAGGGGCGGCGGCGACAACAACGTATTTGGGGAATTATGAAACCGCTTCCGCTTGCAGGACTCAAGGTCGTCGAATTCAGCCACATGGTCATGGGGCCGTCGGTCGGCCTCATTCTGGGCGATCTGGGCGCCGACGTCATCAAGGTCGAGCCGGAAGGCGGCGACCATACGCGCAGCTTGCTGGGATCGGGCGCGGGATATTTCCCCATGTTCAATCGTAACAAGCGCAGTGTCTGCCTCGACCTGAAGTCGCGCGCGGGCCTTGAGCGAGCATTGGGGCTGGTCGACGAAGCCGATGTGGTGATCGAGAATTTTCGCCCCGGCGCGCTGACAAAGCTCGGATTGGGCGCGGAAGACCTGCGCAAGCGCAATCCGCGGTTGATCTATTGCAGCGCGAAGGGCTTTCTGACCGGCCCCTATGAAAATCGCACCGCGCTCGACGAAGTCGCCCAGATGATGGGCGGTTTTGCCTATATGACGGGTCCCCCCGGACGTCCACTCAGGGCCGGAGCGTCGGTCATCGATATTGCCGGGGCGATGTTCGGGGTGATCGGCATATTGGCCGCGCTTGAACGGCGTCATCGCGACGGCAAGGGTGGCGACGTCAAATGCTCGCTCTTTGAAACAACGGCTTTTTTCGTCGGTCAGCATATCGCGCAATATGCTGTGACGGGCACGCCCGCGGCGCCGATGCCGGCGCGAATTTCGGCTTGGGCGGTCTATGATGTTTTCGAAACCGCCAACTCCGGCGAGCAATTGTTCGTCGGCGTGGTGAGCGACGCGCAATGGCAGGATTTCTGTGAGGTGTTGCAACTTGACGAATTCGCAGGCGACGAGCGGCTGGCGCGCAACAACGACCGCGTCCAGCAGCGCGATCGCATCCTGCCCGTGCTGCGCGGCCTGTTCGTGGGAATGACGCGCGAGGCTTTGACGGAGAAGCTGAGTGCCATCGGTTTGCCCTTTGCGCCGATCGTCACGCCGCTCGACCTGCTGAACGACCCGCATCTCGGCGCCGCCGACGGGCTGGTCGAAGTGACTCTGTCCGACGGAACCAAGGCTCGCCTGCCGGCGCTTCCCATAGAGATCGACGGTGAACGCATGCCGCTGCGCCGTGATCTTCCGGCGCCCGGCGAAGGCGGCGACACAAGCTTCCACGCGGCGGACACCAGGCGTTGAACTCTTGAACAAGACGATCTTCGACAAGATATGGGACGCCCATAGCGTCGAAACGCTGGATGACGGCACGGATCTGGTCCTCATCGACCGGATATTGCTGCACGAACGGACCGGCGGCACGGCGATCCGCCGCTTGCTTGACCGGGGCCAGGCGGTGATGGCACCGGACCAGACCTTTGCGGTGATGGATCATATTATCGACACCTTTCCGGGGCGTGGGGACCAAACCCGCATGCCGACGGGGACGGCGTTCATCACCACGACGCGCGACGCTGCACGCGAAGCGGGCGTTCGGCTGTTCGATATAGACGATCCATTGCAGGGTATCGTTCATGTCATGTCGCCGGAACTGGGGATCGTGTTGCCGGGTACGACGCTGATCTGCCCCGACAGCCACACCTGTTCGCAGGGTGCGCTGGGCGCGTTGGCGTGGGGAATCGGCACGACACAGGCGGAGCATGCACTGGCGACGTCGACCTTGCGCGTGCGTTGTCCCGGACAGATGCGGGTGACGATTGACGGAACGCTCGGCCCCGGTGTGACTGCCAAGGATCTGGCGCTTGCCCTGCTGGCACGATTTGGCGTTGGCGGGGGTTCGGGGCACGTCGTGGAATATGCCGGTAGCGCGGTGCGCGCGCTCGATATCGAAGGACGGCTGACATTGTGCAATATGGCGACCGAGTTCGGCGCCTTTACCGCCATCGTCGCGCCCGACCAACGGACGGCGGACTATTTGAAGGGACGCCGGTTCGCGCCCGGCGGCGCCGAATGGGACCGCGCAGTCGAGGACTGGAATCAACTGCACAGCGAGGCCGACGCGCAGTATGATGTGGAGCTTGCGTTCGACGCGAGTACCGTCTCTCCGATGATCAGCTGGGGAACCAGCCCGCAACAGACGATTTCGATCGATGACTATATTCCCTATCCGGGCGAAGCTCCCGAACAGGGAAGCGAAGAGCTTCAGGCACGGGCACGGGCGTATATGGGGGTTTATTCGGGCTCTCGCGTGTCCGGACTGCCGATTGATGCGGCGTTCATCGGATCGTGCACCAACAGCCGGATCAGCGACCTCCGCCGCGCCGCCGCCTTGCTGCGCGGACGCCGCGTTGCCCCGCACGTGAAGGCGATCTGCGTTCCGGGATCCAGCAGCGTGAAGCGGGCGGCAGAGGCCGAAGGTCTGGACCGGGTATTCCGCGAGGCGGGCTTCGAATGGCGCGAATCGGGTTGCTCGATGTGCTTCTTTGCCGGCGGTGAAAGCTTCGGACCGCAGGAGCGGGTCATTTCTTCGACCAACCGAAATTTTGAAAGCCGGCAGGGGCCGCGCACACGGACGCATATCGCGTCGCCTGAAACCGTCGCTGCATCGGCGATCGCGGGATGGATTCAGGATCCCCGAAAGGCGGCCGGCTGATGGAACCCTTTACGCGCTTGACCGCTCTCGCCATGCCGCTGCTGCGCGACAATATCGATACCGACGCGATCATTCCTTCGCGCGAAATGCGCGACCCGGCCGGGCGCGGCCTCGCGGACGGGCTGTTCGCAGGATGGCGCTATCGCGCGCCCGGGTCGCGCGACCCCGATCCCGATTTCATACTCAACCAGCCGCGCTATT